>Ga0335075_10001595_pt1 | contig 37275 bp, 27 predicted proteins | sample Lox_Sample_24_FD_206723 | JGI IMG/M metagenome (GOLD analysis project Ga0335075, IMG submission 206723) | Soil microbial communities from Loxahatchee National Wildlife Refuge, Florida, United States - Lox_Sample_2.4 | ecosystem: Environmental > Terrestrial > Soil > Wetlands | place: USA... | reverse complement strand
GCCGGCGCCGCCAACCGGAACACCCACACCGTCGTCCCCGCCGGCGGATCGATGATCTCGGGGGTGAGATTGCGGCTGCCGGAATCGAGCGCGCCGCCGCCGCCGGCGATCACGACCAGGTACTGGACGCCGTCGACGCTGTAGGTCGCCGGCGAGGAACTCGGCGAGGCATTGAGCACCGACTCCCAGAGCACCTGCCCGGTGGCCGCATCGTAGGCCCGGAAATGCCGGTCGCGCGCCCCGCCGAACACCAGGCCGCCGGCCGAGGCGAGGAGGGAACTGGCGATGGGCGCGCGCTCGGGCTTCGACCACACCACCTTGCGGGTCTTCAGATCGATCGCATCGATGCGCCCGAAGTTGCCGTCATTGCCGGGCTTGGGCCGGGCGGACAGGCGCATGTCCTGGCCCCCGCCGGCGACCGCGGCGGCATCGCGCTCCGTCCAGGTGTAGTTCATGCAGTTGTTGTCGAGCAGCGGCACGTACAGATAGTCGGTGGCCGGATCGATGGCCGTCGTCGGCCAGCTGCGGGCGCCGGTGGCCGTCGGGCAGATGAGATCGGTGCGGCCGGCCTGGGGCTCGAGTTCGGGCCGGATCAGCTTGCGGCCGCTTTTCGGGTCGATCTTCCCGACCAGGTTCTGCACGCCCATGTCCTGGGAGAACGCATAGTGACCATCGGCGCGGTTGACCGCATCGAAGATCGCCAGCTTGCCGCCGGTCACCAGCAGGCGCGTCGGCACGCCCTCGATGGGCACCGTCACCAGGGACTGCTCGAAGGCCCAGTCCAGGTCCCACACGTCGCGGTTCATGTGCTGGTAGTACCAGGCGAGCCTGCCCGTATCGGCATCCAGGGCGACGGTCGAATCGGTGTACAGCGCATCGTTGTCGGCCAGCTTCCTGCCCGCGCGCGGCATCAGGAGCGTGCCCACGTCGTAGGTGTTGCCGGTCCCGAAATACACGAGGTTGAGGTCCGGATCGTAGCTGCCGATCGACCACACCCCGGAGCCGAACCGCTCCTTCACCGGGGCGCCGTTCCAGCTGTCCCCGCCCGGTTCTCCCGGCCGCGCGATGGTGTTGAAGCGCCACTCCTCGTTGCCCGTGCGGGCATCGAGACCCACGATGTAGTCGCCGCCGCCGGTCTCGATGCCGAGGCTGACGCCGACCACGACCTTGCCGTGCGCCACCAGCGGTCCCCCGGAAATGTGGAACCAGGCACCATCGACCAGGCCGGGCTGCACGCCCTGCTCGGGCGTCACCACCGCCCGGTCCCAGCGCAGGGCGCCGGTCTTCGCATCCAGCGCGACGATGTGGCCGTCGGCCGTGGGCGCATAGAGTTCGCCCGCGTACAGGGCCATGCCCTTCATGCGGGCCTCGCGGCCTCCATGCAGGGCAGGCGGCAGCACCCGCAGGTACTGCCACAGGAGGGTGCCGTCCGTGGCATCGACGGCCTCGACGGTATTGGCGCTTTCGATGAACAGCACGCCGTCGTGGATCAGGGGCGCGGCCTCGTTGGCGCTCACCGGGAGGGCCAGGCTCCAGGCCACCGTGAGACTGCGCACCGTGTTGCGGTTGATCTGCGCGAGCGGGCTGTATGCCTGCGTGGCATACGTACCGCGCCACATCAGCCAGTCGGCGGCGGGCGGGGTGCGCAGCATCGCATCGGTGACCGGCGTGAGTTTGTCGAGCAGCGCCCGGTGCGCGGCCATGGCCGCGTGATAGGTGGCATCCTCGTTGTCCAGACGCGCGACGGCGGCGTGTTCGGGCGCGGCCACTCCGGCCGGAGCGGCCAGCGTGGCCGGCACGGAGACCAGAGAGGTCGTCAGCGGCACCGGCCCCGCCCGTTCGCCGTTCTGCTCGAGCAGGTAGGCCTCGACGTCCGTATAGGCGCCGCTGTCGAGACTGCCGGGGCTCGCCGGCGGCATGCGCCTGAACAGCACCGACCACAGCGCATCGGGCGACTGGTCATGCCACAGGGCCGTGAAGGCGGGCCCTTTTACCGGCGGGCCGAACTGGCCGTCGACCAGATGCCGCCCATGGCACTGGGCGCAGCTTTCCGTGTATACCTGCTGGCCGCGCCGGGCCTGTTCGGCCGTGAATTTCACCGGCCCCCCCGCGAACAGCGTCTGCGCGGCGGCCGTGCCCATCGCGGTGCAGGCGGCCAGGGCCAGGAGTGCGGCGCGCAGCAGCCCGCCGGACAGATTCCCGCTCCGCATCCTACCGCCTCCCGCATGCGCATTTCCCGGGCGGGGATAGTACCGTAAAGCCGATACCCACCGTCCGCCGTGCTCGCGGCGGGCGCGGGATGTGGCCATCGACGTGCGAAGCTGGGCGTCAGTCCTCGCCGACGAGCGCATGCGGTGGCGCAGCGGCGCGCGCGCCATCGCGGCGCCGCATAATCCGTCGGTCCCGCCTCCCCCGCACCCCAGCTCGGCAGCCTGAAGGTGTACAAGCGGATCCTACTCGCCTACGACGGTACGTTGGCCGGTCGCGTCGCCCTGCGGGAGGGCGCGCTGCTGGCGAAGCAGTGCCACGCGCAGGTGTTCCTGCTGTCGGTGGTCGCGGAGTCGCCCGGTGCCCGCCTCGCCGAGGGGGCGGGGGGCGTCGGCGTATCGCACCTGGATCACAGCTACCGCGACATCCTCGATGACGGCATCGCGCGGCTGCAGCGCCTGGGGTTCGATCCGCAGGCCCATCTCGCCGTGGGCGAACCGGCGCGCGAGATCGGCGCCTATGCCGAGCGGATCGCAGCGGACCTGGTCGTCGTCGGGCATTCGCGGCAGAACGCGCTGACGCGCTGGTGGTCGGGCCCCTCGGGCGCGCATCTCATCGACTTCATCCGCTGCTCGATGCTCATCAGCCGAAACCCGATCAGCGACGAGGAGTTCGCGGCCGCGTTCGCGCGCCTGAACACGGCGGGCACCGCCTCCGCCGCCCCGCCGCCACCGCTGCCGCCCGACCAAACCACGGCGGTGCCGGAGGGCGCGTCCCGCATGAGCCCGCGGCGACGGCGGGTGCGGCTGCTGCTCCTGCTCGTGCTGCCGCTGGCGCTGCTGGTCGCGGCGCTCTGGTACGTGCTCGGCGGCAGCTGGGTGTCGATCGACGATGCGACCGTGGAGGCCGACAAGGTGGGCGTCTCGACCGACGTCGCTGGCATCGTGCGGGCGGTGCGGGTGCACGAGAACCAGCACGTCGCGGCCGGGCAGGTCCTGCTCGAACTCGACGACCGGCCGTTCCGCTATGCGCTGGAGCGGGCCGAGGCCCAGGTCGCGACGGTGCGTGACCAGCTCGGCGCGCTCAAGGCGAGCTACCGGGACATGCAGGCGCAGATCGAAGAGGCCACCCAGGACCAGGAGTACTTCCGCACCGAGTACCGCCGCCAGGAGGACCTCTTGAAGGTGCAGGTCGCCTCGCAGACTGCGCGCGATGCGGCCCGGCGCAACCTCGAGAATGCCGGCCAGCATCTGGTGTCCCTGAAACAGCAGCTGGCCGCGATCGCCGCCAATCTCGACGAGCGGCCCGATGCCGCGGTCGAGAGCTATCCGCACTACCACGACGCGCTCGCGCAGCGGGACGAGGCGGCGCGGGAACTGGAGCACACCGTGGTGCGCGCGGCGTTCGCGGGGCTGGTCACCGATGTGCCCGAGACGACACCGGGTCGCTATCTCGGGGCCGCGGTGACGGCGTTCTATCTCGTGGCGACCGATCACGTGTGGGTGCAGGCGAATCCAAAGGAAACCGAAATCACCTACGTGCGGCCGAACCAGCCGACGCGGGTACACGTGGACATCTATCCGGGCATCGAGTGGCGCGGCTCGGTCGAGAGCATCAGCCCGGCCGTGGCCCAGGAGTTCTCGCTGCTGCCGGCGCAGAACACCAGCGGCAACTGGGTCAAGGTCGTGCAGCGGGTGCCGCTGCGCATCCGGCTGGAGACCTCGGCGCAGGGCCTGCCGCCGCTGGCGGCGGGGCTGAGCGCCGAAATCGAGGTCGATACCGGGCATGCGCGCGGGCTGCCCGGGTTCCTGCGCTTCGGCCATGCGCGGCAGGGCGCCCCGTGAGCGGCGCGGTCGGCGCCGCCGCGCCGCCCAACCGGGGCGCCATCACGGTGTGCGTGATGCTGGCGACGCTCATGCAGGCGCTCGACACCACCATCGCCAACGTCGCGCTGCCCTACATCCAGGGCAGCGTCGCGGCGAGCCAGGACCAGATCGAGTACGTGCTGACCTCGTACATCGTGGCGGCGGCCATCATGACGCCGCCGACGGGCTTTCTCGCGGCGCGCTTCGGCCTGCGGCGGCTGTTCCTGATCTCGGTGACCGGGTTCACGGCCGCCTCCATGCTGTGCGGCATGGCGACCTCGCTCGGCGGCATCGTCCTGTTCCGGATCATGCAGGGGGCCTTCGGCGCGGCGCTGGTGCCGCTGTCGCAGACGGTGCTGCTCGACATCAATCCCAAGGAAAAGCATGGTTCGGCCATGGCGCTGTGGGGCGTGGCCGTGATGGCAGGTCCGGTGCTCGGCCCGGTGATGGGCGGCTGGCTCACCCAGAACTATTCGTGGCGGTACGTGTTCTTCATCAACCTGCCGGTGGGCCTGCTCGCCTTCCTCGGCATCCTGACCTTCCTCAAGGACACGCCGCGGGACCGGCGGGTGAAGCTCGACTGGATGGGATTCGCCTCCCTGAGCATCGCCATCGGGGCGCTGCAGATGCTGCTCGACCGGGGCGAGGAGAAGGACTGGTTCGCCTCGCCCGAGATCATCATCGAAACCATCATCTCCGCCTCGTCCTTCTACGTGTTCCTGGTGCACACCTTCACCGCGCCGCGGCCCTTCGTGCGGCCGGACCTGTTCCGCAACCGCAACTTCACGGCGGGCACCGTGTTCGTGTTCATCATCGGCATGACCTATTTCGCCTCCCTCGCCCTGCAGCCGCCGTACCTGCAGGATCTGATGGGCTACCCCGTGGTCACGGCGGGACTGGTCATGGGGCCACGCGGGCTCGGCACCATGGCCGCCATGCTCATCGTCGGCAAGCTCATCGGCACCCTCGACACGCGCGTGCTGCTGACGGTCGGCATGGCCTGCACGGCCTGGGCGTTCCACCAGATGACCACCTGGACGCCGGACATCTCGCAGTTCACCGTGATCGCGGTGGGCGTGATCCAGGGCATCGGGCTCGGATTCCTGTTCACGCCGCTGAGCGTCGTCAGCCTCTCGACGCTGCCCTCGGCGCGGCGCACGGAGGCGGCGGGCCTGTACAGCCTGTCGCGCAACATCGGCTCCAGCATCGGCATCTCGGTGGTCAATACGCTCCTGGTGCAGAACACCCAGGTCAACCACGCCACCATCGGCCGGGTCGTGACCGCCGCCAATCCGCTCTTCGGCGACCCGGGCATCCGGCGGCTGTTCGATCCGGCGGCGGCCGCGGGCCGCGCGGCGCTGGATGCGACCGTGACCCAGCAGGCCCGGATCATCGCCTACATCGATGACTACAAGCTGCTGATGATCTCGATCCTGGTGGCCGTGCCCCTCCTGGTCATCTTCCAGCGGCCGCCGCGCAGCAGCGCGGCCGAGCCTGCGATGGTGGCGGAATGAAACGCGGCAGCCTCGCCAGGATCCTGCTGGCCGCCGCGGTGCTCGGGCTCGCGGGATGCGAGGTCGGTCCCGACTTCCGGGCTCCGCAGGATCCGTCCGATGCAAGCTATGCGCCCCCGGGTCCGGCGCCCGCCTCCTCGGGCCCCGCGCCGCTGGCGTTCGCACTCGGCGGCGAGGTGCGTGGCGACTGGTGGACGCAGTTCCACTGTGCGCCGCTGGATGGCCTGGTGCAGCAGGCCATCGCCGGCAGCTGGACGCTGGAATCCGCGCGGGCCCACCTCGCGCAGGCACAGGAGGCGGTGACCGTAGCCTCGAGCGCGCTGCTGCCGCAGCTGAACCTCAGTGCCAGCGCGGCCCGCGAGAAGCTCACGCCGGCCAGTTTCGGACTGCCCGCCGGTGCCCTGGCATTGCCGCCGAATTTCAACCTGCTGCAGGTCGGGCCGGTGGCGAGCTACTCCCTGGACCTGTTCGGCGCCACGCGGCGGCGCATCGAGCAGGCCCAGGCGCTGGCGCAGATGCAGGCCGAGGGGCTCAAGGCCGGCTACCTCGCCTTGACGGGCAACACCGTGCTGCAGGCGATCGCGCTTGCGACCCTGAATGCCCAGCGGCAGGCCCTGACGGACATCCTCGCGCTCGACCGCCGCAATCTCGAACTCGTGCGGACGGCGAACCGCGTGGGGACCGTGCCCGGTACCGATGTCGTGGCCGCCCAGACCCAACTGGCGCAGGACCAGACCCTGCTGCCGCCGCTGGAGCAGGCGCAGGTCGCCACGACCGATGCCCTGGCGCTGCTGCTCGGACGCGCTCCCGGCCCGTGGTCGCCCCCGTCGATGTCGCTGGATGACTTCGGGTCACTGGCTCAAGTGCCGGTGAGCCTGCCTTCGCAGCTGGTGCACCAGCGGCCGGACATCCTGGCCGCGGAGGCCCAGCTGCATGCCTCGAGCGCCCAGGTCGGCGTGGCCACCGCCGCGCTGTATCCCGACGTGAGCCTCAGCGCCTTCATCAATGGCTCCTCGCTCAACGGCAGCAATCTCTTCAGTGCGTCCAACATCGCCTGGAGCATCGCCGCGGGTCTCACCCAACCGATCTTCGACGGCCACCTGCGCCAGGCGCAGCGCCGCGAGGCGCTCGCGCTGTACCGGGCCTACGCGGCGGACTACCAGCAGACGGTGCTCGCCGCGTTCCGACAAGTGGCCGACGTGCTGCACTCGGTGCGCCACGACGAGGAGCTGCTGGCGGCCGACCAGGCGGCACTGGACTCCGCCGCGCATGACGTCGAGCTGCAGCGCGCCGCGTATGCGAACGGCGGCAGCGGTATCCTCGGCCTGCTCGATGCGCAGCGCCAGTACCAGCAGGCCACGATGCAATACGTGCGGGCGCGCGGCCAGCGGCTGCAGGACATGGCGCAGCTGCTGGTGGCGATGGGCGGCGGCACGACCCGTACGCTGGCACCCACACGCGGCCTGCGCTGACAGTGCGCGAAAGGCGCCCGCGCCGATGATGCGATCGGGAACCTGGGCTCGGCACCGATGAAAGCGCTCATATTCGACCTCGACGGCACGCTGATCGACTCGGTGTACCCGCACGCGCTCGCCTGGCAGCAGACCCTGAACGAAGCGGACCTGCCGGTGCCGGCCTGGGAAGTCCAGCGCCACCTCGGCATCAGCGGCAAGCTGCTGGTGAAGACCCTGGCACGGGCCCGCGGGCGCGCCTTCGAGGATGCGGTCATCAGGCAGCTCGAGGCGCGGCACGATGAGCTGTACAAGACCTACGCCCATCTGCAGCGGCCATTGCCCGGGGCCATCGACCTGCTGCGGTTCCTCATCGACCACCGGATCGCGCACGGCATCGCGACCAGCGGTCGGCGCTCGGAAATCTCAGGATCGCTCGAGGCGCTGGGCATCGGACCCGCCACCATCGTCATCGACGGCGGCAGCCGCAGCGCCAAGCCCGAACCGGATCTGTTCGTCGCCTGCCAGGAGGCGCTGCGCGTGCCGCGCACCCAATGCCTGGTGATCGGCGATGCGGTCTGGGACATCCATTCGGCGCGGCGCGCCGGGATCCTGGGCGTCGGGGTCCTGACCGGCGGATCCGGTGAACAGGAGCTGTACAACGCAGGGGCGATGCGCGTCTATCGGGATGCCGCCGCGCTCCTGACCGGCATCGACGAGCTGGGCCTGGAGTTCACGCCCGCCAGGGCCGCCTCGGCCGGCCGGGGCTGGCATCCCGTGGCGCAGATCAAGAGACTGCTGCGGCGGAAATGACAGTCACTGCCCAGGGCGGCATCGGGGGGGATCTGCCCTCCAGGGCTACCCAAGAAGGCGGGTAGCGTAATCGGGGGAGTCGGACTCCGCCTGCCTCGCATACCAGTCCCGCAGCAGGGTATCGGACATGGCACGGGCGATGAGATATCCCTGCCCGTATTCGCAGCCGAGAGTCTGCAGCATGCCATACTGGGCCTGGGTCTCGATGCCTTCGGCGATCACCTCGAGGCCCAGGCCATGGGCGAGATCGATGGTCGACTTCACGATCAGCCGGTCGTGGTCGCTGCGGCCCAGGCCTGCCACGAAACTCTTGTCGATCTTCAGCCGCTGCACCGCGAGCTTCTGCAAATAGGCGAGTGAGGAATAGCCGGTCCCGAAATCGTCGATTGACAGCGAAATCCCGAGCCGCCGCAGGGCGCGCAGGTTTTCGAGCGCACCTTCCGTGTCCGCCATGATGGCGCTCTCGGTGATTTCCAGTTCCAGCCACGCGGGCTCGGCCCGTGCGCAGTCCAGCAAGCCGGCAATCCAGTGCGGCAGGTCCCGGTCCTGCAGATGGCGGGCGGAGAGGTTCACGGCGACCTTGAGTGGCATGCCTTCCTGATGCCACCGGCGGCAGCACTCCAGCGATCGTCGCAGGGTCCACTCGGTGAACGGCCGGATGAGCTCGCTCGCCTCGATCAGGGGCATGAACTCGGACGGTGAGACCTGCCCGAACAGGGCCGAGTGCCAGCGGCACAGCGCCTCGACCTCGGTCACCCGCCCCGTGCTCAGCAGCACCTTGGGCTGGAAGTGCAGGGTCAGCTCGTTGCGCTCGATGGCGGTGCGCAGTTCGCTCACCATCTGCAATCGCCGCGGACTGCTGAAGTCCATGCTGCTGTCGTACAGCGAGACGGCACTGTGGGTCTTCCGGGCGGCGTGCAGGGCGATGTCGGCCGTCTGCAGCAACAGCGCCGCCTGGCTGGCGTGGGTGGGATAGAGGGAGACGCCGATGCGGCTTGCCAGCGAAATCGGCACGCCCTGAACGGTCATCGGGGCCGCGGCCAGCCCCTGTACTTCCCGGTAGATCCCATCGAGAGAAGAGCTCAGCGCCTGCGGCACCAGCAGCGCGAATTCGTCGGCGCCCATGCGCGCCACGCAGATGCCGCGCGCGGCGAGATTCCGGAAGCGTCCGGCGAGCTCGATCAGGAGGTCATCGCCGGTGCGGTGGCCGAAGATGTCGTTGACCTGCTTGAAACCGGACAGGTTCAGCATGAGCAACGCCAGCCGCGAGGTCCCGCTCGCCTGCGACAGGGCGGCCTCGAGCTGCTCGAGCAGCCAGCGCCGGTTGCCGAGGCCGGTCAGAGTATCGTGCGTCGCGTGGTGGCGAAGCTCCTCTTCGCGCCGGCGCTGGGCGCTGACATCGCGCAGGGAGATCGAGACGACGAAGGAGTCTTCCCAGGACAGCCGCGTCATCTGCACTTCGGTCGGTATGCAGCTGCCATCCGGCTGCGGCAGTTCAAGCGGGCGGCCCAGTCGCGGGTGCTCCTCACCCAGCCGGGCAGCGAGATCGCACAGGGCGGGAGCCGCCAGCTCGAGGGGCTGGCCATCCAGGGCTGACAGGGACACTCCGAGCAGGCGCGCCGCCGCGGCATTCGCATCGCGGATGCAGCCGGCGCCGTCGATGGTGAGGATGCCGTCGGACGAGGCGTTGGCGATCTGCCGCAGCAGGGCGTCCTGGTGTCGCAACCGGAGTAGGGCGCGCCAGGAGCGCAGGGTTTCCAGGTCGAGGAACCGCAGCATCGCCCCCGCCAGTGCCGCCGCGGCGACGACCATCAAGCCCGATGCATCGACCACCCAGCTGAACGCTGCGTAGCACAGCAGGCTCAGGCCCAGGGGAACGCCGATCAGCACCGGCGTCGCAAGCGGAATGCGCTTCCAGCTCATCCGGGAAAGCCATGCCGTGCACAGCACCGCCCACAGCAGCAGTGCCGGCAGCATGGTCGCGGCGCCCGCCCGCGCCAGAACCTGTCGCCGGCCGCTTTCGTAGGCGATCGCCTGAACCACCACTCCCGGCAGTGCCTGGTGGACCGGAACGGAGACGATGTCGTTCAGTTCGATCGCGGTGGCGCCGATGAACACGGTCTTGCCGCCGAGGTCCGGCCGTTCGCGCCCCGCGAGAATGTCGGCGTAGGAGAAGTGCCCGAATGAATCGGGTCCGATGCGGAAATCCAACGGCAGGGATCCATCGCTGCCGGTACGGCCGGCGGGTTGCAATCGCCGCCACACCGGCGGCACGGCCTGTGGCGACAGGCCGCTCATGTCCGGGACGTTTCGGACCAGGCCATCGGACCCGGGAACGAGATTCACCGATCCGAGCTGCACTGCGGGATTGCGCAGCAGGATCTTCCCGGGACGGCTGAGGATCAGGGCATTCTGCCGCGAGGCAAGCGGCTGCCAGAAAGCCGGCAGGACGATATTCCCCCGGAATCCTGCCAGGGCAGCTCCCAGGGCCGCATCGTCCGCGGCCACGGGCGCGGGCGCGCTGAAATCGATGTCGATGAACAGGCGGCGCGCACCCAGCTGCTGCAGTTGTTGCAGTAGCTGCGCGTGACGGCTTCTGCGCCAGGGCCACGCCCCAAGCTCATGCAGGCTGGCGGCATCGATCTCGACGATGGCAATGTCGCTGTCGATCCGGTGTTCGAGCCAGCGGGTCTGAAGATCGAAGGAGGCCCGGTCCAGGGGGCCCAGCAGCCCGGAGATCCAGCACACGCAGCCGATGCCGAAGGCGGCGAGCGTCGCGAGCACGCTCATGGACGGCTTCCAAGAAGTGTGCGGCTGATCCGTCATTGGCGCCGACCCAAATCAGCTGATGATGCCCCGCTCAGGACTTGTTTTTCCCCAGGCACTTGCCGAGGCCCGTGCCATTGGTCTTGCCATTGCAGCCCACACTGAGGCTCGTGCCCGGCAGCGTGACCGTCGCGCTCGTACCCGAGGAGCCGGTGCTGATGCTGACGCCCACCGCGCCGCCGACGGAGACGCCGACCGACGACGAACCGGAAGTACCCGTGGAGGCGGTGGTACCCGTGGAGGCAGTCGTAACCGTGGACGCCGTAGTGCCCCCGGATCCAGTGCTGCCGGTCGAGGCAGTGGTCCCCGCCGAACTGCCGCTGGACCCGGCGTCGCTGCTGCCGCTGCTGCCCGTGGATGCGGTAACGATTCCCGCTCCGGTGGGGTCCGTAGCGCCGCTGGTACCTGCGGAAGCGCCACCGGACGCGGTGGAACCCGTTGCCGAAGCGGTCGTGGAAGTCGATGTGGAATTGGCTGCTCCCAAAGCGGTCGAACCGCCAGACTGCGTGCCCGACGTCATGCCGGGCGCCGGACGCGTGGCGGCCAGCAGCGCGCTCGGCGCCACGGAGGCGCCGGCATCGGCGAAGTCGCGGGCGACCTGCGCCATCTGGCTGTCGGTGCCTGAACTCGACAACGGGGTGCTGACGATGGCGGTGGCGGCGGGTGTGGGCGCAAAGGCAGTGGCCGCAGTGAGGTGCGAACTCAGCGTGGATTCGCCAGCCGCATGATGAATCGATTCGTTGGGTTTGAGCAGCACATGGTTGCTCACGCCGGGCGCGGAAATATCCAGCGACCCTTCCATGAGCGCCACGGTGCTGGCGTGCTCCTCGACCGCGATGGTGAATACCGTCCCCTTGACGACGGAGACGAGATAGGGCGTCTCGACGGCGAGCGGGTGCTCCTTGCGAGTCTTGATGTTGTACAGCACGTAGCCGGCCTTCTGCAGGATACGGTCGACCGGGCCCTGCCGGGAGGCGGAGTCGGGAATGAACAGTACCGAGTCTGGTCCGATGTGAACCTTCGAGCCGAGCTGCTCGATATCGATTGTGCCGGCCTCGCCGGTGCGGATGTCGACGGGCAACGCCACCTTGGAGGAGGTGGTGACGGTCACCAGGTGGCCGGCCTGCGTGATGGTGACCGGGCCGCTCACGGCAGTCACGGTGATATCTCCGGCGCGCGCCTGGGTCGTTGCCAGCAGCAGCGCCGCGAAGCTCGTGAAACCGACGATTAACCCGTGTTTGGATTGCATCTGTAGGACCACCCAGTTGCCGCGAATTTGATCTGCGCCACAAAGTATCCACGAGTTGTTTGTAGGACAGCGCAGGCCGCTGCGGATATGGGACAGCAGTCACGCTTCGCCGAAGGCCCGCCACCGCACACTGCCGGCGTACTGGTGGTGGGTAATGAACTTAATGAGACTGAGCGGGATCTGGGTCGCGATGGCGCTGGCCATGGTCGCGGCCACGGCCGAGTGCGAACCGGTGCAGCGATTGCTGGCGCCCTCCCTGGTGGGCAGTTCCGTATACTCGGTGCGCGATCTCACCCCGGAAATCTCCCCGAGCGTCGGCAAAGTGACGTCCGTCACGGTTGCGGAGCAGCTGCGCGATGCCATCAGCGCGCGTTATGTCAGGGACGGCTACATCCGCCCCATCATCACCATACCGGCGGCGGACCTCACCTCGGCGACGCCCCGACTGTACATCTACGAGGCCCGCATCGTGGATGTCGTGATCCGTGGCGATGCGGGACCATACCGCCATCGGATCACCTCGGTGCTGCTGCAGTTGCGGGGCCACGCGCTGCGCAAGGAATCGCTGCGGCAGGCGTTGCAACAGCTCGACGGCCTGCCAGGCATCACGACCCGCGCGATATTCGAGCCGCAGCCGGGAATGCCGAACGAGTTCGTGGTGTTCGTGGACTCCCGCTACCAGGCCGTCAGCGGCGAGGTGGATGTGAATAACGCGGGCACCTCGCAGCTCGGCAATGTGCTCTTCTCGGGCTCACTGTTCCTCAACGATCTGCTGGGCGCCGGCGAGCAGATCCAGCTGCGCGCGGCGTCGTCCTCGCTGTCCGATCACTACCAGTTCGAAGACGGCAGAATCCAGACCGCGGTCGCTGGCTCCGACGTGTATCTCGAGGCCGGCCACTCCGTAGCGGTGCCCGACCCCAACGTGCACTTCGCGGACCAGAATGCCACCCTGGGGCTCGGCCGGCCGCTAGGGCAGTTAGGGGCAGGGGTCCTGGGCGCGATCCTCTGGGTCCATGCCGATGATGACGAGATCCACAATGCCGCCCTGGTGCACCTGGTCGATGACGGGATCCGCTCGGCCGCCCTGGGATTCACCTACACCGAACCGAAATCCCCAACACCCCTGTCCTGGTATGCGACGGTGGTGCAGGGGACCGGGTCGCTGGGTGCCCATACCCTGGATCCTCTCGGATCCGAAGTGCAGATCGCATTCACCAAGTACCTGATGGGCATTGCGCAGTCGGTACTGCTGGCCCCGGGCTGGGTGTTGCGCTTCAACGCCGATGCGCAGGCCACCCCCCAGGTCCTGCCCATCGTCGAACGCTTCGCGTTCGGTGGACTGGGACTCGGTGAGGCGTTCGATCCGGCGAGCCTGGTCGGTGACAGCGGCGTCGCCACGGGTCTCGAACTCGGGCATGCCCTGCCCATCCATCTCGCCGCGCTGGAGTCCGCCACCGTGTTTGCCAAGGCGGACTATGGGGCCGCCTGGAGTAACGCAAGCTACCTGCCGTCCGAGGACCAGGCCGCGTCCTTCAGCCTCGGAATGCTCGGGAAGTGGCGGCACGCCCTGATCTCGATGGAACTGAGCACGCCGCTGCGCCAGCCCACGTATGCGCCGCCCGCCGGTTCCATCCGCGTGCTCGCGAGCGGCGCATTCACCTTCTGAAATCCCTCATCTGGCGCGGTCGCCCGCCGGCTGCGCTATGCTTCGGCATCTGCTGAATCCCAAGGCGAGGATGCCCAAGACCACCCTAAGTGCGCCCCTGCCGGCAAAGCAGAACCGCAGCCGCCGGACGCGCGATGCGCTGCTCGCGGCGGGCTGGAAGCTGCTCGCGAAGAGCAGCTGGGACCGGCTCAGTGTCAACGACATCGTCGCCACGGCGGGCTCCTCGGTCGGCAGCTTCTACTCGCGCTTCGCCGACAAGGATTCGTATTTCGAGGCCCTCGCCGCCGAGTGGCTGGAGCGCCGGCGCGGGCAGATGCAGGCCCTGTTCGCCAGCCTGCGCAGCGCCGATGACTACGTCGATGCGGTGATCATGGACGTCTACAACAACGTCATCGGCAGCCGCAATTTCTGGCATGCCGCCATCATCCGGGGCGTGAGCGTGCCGGATTTCTGGGGGCCGTTCCGGGAGTCCGGCCTGCGGCGCATCAAGGAATTCCTGCGGCTGCGCGCGGAGGAGCTGGGCCGGCCGCTCACGGCGCAGGAGACCCGCGACATCCGCTTCGCGTTCCAGATGATGAACGGCGTCATCAACAACGGCATCCTCAACCGCCCAGGTCCGATCATGATCGAGACCCGGGAGTTCGAGGTGGCCCTGGTCCGCAGCTTCCGCGCCGTGGCCGGCATGCCGCCCAAGTAGGCCGCGGCTCCGACTTTCGAACAACGCACTGCGTCATGGCGTTCCCGCCCCGGAGCGCGATGCCGTGCGTCAATTCCCGTGCTTGACTCAAAAACAGAATCCGTGTTCTGATTCTAATATTACGAAAAGTGACCGGTCCTTCGCAGGTGCCGGGCAACCAGAACGAGCAGGGGGTTTCATGAACAGGAAGCTGATTCCCGTGTACGTGTGCGCGGCGGTCGCCGCGTCCGTGCAGGCCAGGGCCGCGGATGCTCCGGACCAGACACTGCAGGAAGTGGAGGTCACGGGCTCGCGCATCCAGCACGTCGGCATGACCTCACCGACGCCGGTCACGTCGGTGTCGCTGGAGGAACTCACCTCCATGGCGCCGACGACGCTGATCGATGCGCTGGTGGAGCTGCCTCAGTTCTACGGCAGCGCCACGACCAGCAACTTCAACACCGGCGCCAACGGTTTCTTCACCTCCCCCGGCGGCGGTTCGCTGGACCTGCGGGGTCTGGGCACCAAGCGGACGCTGACCCTGCTCGATGGCCGGCGCATGGTGGATTCCACCCTGTACGGTGGCCCCGACATCAACCTGTTTCCCCAGGCGGTGATCACGCGGGTGGACACCGTCACCGGCGGGGCGAGCGCGGCCTACGGCACCGATGCGGTCGCGGGCGTCGTCAATTTCATCCTCGACACCAAGTTCAATGGCTTCAAGGCCACGGTCCAGGGCGGTGAGACCAGCCGCAGCGACAACCGCAACGAGGAGGTGTCGGCGACCTTCGGCCACAACCTCGGCGAGCACGCCCACATCATCCTGTCCGGGGAGCACTACGGCGAGGATCCGGTGTACACCTGGAAGGGCAGGGACTGGTACCAGAGCTGGGGCCTGCTGCAGAGCACCGCCGCGGGCGCCGGCAGCAGTCCGTCCAATCCCCGCTTCTATCCCGCCCCGATGGTGACTTCGCTCAATGCCTCCTATGACGGAGTCATCACCGCCTGGCAGGCGACGCCCGGCAATACGGTGCCCGCCTCGTTCGGGCGCAGCATCTTCAACAGCGACGGCACCCTGAGCCCGTTCGTGCTGGGCTCGCAGGTGTCGACGGCGACCAATGCCCAGTCGACCCTCGGCGGCGGCAGCGGCACGGACAACAACTCGGACCGGCCGGACGTCGAGCCGCAGTCCAGCCGCACCAGCTTCTTCAGCTATCTCGACGGGGACGTGACCGATTACCTGAACGTCTACTTCCAGGGCCTCTATGCCGATGAAATGGTGAAGACGACCACCACCGGCGGCCTGTTCTCCTCCACCAGCGGCCAGCCGATCACGATCTACGCCAACAACGCCTACCTGCCGGCGAGCCTCGCGCAGGCCATGGCCGCGAACAACATCGCCTCATTCACGTTCGGCCGCATCGGTGACAGCCTCGACATCGCCGACGACGCCTACGTAGAGAACGACACCCGGGTGCGATCGGGCACGCTCGGCTTCAAGTCCAAGGTGCCCGGTGGCCTGTTCAAGGACTGGGCGCTCGATGGCTACTACCAGTTCGGCGAGACGGACCTCGCGGCCCGCCAGATCGGCGGCATCCGCATCGATCGCATCTTCCTGGCCCTCGATGCCGTCCGCAATCCCGCCACCGGCCAGATCGAATGCAATGTCACGCTGACCTCGGGTCAGTATCCGGGCTGCGTGCCGCTCGACCTGTTCGGTCGCGGCAATGCCTCGCAGGCCGCCATCGACTGGGTGACGGGCTACGACCCGGGCGTGGCGGTGACGACGACGCCCTACTATGCGAGTGGCTCGCAGGGCACGTTCAGCTACATCGGTGGTGCCGACAAGGTCCGCGACGTGGACATCCAGCAGAGCAACGGCGAATTCGTCGCGTCCGGGGACGTCTACAAGGGCTGGGGCGCGGGGGCGCTGTCCATGGCGCTGGGCGCGACCTACCGGCGCGAGGCCCTCAACCAGGTCGTGCTGGATTCGCAGGGCAATTCCTCCACCAGCCCGAACGTGTTCCCGGTGCCGGCGAACAATGCCACTCTCGGCATCCGCGGCGCGCCCCCGGGCGCGGTCAACAATTCGGTGGACACCCAGTTCTCGAAAGTGCCGTTCGTGAAGGGCGAGTTCGACGTGAAGGAGGTGTTCGCCGAAACCGAGGTCCCGCTCATCGCCCACACGTTCCTGCTGCAGCAGTTCAACTTCAACGGCGCGGTGCGCTGGGCCGACTACAGCGGCAGTGGCTCGATCCTCGCGTACAAGATGGGCCTCGACGATGAGGTGATCTCCGACGTGCGCCTGCGGGCGACCTATTCGCGGGACGTACGTGCCGCGAATCTGGACGAGCGGTTCGACCGCACCGGCGGTGCATCGAGCGTCATCGACTACGGCGTGGCGGGCAATCCCACCGAGAACATCACCATCGTGCAGGGCGGCAACCCGGCCGTGAAGCCGGAGACGGCCGACACCGTGACCGCCGGCGTGGTCTACCGTCCGCAGTGGCTGAGCGGGGCGGATCTGTCGGTGGACTGGTTCGACACCTCGCTCAAGGATGCGATCCAGGCCTACACGGCCCAGCAGATCGTCACGGCTTGCTACCAGCAGCACATCACCGACCAGTGCGCGAACATCACCCGAAACCCCGACGGCACCATCTTCATCGTCAACCAGACCTACCAGAACATCGCCAAGGCCGAAGTCGGGGGGGTCGATGTCGAAACGGGATACATGCACGGCGTCCACCTGCTGGGCGGCGGGCCGGAGATCCTCTCGGGTCGCGCCTTTGTCAGCTACCTGAAAACAAATTCCACGACCAGTTCGAATGGCGTGAAGACGGAGTTCGCAGGCGATGTCGGCACGATGGGGCTGCCGAGCTGGAAGGCGACGGCCTACCTGCAGTACGCCAATGGACCCTTCACGGCCTTCTTCGAGGGCCGGTTCATCGACGGCGGCAAGCTGAGCGCGACCTACAACCTCACCGGCTGGGACGTGGCCCGGAACCATGTGCCGTCCGTCACGTACTACGACCTGCGCCTGTCCTACGACATCCAGGTCGGGCCCACCACCGTGCAGTTGTACGGCGTCGTCAACAACCTGTTCGACAAGGCCCCGCCGCTCGCGCCTTCGTACGTCGCCCTGTCGAGCTCGCCCATACAGACCAATCAGAGCCTGTACGACGTGCTGGGGCGCCGTTTCACGGTGGGCCTCAAACTGCAGTTGTGATCCGATCCCATCGTCGCATAACGTGGCATGCCGACGGGTCATGCAGCAGGAGAGAGGGATGTCCGGGACGAGACCGGTGACAAGACGGGGTGTCCTCAGCCAGGCACTGGCCCTGACGGCCGTGACGCTGGTACCGACGGCGCTGTCGCGCCGCGCGGCGGCGCAGGACAATGGGGGTGGCATCGCGACCGTTACGATACCGAACCAGCGCGGTCCGAGGCCGGGCACCTGGCTCGTGCTGCTCGGTACGCGCGCCGGTCCGGGCATCGATCTTGCCCACGGACAGACGGCGAGTGCCGTCGTCGTCGATGGCCGGCCCTATCTCGTCGACTGCGGCTATGGAACCCTGCGGCAGCTGGTGGCGAGCCATGTGGGCTACCAGCAGATCAGTACGATCTTCTTCACGCACCTGCACGATGACCACACCGGCGACCTGCCCGCGCTGCTCTCGTATCAATGGACCAACGGCAAGACCACGGCAACCGATGCGTACGGTCCTTTCGGAACCAGCCGGCTGGTGACGGCCTGCCTGGCCGTGATCCGGGACAACGTGGAGATCCGCACCGCGGATGAGGGCCGCACGGTCGATGCCAACGCACAGTTCCACGGACACGACGTCGCGGCGTCGGATGCGCCGGTGCCGGTCTTCAAGGACGACAGGATCACGGTGACGGCGATCGAGAACACGCACTATCCGGCCCGCTCCAAGGCCAAAATGATGCACCGGAGCCTGGCGCTGCGCGTGCAGACCAAGGATCGCTCCATCGTGTTCGCGGGCGACACGGCCTACTCGGCGAACGTGGCGAAGCTCGCGCGCGAAGCGGACGTCTTCGTCTGCGAGATCGCCGATGCCGGGATGCTCGAGCAGATGGAGGAGCGGGCGAAGCAGGCCGCGGCCGCCGGCAATCCCAACAACATCTACCGTCACGTGGCCGAAACGCATTCCTCCCCCGCCGACGTGGCCCGCATGGCCTCGGAGGCCAACGTCAAACTGGTCGTTCTCAATCATCAGCTGGCCGGGCCGACCGTCGGCAATGTGGCCTATCCCGCGACGGCCTTCATCGACGCCGTCCGCAAGGGCTACACCGGAGAGGTCGTTGTAGGACAGGACCTCATGGTGCTCTGAAGCCTGTTACGCCCCTGAAAGCCAGAGGGTGTAGATTGCGGGTCGGTCCGCGTAACCGACCCCTTCATCCTGGGAGAAGCTAATGAAGAAAGTCATCATTGCTGCGATGTCCGCTACGCTCGTCACCACGGTCGCCCTCGCCTACGAGATCCACCACCCGAATCTGCGTGACGCGCATCACGAGGCGGAAAATGCGATCCACCACATCGAGGCTGCCCAGAAGAACAACATCGGCCACGAGTTCGGTGGCCACGCCGAAAAGGCCATCGATCTGCTCAGGCATGCGCAGGAAGAACTGGACGAGGCGGACAGGTACAACGACGCGCACCACCGGTAGGCGTCCGCCCAGGCGCGGGCAGGGGGGGTTATGCGCCCCTCCTGCCGTTTGCGCCGCACAAACTATTCTGATTCCCGGGGGAGCTGGGCGGCACTCGCCGCGACGGGATAGTGCGCGACGTTGAGCTGCATGGCGAGCAGCGTGTAGTAGCCGGCGATGCCGGTCATGTCGACGACGCCCTTCGTTCCAAGACGAGCTTTGGCCCGCCGGAAGGTCGCATCCGAGACCTGTCTGTTCCTGAGCAGTTCGTGCGTGAAGTCGAACACCGTCTCCTCATCCGCGTTCATCGCAGGCGGCCGCCGGCCGGCGGCGATGGCATCGACGAGCTGCCTGCGGATTCCAACTTTCAGCGCAATGGGATAGTGCACCGACCACTAGGCAGGCGGTCCTGTGACGAAGTGGCGAAGGATGCCAGTGCGGCCAGAATCAGTATCGCAATTCGAGATCTCATGGGCCGTCTCCGGGTCCGCGATGCGCGCCCCGGATCATGACGCAGCGGGCGGGCGCCGGGTATCATCAGGTGAAATGGCGGGCGTGCTGAGGGCTTTCATGAATCCACTCGTCACCAAGGTCCATGCCAAGGAACGGCGCTGGAGCGCCGAATTCGCCGCACTGCGGCAGCTCTGTCTCGGGGCGGGACTGAACGAAGAGCTGAAGTGGGGGCAGGCCTGCTACGACCTGGACGGCACCAACGTCGTTGTGATCCACGGCTTCAAGGAGTACTGCGCGCTGCTGTTCATGCGCGGCGCCCTGCTCAAGGATCCGAAGAAGATCCTGGTTCAGCAGACCAGGAACGTGCAGTCCGCGAGGCAGATCCGGTTTGCCTCCCTCGCCGAGATCAAGAAACTGGCGTCGGCGATCAAGGCCTACCTCAAGGATGCCATCGCGGTGACGAAATCCGGCGCCCGGGTGCCCATGAAGACGGTGGCGCAATTCGAGATGCCGGTGGAATTTCAGCAGCGCCTGGATGAGGACACTGAACTGGCCGAGGCCTTCCGCGCGCTCACACCGGGCCGGCAGAAGGGCTACCTGCTGCATTTTGCCGGCGCCAAGCAGTCCGCGACCCGCGCCGCGCGGGTGGAGAGGCAAAGGCCCCGGATTCTGAAGGGGCTGGGCCTCCTCGACTGACGGGCCAGGTCGGCTTGCCGGGCGCTCGCCTCGGATCAATGCGTCCATCGCATCAAAGCGTGCTCGCGCGAAAGAGGGGGCCGCCCGGCATCTGGTTTATAATCCGGCTCTTCAGCGATGCCGGCTTAGCACAGTTGGTAGTGCACCTGATTTGTAATCAGGGGGTCGGGGGTTCGAGTCCCTCAGCCGGCACCAAAATTACTCTTACATTTCCTGCACTTGAACGCCACGCGTTGCGTCCGCTCACGCGCGCATTGGCGCTCAAGTCTCCGCCTTGCGCAAAAGGCATGACGAGAACCTGTTTCTCTGGACTTACGCCAGCGGCAATAAAGATGAAATCCCTGACTCGGACTCATGGGTCTTCGTGTATCAGTTTGAAATTGCCGTCTAACTCGCTTGTCTTGAGCGAGAGGCTGAATCCCGAATAGCTTGGATCGGCACGCTCGTCTGATGGCACAAGTTGCCGCTCAACATCGGCGTAATTGACAGCTTGCGCATAGAATCCGATGGGCCTTGGGTCCAGCATTTCCTGCGTAATACGCACTTGCTCGCCCGACTTAAGGGTGCCCTTCCCGCCACCCGTGAAAGGTTTGGCCCAATTGGTCATATATCTGACCTCGAGATCTCTAACGGCCACATAGGTATCCCCTTTTCGCGGAAACCGCATCCCTTCAGGGATAAGACTACGCATGTACTGCCGCGCCCAGTCGATCTCCGGGCTACCTACAGTCTTGCGCTCACCTCGTTGTGCCTCTGCTAAGAGATCCTCGATGGTTTTATTCCAGCCCGGAGGGGCCGGTGGTATAGAGTTAGCCATTTTCATGTCGATCAGGAGCCTCACGAAGAGGCGCGGATGATTTCCCGCTCCTCAGCGCGCCACGCGGCGTATTGCAGCGCCTCGCCAATGTCCGCAGCTTCGAGATAAGGGTATTCGGCAAGCAGCTGCTGGGTGGTGGCGCCTGCCGCGATCTGGCCGACAATCATGCCCACGGTGACGCGCATGCCGCGAATGCAGGGCTTGCCGCCCATGACGCCGGGCTGTTGCGTGATGCGTGCGAGTGTTGCCATAGGGCGCCTCCGTCTCGACAGCAATCATGCCTCAAGGAGGCCGGGGCGGATACGTGCCTCATCCAGATTGAGTGTGCCTAGGCGAGCCGGGATACGGGGTTGCAAGCGCCGCAAGTTATTGATTGATAAGCCCTTGAACCGGTGCCTCAGCCGGCACGAGTCAGGCGCGGATGATTCATCCTGCCGATGTCCCTTGTGAAGGACATCGGTACGGTAGTCCCTTATAAAGGATATGTACTTTATAGAGGACATAGGCTACTGTTGTCCCTTATGAGGGACATCGCCATTCGAAACCCCGAACAGCTCGGCAGAGCCATTCGCGTTAAGCGCCAGGAGAAAGGCCTCTCGCAGAGCGCCCTGGCGGAGCGCCTCGGCGTCGGACGAAAGTGGATCCTGGGAATTGAGGCCGGCAATCCAAAAGCCGAATTCGGGCTGATCCTGAAGACTCTGGAACTTCTCGGCCTGCGCACGTCGCTGAGCGAGGCGAGTCGGCCATCACCCAGCAAAGATCATCCTCAATCCGAACCCTCGCGACTCGATGAGGTGTTTCGGCGTCTGCAGCGACCGGGATCCAAGTGAGCGAGTTACTTGTCGTCATCGAGGGTCAGCTAGCGGGAAGGATCCATGCCGACAAGACCGGTCGGATATCGCTGAGCTACGAGGAGGCGTGGCGCACATCACCACGGGGCTACTCGCTCTCGGTCAGCATGCCGCTTGCTGCCGTCACCTACTCCCAGAAAGCCGTCTGGCCCTACCTCTGGAACCTTCTGCCGGAGGATCCCAATGTTCTGCAACGCTGGGCACAGCTGTATCATGTTTCGGCCGGCAACCCATTTAAACTCTTGGGGCACGTTGGCGCCGACGTACCCGGTGCCGCACAATTCATACCTCCAGAGCGTTTTGCCGAGCTCCAAACGGAGCAGCATCCCAGGATCGAATGGATCAGCGTCAACCAGCTGCGCGAGCGCCTACGCCAGTTGCGAGCCGACATCTCGGCTGTAAGACGACCCGGCGACATCGGCAAAATGAGTCTGCCCGGGGCCCAAGCGAAGACCGCCTTTTTCCACGACCCACGAACCGGTCGTTGGGGCATTCCAGGCGGGCGTACGCCGACCACTCACATCATTAAGCCATGCATTCCCGGATTCGATGGCTTGGTCGAGAACGAGCATTTGTGCCAGGACATCGCGGCAAGGCTGGGGATGCCAGCCGCCCGCTCCTCCGTTCTCATGCTCGACCAACCTTACATCGTCATCGAGCGCTACGACAGGCTGCCGCCGGCCACGGGCAGCGAGTTCCCACGACGCATTCATCAGGAGGACATGTGCCAGGCCCTCGGTTTGATGCCCACACGAAAGTATCAAGAGGAGGGCGGGCCGGGGATTGCGAAAATCACGACGCTCATCAGACGGGTAAGCGCAGACCCTGAGACCGACGTAGAACGGTTCTTGCGAGCGACCATGTTCAACTGGCTCATCGGAGGAACCGATGCGCACGCAAAGAACTACTCGCTTCTGATCGACGCCGGCGACGCCATAAGGCTCGCGCCGCTTTACGATCTGTCCAGTCAGCTACCCTACCCAGACCTGATTACACAACGTGTCTCGATGAAGATCGGCGATCACTACGACATGGAACTCGTGCGCCTGGCCGATTGGAAAGACCTGGCTCGAAGCTGCGATCTTGATGAGGAGCGGGTCACGACCACGCTGATGGAAATGGCTCAAGCACTGCCTGCCGTGGTGTCGGCCGCGCATGCCCAGGCTCGAACGGACGGGTTGTCAGAGAAGGTGATCGACCCGCTGGCAGAACAGCTGATGGTGACCGCCGGCAAGCGGCTCACGTCGCTTACAGCGACAAGGTCGAGCGGCTCCCCCCGGAGAAGGCTGCGGTCTCGATAGGCACCTGTTTGCGGGGTGCGATCGGCTGCACAAGCACGCCAAAAGAGGATAATGGGCCACCACCCACGGGAGACCCTCGCGATGCGCCGCCTTACGATCTCGGTCGATGACGATCTGGCTGACACCTTTGACCGGTTCATGCATGAAAAAGGGTACGAAAACCGCTCTGAGGCCTTTCGTGACCTGGTACGCAATGCTTTGGGCAGTGCGGGCATCCAAAAAGGATCGGCCAAGTATTGCGTGGGCGCACTGAGCTACGTGTACAACCATCATGAGCGCCAACTCGCCAGCCGACTCACGAATCTGCACCACGCTCACCACGACCTCACGGTTTCGACCATGCACGCCCACCTGGACCACGAGAACTGTCTCGAAACGGTCATTCTGAGGGGCCGGACCGACCAGGTGATTCCCTTCGCGGAAAGCGTCATCGCCCAAAGCGGCGTGCGCCATGGACGCTTTCACCCCGTTCCGATCGAAATGGACGACACCCAATCCCGGCAGCATCGGCACGTTCATGCCCGCCCGTCGACGTGACGGCGCTTCGCCGCACTGTCGAGATCAAGTCCGTTGCCGTAAATAAATAATTCCAGCCCTGCATCCGCCTCGGCGCCGCGCGCGTAGTCGGTATTAAGAAATTGCAGTTCCTCATACGGGTGGTTGCGATAGTGTGTATGATTTTTTGGTAAATCATCATACTCGCACACAAATACGCGAGGTGGGCGCAGGGATGTCCAGAAAGACAAGGAACTCGGCCGGTCTTTGCCGAATGACCGGCCGGCGAATGCTCGGAAGGCTGGGTGCCGCGGCCACGCTCGGCGCCGCCGTCGCGGTGGTCACTCCAAGCGTGCAGGCAGAGACGGTCGCGGTTGACGCCGCGGCGAGCGAAGCACCGCTGGCCGAGGTCACGGTGACCGCGACCCGCCTGGAACTTCTGGGTACCGCCGCAACCGCCAGCGAGGGTGTCGTCACCGAAGAGGAACTGCAGCTGCTGCCGGCGTACCGACCCGGTCAACTGCTGGAGACCGTGCCCGGCCTCATCGTCACCCTGCATAGTGGCGAAGGCAAGGCAAATCAGTACCTTCTGCGCGGGTACAACCTCGATCACGGCACCGACCTCGAGACGTACGTCGATGGCATGCCCATCAATCAACCCACCCATGCGCATGGGCAGGGCTATACCGACATGAACTTCCTCATACCCGAGCTCGCGGATGGGTTGACCTACACCAAGGGGACCTACTACGCGGATGTCGGGGACTTCGGCGCGGTGGGCTCGGTCCACATGAGCCTCCTGGATCGGATCCCGGATGAGGTCTCGGCAACCCTCGGCATGTACGGGTTCCAGCGCGTCTTCGGCGCGGGAACTCAGGCGGTCGGCAACGGCCGGCTGCTGACCGCGGTGGAGGTGCAGCACTACGATGGGCCCTTCGATACGCCCGATGACCAGCGCAAGGAGAATTTCGTCATGCGCTACAGCGAGGGCGACACCCACGACGGCTATTCGGTCACCGGCATGGTGTATCACGGCCTGTGGACCAACACGACCGACATTCCGGTGCGCGCCATCGACGAGGGCATCGTCCCGGATCGTTTTGGCTCCCTCGATCCGAGTGATGGTGGGCGCGCCTGGCGCGCCAGCCTCTCCTTCAACGGCTACGAATCATTGGGGGACGGTGAGCTCGCCACCAGCGCGTTCTTCATTGAAAATCAGCTGCATCTGATCAACAACTTCACGCACGACCTGGCTGATCCGGTACACGGGGACCAGGAGGACCAGATGGAGAACCGGCATGCCATGGGCGGCCAGGCCAAATACACGTTGCCTGTTGCATTGGGCCCCTTCACCAATGAGCTTCAGGTGGGCATCCTGACGCGCTATGACCTGCTGCACGTCGGGCGCAATCCCAGCGAGGACCAGGTGTCGCTCACGGAGGCGCAGACGGGAGATGACCCGTCGTTCATCAACAACGACCGGGTCTGGCTGTTCGCCGGTGCGGCCTATGCGCAGATCACGACCCACTGGACCTCCCGGTTTCGCAGTGTCCTGGGATTCCGGGAGGATTATCAGCATGGGACGGACATCGACTACGACGCTGCGCTTCATGAGACGGCCGGGTACACCAACGGTGGCACGGCCCAACAGCAGCTGCCCCAACCCAAGGCCAGCCTCATCTTCACGGCGAATGATGCGCTTGAATTCTATGCGAGCATCGGCCGCGGCTTTCACAGTGCCGATCTTCGCGGGGTGAACCAGGACGTCAGTGTCGACCTGGGCCTGCCCCACACCCAGCTTCTGTCCCGGCAGGAAGGACAGGAAATCGGCGTTCGCGCCAACCCGGCCCCGAACATCGCGCTCACCTTTGCCGTCTTCAATCTGTGGCAGCAATCCGAAACCATCATCGATCCCGACGTGGGTGCCGATTCGGCAGGTCCCCCGAGCAGGCGCTACGGTTTCGAGGTGAACCTCACCTACAAGATCAACCAATACCTGGAGTTCTACGGCAGCTATTCGGGTGACCACACGCGCTTCACCCAACCCTTCGACGACGGCACGGGCCACCTGGGCGAGTACATCACGGATGCGCCCAAGGCGACCGGTTCCCTTACCTTGTACCTGACGGATCTGGGCCCCTGGAGCGCAGGCCTGAGCTACCGTTATCTGGGCAACTATCCGCTGTCGTCGGGGCCGTGCAACGACGCCGCCGCGGTCCATGACTTTCCCGATGTGGCGACCTCCTGCGCCAATGCGCCCACCGCCCAGGGTCAGGTCAACGGCAGAGGCTTCGGGGAAACCAACCTCGACATCCACTATGCGTTCCCCGCGCATCTGACCGCGTCAGTGGGCATCTACAACCTGTTCAACGTGCACGCGGATGCCGCGGAGTTCTGGTACGTCGATCGGCTGCAGAATGAGATCGGCAGCTACCCGGACGGGCGGGCCGACATTCACATCCATCCGCTGGAGCCCATCATGGCGCGCTTCACGCTTGCCAAGCAGTTCTAGCGCCTGTCGGGACCCATGGCCACCCCGTCGTTCGGTCTTGCGGAGTTGCTCGACCCCGTCAGCTGCGACGCCTTTTTCAGGCTGCACTGGGAAAGGAAGCCGCTGCACCTCCGCCGCTCGAACGCCGCCTACTACTCGCGGCTGCTGACGCTTTCCGATCTGGAAAAGTTGATCGGCAGGCCCGGGATGCGCTTTCCCGCGATCCAGCTGAGCAGGTCAGGCAGCTATTATCCCGCCAGCGTCTTCACGGAAGACCGGAGGCTGGGACCGGACACGTTCACGGGTGTGGTGAACTTTCCGCGGCTGAATGCCGAATATCGGGCAGGCGCCACGGTCGTCCTGCCAGGGCTGCACATGACGTGGCAGCCGCTCGCCGAATTATGCAGCCGACTTGATGACCAGTTGAATCACGTCGCCCATGCGAACGCCTATCTGACACCGGGGAACACGGCAGGATTTGCGCCGCATTACGACACGCACGAAATCCTGGTGCTGCAACTGTCCGGTGCAAAACGGTGGCGGGTCTATGCGCCGCCGATCGAGCTCCCGCACCGCCGGCAGCCCTTTGACCCCGTGGGCTACGTGCTTCCGGAAGAACCGGTACTCGAGGTCGAACTCACCCCCGGGGACCTGCTGTATCTGCCCCGCGGCTATGTCCATACCACCACCACGTCGGCGGCCAGTTCCGCGCATGTGACGATTGGAATCGACGTCTACACCTGGCTGGACCTTGCCGGTGAGGTGATGCGGCAGGCATTGACCTCGCCGAAGTTCCGCGCGGCGCTGCCGCCCGGATTCAGCAGCCGCGCCGACAGGCACCCGCTTGCCGAGGAGCTGTCGTCGGTACTGACGGAGCTCACCCGAGTCGCGAGCGTCGATTCGCTGGTCGAGGACTTTCTGGCGGGGGTCGCAGGCAGGAGCACCCCACCGCGTGGCGACTTTCACGCCGAGGTTACCGTGGTGCAGGCCCATACGCCGCTCGTGGCGCCGGATCCTCACTCTTATCGACTCGCGACGATGGAGGGGCAGGCGGCGCTCGAGTTTCGCGGGCGCCGCTATCTCCTGCCGGCTGCGGCGCTGCCCGCTTTGCAGGCCATGCAGTCTCGGCGAACCTTCACGGCGAGCGAGCTACCCGCGGGGCTCGATATCGAGTCGCGGCTCGCGTTGGTCCGAACCCTCGTCGAGAAGAAATTTCTGACGATCGCCTGACTGCGAAGCCATCGGCGTTGCGCGCATTTGACTTCCCCGGGCGCAACACGGAGTATCTGGAGCCCCGGGAAGCCGCCTCGACGGCCAGGCGTGAAGCGAGTCTCGTGAGCCGGATGAACCGCAAGTGTGCCCGTGCATGGATGGCGTGGCTGTTGCCCGCCCTGGTCCTGCGCTCGCTCATTCCTATCGGATTCATGCCCACGATCACGCCGGGACATGGCGTTGAGCTTGCGCTGTGTGACACCTACGCACCTGTCCCGATGATGCCGGCGTCCGGGCCGATGGAAATGTCGCAGGACATGCCCATGGCCGACGGCATGGACATGCAATCCGATGCGGGTTCCGCGGCAGGGCATCACGGAGCTCATGAGGATCGTGGCACCTGTCTGTATGGCACGAGCCCCGCCCTGGGCGCGCCCCTCGCACTGTTCCTGCCTTCCCCGCGGCCGCAGCCGGATTCGGATCCTGTGGCGGCGATTGCTCAGGTCAGCCACTACCAGGCTCCCTCCCGCGCGCAGTCCGCGCGCGGCCCTCCCGTCTAGAGACCGACCGCTCCACCGCCGCTGAACCCCAGCGCCCCTCGGGCGAAGGCTGCGGCCGTTTGCTACGTGCGAGTGCGTATCCGGGCTCGGGCTCGGGTTTCTTGGGAGATTTCCATGTTCATTGCGACCCGTCAGCCGCTGGCAGCGTCCGGCAGGATTCTGATGACATCATTGCGGCTGCAGGGCGCCGCAGTGCTCGTCCTGCTCCTGTTCCTCGTTCCCGCGCGCGGCTGGGCCGCAGCGTACGGAAGCGTGAGTGGCACTGTCACGGATGACGCCGGGAATGCCGTAGCCCAGGCGCAGGTCGCCCTCGAGGCGGCTGACCATACCAGGGTCCTCGGCACCACGGACTCCAGGGGTCGCTTCGAATTCCTGATGGTGGCGATCGGCCATTACACCCTCACGGTCTCCTCCGGCGACTTCAAGCCTGTCACGCAGCCCGTGACGGTGAAGGCGGGATACTTTCCTTCGGCGCAGATCGAACTGTCGAAGCTCGCCGAGGTGACCGTGACGGCACCACGGCTGCAGGTGGTGGCCTCCGTGACTCCCGTGACGATGGTGAGCCAGCAGGACATCGAAAGCACTCCCGGAGCGACCAACGTCAACAGTCTCGCGATGATCACGGACTATGTGCCGGGGGCCTATCAGGCCCATGACATGCTGCACATGCGCGGTGGGCACCAGACCAACTGGCTGATCGACGGGGTCGAGATTCCGAACACCAACATTGCGGAGAACCTCGGTCCGGCAGTCAATCCCCAGGATATCCAGAACCTGGGTGTCGAGCGCGGCGGTTATCTCGCCGACGAGGGCGACCGTACCTACGGCATCTTCAATGTGATTCCCAAGAGTGGCTTCAGCAGCAAGGATGAGGCGCAGCTGGATGTCACGGCGGGCAATTTCGGCCAGACCGACGACTATGCGAGCGTTGCCAGCCACACCGACGATTTCGCCTATTACGCGAGCGTCGAGGGCAACCGCAGCAATCTGGGACTGCAGACGCCGGTTTCCTCCGTCATCCATGACGAGTCCCAAGGGTATGGTGGCTTCACCAAACTTCAATACAACCCCACCACCCAGGATGCGGTGACCTTCATCGCGCAGGTGCGACAGGACCGATACCAGATCCCGGACTGCAATGCGCCACTCGATGACTATCCGGACTGCCTCACGCAATTGGGTGACGTGCAGGGCGAGTCGGACAATTTCGCGCTGTTGTCATGGGCCCACACGTTGGGCAGCAGTGCAGTGCTCACGAGTTCGGTGTTCTACCACTTCGAGCGCTCGGACTATGACGGTAGCGGCGCCGACTATCCGGTCGTCACCCATTATCACCACAACTCCCAATACGAAGGAGCCGAGGAGCAGCTGCAGATGACCGTCAGTCGCCATCACCTGGATGTCGGCGTCTACGGTTTCGGGCAGCAGGACCAGGCGAACTTCAATCTGCTCTTCGCCGACGGCAGTTCGCCGACGCTTCAGGAACTGCAAAGCCCCACCGGTGGCCTGATCACCGCCTGGGTGCAGGACACCTTCGAGGCGACGCGTTGGCTCAATCTGTCCGCAGGGGTGCGGGAGACCTATTTCCAGGGCCCCGTCACGGAGAACGCGACGGATCCGCGCCTCGGCGTGACCGTCCAGCTGCCCAAGCTGGACTGGGTGCTGAGCGCGTTCTGGGGCAAGTACTATCAGGCGCCGCCGCTGGAGACCCTCGCGGGACCGTTGGTCAACTATGCGAGCGCCAACGACACCGCCTTCCTGCCCCTCAAGGGGGAGCGCGACACGGAGCGGCAATTCGGCATCACGATCCCGGTGCAGGGCTGGAGTATCGAGGCCGACTACTTCGTCACGCAGTCGCGCAACTTCTTTGATCACAATCCGCTGGGGGATTCGGACATCTACCTGCCGGTCACGGACCAGGGCGCCCTCATCGAGGGCCGGGAGCTCACGGTGCGTTCTCCCGATTCCTGGGCCTATGGCCAGGTGCACCTCGCCTACTCGAACCAGACGGCCGATTGTTTCGGGTCGATCACCGGGGGACTGCTGGTCGCCGGCGCCGAGTGCGGTGGCTACACGGCGCTCGACCATGATCAGCGCAACACGCTGAATCTGGGCTATTACAATTCAAAGCTGCCCTACCAGCTCTTCGTCAGCGCCAATCTGTCGGCCAACTCGGGACTGTCCAATGGCGATGGTCCATCGAGCCATCTGCCGAGCTACGTGCTCCTTGACCTGACCCTGGGTCGGCATATCACGCCGGACCTGTCGGCATCGATTACCGGGCTGAACGTCACCAACAAGCACCTCTTGACCGACAACAGCCAGACCTTTGGCGGCGTTCATTGGAATAACCCGTTTCAAATCTACGCCGAGCTGCATTACCGGTTCAATTACTGATCCTGCCGCATTGCCATCGACGGAGGCGCCCCGGGGCTGCCTCCGGTTCGGCCGCCACTCGCAGCGTCAGCGTGTCCCTGTACTACAATGTCCTGCACAGGTCTTGTGGGGAACCCTATGCGAGGCATGGCCGGAACGATGCGGGCACTGACGAAGGATCCGTCGGTGCTGGAACACCGGATCAAGCCGGGGACGCTGCGGCGGACCTTCGGCATCGCCGCGCCGTACACCGGCTGGCTGCTGCTGCTCGGGGTGGTGGTGGTCGTCAATGCCAGCATCAGCATTGCCTATCCGCTGATCTATCGCCGCATCATCAACGACGGCATCCTGCGCGCCGATACGCCGCTCATCGTGCGACTGGCGATATTGCTCGCCGCCCTGGGCGTGCTCGATGCGGCGCTGGGCCTCGCGCAGACCTATCTCGGCACCCGCATCGGGGCGGACGTGGTGGTGGCGCTGCGGACCCGCCTCTTTCAGCACATCCAGCGCATGCCACTGGCCTTCTTCGCGCGCGCCCAGACCGGGGCGCTGGTCAACCGGCTCTTTTCCGACACCATGGGCGCGCGCAGCGCCTTCACCGACATCCTGTCCACCGTCGCCGGCAACATCGTGACGGTGGTGCTGATCATCGGGGCCATGTTCGCGCTGTCCTGGCGCATCGCGCTGGCGGTGGTGGTGCTGCTGCCGCTGTTCGTGCTGCCGGCGCGGTACTGGGGCCGGCGCATCCAGGCCGTCACCCGCGAACTGATGAATTCCGGCTCGGGCGTGGCCAGCATGATGGTGGAGCGCTTCAATGTCGCAGGGGCGCTGCTGTCCAAGCTCTTCGGCCGGCCTGAGGCGGACGCGGCGGCCTTCGAAGGCAAGGCCCGCGAACTCTCGGGGCTTGCGATCAAGGCGGCGCTGTATGGGCGGCTGCTGGCCACCGCGCTGCTGCTGATGGCGAGTCTCGCCACGGCGCTCGCCTACGGCTGGGGCGGCGTGCTGGCGGCGCGCCATGCGCTGGATCTCGGCACCGTCGTGGCGCTGACGTCGTTGCTGGTGCGGCTGTACGCGCCGGTGATGGGCCTGTCGAACGTGCAGGTCACCGTCATGACGGCGCTGGTGGCCTTCGAGCGCGTCTTCGAAGTGCTGGATCTCGAGCCCATGGTGCGCGAGAAGCCCACGGCCGTGGAGATCCCTGCCGGGCCCCTGGGCGTGGTGTTCGAGCACGTGTCCTTCCGCTACCCGGCGGCAGCCGAGGTGTCCCTCGCGTCGCTCGAGTCCATCGCCGTTCCCGAGCGGCGCGCTCCCCAGACGGTGCTGCACGACATCGACTTCGACATCAGGCCCGGGGCCCTGGTGGCACTGGTGGGTCCGTCGGGGGCGGGCAAGACCACCATCACCCAGCTGATCCCGCGCCTCTATGATGTGATCTCGGGCAGCGTGCGGGTCAACGGCATCGACGTGCGCGACGCCCGGTTCGGATCGCTGCAGCGGCGTATCGGCGTGGTGACCCAGGAGGCGCACCTGTTCCACGATACCCTGCGCGCCAACCTGCTGTATGCACGCCCGGATGCAACCGATGCCCAGATCCTCGAGGCGCTGCGCGATGCCCAGATCCTGGATGTGGTGGAGGGCCTCTCGGAGGGCCTGGACACGGTGGTGGGGGAGCGCGGCTACCGCTTTTCGGGCGGCGAGAAGCAGCGGCTCGCCATCGCCCGGCTGCTGCTGAAGGCGCCGGACCTGGTGGTGCTGGATGAGGCCACCGCGCACCTGGACTCACGGTCGGAGGCCGCGGTGCAGCGGGCCCTGGAGCGCGCCCTCGTCGGCCGCACGGCCATCGTCATCGCGCACCGGCTGTCCACCGTGCTGCAGGCCGACCTCATCCTGGTCGTGCAGGAGGGACGGATCATCCAGCGCGGCACGCATGAGGAGCTGTCGGCCATGCCAGGGCTGTACGAGCAGCTGTACCGCACGCAGTTCGCGGCGCAGGCGGCCGCCGCGGGTTCGGGTACCGCGGTCTGATCAGCCCGGATGGCGGGTCGGCTGCAGGGGGGAGGGGGCGGTCGGGCGCGACTGCCGCGATGGGAACAGGGCGCGCCGGGGATAGCGGGCGCCGTTCAGGACCTCGCCGATCCAGGTCGATCGCACGAAGTAGTGGTAGCTCAGGAACAGCAGCGTCAGCGCGATCACCATGATGAGTGAAAACTTGATCGCCCAGGGCCACGCGAGCGGGGCGAACGCCACCTGCAGGAAGAACACCAGCGGCAGGTGCACCAGATAGAGCCAATAGGAGGAATCGGCGAGATAGCGGCGCACGGGGCTCTCATCCGCGCAGTACCGCAGGGCGGCACCCGTGACTCCGAAGGTCCAGTACCAGATCGAAGCCAGGTAGCAGGCGACGTACACGGCGCGGCTGCCGGCCGCACTGTGGAACAGCCATCCGTCCGTCGCGCCCTGCTCGACGTGGAGCACCGTCAGGCACAGCCCGGTCAGGGTCATGCCGGCGGCCAGGTGCTCGCGCCAGCGTGCGCGCCATTTCTGCAGCTGCGCCGGCTGGCGGTGCACGAACCATCCGAGGGCGAACGCGGTGCCGAAGGCCACCAGCACCGGCGGCTTCGGGGTCAGACCGCGGTCCGGCGTCGGGATGCCCAGCCCCCACAGGATCCGATCGTCGAATCCCAGGACCGCGAACAGCGGCAGTGCGAGCACCCAGGGCGCCAGAGGACTGTCGAGCAGGCGCCGGACGGCGCCGTCGGCGAGTTCGGCCAGGCCCTCGCCGCCATCGGAGCGCTGCGCGGTGATCCAGCGCAGCGCGAGCGCGGCGACATAGAACAGGCACAGGTAATAGAGGAACCACAGGTGCATCAGTGGCACCGGCCGCCAGCCGTGCGCCGAGGCGGGGTCCGCCCATGCCAGGATGCGCAGCGTGACCGGCGTCAGCACCGCCCAGGCGACGAGCAGCGGCGCGAGGATCCGCGCGGAGCGGTGCCGGATGAAGCCCGTCACACCGCGCCGCTGCAGGAGCAGTCTGGCGAAGAACCCCGCGATCACGAAGAACAGTGTCATGCGGAAGGTGTGGATGACGAAGAACGTCACCTTGAGGGCGCTGCTGGGCGAGTGATCGGCGATCGGGATCGCCAGAAAGAACGACATGGTCGCGTGCAGGACGATGCCCGCGAGCAGTGCGTAACCACGTACCGCATCCAGTGCGTGGTAACGCTCGGTGGTTGTCATAATCCTCATGCACCCATGGCGCGGTCCCGCGGCCATTGTCGTCGGCCCGGGGCGCGCCGTAGGTGATGGCGGTCACATCGGCAGCTACTCCAGGCCCTCGGCCTTGCGGGCGGCGATCACGTGCGGCCTGGCCGCGACGCGGTCGTTGTGGCGCTTCAGGGCGGCGAAGGGACTCAAGTCGACGCCGACGTGTCCGGCCCAGCTGAGCACGACATACAGGTAGGCATCGGCCACCGTGAACTGCTCGCCCATGAGGTAGTTCTTCGAGCCCAGGGCACCGTCGATCCAGCCCAGCCGCTTCTTGAGATTGGCGCGGGCCATGCTCTTCACGTCCTCCTTGCCCGAAGGGTCGAAGAGCGGTCCGAAGTTCTTGTGCAACTCGGAATTGATGTAGGCCAGCCACTCCAGCAGCCGGTACCGCTCGAACGTGCCGGCCGCAGGCGCAAGCTTTGCGGCGGGATTGAGATCGCCGATGTAGCTCAGCACCGCGACGTTTTCGGTCAGCACCTGGCCGTCGTCCAGGCGCAGCACTGGCACATAGCCCTTGGGATTGACGGCGGTCAGATCCTCGCCCGACTTCGTCTTGTGGGTCCCGTGGTCGACCTCGGCGGCCTCGAATTTGATACCGGCTTCGTTGAGCGAAATAAAGGAGGCCAGCGAGCAGGCCCCTTTCATGTAATAGAGCTTCATGAAGGTCTCCGTCGGTCATTGGATCGTGGTGGGACAGCGAATCTACACTTGAGCCTCTGCCGCGCTCAAGTGCATCGACAAGGGGCGCCGCGCGCCGGGTATGATGATCTCCATGAAGCCGATCTTCAGCGCAACGCTGGTCAATGGAGTCTGGGGCGACCCCTGCCTGTGCATCGATCTGCGGTTCCAGCGCCGTGCGATCCTGTTCGACATCGGTGACGTGAGCGCGCTGTCGACCCAGGTGCTGCTCCGGATCAGCGAGATCTTCGTCAGCCACACCCACATGGACCATTTCGCAGGCTTCGATCACCTGCTGCGGGTATGCCTCGGACGGGACACGGGCATCCGGATGTTCGGGCCGCCCGGGTTCGTTTCACAGGTGGAACACAAGCTCGCGGCCTACACCTGGGATCTGCTGCCGAACTATGCGACCGCCTTCACCGTCGAGGCCCACGAGCTGCACGAAGGAGGCCTCCTGCGGCGCGCCCGCTTTCGCAGCTCGGCCCGGTTCCAGCGCGAACCACTGCCGGAAGTGGCGGTCACGGACGGCGTGCTGCTGGCGGAAGATCAGTTCCGGGTCCGTGCGGCGGCCTTCGCGCATCATCGCATCGTGTCGCTGGGGTTCTCCTTCGACGAGGATGTCCACATCAACGTCTGGAAGAACCGCCTCGACGAGAAGGGCCTGCCAAGCGGTCCCTGGTTGTCGCAGCTCAAGGCTCTGGCGCGGCAGGGTGCCGCCGAGGACACCCCCGTCCCGGTGCGCTGGCGGACGCGGGAGGGCCACCGCGAACAGACCTTCACCCTGGGCGAATTGAAGCGTGACGTGCTCGAGTTCGTGCCGGGCCAGCGGGTGTGCTACGTGACGGACGTGAACGGCGATCCGCTCAACCGCGAGCGGATCTGCGAGTTCGTTCGCGGCGCGGACATCCTGTTCATCGAAGCCGTGTTCGCGCAAGCCGACCATGAACTCGCGGCGCGCAAGTCGCACCTGACCACGCTGCAGTCGGGCTCGATCGCGCGCCTCGCCGGAGTGCGGCATGCGCAGCCCTTTCATTTTTCGGCGCGTTACCGGGATGGCGAGGAAGCGCATCACGGAGAGTTCCTGCAGGCCTGGCAGGGAACATCGCACCTTGGCCGCGCCGATGTCTGAGGCACGTGCGGGATACGCGTCCCTCGTGCTGCTGGCGGCGGTGCTGCTCGCCGGTTGCCACCGCCACGCGCCGGCGGTCACGCCGCCGGCCAGTGCCGCCCGGACCGTCAGCCCGCTGCCCCTGAGTCAGGCCGATCTCGGGGTCTCGCTGCTCGCCGAGGTGGCGAATGCGCGTTTTGCCCTGAGCCTCGGTGATGTGGTGGCCGCCGGCAATGACATCTCCGCGGCGCGGGCGTTCGCCGCGCAGCTGCCCAACCGCCCCTCGAAACTGATCCTGCCCGATCCGCGGGGCGAGGGCCGGGCGCTGTTCGATCCGGCCGCGGCTGCCGCGAAGCATGAACCCCTGACCGACTTCCAGGCGGTGGTGACCCTCGACTCGGCCCGGACGCAACTGCCGGACCACGTTGCGCAGGCGGACTCTTTCTTACGTGCCCTGCAGAGTCGCGTGCCCCAGGGACTGATTCCGCCCGATCTGCCGCTGCTGCGCGTGGCCGCAGCGCTCGATCAGGCCCGCGCCGCTGCCACGGAAGGCCGCTCGAGCAACCTGAAAACCCAGCTGCTGTGCGCGAGCGCGCTCCTGAAAAGCTATCCGGGGAACGCCCATCGGGCCGGGATCACCGCGTTGGCGGCCGACATCGATCAGACCCTGGCGAATCCGCGGACACTGCAGACCATGTCGGGCTATCGCGTCGACTCGTGGGCGGGGCAGGTGGCCGGGTGGCTCGGCAGCGACCGCTGGAACGCTCCGCGCGGATGATGCGGCGCGGGGATTGTGATCCTCTCTAAGGCGTCGAAGTCCTGCCCGGTCCTCCCGCCTGTCCGCCGAGGTCGGCAAGCTGCAGGACCGGAGTGTCCACGTGGCGCATGAAATGATCGCGCGCATCCAATGTCTCGATCTCGACCCGGGAGTCGGCGAGTTTTGAGCCGTCTAGGGGATAATGCACCGATCCGGATCGATCGAAGAATGGCAGCTCCACTCCTGTGCGATGAATGCCGTCGGGCAGCAAGCTTCCGAAAATTGCGGGTGTGTAGTCGCCGATGCAAAAGTGAACTTCCCGATTGCGCAATCCCGCGGTGGCGTCCTCCAGATCTTCTGTAAGGCAAGTAGGCTGCCGGCGCCCGCTCAGACATCTCACGAGCACGTCATCGCCTTCCTCGTCGACTCGCGTCACACATTCGCCGAGTTTACCGATCGTCGCGTGGGCGCCGACGGCCGGAACGGCAAAGTGGGCGGCGCCCCGGAACAGGGTCAGGGAGTAGTCGATACCGAGTTTCACTGGCCGATCGCCTATGCGAGCGAGCACTGCCGGGGGAAGGTAGAGGCGCTGGTGAATATACGCATCAGAGCTTGAGCGCGCGCCGCGGATTTCGAACTGAGCATCCTGCATAGATCCGAGGCCATCGACGCTGATATTGGATTTGCCTTTGTAGAGCAGCGCGCCATCTGCTGTCGTGATTCGCACCTCCGCGTGATCCAGCAGCACGCTGGCATCCTCGGGCACGCCCGCAACTTTGAGCGGGATGTATAGCGCGTTGGTTGCATTTGGCGCCGCACCCGGCGGCAGCCTGAAGCGTCCCAGCCGCGGATCGAATGCCAATTGCACGGATCGGGCCGCCTGCGGTTCCGCGGCCAGGCTTCGCTGCATTGCGAAGGCCAACGGCCAGGGCATGAAGGTCCAGGCGAGGATGGCGGCCCCACCGAGTCCGACCAGGCTGCGCGCCAGCAGCGTGCGCCGCCTGAAGTATTGAAGGGGCAGGATGAGTGCCGCGCCGACACTCGCCGTGACGTAAAACGCCGCATCGACCATCCAGATTGCACCGGTCTCGGGTACGGATGCCTTGACGCCCAGCACCATGGCAAGGACTACCTGGAAGAACAGGATATAGCCGATCAGCGCTGCCGTGCACAGCATGAATGCCTCGACGAAGCTGCGGGTAATGGCACCGACCATCATGGCGGGCAGTGACAGCTCGCACAGCACCGCAAAATTGCGCACTGTAGCGGCC
>Ga0335075_10001594_pt1 | contig 37280 bp, 62 predicted proteins | sample Lox_Sample_24_FD_206723 | JGI IMG/M metagenome (GOLD analysis project Ga0335075, IMG submission 206723) | Soil microbial communities from Loxahatchee National Wildlife Refuge, Florida, United States - Lox_Sample_2.4 | ecosystem: Environmental > Terrestrial > Soil > Wetlands | place: USA... | reverse complement strand
AGGCAACAGAATTTATCCAGGTCGTCCATGACGTTTCTCGCGGGCGAAGGTAGGAAAAAAGTAGTCGATCCGCTGAGATCAAGATAGAAAGCAGCTGGACGCGCGGCAAGCATCGCCGGACACAACCTATTTTTGGAATCGGCTGAAAAGTGGAATTTCGGCCCTGTGGCCGAGCCGTCCAGCCTATGGGCCGAAAAATCTTTGCAACAAGAAAGGAAGAAACCCGTCATTAGAGGTAGGGATAGGTGGTATAGGGGTGTCAGCCAAACCTTTTGCAAAGAGATTTCTCGATTCGCTACTTTGGTCTTCTTTAACCAAAAAACGCCCGTCTCTCCTCGAACCTGACCTCGCCCATCTCGTCCTGCTTGGCTGTCAGCACCTTGTCACCAACAGACGCCGTGACTTCCAGGCCGAGTTCCGCAGCCGTTTCGATGAACGTCATGATGGCTTGCTGGTCGTCTGATCGCATTACTCCGATCCACTGCCAGCCCGCCAGGTGCGTCGGAAGAACGTGGCTACTGCTTTCCATGTAGCCGGCGTATGCGGCCAGGCCGAAAGGGTGTGCCTCGTCTTTTGGCGGGCTGGCCTCGAAGAAGATGACCTCGTGAGGCGTAAGAACCGTGTCGCCGGCAGCAATCAGCAAGAACCTGCCAGGCAGCCGGTCGCTGTCGGGGTCAGTCAGGTGAACGGTGCCACTGACTGGCAGCCACTTCAGGTCGATGGCCTTCTGCCGCAGTTCTTCGACGACACGGCGAGCCTCGGCGATGTTGGCATCGACGAGCCTGAAGAAAAACATCATGGGAGCATTCCTGTCGTCAAAAGTCTTCGGGCGTCTGAAGCCACTCCTGGTCGTACTCCACTGTCCCATTGGCTCCACGAAAACACGAGATGGTCATTCCTGCGAATGTCATCGAGGCCCACAGCCCAAGGCCCGCAGCGAAGTCGAACAACTCAGAGAGGGTTTTCACGTCCCTGGTTCGGATAGTGCCGCCCCATGTCCACTCGTCAACGCCGAACGGAATCGTCGCCCCGCCGACCTCGATCTCGACTGGCAACTTGCACAAACCAAACTCGGCGAGGTCGCTGTCGAAAAGCGCTGCACCGAAGTAGACGACCGCAAAGGGCTGGATCGGCTGGCTGCCATACCGAGAGGCCAGGATGTCTTGCTCGGTCAGTAGAGCCACCAGTTCGCTGACTTGGCGCAGGCCAAGCTCGATTGCACGCTGTCGCAGTTTCTCGATGATCGCCTTGATAGCCTCCGGGGACGCTGGCGGGTGGGAGAATCGGTAGGAGACAGTGATGCGAGGGTCGGCTGTCATGTCAATGAAGACGCCGACCCGCTCTCAAGGTTCGGAATTGTCGGTATTTGCTCCATCAATCGCTCCCTGGTCTGCAAGCCGACCAGGCGGGCGATTTCACGTCCCTGGTTAAAGACGCTGACTGTGGGTAAAGCGCCGATGCCGAGCCGATTCACCAGGTCGAGGTTGTCTGGTGCATTCAGCTTCAAGACGGCGACCTCGCCGTGCAGTTCCTCGGCGATCCCAGCCAAGGTCGGGGCCAGCAACCGGCACGGCCCGCACCAGTCTGCGTAGAAGTCCAACAAGACCGGGATCGGCGACCGCAGGACTCGCTCCTCGAACTCTGCGCCGCCGATCTCGATGATGTTGCTCACGTCTTTTTCCTGCATCACGCCGCTCGTCTCCGGGGCCAGTTGCCGTATACGTTGATGATTGCCGCCCGAACCCGCTGCCAGTCCCGGTCGTTAAACGACGCCTTCTCGACCTCCGGGATCGGCGTGACGTAAGCGTTCAAGATGGCGTCCTCGTCGTCGTTTCGGAAGCTGACGGCGGGCGACCAGCCGAATCCGAATCCTGGAGCGCCGAGCGAACCCATCGTCTGCACGTCCTCGGCCACCAGGCCCAGCTTCTCCACGAAGGCGTCGAACTGCTTCCGGGTCAGCAGCGCCGTCCACTTGCGGTGCTTGCCCTTCTCCCAGCGGCCTTCGAGGTAGCCGTACTCAAACTGCTCGTCGCCCTCAGTCACGGTCCACAGGGAACGCTGGGGCGGCGTGTAAGGCTTGATGCTGACAGCTTTGGGGACATCGACGCTGTAAATCACGGAAAATAGCATGGAAAATCCTCCTGAGCAGTAGTCATGTTCTCGCTGCCCGGAAGGGTACAATCCTCTAATGTGCCGACGACTCCGAGCCATCGTTCGTGGGGGATAAAACCGTAACACCAAGCAGGGACATCGCCTTGTGGAAATGCACGTTACAAGGGTGGCGGACTTTTGTTGGTTTTGTAAGGGCACCCGCAGTTAATGCACGTTACAAGGGTGGGGTAGCGGCAGTGGGGCCAACAGTGGTAGAATTGCTCCGCACTGCCGCATTCGGGGCAGGTGTCCCGCACAGGCTCGCCGCCCACAATTTGCTCCTCAGCCATTGTTTTTCTCTCAGCCATTGTTTTTCTCCTGAGACGGTGCCAGACAACGACTGCCTGGTGGTGAGCCGACGACTGGCCGATTCCGGTTGCGGTTAGGCTGCTCGATACGGCAGCTTCAGAGCGTGGTTCGCCTGCATTTCGAGAAGGAAAGACCGGCCCGGTGCCGGGCGGTTCGGAATCAGCCGGTGTAGTTCTTCTCTTGTTGCCTGCACACCCGCTCAACCTGGTCCCGGACGTTCTCGTAGTCGGCCTGGTCGTTGCCGGTGTTCGGCACCTGAACGCTCTCCTCGATCTCCCCCACCAGGGTCGAATCCGACAGGCAGACGTAATACTCGAACAGCCCTTGCAAGGCCGTCTCAATGATCCGCCGCTCTCGCTTGGTTCTCTTCATGCTCGCCCCCCCTTCTGACCGGCTACGGTGGCTGCCTCGCCCTGCCGCCTGCTCATCCAACTACTTCTTCTCGTCTTCCTCCAGCGGCTCAACCATCGACTCGCCAACGAAATACAGAGGCGTTCCGTCTTTCTTCTCGATGAATACCTCAAAGTCATCAAAACGGGGCACGTCGGAGACATCCACCCACCGCCGTCCGATAACCCGGCAAACCTCTCCCTCATAATCCACCAGTGTCCCGACCGGATACTGGACTTCGCCGTTGCTGTCTGGTTCCTTGTCGTTCAGCAACGGAGCGAACGGTGCCAGCCCGAATTCTTTGACGATTTCGGCAACTGTCATGGGACCATCCGACAAGTCGAGGGTTCGATCCATCTGGCCCAAATTGAAGTAGCACAGGGCGGCATGGGCCTTCGTCAGCGACGGGGTTTCCAACTCGCCCCGGTAATTATCGTCCAGGTGTTGCCGGATCGCACCGTCGCAGTCCATTCCTTCGTTCAGGACGGCCTTCATCAACGATTCCGCTGTTCGTTCTGCCAATTCGTCCAAGGCCCAAGCCAGTGTCTCAATCAATTCCCCCACGTCCACGCCGGCCCCCAGCACCATTTGCGTCTTGGCATTGTCGAGAACGAAGGTCGCCGTCTCGGTATCTTTAATCTTCATTGATGTTCTCCCCGTTTCCTGTGGTTTTCTTCCGGCACGTCGATGAAGAACCGGCCCGCATGAACATCACTCGGACACAGCTTTTCCAGCCACCGCACAAACGCCTCGGCTTCGCCGACCGTGGCGAATGTGCGAACCTGGACCGCCCGCCCCAGGCCGCTATGCTTGGCATTCAAAGGGCGTCCGCTCACTCGACCGACTGATACGGTTTTCTTCATGGTTTCCTTCGTGTTGCTTGCCCTCATTGCTCAAGTAAGAGGGTCTGGCCGTCATAACGGACACGACGACCAATCACCAAACTCGGATCGCCATTCCCGTTATCGAGAAACCGCTGGAACAGGCGATGGTCGAGAACAACCGGAGCCATTCGTCCATCCTCAGCGTCGATGTACACGATCACGAGGCTGCCACAATCTCGCAGACCGATGATGGTTCCGGTGATGGTGTCGTTCTCAATCACTGCTCGCCTGTGCTGTCCTGATGCCGTTCTTCAGACGGAGGCCCAATCTCCAAAACCTCAATCTCAACATCCCCCGCCTCGTCAAAGGGTGGCCGCTTGACCCGCAACAGCACGCTACCGGCGTTCTGACGGAACAACACCCGTTCGACGACGTTCGTGACATCGACCGGCTTGGCCCCGCCGAACGAGATGCCGGGCTGGATACCGGGCTGGGTCAGTTCGGCGATCATCTCTTCCGGGAGGCCGGCCTCACGAAGAAGCTGGGCCTTGGCCTTGCGCCCTTCTTCATCCAGTGAGAAAAGCTGATCGAACATCGCACGGTGCATAGCATCGAAAATGTCGAACATGGTGATCCCTCTTGTGGAAACTGTTTGTCTCCCGCTTTTACGTTTCACTTGCCCTTGCGGGCACAGGCTTGCAGGTCGCCCCGGCTGTAATCCTGCCAGTCAGTATCATTCAGTAGGCTCTCGGTCTGTTCGCCGCCCTGGCCCGCCAGCACCAGGTTCTCCAACTCTCGCTGGATCGGCCCCATGTCCACCAACTCGTCCGGGTCGGGGTTGTAGCCGCCCCGGACGCTCTCCAGGGCCGACCGAACCGTGGCCGGACTCTCGCCCCCGTCCGCTTCGTTGTTGATCTCGGCGATGAGAAGCCATTTCGTGCCAGCCAACATAAATGATCCTCCAAGAAGAGCGTGCCGATCTTGTTCATGTTTGACCCAACCTTACTTGAGATTGGGCCAACGACCATGACGGTACAAACCTTTATCTCTCCGCAATCCTCTTGCGCAAGTCATCAACGACTGTCGATGACCTCGGCGCTGACGTACTTCGCCTGGCCCGCCATCACCTTCTCCTGGACGGCTTCTTGCAGCCAGTCGCCCTCGTCCGTGTAATCGTCGGCGTGGTCGAAGGACTCCACCGCCAGGATTTCCGGGGCCAACTCGTTTTGCAGGTCGGCGCTGTTGTGGGCTTTGCCCTGGAGCGCCAGCTTGATGGCCTTCTCGAAGTTGATGCCTTCCTCGGCCACGAAGATCATCGGGATTGTCACCCGAACCTTCACGGTCACTTCGGCCTCAACGTCCAGGTACACCTTCCGACTCATGCTTGTCCCTCCGTATGGATTGCTCGTTATCGCAAGGTAGACCGCCGTGGGCGTCGGCGGTTCAGGTTGTTTCAGTCTTCTTCCTACTCGGCCAGCCAGTTCTCTGCCGTGCCGGTGACTTCCAGCAGGACTTCCTGGGCCTCAACATCGACCCCGCCCAACCTGTAGGAAATGTCTTCCAGGCCGATCTCGCTGCCGGTGATTTGCTCGCTGGCGATGTCATTGAGGCTTTCAATGTCGCCGGTTTCGTCCCACGGCACGGAAATCACGCCCGTCACCGAGCCGTCCTTCTCCTGCATGGCCCGAAGTTCGGCCACGGTGTACGGTTTCACCATCGCCTTCATGTTGTTGGTTCTCCCTATGCTCGTTGGTTGCCAAGTCGCTGCGGTGCTGGATAATCTTGCTGCCGATGAGGGTACAATCCCCAAAAAATCCTCGATCTCTTGCCTCATGCCTGAATGAACTGGCGTAACAGGTCGGGCTTCTCCAGGGCCAGCCGCTTCATGCGAGCGCCCAGCAGACACAGCGCCTCGTGGTATTCCTCGCTCAGATGATCCCCGCTGTACTCGTGGCCGAATTCGTGAATAAGCAGGCGGTCCACTTCCTCGGACGGCCCTTGCTCAAACCACTTGTGGCCGAGCCGAAGCAAATTGAAGTCGAGCCGCCCGCCCCCGTAGGCGGCGGCGAAGTTGTTGGTCGTGTGGACCACCGAGACGACCAGCTTCACGCCCATCAACTCGTCGGCCAGAAACCGAGCGTAATCGGCAATGTTCCTCATGCCGTCCGTCCACTTTGCTTCCGGGATCACGTTGACAAGATCGGCGTTCGGGTCGGCGCTGTAGGGCTTCGCCGTGGGGCAAATCTGTCCTGCGGGGAGGACAGCGCCGGAGCGCCGGACGTTGCTCCACTCGCCTTTACTCAGGCCAGCGACGATTGTGCCGCCCTGGGACTGAAAACGGCGCATGGCCTCCGTGTCGGACGGGTCCGGCGCTGCGACCTTCTCGCCGAACCGCATTCGGATCAGGTGTCGGATGGCCTCGTCCGAGCAACGAGGGTCAGCGCCCGCCAGCTTCACCCATCCCGCAGTGGCCTCCTCGTCGCTGGTCAGGAGGTCATGGGCCGCATTCAGGACGGCGACCCGCACAGCTTGGAGATACGCCGGACGAACATTGTCCCGGTCCCGGTTCAATGGGACTTTTTGTTGGACGTTGACGTGCCACCTGTCGCCTCCGCTCAACTCCACTACGGGCAGGCCCATCTCGTAAAGGCTCGGCGTTTCGACTGGCAGTGGATCGAAAATGCTCACCTGGGTCTTGCGGACCCGTGGGCGCATGACCCCTTGCTCGTCGGCCACCAGCGTTTCCAGGCTGGCCTCAAAGGTGCGGATCGGCTTCCGGGGCAAGAGCCGGTCCCCGTTGAAGGTCACGACGATGCCATCCGGCAACAGCAATGATCGGAGGTAATCGGCTACCTCCGGGTACTCTTCCCTGGTCAGCTTGATGCGGCCCTGGAAGACGCTTCCTCGGTCCCGCTTCTGCCGGGGCTTCTCGATGCGCCCTTCGTGGGGATCGAAAACCACGGTTCCTTTCGTCGTGGCGATGCTCGCCTGCTCACAAACGGCCAGCACCATTTTTTCTCCAACATTGAACTGGCCTCGCTGCTCCGGGTTGGCCCGCTTGTAGCTGGGAGCGAACAGCGTGTAGGCATGGCTCAATTCCCTGAACCCTTCGGGGCTGTCGTCCTCGACGGTCAGATCGGCCAGGGGACGGCCAGGCACCGGGACCAGGGTGACGGCGATCTGCGTGACGCCGGCTTCGTCGAGGGCATTCTGCACCAATTCCCCAATCAGTCGCCCTTTGCTTTGTTGCTCGGCCTGCTTGCCCAGGCCGGCACGATCAATCGAAAACCACTCGTTCATGTTGTTCCTCGAATCTCTCCTGTAATGCTTCGCCAGGTCAACGCCTACCTCAAGCTGATGGGCGTCCACTTGTTGTTCTTCCACACGCAGACCCGGACAACATCTTCCCGCCGCAATCCGAGGGTCCAGATCGCCTTCGCAGGGGACACAGCCCTGATCGTGGCGTGGTAGGTTTCATTCGGTGGTGCCCCTCTGCGGTGGTAGACCAAGAAATCACGCATGGTTATCCTCCAAGTCGCTGATGAGTTTGCGGAAGTTGAGCCGGTCAAGAGCAACCCACGTCTCCCAGCCAGACTGAAAGCGCACCAAGGCTTGTTGCCTGTCAATGCGCAGGACTTCCACAATCTCGTCAGGAATGCCAGCGCATCGTAGAAAGGCCAACATGCGTCTTCCTCCGAGCCGTGCAGATTGCGTCACTCTGAGTTCGTTGCAAAGTAGACCGGGAAGGGCGTTCCCGGTTCGCAACCGACATGGCGTTAGTATTCGTCGGGGAGCAACAGCGTCGTGGCCGCACGGTTGCCTTGATCGTCCTCAGCTTCAGAGAGGCACCACAGCTTCTCGCCGGTCTTGAGGACGTAGGCCGAAAGCAGGCGGCTCCCGTCCTGGAGTGCCTCGTTGTTGGCTTCGGCATCCTCGGCCCCGACATCGCCCCAATCGCCCTGGACGTGCCGGGCCAGAAACTCCCAAGGCTGCTGGTTCGCCTTCTCCAGCGCAGCTAAAGCGCCAGGGGTTGCGACCACGGCACCCAACTTGAACAGGGTTCGTCGAACAGGAATCATGTTGTCGTCCTCTTTGGTTCGGCCTGCTGATGTCTGTCCTGTTGGGTACAAAGGTCAATGCGCCTACACATCATTCGACCGATCCTCTGTGGCTGGTGATGTACTGGATTACTTGAGCCAAGAGCATTTGCTGCTGACGGTAGTTGAGTCGCCCGTGATACGCCTGGCGGAACGGCTCCAAAGCCTCCCAATCCAGGTGGTCTTTGCTCTCCTTCTTCGCACGCTCCTGCAACTCGGCGGCACGGTCCACGGCGTTGCTCTCGGCCTGCCACTTCACCACGTCGTCCTGGCAGGCCCAGCGTCCGACGTAGTGGGCGGTGTTTCCGTACACGCCGTTCTCGGATTTCTCGAAGGTGAAAATCTGCCCCGGCGAGGCGAATGCGATGTTCTTGGTACTGTGGCCCTTCTTCTTGGAGCCGTAGAACTCGTGGCGCTCATGGTCATCCTTGAGCGGCGAGCCGTCGTTGTCGATGCCGGTCAGGTCGTACCACAGGTGCCGAAGTGGCTTGCCAGGCTCCCACTCACGGACACCCAGGTAGAGCAACGTCACACGTTCGGCTGGTTGATCGCTCATCGGTCTTCCCTCGCAGGCAGGAGGTTGGGGTTGCCACTCAAGGCGTATGCCATCCTCATGACTTCTCTCCAGCGTCAGCCCGTCAGACAAACATCAAATCGCCAAGGCCAACCGGATCGTCCACGGCCAGCTTCGCCACCTGCTTGGCCGTCAGGTTCAGCTTCTTCGCTCCTTCAAACACCAGCGCCGGGTTGATGGCGTGCAGGCTCGCCAGACTCTTGCAGAGCAGCGCCAGGAACTCCTCGGTCCTGGCCTTGCTCGCACCTGCCTTTTCCCCTCGCTTCAGGGCTTGCTCGTAGGTCATGTTCTTCTTCCTTTCGATTGGCTCCTGGTTGTCGTGATCTCGTGGTGCTTCTCAAAGCGTCCTCGACCTCACCGGAGATCGAGTCAGCGACCTTGACGGTACAAACCTCTATCCAGCCACCGCTTCAACCACTCGACCTCGCCGCAGCTTCACGGCCAGGTCGAGGAGAAAGTTCTGGTAATCCCGTGAATTGTCGGTCGCATTTGTGACGTAGTGAACGCACTCCTCCAGTGCGACATGAAGCAACCGATCAGACAACGCCTGGGGACCGGCCACGATGGAGGCGCTGCCGCCCAGGTCTTCGTGGAGGAAAACCGTCCCGTCCCGGTAGAAGCCGTTGAGCATCGTGCCGCCGTCGAGGATGCTGCTGAAGACCTTGACCGGAGGCTTTTCCTTGCCGTTCGTCAGGCCGGTTTCTTCCAGCCACGACCAGACATAATCGACAGCGGCCTGCGCATCCGGCGTCGGATCGCTGATCTGCCGCCCCACCATCTCATCGACAGAGAGGACGCTCGCCGGGGTCTGAACGCCGTACACTCCCGCCGCCGACACCAGGTTTTCAGGGGCCACAACCGGGACATAGCCCTTGCGTTCGAGTTGGTCCTTCGTGCCTTTCCCGGTCAGCACGGCGTCTTCGCCGGCAACCTGAGCGAACGCCTCGCTCCAGTTTTTGCTGCGCTGGGACAGAACCTCAGCGCTGTCGCTCGTCGTCGGCGACAACGAGAACAGGTCGAAGGTAAATTCCCAGGCAGTTGTCGTGCTGTTCAGCAGCCGGTCGAACAGCACGGCCAGAGCGTGCTTGTCGCCGTTGGCGAGAGCCTTGCCGCAGTGATGGCGCACGTCCCAATCAATGCACTTGCGGGCCTCGTCGATCCGCAAGTTGTCCAGGTTGTAGTCGAACAGCGAAGGCATGTCGCTGCTCTCGAACTCCCGGACACGGACGCCACGGCGGTAGATGACAGCGGCGTTCCGGTCGCCCAGGTTGCGGTTCTTCTTCGGGAGGATCGCCTTGTTCAACGACTCCGGTTCGGAGAAGTGCAGGAACCACTTGCCCAGGTCGTTGTAAAAAGCCAGAACCTCGGCGCTCAACGGCACGAAGACACGGGTGAAATTTCGCTTCGCCCGGACCTGGCTTTCGTCCACAACCTCGATCTTGACGCCGGACCAATCGCCCCATTCCCGGATGCTGCGGTCGATAGCGTTGGAGACGAACTCCCGCAGGGCCAGGGCGACTTCGTTCCAGTCCTGCTTCCCGTAATCCAGCACGAACCCAAGGTCTTCGCTGCTTGAGCGGCTGGCCCCGGTGACGGGATCGGTGCCGCCGTACTTGACGACGACACGCCCGAAGTCCTTGCTCGCCAGGCCATCGGTGACGATCTGCGGTCGAATGCCGAACTCCAGGCGCAGCGTCCCGGCGAACACGACCGGCGAAAGGTCGTGGCGCAAAAGGACGGCGACAGCATGTTTCGAGCCGCTGCCGAAGGTTCCGATCACTCCCTGGTGGTTGCTTGTGTCAGCCAACGACACACCCAAAACGGTGAACGCATCGGGTGGGCAGACGCCGACGTTTTCGATCTTCAAGAAAGCAGGCATGTAAATTCCCTCTTCAAGAACCTCTGTTGCTTCCGGCCCTGTTAGGTACACTTGTCTAAAACTTCGGGGTCAGCCCGGCCCGCTTCGCTGCTCGACGCAGCCCTTCGACGTTCACGATCTTGAACCAGTCGAGGGCGAGGTTCGCCAACTCGGTGATCGGTCGCCAATCGCCGCTGAGGTAAGCAAGCGTGCGTATCCCCGACGACAAGTTGTTGGCCTGAGTGGCATAGAACTCGACCAGATTCGTCGGCGTGATCCTGACGCTCGTTGGGTCGCCGAACACATCGCTGACCTTCACAACGAGGAAATTCTTCCCGGCCCGCTGCACAAATTCGCCGAGCAAGTCTTTCGCCTCGGCGGTGTACGTCGTTGTCGTCATGGTGGTCCTCCCTTGCTGATTTCTGGCCCATGCTGTGTTCAGAACCCCTCGTCGCCAAAGTGGCCGAAGTATTCGTCGGCCTGCTCGAAGTCCTCCAACTCCTGGCGTTCGAGCAGCCGGTCGGCGTTTAGCTCGGCGTCGGACTCCTCCTCGTCGGCGTCGAAGTAGCCGGGGTCGTCGGCCTCCTCGCCGATGTGGTCGTCGAGGAACGCCTGGGCTTCGGCGATCATGTCGCTGGCCTTCCGGTGCGCACAATCCACGGTCCCGTCAGTGGAGCCGCATTCACACGGCGTCCAGCCGAACGTGCTGGCGATGCCCGGATAATCGAAGTCGCTTTGAACCAGGATGTCCCGGCCATCCTCGGCGACCAGCAGGTAGGTGCCGAAGTCGCCCTGCTGCAACGTGATCTTCATCATTGTCCCTCGATTGCCCGTAATCTCTTCACAGGCAACCAGGGTACAAAGCCTTAAACTTTGACCTCTTTCGACACGTCTACGATGACCGGCTGATCCGCTTCTTGGGGATATAGCCCCAGCGCTTCGAGCGCCTCGATCAGCTTTTCCCGTGGTGCCCAGCCGCCACGGTCATCACGATTCTCGATGAACTCGTCGTGGCCGTTGTCAGAGAAGTAGCTGTAGACTTCGCCCTCCCAGCCTGTCGGTAGTTCGTCACGGAGCCGCCACAACTCCTCCCGGTAGTTCTCCAGCGTGGCCTCGTACTCCCGTTCGCTGTAGTCGGACTCGTTCAAGATCGGGTAGCCTTCCAGTTCTTCCTTGATGCGGCAGAATTCCTCGAAAGCCGGCGTGGTGCTTCCATCAGGCGTGAAGACTCTCAGACTGAAGCCGTCCAGGTAGCCGACCGCAAAGTGCGAATGCCGCTCGAACACGAGATCGGGGTCGTCGCCCTCGGAGAACGGCTGAAGCCGCTTATTGATGGCCTCTTCGTTGCTCTGCGCCAACAGGCCGGCGTCCCGGCTGCTCGTGTACCAGATCGCCCATTTCTCGGCGTCTTCGAGGCCGTAGCCTCGGTGCCAGGCGAAGGAATCGAACTTCTGCCAGTTCCCAGCCAGCTTCTCGCCGGCGCTCTTCACGTCGGACCAGTCGATGCGTTGTGTGGTCGTCATGTCCGACCCTCTTGTGATGCTGTTGATCCCGACACAACAGCGTTGGGTACAATGGTCCAAAAATCCGGCCATCGCCAATACAGTCGATACCGGGCCATTTGATTGTCGTTCAGCGATCAGATTGGGCAGTTCGCCTGGAAGTGTTCCCGCAGCGCTTCGATCACGGCATCGTGGTAGGCTTCCTCGCTCTCGAAGTCGTCTTCTGCGCCTCGGAACTCCGGGTCGCCATGAGCGTAATAGGTGAAGTCGTTGGGCTGCGCCTCGGCTTCCAGGGCATCAATCTCGTGGCAATGGACGTAGCAGTCGTCTGTCTCCTCATGCTCATACGCCTGAAAGATTTCATCCTGCTCCAGAGCGTTCAACCGCTCGCCTGCTGGGGTGAGGATGACCCTGGTGTACAGGTGGATCAGGTAGTAGCTCGGTGTGAATTCGCAACAGTGGGTGCGCTCGTTCTTGTTGTAGAGATAAACCTCCTCGATCCGGGCAATGAAGGGCTTGTGCCTCTCGTCTATGAAGTAGTTTTGCGAGCGGTCGAGCGCAATCACACGGGCGTCGATGGGGGTGAAGGTTGTGCTGCCGTTCATGATTCTTTACTCCTGGGGTAGTCGTGATCGGACTGCCCCATAAGGTACAAGCCTCTAAAGTTCGACCTCCGCATCGTCGCTCCTTGCTTTACCCTCAAGTGGCCTTCAGCCGAGAGTCGGGCCTCAGTAGGCGATCTTGTCCGCAGCCGCCGCCAGGTCGTCCTGGGTCCGGCGTGTGTAGCGGGCAGTTGTATTCAGGCTTTCGTGGCCGAGAATCTGCGCCAGCCCCACGAGGTCGTTTCCGGTGTCTTCCAGGTAGCGGTGCGCCATCGAGTGGCGCAACAGGTGCGGGTGAATGTGAAAGCCACAGACTACTGCGTACTTGCTGCACAGGTTCCGCACGCCTCGGTCGGTCAGCGGGCCTCGCTCACCGACGAACACGAGGTCGCTCTTCACGGGAGGCCGACTCTCCAGGTACGCCTGCAACGCCCTCCGGGCCGGGAGCGGCAGTGGAACCGAGCGCTGCTTGCCGCCCTTGCCGAGCCGGAAGACGATGGTGCCGCTACGCTCACTCAACATGAGATCGTGAAGATCAAGCTGAACGGTGTCTCCGACCCGACAGCCCGTGAACAGGAAAAGGTTGAAGATCGCCGCCGCCCGGAGATCGCCACGGAGTTCGACCTCCCTCAGCAACTTGCGGACCTGGCTCCTGTCCAGCCCCTTCGGAGCAAGCTGTTGCCGGCGCAGTTCCTTTACCTTCACAGCCGGGTTCGAGGTCAGGTGGCCCTGCTCGACCAGCCAGGCGAAGAACCGCCTCACGGCGACCAGCGCCCGGTTGACGGTTGCGACGGCTTGGCCCTGATCTCGGCGCAGGTGATCCCGGAAGCTGGACACGTCGCCGGCAGTCACCCGGCTGATGCGGAACGGCTCTTTGTTGGCCTGGACGAACCAGGTGGAAAGTTTTCCCAGGTCGGTGTCGAAGGCTCGACGAGTGTTCGGGCTGAAATCGTTCTCGGCGAGAAAGCGGTTGATGAGCGCCGCCTCCTGGTCGCCGGGCTGCTGGGCGTCGAAAACATTATCGGTGGATAAATTCACGGTTTCTCCTCAACAAGTTTCCAGAAAGTAGACAGCGAGTGTGCCAGACTCGACCGATATTGCCTGTTATCACCGCACACTATCGGGCGAATTGCGGCGGCGACTGACCCAGGAGACGGCTCCCGGCGTTACTTGCCGCTGCCGCTATCACTCGAATTGCGGCGACGAACCTCCAGGAAGACGGCCTTCAAGACCTCGCCCTGGTCGATGCCATCCCTGCCGTTCGGGAACAGTTGCTTCGTGACCTCCTCGACCTGAGCAGCCGTCGCCGTGGTCAGACCGAGAGCGTTCAGGCCGTCGAGCAATGTCTTCACGTCACCCTTCGCTGCTTCGAGCCTCGGCTTTGGCGGCTTCGCCTTCTTGGTCCCGAAGTCTCGGCGGCGGCTGTAAAACAGGATCGGCCTGCCGTCGATGCCGCAGTTTCGCCGCCGTACTTCGAGGCAGCGGCGCTGGCCTTCCTCGAAGTAGCAGGGGCGACCAGTCACCGGCTCCTTGTCGGGCGGGGGGAACGTCCCTCGGCGAATGAGTTGGTAGAACCTCGCTCGACTGAGGCCGACCGCTCTCGCCATCTCGCTGATGCTGACCGCAGATTTCGTCACGAATTCGTCGCTCATTGCACAAGACTCCTACAAGAATCAGACAAGTTTTTTCCGCTGAGAGCGCAGGTGTTCTCGCCCCAGGGCAGTCAGTTGCCTGCGGCCCTGATCGTCCTTCACCACGAGGCCGGCACGGATCAAAAAACTTTCTGTTACCTGCGAAATCGTCCTGGCCGGTAGCCCCAACCGACTGGCGATGACGTTGAGCCGGGAGTCGCCCTCGGCCAAGATGCGGAAGTATTGCTGCTCCGTGGGGCCGAGGCCGAGGTTGTCGATCTGTTCCAGCACGCAGGCCCGCTCCAGGTGCCCCTGTCCGATGACCGTCTGGCCTTCCGATCTCGCTACACGATGCGCCGCCTGAGCGAGTCGCAGCGCCAGGCGGGGAACGCCTCGGCTTCGTTCGGCAATCTGCGACAGCACGGCTTCGTCGTACTCCCAGCGCAATGCTCTGAGCCGATGACGAAGAATCCGCACAAGCTCCTCGACGGAGTAGAACTCGAAGCGCAGGACCAGCCGCATTCTGTCCCGCAGCGGCGCAAGCAGTTGGTACTCGTCGGTCGTCGCCAACAACAGCGTGAAGTCGGCGATGGGAATGCTGATCGGCGTGCCGCCCCTCTTGCCAGCCTGGAGGATGACTTTCTTACGATCCAGGGCCAAGTAGAGCGCTGTCTGCACTGGCTTGGGTAGTTCGTGGCCTTCATCGACGGCGACAATCGAGCGCTCCGTGGCGCTGAGAAGAACTTGGTTGAGATCGGCAACGCTGGTGATCGACTGCCCCAGGTATTCCTGATAGTCGGTGCCCATCTCCTCGCCGATGACCTGGCAAATCTGCGTCTTGCCAAGGCCCGGACCACCGACGCACAACGCATGGTCGAATTTGCGCCCGTCTTGCTGGGCGGCATCGAGGGCGACCTTCACCTGCTCGACCACGGAGCGCTGGCCGATGATGTGGTTGATGGAAGTCGGTTTGATGTCGTTGATGTCGTTCATGTCATGCCACCACTTTCGTTTGCTGCCTTGCCAGTCGCTTTTCTTTCTGTCTTGCGTGGTAAGCCCGGACCCCCGCTCGCCAATCTTCACTGGCGACGACCGGCACCATGTCCAGGTACTTGAGCGGGCAGGAGTAGAAGTAAGGGCGCATCGACTCTTCCATGTCCTTGTAGCCCCAGCCCTCGTCTCGTTTGCTGTATTCGAGCCGGTCGCAGCCGATCCATCGCTCGGTCGGCTGGACCTGTTGCCCGTCCTTCTCGAAGGTCCGTTCCCAAACGGTCCACAAGACGCCGCTGAAGCTGCTGCCCCTGAAGCAATGGGCGATGCAGGTGCTTGTCACCTTCATCTCATCGGAAGTCGTTCGTTCCCATCTGGTCGTCCGTTTGGCGATCAACCCCCTGCGGGTGCTGCCGGGCGTAAAGAGCCAGCCCATGTGATTCTCTCTCATTCGTGAAAAGCCAGGTGTCAGGTCAGTCAAGAAACTGGCGGACGGCGGCATCCTCTCCATAAAGGGCAATCAGGTCGTGCAGATTCTCCAGAATCTCTTCCAGGCGATCCTGCACATCAGCCAGGGAGTCTCCTGGGGCAAATTCCCTGCGGAGAACCAACCTCAACGGTTCACCCAGGGCATCTTGCGAAAAGTGTTCCCTTGTTTTCCTGGATGGCATGGGACTACCTCCCGATGTCTGTTGACGCTTGATTCACTTGGTCGATGCTTCCTCGCAGCCGCCTGGCAAAACTGGAACTGAAGTTCCACTTGTTGCTTTCAGCCGGTTGTGTCTGGCGGAAGATGCTGCGCCCGGACGATGGCAACAGCGGCCCGGCGCTCGGCGGCGAAGAGTTCACCCGTGGAGGCATCGGCGATGAGCATGTGCAGGGCCGATTCGTCCGAGTTGCCAAGTTCCAGCCGATTCTCGTCGAGCCAGTGCCGGACATGAGGCTGCCGGATGAAGCCCAGGTACAGCCAGTTGTCGCTCAGACCACAGGCGTAGGACACCCCGTCGAAGTAACAAGCCTCGTCGCCACAAGGTTCCCAATACAGAGCGACAAATCGCCGATCACCGGAGTAGCCCAAGGATCGGAGCCAGCCGTCCGGGAGGCGAAAAGGTGCTTTTAGCATGATGGTTCTCGAAAAGGTCGGAAGGAAAAGTCGCCCAGCGAGACGGCCCCGCTGGGGTACAAAAGTCTGAAGCCCTGGAGCCGGGTGACGAAGACGATGCCACTGTTAGAGCGTCATCTGGTCGGCAGGCTCGATAATGTCCACGCCTTTCGATTTGAGCCATTCGTTGACCGGCTGCCACTCGTCCGCCGCTCCTGGCTCGTCGTCAACGTAGCGGCGGTCCAATTCCGTCCATTCCGTCAACAGCGCTTGGAGGTTTTCGGGCGGGTTGCGGAGGATGTACGGCGAGTCGTCTTCGTCGCCGTAGACCCAAAACAGGATGAATTTCTCGGACTCGGCCATGTTCATTTTCCTCGTCAGGATGTCCGTGTTACTCTCGCAAAGAGGACCGGGCTGGGCGTGCCCGGTTCAGGATGTTCACGCCGCTGACGACATCTTCGTGTACTTTTCGAGGGCGTTGGTCATCTGCTTGTCCGTGATCTTGCCGGACAGGAAGAGAAGCAGCTTCTCGGAAAGCCCCCGAATCGCCTCGGACTCGCCGGGGCCGGTCAATCCCTCGAAGAAAGTGCGGACCTCCTTGATGCTCCGACTCTTGCCGCCGCCCGCCTCGATCTTCTTGTCCCGGACCCGCTTGCGGACGGTTTCGGCGACCACCTTGCCCGTCTCCGGGTTGGTCGCCTCGGCCACGGCCTCCTTCTGCTCGTGGGCGGGCAGGTCGGCCAAGTCCAGCGCCGCCGCCAGCGGGATATTGCCCTGGGCCACGCCCTGCTGAATCTCGGTCGGCAGAACAAGCGTCTTGCGAAGCTGACTGATGTAGGCGACCGACCGCTTGTAGAAGTCGGCGATCTTGGCCTCCGACCAGCCGTACTGCTCCCGGAGACGGCGCTGGTTGTGGGCATCGTCGATGGGGGTGGTCGCCGCCCGCTCGATGTTCTCCACCAGGTTGCGGACGAACGCCTCTTCCGGGTTGAGGTCCATGACCTTGCATTGCAGCTTGACCGGGCTGGCGGGCTGCAACACGGTGTTGATGTACTTGACGGCGGTGTAGCGCCCGTAGCCCGCCACGAGTTGAACCTTGTGGTCCTCGATGCGCCGGACCACGACCGGCTCAAGCTGGCCGTACTCCAGGATGGAGCGGGCCAGGGACTCGATCTCTTCTTGGGAGTGAGGCTCCTTGCGACCATTTTCGCCCGGAATCACGACGATGTTCTCCGGGAAGATGGAGAACAAGTCCTGCCGGCCCGTTTCCCCAGCGTTCAGCTTCATCGCCATTGCTTGATCCTCCGTATGGGTTCGTTCGCCTCGCAAGGTGAACCGGCTAAGTCAATCCCCGGTTCGGAGAGCGCCTTGGTGCCCCACAGGGTACAAATCTCTAACCACCACCCTCCGAGCCGCCGTTGTTCAGAGCGTCACCTGGTCGGCAGGCTCGATGATGTCCACGCCCTGCGCCTTGAGCCATTCGTTGACAGGCTGCCACTCGTCCGCCGCTCCCGGCTGGTCCTCAACGTAGCGGCGGTCCAACTCCGTCCACTCCGTCAGCAGCGCTTGAAGGTTTTCGGGCGGGTTGCGAAGGATGTACGGCGAGTCGTCTTCGTCGCCGTACACCCAAAACAGGGCGAATTTCTCGGACTCGGCCATGTGCTTGTTCCTCTTCGGGTTGTCCGTGTCACCGCCGCTCACGCCGGATGTACGCATTCACGCCGACGATAACGGGATGCCCGTTGACCTGGGCGGTCGTCTCTTGGTTGCCATGACTGCTCGCCACAACGAGCGTCTTGCCCGTGGCGGACAGAACCGGGGTCGGGTTGAGGGGTAGACGAATCACCAGTTCGTTGCCCTCGATCACCGCTTGGACACGAGCCTGCGCCATGTTCGGTGCCTTTCTGTGTTTGGGTCGGTTGGTTTGAGTGTTCCATCATGCTGCCGCTGTCTCTTCCTGCTCCTCCGCTTCCTCCTCTGTCTTCGGACGACTGAACGCCAGGACGAACCCGACACCTTTCGATGCGGCTGCGGCTGCCCGAAAAATGTACTTCGGATCGTCGGAGAGCGCCTTGATCCAGCTTTGGACGTATGCCTGGTGGTTCGACAGGTCGTCCGATGTCGGGATGCCCAGGGCGCTGGTCAAGAAACAGCTTCCTATCTCCGCTCGCAACTCGCCCTCTGGATACGATCCCTTCCAGCCAGTACGCCATTCTGTCCAGTGCAGCATCTCATGGGCGAGCGTTACCGCATACGCCGGGAAGTTGTCGAACTGATGCTCATGCGGCATCAAGATGTGGTCCTTCGGAGGCCGGCAGTACATCGGCTGATTGCCCCCAAACCGGACCTCGGCCCGTGTAGCGGCCACAGCGAGGTCGAACTCGGTGCGATCCACATTCTCGAAATGGATGCCGTTCGGCTGCAAGGAAATCTGAAACTCCTCGGCGACTTTTCCCTCGACCTGGGCGACGTTGAAGACCGACCAGGTGCGGAGCAGCGGAAAAGTGTCCTTCGTTTCGTCGCCGTTCTCGTCCCGGCCCTTCTTCGTCACCTTGCGCCAGAACACGATGGTCGTGCCACGCTCGCCCTTGCGAACGCTCGCCCCGGCAGCACGCCATTGCTGGAACGACCCCCAAAAACCTGCGGGATAGCCCTTCTCCTGCTGGGACAGCCACAGGAGCGGGATGTTCAGACCTTGGTACTGCCGGTTGGTCGTGAAATTCGTGGGCAGACGAACGGGATCGGGGATATTGCGCCACACTCTGCGCCAAGGAATGACGCCCCGTGATAGAGCATCGACGAACTTCTGAGTTAGGCTGGCCCGGATTTCCGCTTGGCTCTGCATGTCTTTTTCCTCCAGGGGTTCGTGACGAATACCTGGGGTACAAACCTCTAACCGCCGCCTCGACAAAAAGAGCCTGCCAGTTCGCTGGCAGGCTTCGTCTCTTTGCTGCTGGGAAGACGCCGCCGAACCGACAAGGTTCGGAAACTTTTCGGCGACGTGCTATGCTGCGGCGGCGAGCGCCCCGATGAACTGGAGGCTGTTGTCGATCTCGATGGTCACGGCCTCCTGGCCGAGCGCTTCAGCGACGGCGGCGGCGAATTCTTCAACCTCGCCGAGCCGGTCCACGCCGTCATCGTCAGTGAAGGCGGTGACGACTGTGACTTGCTCCTCGATCAGTCCGTGGACCGGGGACATCCAGCCGCCCACGGCCCGGTGCGCCGTGAAGCCGCCGAAAAGCTCGGCGAACTTCGTCTTGGCGGATTTCACCCAGCGGGCGATCAGATCAGCAGGTGCCGGCTCGTGGCCGTTCACGGTCGAGGGGATGAAGACCGAAATTCGGTGATTCAACATCGTCGTACCTCCGGGGCAGGTGTTTCCTTCTGCCCGGTTCGGTACAACGGTCTAAACCCGGACGGCGGGGTGATCGGCGTGGCGTTTTGGGCGTTTGTACCCAATCACTCGACCAGTGCGCTCCATCAAAATGGGTGGATGTCCCGGACGTGCGGAGACTGGCGCTGATTGGTGGTGGACGAAGATGTGCCGTGGGGTGCGGTACTTCGTCAGCCCCCGGCAGTTGGGCACCCCGGACGAGGGCCGGCTCGATGGAGGCAGCGAACGAATGGTGGCGGCGGAAGCAGGAGGGGATCGAGCGAGCCAGCCCGTTCGAGCAGGCACGGGCCGACCTAGAGGCGATCAGGGACCAGATCGACGAGGACTTCTACGAGGTACTGCTCCGGTACATCGACTCAGGCAACCCAAAGCACCTTGAGGCAGTGCAACTAAGGATCGACCTCGTGACGGAACTGCAACGATGGAGATGGGGGCAGGTTGAATTGCCGGAAGAAGGGTCGGGGGAGGGGCTGGACGAGATCGTGTGACGCTGGCTTTTCTGCCTGCGGAGATGTCTATTATCGCCGTGGCCTGTCGTTGATAACCTGTGGGCCGAAAACGGCGGAATGACCGTCAACGGTCTTCGAGTGGGCCATGATACTATTACCATCGGCGTCGTGACGAGGCGGGACCGCTGCAAGGATAATAGCATGGCCTCCAGGTGGCTCGCCTGCCGGCTACCGGGTTGATAACGACGGCCAGGCTGTGGCAGCCCGACCGGAAAGATGGGCCAAGAGGAACGTCCAACACCGCCCCGTCGCCGGCACCCCCACGCCTAATCGGAACTCGGCGCTAACCGCCACGTCTGCACGACGTTCCGTTCAACATGAAGACATCGCCTATTACCTACATGGGAATCCTTCATGGGCCGGCAGCAGCGCTTATTACCGTTCCTTGGCCCGGTCTTGCTTCGCCGCCGTGATGAAGGCGCACCGACAGCGCTGATGTCCGTCGTCTTTTCACCCGTTTCACGCCGCCTTTTTCCAGGTATGGCTGTGCAAGGCCCGAATTCTTCGTCTGTAGCGTTCCTCCATTGTCAGACGGCGGTATTCGAGCAGGTACTCGCAGGAATTAGAAGAAAGAAAAGTGAGATAGAGTAGATACACATTGCACATACCCTGCTGATCGAACGCCTCGCCACCGATCTGCTCCCGGAACATGATCTTTGCCGTGTTGACGTAGAACGTGCCGTGCCTCCTCACCTTTCCGTCGTCGTCCCGGTAGTGGCCGTGAGGCTTCACCTTCTCGATGAAGCCCTGTGCCTTCATAACCTTCAACATCGCCGAGATGTTGTCGTTCGAGCCGGCGATGCCAGCTTGCACCATCAGCGGCGCAATCTTGCTGTAGGACGTTTCGTTCCTGGCCTCGACCCAGGCGAAGAACAGCTTCAAGAAGTCCTTGGCCTGGGACATCGTGCAAGTCAGGATCGGGGCCAGTGTACGAACAAGTGCAGCCAGTTCTGGCGTGAAGACCAGTTCGAGGTCCGGCTGGAAAACCTCTTCCTTGTTGAGTGTCGCCCAGGTTGAGGGATCGCTCGGCACGAACCCGATGCGGGCGCATTTCTTCTTGAGATTGAGGAGGATTTTGGTGCTTTCGTCGGGCCGGCGCTGGTAGCCGTTGTTCTTGACGATGGCTTCCAGCGTGTAGTCCATCACCCGCTCCAACTCGGCGGGGTTCTCGGAAAGCCGGTCGGAGAAGCTGGTGTCGGGAATCAGGTCGATGCAGCGCTGGAGCTTTCCCTTCAACTCGTCCACGTCGTCGCATTCCTCGATGATGGCGATGGCCCTAGCCCACGGAGTCAGGTACTTGCCGATGGTGTCGTCTTCGGGCTGAATCTTGCCGGTGAAGAAACCCACCATCGTCCGCAGGAACCGTCCCTTGAACTTGGGCACCACGCCCATGCCGCCCGCCGTGGTTTTGTTTTTGTTGCCGTAGGAGGCGGCTTTCTTCTTGTTCTTCTTCTTCGGCATCGGCTGCTGGCAGGCGGTGATGACGGCCTGTTCGATGGCGTCGGCGTCGGCCTTCTTGGCGGTGCGAACGTATTCCGGGAAGCCGGCCAGGGAGTAAACCTCCATCGGGTTGAACTTCTTGGTCTTCTTTGTCCTGAACTTCGGCCAGATGCCCATGTCGCCCAGGGTGATCTTCTCCGGGTTGAAGGGGAGGTAGACCTTGCCGGGGCCGTGGATCGGGTAAATCTCTGGCGTCTTGTAGCCGGGAATCTCCCTCTTCGCCTTCTCGTCCAGCCAGTCCACCAGGGCATGAACCTGGCCGTGGGTGCGCCGTCCAGGGAAGAAGCAGAAGAAGACGACGGAGCCGTTCTTCGGATTGACCTGGGCGACGATGGCGAAGGTCGGAAGGTTCTTCACCAAGAAGGCATAGACGGCCATGACGTAGGCGGTGAACGCTTTCGGGTCGATGTCGTGGTGCCGGTCGAGATCGACGGAGAAGAAGCGGTAGTGGCCGGCTTCATTCTTCACCGGGCCAAGGATGTTGATGCCTCGAAGGTGATCGAGGATGTCGGGCCTGGAGATGTCGCTCTTGAAGGTGCGCCGGTTCTCCCGAAGGGCGTTGGCCTCGTTGATGTACTGCTCCTTGTGCGAGCCGTCGAAGCACACGCTGTAGAAGAACTCCCTGCCGTTCGTCTCGGTCGGGCGAAGGGGCACCGTGTCGGCGATGTCGTAGAGATAGCTCTCGACGGCGTAGCCACGAACTTCCAGGTAGTGGAACTCGGCGTCGGAAAGCGACCCCCGGTCGGCTTCTTCCCGGTAGTGTTTCAGCGTCGTGTCCGAGATCGTCTCGGTGCTACCGCCGAAGCGCCACTTGTGGTCCAGGATGAATCGCTTCACGCCCTGAACCTGGGCACCACGCTTTGGCTGCCGGTACTGAAGCAGAAGCTCGTGCCTGGTCTTCAGGTTGGCGGGGATGTGGCCGTTCCAGTAGTAGACGCCGCTGCAATTCTTGGAAAACGGCAAGATCGAAATGCTGCCCGCAGGATAGCTACATTTTCCAGATTTCTCAAGTGGATGGATACTATAATTCATTGGGAGTTGAGTCCTAGTTTGATGCCCCGGTCAGGGTTCATGTCCTGACCGGGGCTTTTTTCATTCATCGTTCACGATCCTGGTACATCCAGGCTCGTCAGCTTCCTCGGATCAACACGAACCCGTCGCCATATACGGCGTCGGGCGGTCGTCGTTTGTCAATGGCACGGGTGGTTCTTTCCACGTCCCACAGCCACGTTGAGCCGTACTCGGAAACCTGTTCCTTGACGAAACCTTCCCTGATTGCCCGCAAGGTGGGGCGACCGTCCTGTTCCCGCAGGCCCATTTCCTTGAGCCACGAGCCAACGTCTCGTGGGCCGGCACCGTAGCTCTTTCCGAGCGCCGTCAAGTTGGCGAATGTTGCTTCGCTCATTTCTTCATCTCCCTCAGTCGTGTCTTTTGGAAATACTCCTGAATCACCGCCACGTCCGCAGGCGTGAAGATTCGCTTGTTGTTGATTCTGAGTTCCGGCTCCGGGAACACGCCCGTCGTGATCCGATATGCGATCTGGTAGGGCCGACAGCCAACTTGCTTGGCGACTTCGGCCAGTAGAAAATGGTTCTTCTTCATGGTGTTCTCCTCCGTTCCGTATGTATGCCGCCGCCGAGCGGTTCTTGTCGCAACAAGGCAAGAATCTTGGCGACGACAGTAGGTGGAATCAGAACTCCGACCAGGTGTACCTGGCCGCAAACTGCTCCGAGTACCTGAAGCCAATCGGAGCGCACGCTAAAGAGACGTGCCCGTGAGGAAGGTGGTCTGAAGAGTCGTCGGGAAGTGGTCTGGTGAAGGTCGTATTGTCGTCACAAGAATCGTAAGCCGCAGAGCAAACGAGGACAAGAGCATCATCGGCATTTTTTCGGCACTTCATCTTGTCGGTTGTAAAGGCTCAAGGAATGGACGGCGGCGTGATAAATAGGGTTGTGAACATTCAAGACTTTCAATCGTGGCTTCATCAACGTGATCGCCAGCGCCGTGACCATGTGCCCGTCGCCGATCTCATCGTCCCTCTTGTTTCCCAGGCCGGGCCGGCTGGCATGACGAGGGGAGAGATCGGCGCTGGGATTGACGCTGACCTCGACCACGACGCCGTGGACGATCTTCTCGCCGGCCTCGTGGAGTTCGGCCTGCTGACCGTCACCAAGGAAAATGGTCTGCTCGTGTTCCGTGCGGCTGGGAATTTACCAAACGGCTTGTCGGGCTTCCAGGCGTAGGTAAATGCGACGGCGCTGACGTGGCATTGCCAATGGTCAGCTAAACGTCGTCAATGCTACGGTGTCGTTTCGATTTCTTCGGCACGGGAATACCAGTCAAATCATGGGCACTGACGAGTAGTTTGTGCATGTAGTCTTGCAGCGACACGAAATGCCCCATGAATACGGCCAGGGCTTTTGCCGGCTCCGTATAGGCGGAAGATTTCTTGATCCGCTCGTGAAGAGCGTTGCACCCTGCGCCCTCTCCAGCTTCCACACGCCAATGATGGGCCGTTTCGCCGATGACACGATAACGAATCACCATCGGTTCTGGCGAGGTTTCGACCGTGAACACGAATGCGGGCAGTGGCTTTCTCATGGTCTGTTCTCCAGAGCCAGTGTCTCCTGGCAGTTTTGCACTTTTCGCAGTTGCCCTTTGTAACGGTCATTTCAATCGGCGGTAGTACGAGTCAACGGTCTTGTGGCCCGTCCGCTTCTCCCACTCGCTTCTCAGGGCTTCACCCGTCAGGTTGTTCTTCTTCAACTCCAAGGCGGTGTCCCTTTCCTTGGCGACCCGCTGGAGCCGGGTGAGCGGCTGCTGGCTTTCGGTGGACTGGCGGATCGCCCGCAGCACCAGGTCTTGCCACGTCGTTTTCAGACTGAGCGTCTTGACCCCCAAACGGAGCTTGATCGCTTTGTTCAACACCCGGAGGTCCAGCTTGGTGTCGGCCTCAAGGTGCCTTGCGTAGTAGTGGAAGACCTCCAGGCAGTCTTCCGGCGACACGAACCCCTTGTCTGTCTGCTTCCCCTTGAGGCAGATGGACTTCATGACGGCCAGCATCTCCCCACGAGCGAGTTCGACGTGTTCGACCTCGATGCGGGTACTCAATGCCTCCAGTTCGGGGATCGCTTCCAAGGGCTTGTTGCCGGTGAAGAGAATCTGACCCGTGAAAAGAACCTGCCGCTCCTCGCCCGGCTTGAGCAGGTTCTTCGTAGCGTAGGTTACGAGGCGCTCTTGCTTTCCATCCTTGTCCTCCTGGCCCCACAAGGCGCTTCTCGTGAGATTCAAGGAGGTCCGGTCCAGAAACACATTTTCGATGTCTTCCAGCAAGTGTGCCAGGGTCGGATACTTCTCGATGCTATCGAACCATGCGGGGCCGGACAGCCTCGTGTTGTGGAGAAGCCAATCCTTGCCACGAACCAGGCCCATCGCCTTGAGTTCGGCGATCATATTCCAGCTTTTCCCGACACCCCCATCGCCCCAGCAGTAGTACCCGTTGCCGTAGCCGCTGGCGACAAGACGAGTCGTGTCTCGGACCCGCTGGAGTTTCTTGTTGTAGGATTCCAGGGCTTCCCGTTCCCGCTTGGTCAGTTGCTTGTCAGTCATTGCCTTGCTCCTTTTGTTCACGCTTCCATTCACGGTATTCTTCCTTGTCCAAGAACCGATGGCCGCAGTCGTCACAGGTCGCTTCGAGTTCCGGCGTGATTGCCCATACCGGCGTCTCGCAATCCGGGCAGACGAACTTGTGCTTCTTGATCGTCGGCTTCTTCGGCTTCTCCTCCACGCCCGTCCCGCCGCTCACCCAGGGCAGGAGCGCCTCCTTCGGCAGTGTCTCGAAGGCACGCATGAAGGGGCCGTCCGGCTCGATGTAGTGCGTGACCCGCTGGCCGGTGGGCTTGCCGCCCGGCTCGCCCGTGTCGGATGGGATCAGGCCGACCTCGACCATCTTTCTCGCCCACTCCATGTTGTGGTAGCCGTTGCGGCTCGGTTTACCGAATACCTGTTGCCAGTGATGGTTCATCTCGTGAACGAGGGTCGAGTAGTATTCCACGGGCGGACGCCGCAGCAGGTCCGGGTTGAGGCTGATCTCGTGCAGCTTCTTGCCGCTCTCTGCCTCGCCGGCCTTGTCCCAGCGCTCCGGGGAGAAGAAGCCCTTGGACCCGGCGTGGCGGGAGAAGTTCAGGTAAGCGAAAGGCAACTTTCCGCTGAACAGCGTTTTGTTGAAGTGGTCAAACGCCTTCTGGTAAGCGGCGGCTTGTTCCTCGGTCGGCTTCACTGTATCGGCTCCTGCAAATGCAAAGTGCAAAAAGTGCAAATCTGCGGTGTCATGTAATTCGAGGTTGATGTCACTCGACCTCCCTGGCTTCTCGTCTCAGCCGTCGCAACGCAACTCGGCAGTACGCTCGGCTGAGGTCGCAACCGATCCACGACCTGCCGAGTCGCTGGCAGGCCAGCAAGGTGCTGCCCAGGCCGCAGAAGCAGTCGAGGACGACCTGGCCCGGTTGCGTCAGTGACTCGATCAGGAACGCCGGTTCTTCGGGCGGCTTGATGCAGGGATGTAGCTTTCGGAGCGGGCCGACGTTTTGGAAGATCACCAGCGAGTCCCGGTTAGGGAACTCCACTGGCTGCTGCTCCCTCGTCTGCACGACCCAAACATGCCCGGTCGCCGCCAACCCTTGGAGCCGAAACCTGGTCAAAGTCCAGAGACGATGACCGCCGAACCAGGCCCGGAAGTGCTGGCAGAACTTGGCCCCCTGGCCCCACGCCAGGACGCCACCGGGCCGCAAGACCCGGAGGCATTCCCGGTAAATCGGTTCGTGGTACTGCCAATGCTTCCGGGGATCGCCCTTGGCCGGATCGACGCCCCACTCGTACTGGCACTTCTTCGACGTGCCGTACATGGCATCGGCGATCACGGCATCGACGCTCTCGACAGGCATCGTCCTCAGCAGGTCGAGAGCGTCACCACAGAACACCTTGCCGAGATAGCGGTCAATCGTTGCCACTCGGAACCTCCTCCGGTTCCTCGGCATCGGCGAGGAGTTCTTTCGCCTTGGCGGCGATCTCACCGAGTTTCATTTCACAGTCCTGGGCGGCGACGATGACAGCAACAAGCTCGCTATGCTCTCCAGGTTCCTCCCAGGTGGTCTGGAGATGCGTGCAGACATCCCCCATCATCTCCAGTGCTGCCTCCAGGAGTTGCTTGGCGGACACGAGTTTGTCTTTGGCCCAGGCGTTCGACGAGTGATCCAGCACCGGCTTGACGATGATGGCGCTGTCCATCGTCAGATTCCACCTGAAGAGATTGGGCTTCCAGTCTTCCAGGAGACGCTGGATCGAGTCGTGCAATGCCCCAGGGATGCCCTCGAAGCTGCCCGTAAAGGCAACCTCGAACACGGGCAATTCCTGCTCGACCTCCTCTTCTTGTTCGTCGTCCTGACGTTCTTCCTCCGCTTCTGCGTCTTCGGGCTGCGCCACCTTGCCCTCGTCCTGGGACTTGGCGGCGGCTTCTTCCTGACACTTGGCAATCTCGGCCCTCGTCCGCTCCAGCTTGGCGGTGGCCTGCTTCGCTTCCTTCTCGGCTTCCCTTAACGATTCTCGCCGGTCCTTCTGCACCTTGAGCTTGATGCAAAGGTCGATGAGTTCCTGCCCACGGGCACAGCCCAGCAGAATCTCGCTGGACAAGTCGCCCTGTTGCACAGCCTCCACGAGCCTGCCCATCCAGTCGCCGCCCTGCGACTTGATGGCGTTGACCTCGGCGACGAACTCATCGTCGATCCGCCCGTGCCAACCGACCGAGTTGATCGCCCGGAACTCTTCGTAGGTCAGGTCGGGAACGTCGTGCTTGCGGCGAAGATACGCCTCCTGCGTTTTCACCATCTCTTCCAGCACTTTGGTCCGCCTGCGCTTCGGATTACGGCGGCAGAGATCGGTGGCCTCGACCAGCGCCCGGCAGAACTCTTCCGGGTGATCCTCCAGGGGGCCGAGGGCTTCGGCTTCCTTCGGGATGATTTGGTAAGCCGGCTTACCATTGAACGGCAGCGCCAACGGCCCGCCGTCCTTGGCGAAGGACTCGGTGAGTTCTTGGCGTCGAACCCAATTGTTGAGGCCCGTAACCCATTGGCGGGTCTTGCCGAAGATGTAGGCCACCCACTCGTCGAAAGTCTTGAATTCCTCCCGGTAGAGCTTGCGGCGGCGAATCTCCAGGATCATCTTGGCCGTCTCGATGCACCTGGTCTTGATCGAGGCCATGTAGCGCTGGTAGTCGGCCCTTTCCGTCTCGGTCATCGGGGCGTCGTCCGGGATGTCGTGCTGGACAACGGTGACGGCGGTAAAGGGTTCGACGGCTCCGGGTTCGATTCCCGTCATGGCGGTGCCGGGTCTGGACTCATCTTGTTGCTCGGCGGGCTTCTCGTGTGTGGGCACCTTGTCCGACAAGGTGGACAGGATGTTGCTGGCGTCCGCCTTACCCCTGCTCTTGCTCTTGCTCTTGGTTTTGCTCATGGGTTCTCCCTCTGGAGCATGGTTTTGCGACGATGCGACCGATTCGCACCGCCTCCAAAGAAAACCGGAGCCACAAATCCTGTAGCCTGAGCGACAAACGGTGTAGTTTGTTCGGGTTGATTTCGGCGACAATGGTAAGCCGGCTTACCAAATTATCCAAAATGTGCGAGCCGGTTTTACAACCTCAAGATTCCGTAGTAGTATGCTGTTTGCCGAACTGCTGCTGCCGGGAAACCATTGGCGCACGAAACAGGGCAGGTCGAAGTGATTCGATCCGCCCTGTTCGTTTTTCAGGAGCCGTGAACCATGACAGTGAATGACCGTGACAAGATGATCGCCTTCATTTCCTCGAAATTGCCGTCCGACGAATGCCGGCTCGTTCTCGCCCACGGCACCGTCCCTGGGGACGACATCATCGCAGACGTAACGGTATACGGCGACGACCTCGACATTCAGTCGAATTGCCCGGAATGGGTCGATGTTCGTGAAGTCTACTACCACCTTCGTTGGCGGACGATGCCAAGCTGGGAGCAGCAGGCTTTGCTCCGTGGTGAGGCTGCCAAGATTCGTGCCGACGCCGTTCAGAAACAACTGGATGCCTACACCGTTGTAGCCAATTCGGCTCCATTTCGATTTCAGAAGGTCGGCCAGTTGTGGGCGGTGCATTTCACCGTAGCTGGTGCCACGAAGATTGGCATTTTCAACAATCATCGTGGCCTTCTACATTTGGCAATGCTTCTCGCAAGACGGGATCGCAGTATTCTTTCGATTGACCTGGATGGCCGCAGCGGCGATCCTGAAGCCATGAAGATCATTGCCTCCGAAAGACAGAGGAAGGCCGAACGGCAATGTGGTCCTGATCTTACCCCCGCCATGCTTCGGGACGCCCTTGCTGTCCTTCAAGAGAAGTACGCTCTTGCAAAAGAATGTAGGGACATTGAGTGCATGGAGGAAGCGGAGGAGGAAATCGCCAGATTCAATGAGAAGATTGGAACGAACGAAAGCGATTTTCAGAGGTATGTTTACCAAGAAGAAAAGCCCGTCAGCCTGGAGCGGACGATCCACAAATCGGTCAGTACAAACCTCAGACGAGCCTACGACATCTTGAGAGAGAAGCCGGAGTTGGGCGAGAGCATGAGAGAGTGTGTTGGCTTTCTGGAGGCGCATATCAAGCCAGAAGGATTTGGCTTTGCCTATCGTCCACCATCTCATTTCCGCCCGGAATGGTCGCTGTAGACAAGAGCCGAAAGGATTGAGAAGGCCGGATCAGTGATCCGGCCTTCGTCGTTTTCTGGCAAGAAGCAACTCAATTTGTCGCCGCAGCGACACGGTTTGTAGCCCGTTAGGGGTAGATGGACCTGAAATCCATAACGGGTGAAGCGAGGATACCGTGTACTTCTCAGAGAAAGCCAAAGAAGCGGCGCTGGAAATCGTCGAAGCCTGCCGCAACCCGCCCTCCCTGATCGACCACCTGGCCCGCCTCGTGAGCAGAGAGCAGCGACCAGGTGTCATCAGCGACACCTGGAGCTACCGCAATCAATTGATCGTTCTGGTCAGGGGACATTCCGAGGCCAGAGGGTTTAAGCCGTGGTCCGAGGTTGGCCGGAAGGTGCAGAAGGGCGAAAAGGCGTTCTACATCATGGCCCCCATTCTGGTCAACAAGAATGACGACGGGAACAACGGAGCCAAGAAGACGAAGCCAAACAAGAAGCCGGGCGGCAAAAAGGCCGAGGTACGGGACAAAGTGCTGGTCGGGTACAGAGCCGTCCCTGTCTTCGGCCTGGAACAGACGGAGCCTGCCGAGGACTGGAAGCAGGAGGAGCGCTACCAACCGTTCGGAGCGAGCAAAGAGACTGTCCGAGTCTTCAACGGCTACAAGCAGCCCTGGTATCAATGGTACGAGAAGTTGCGGTACGGGAAACTGCTCGACCCCGACGTGCCGGATGTCCCCGACGAACTGACTGCCCTTCTCGGCGCAAGCATCGTCGCCAAGCTGCTCAACCAGCCGACCGAATTGCAGGACTTGCTCAACAAGCTGGGGACGCACGAGGTCGAGGAGGTTGCCGAGCGCATTGACAGGAGTTGCCGGGCGGTCGCCACCTTCCTTGAGGAAGAGGGCATCCCAGCGGGCGAGGCCCACCAGCACCAGGAGCAGTAGCCGCCATACGCCATGCTTCGGTCAGCGCCCACGCCCAAGGCGGGCGTCAACACCGACCGCAAGCGACAAGGAGAAACCGACATGGACACATGCAACAAGGCGCAAGAACTCCAGTTCCGTCGCCTCGGTCTGTGCGACTACATCGGCGGCGACATGCGGATCAAAGCGAAGGCCGTGGCGAAAGACCTACGGGACCGGAGCGATTTGTGGGACGCATTCGTTTTCGGGCGCTTCGCCTGGGGCCAGCTAATCGAGTTGCGTGATCTCCCGAAGGGCCACCTGAACGCCGACACCCTTTACATCATGACCACCATAGACCGCCAGAAAGACCTGGGTGCCTTGATCGAGACGTGGGCACCGGATGCCTGTTGGGCTACGCAGTCAGACTGTCTCGACTCTGAGTTGTCGGGCCGTACCCGCCTGGTCGCCGAGATGATGGGATTGTCCGAAATGCCGAAGGACGTGGTGGTGTTTGAAGTGTGGTGGGACTGAAGCAGTCTGGCTTGAGGCCAAGGATCATGTCCGGGTGGTGATCGGGAATGTCATACTGACAGGCATGGCGGTCAAGGAAACGCTGGCGTTGGGAGTTTTGGCTTGCTTCAAGCGGGGTCTGAAATGAGAGAGTACATCTACCGGATTCTGGACGTGGACAGCGACGGCGACCCTCTGGATCACGGCGTCGTCGAGGCGGACAGCGAGAATCACGCCCTGGAGCTATTGCAACAGCGTTTCAGTCGGGTCATCCCTGCCGCTGGCAAGATCACGGTTCGGCTGTATCCCGTTGCCTGCAAGCAGGGCGTGTGGGAGTCGGACGCTTACACCGACCATGTTCGGACAGTCGGCCAAACGGAACCTTGACACTGCCTGGCGAGTTCTACCTGGCGCAATCGGGCCAAGTTGTCTACAAGCCGCTGAGGCAAAACAGTGCAACCCGTCGCCGAGGAGTTCGCACACGCCATCCTCGCAGGCCGACAGGACGAGCGCCTGAAGCGGGACGGCAAGGATCATGTCCGGCTTCTGATTGGCGAAGCCTTCCCGGCAGGCTCGGCGGTCAAGGAGACACTGGCCGGTCGGCGGAAGCGGTTGCGGCAGGCGGTAGCAGCACTGGTCGCTGCGGCTGTGCGGAAATGGTGAAAGCAAACGTCTTCGAGAAAGCACAAGGACAAGGAGAATCATGAACAAGCGCCAGCTTATCGAGGAAGCGACCACGATCTACTGGAGCCGGATCGGAAGGCGGAAACAGGAAGGCACCGTCGTTCACCAGCAGCCAAACAAGAAACTGAGTACGGTCGAGATGGTGAGCGGAGTTCCGGTCGTCACGCTGAAAAACGTCCGTGGCTTCTTGGCGAAAATCAAGTTGACGCCGAAGGCCAGGAAGCGGGCAGCCGAAATGATGCCGGACAAACGTGGGGACGACAGCGAAGACGTGGCGTAAGGAGGCTTCCAACCATGAGGCAGTTCTATGAAGCAACGTGTCCGAAATGTGGGGCGATGGTGGATTGCGCCGTCCTGGACCTGATGGGCTTTCCAACACCGGAACGAGGCGATCCCGACCCATTGAGGACGGTCTGCGATTCGTGTGGAGCCGATCTCGTGATGAACTGGACCGTGACTCTGGAGGAAGCTGAAGAGGAAGAAGGAAACAATGACTGACTTTATCCAACTGACTGAGGAAGAGTTCGAGGCTCGTTTTCCACTACGGCCAAACCATCTCGACCCGAATGCTTCGTGGCAGGTCGGCGACGGGTTGGGGTGCTTGTTCGAGACATTCGGAGAGGAAGCTGAGTTTGTGCGCAAGCAAGACCCATCGAGGGTGTGGACCCTCGTGGACGACGGTGAGGGCGGCGAGTGCATCATCAGCGGTTTCCACTTCGTCAACCGACTCGGCTACCTCATCAGCACTGTGCCGGTGCCAGAGGGAACCACCATTGAAGTCCAGATCAGCCGGCGAGAACTGGCGGACGACGACGAAGGCATCGGCTAGAGTCCGACAACACCAGGGCCAGGAACTTGATGGCCGACGAGTGAAGGTGAGATGGCAAGATCAAGTCCGGGCGCTGATCGGCGATGGCAGGCTCGGCGGTGAAGGAGAGCGAAATGCCGAAACCACTGTTCGAGGATTCAACCGGGCTGAAGCGTATCGACCGGGATTTTTGGGAGAGGATGCTTGGCAAGGCCGAGGATCGTCTTCGCCCCGCACTTGCCGACGTTCCGAGGCAACTCAGGCGGCTCTGTCTGGATTGCTGGTTTCCGGGTGAATGCTTTCCGAGAGCGATTTACTTCGTGCGGTTTAATCCCAAACTGCCGACTGCCGAGTACATCCTGGGCGAAGCGCTCTCTGGCGGATTAGGCCAACACGGGTGGGTGGAGTTTGAAGATTTGGTGTTCGACCCCGTGCTGCAAGAATGGTATCGGAAGGAGGGCTACTACGCCTCGGAACATGCAAAACCGTGGTATCGGTTCAGCCGCCCTGCGACGATGTATCTCGCTCGTTGAATGTACAAGTTGCCCCAATTCACCTACCGCTGGGATTGCTGGCTGATCCTGCCTTGGGGCAACAATACGCCAATTTCGTTGGAGCAGGCCAAGGCGTATTTGGCTGAAGCCGAAGCTGAGAGGAGCAAGAACGGAGTATTGAATAAGGGGCTTGAGCAGAGGGACAACAATGAACCACGAACATGAATGGGTTGTGTACAGCACCGCCATGAAGGAGTGCCGGTTGATGCTCCAGTGCGTCGAGTGCGGGGCGATGGCGACCGTCGATGACCCCACCAAGCAGGAATGGAGGCAGGCGTTCTATGCGCCTTCAAGGCCGTACCGATGGACTGACGAAGCACGAGTTCATGTCCGGCACGAGCCGCATTGTCCTTTCTACGTCGTCCGAGCCGAGAAGGGCGCAACGACCTGTTCCTGCCCAGCGAAAGTACCCGGCGACAAGGAACGAGAGTACGAACGCTTCCCCGCCGAGATCGTCAAGGCTGGCGAGCCGCTTACCGAAGAGGATGTGGCAGAACTGGAGGAGTTGGCTGAGTTGGTCGGCAGGACTGATGTTTGCAGCCGGCTGTTCCCGCTGCTGATTCGTTCCTACCAGGATGACACGGGCCAGGAGCCAGCCGGGGCGGTGAAGCGGATCGCCGCCAGGATCGAGGAGATCGACCGGATGGGGCTTCACTGTGCGCCCCAGGTCGTGGCAAGGGTGCTGAAGGAGTACATCAGGGTGTCCCCCACCAGTCCTTGACAGCCGGGATGGTTTGCGAACCTCTCGGCAAGTACGGGCGTCTTCTACCCAGCGGAAGGCCAAGGAAGACGACCAACGTGAGCGAGCCAGGCAGGGCGCTATACAAACCGCCAAACTCGTGGTATTGTTTCTCCCAGCAGCAGAGATGCTGGCGAGAAAGCAAAAGGGTCGGAGCGTACCACTAAAGAGTCGCCGCCGAAAGACCTACGCATAGGCCGTTCGGCAACAGACACGCTCAGTGCGCTTAGTTCCCAGCGTGGGAACTGCGCCTGAGTTGTGTGTGTTGCCGAACGGTTTTTTTTCGTTTGCCCTATGGTGGCAACAAGGTCATGCAACACGACGATATGTCAAGAAACGTGGTAACTCCAACTTGTCCAGCAACAGGAGACTAAGATGTTTGTTCTCATGGAAACCGACAATGACAACGCCTATCTGGCGGTGTACGGCCCGGCAGTCTGCCACACCGAGACTATCGGATGCACGGGCAAAGGCGGCAGCCGTGGGCACTTCTCGCACGACCTGGCCGCTGTGGGCAAGTTCGAGGCGAGGGAAGACGCCGCCGCCCTCCTTCGTCAAATGCAAGATTTCGAGCAGGAGTATTTTCGCCCGGAAAACTGGCGGATCGTTCCCTACGAAGTTTTCGAGCAACAAGTGCTGAAAACCTACCTGAAGCGACCGCTGAAGGAGCGAGGCAACATGACCCTGTTTCTGGACGTGACGCCCTGAACCATCAAGGAGAACACCAATGGCAAGTGATTTCTGGAAGGATTACTGTTTCATGCTTATTGAGGGGGAACCTGTGAAGCGCTTTGAGAGGACTCTCCTTAATCCTCTCGACATGCCCAAGCCGCCCTACCGGGAAACCCACAAGGGCGAAACCGGGATCGTCTTCTTTCCCACGCTGGAAGCGGCTAGGGCGTACAAGAGGGTTCGGAAGCTGGAGGGCTACAACGTCGTTCACATCCTCCCGGAGTACGTCGAAGGGTTTATCAGCGCATCCATGCAGTTGTGGGGATGTAACGCCGCCTTTTCGATCCGCCAGGAAGGCAACGGGTTTCGGCGGGATGTCACGACCATTACGGAATCGGAGCCGACTGTCGAAGACGGCCAGCACCGACTGAAGGAGTAGGGGCCGGAACTCCGAAGGGGCATCATCCACGACGGCCAGCATTGCCGGAATGCTCGCCCAACCTGGGGGACTAACTGAACAGGGGGTTTTCCAATGATCCGAGAAAGCAGAAGCCTTAGCGAAAAGGCGAAAGCCTACAAGGAGCTTTTCGAGGTATTCGGCTTGTTCGAGCGCTCACGGCAGAAGTTCCAGGCGGGCGTCAGAACCCAAAAGGAACTTATCTCTCCCGCCGAATTGGCACACTACTCGAAACAGTACGGTAAGCAATTCCTGATTTCGGTTTATCACAACAGGACTCTGTGTGTAATCACGACACCGAAGGCACAGTACGGCTTCGTGACCGAGGAAATGTTCAGCGCCGAATCGTTTCTGAAAACGCCCACAAGGCCGTACTTGGTTGCACATGGCCCCGATGGCACGGTGAAAACCGCTGGCTTTAATCCGCCTCCTCCCGAACCGATTGTAGAGGATGGACAGCATCGGCATTGAAAGGAACGGGAGCAAAGAGCCAAAGAATGGTAAATGCCGACGAGTGGGTGAATGGAGAGTTGACCGATGAACACGCCGACTGAAGTGTTTACGTTGTGGGCCGATGATTTCGGAGTACCACATATCTCCAAGTACCCTGTCTACGGCCAAACGGCGCAGTCCTGGTTGGTCATGGACGGCCAGCGCAAGACGAAGCTGAAGAAGGGGCGGAACGGGCTGTACCTGAATGCAAAGGAAGCGCTCGCAAGTCACAAGGACCGCATTGTACAACTGACCCGGATGCTCGGCGATGCCGTGGATCAAGCCCATCGCATTACCGGCGTACCCGTGCCCACAAAGTCCGAGATGAAGAAACGCCAGTATCGAACAATTGACGATATGTAAACAAGGAGAGAACGATGACGTGGCAGAAGATGTGGGCATCAGCGGAAACCGGCTGGATCATCGTGGAGGGCATACACTGCTTTTTCCTGTTCGATGACGAGGGGCACTCTATCGACGATGTTGCCACTCTTGAGGAAGCAATGGCGCTGGCCGAGAACCTGGACGAATTGAAAGAAGAAAGACGGATTGCCGCCGCTCGCCTGGCAGCATCCGATCAACTGGTGCAGGCGATCAAAGACTCGCTGGAAAGCCCCGGCGATACAGAGTAACGTCGCTTGGGCTTTCTCACGTCGGCGGGCGTCGGCTGCCCTCATCTTGGCGTTTCGGTTCAGCCCTCGGCTTCGAGGTCGGCGGGCATCATGCCGAGTGTTCTTTGAGGTAAATGTCGTGCGCCCACGACTCCAGGCTGTTGATCCCAGGACCGTCGAGAACTTCTTGAGCGATCTTCACCCTGGCAGCGGTCGTGGTTGCTTCTCGCTCGTGGCAAAGCCGCAGATACTTCTTGTGCTTGCCGAACTCGCCAAAGGCGAGTTTGTTTTCCAGAAACTTCAATCTGAACCAGTTCATCTTTCCGTCCCTTCATCTTCAGCGGGTGGTTGTCTCTCGCACGCCACCCACCACCATTCTATCCGAGCGACGACCTCGGTGTGCTTGGCGAACGCCTTCCCCGCACAGGATTTCCAGCCTTATTCAACCGTCTCATCGCTTCGTTGTTCAGACAGAAAGTACGCATACAGGTCTTCGTCTTGCCTCGGATCGTAGCTTTCGATGTCGTCAGCCGCAATGATCGTCGCTGAGATGAGGTCCGTCTTGACGCCTTGAGGCAACGTCATGACTCCTCGCACGACCCAAATCTCCTTCGACCTCTTCTTGATCTCCGGGTGCCGCTCCAGCCACTTCTCGATGATCCAGTGGATGTCCGGCTCGCTCATCTTGCCGTCACGGGTGATCTTGCCGTGGATGTGCGGGATGATCGTAATTCGCTTCGGAGTCATCGCTGCATGTTCCCCTTTGGCCCTGACAACTCGATCTCGAAGGTGCCGTCTGTGGGCCAGATCACGACTCCTCCAGCAAAAGCTCCTTCGCCCACTCCAGCAACATCAGGTTTCTGGCATCCTGTCGAATTCGCTCTTCTTCCGTCCACTCCGCAGTCAGCAGTCGATGGCCTTCTTCCGTGGTTGCATGACCCAGCGCCCCAAGGCGGCGGGGCGTGTTCAAGAACTCGGCCAGCTTCCAGGGTTCAAAGATGTCCTTGATCTCGGCTACGAAGGCGGGGATGGCTTCCCGCCATTCACGGTTCGTCTCGGCCACTTCCAGGAAGTTCAGGAATTTCTCGCCGATGAGGTAGCCCATCGCCTTCTCGTCGCCGAACCCACCCTCGACATTTCGGGCCGCTTGGCACCACTCTCCGATGATTTCTTCGGGCGTTTTCGTCTTCGTGCGCTGTTCGGTTTCCCAAACCGTGACCCTGACCGCCGCTCCATCACTGAGGCCCAAGCAAGTCCGCAGATTCTCCTCGGCGACGAGTTCAATTACTGAAGTGATGTCCGAGCCGATGCGCCGAAACATCCAGCACTTCGCCACCTGGCCCGTGGCGATCACCTGTAGTTCCGCCCGCCAGAGTTCTCCCATGCCTCTCGTCGGATTCTCGTTGTCGTGCTTGATCGTGTTGCCGGCGATCTTCCAGGGCGAGATCAGCAGCGCCCAACCAAAGTTGCCTTCATCGAGCCTGGTTAGACCCTCGCCCTTGCCGATTTCGTCGAAGCCTGGGGGATAGCCGTCGTCGTCGATCTTGATGTTCAAGGTTCCGGGCGCAAGTTGCCTCGGCCAGTCGTCTGGTTTCAAGAACAGGCTGTCTCGTCCTGGGATGACCATTTCGTGTGCGAACCGGCACCGACCAGTCTGCACCGTCCCGATGAATTCGAGTTTTCGCATCAGCAGC
>Ga0335075_10001593_pt1 | contig 37294 bp, 27 predicted proteins | sample Lox_Sample_24_FD_206723 | JGI IMG/M metagenome (GOLD analysis project Ga0335075, IMG submission 206723) | Soil microbial communities from Loxahatchee National Wildlife Refuge, Florida, United States - Lox_Sample_2.4 | ecosystem: Environmental > Terrestrial > Soil > Wetlands | place: USA... | reverse complement strand
GTCCGAGTTGCAAAAGCTCTGCGCGGGACTAGGCATTCCCGGAGATTTCGACGTCGCATTGATCACATGGAAGGCAGACTACGATGCCTTTTACTACAGGCAGCTTTGCAAGAGGGCTCGCCAACTCTACCTGTTCCGCTCGGAGTACATCTTCGACCTTGAAAAGGCGGTGATTGTCGAGATACCCCAGCTTGGCCACGCCACCTATCTATTCTCCAAGCCGGCCAGCATGTCCGAGTTCTTGGCTGTCTATACGATGGTCACGAGAGAAGACATTCTCCAGAACCGCAGCAATGTGGCTGAGAAGCTGGGCTTCCTGGGCCGAATTATTCACGGTCTCAAGCCACCGGCGTGGTTGAAGGAACTGAAAGTGCGTCTCGGTGAGGTCGTGGACTATGCCGAGGCTGACGAATAAGGGGTTTGAATGTGTCTGTGGAATTGCCGCTTCAGAACGGAACCGCTTCGCTTTCGGCATCCGTGGTGCTACACGCCGCCGCGTCATGATTGTTGTCGCTACGGCTCGATGCCTTGGCTCCGCCAAGAACCCGCAGAGACGCGACGACCACCTCAGTCACTGTCTTCGCGCCACCTTCCCGATCCTCGAATTGCCGCGTCTGCAGACGCCCTTCGACAAAGACTACGGTCCCTTTCGCCACAAACTTTTCGGCAATTTGGGCGAGCTTATCCCAAGCGACGCAGCGAACCCACTCCACGCGCTGGTTTCCGTCCTTCTTGTTACGGGATGGCTGATTGATGGCGAGAGAGAAATTCGCGACAGATTTGCCAGCAGACGTGGATCTCAGATCCGCATCCTGGCCGGCGTTTCCGAGCAAAATGACCTTGTTCACTCCAATGCTTGACATGATGTTTGCCTCCATTTGGCGAAAAAATCCAAAGGTAGCCATGAAAGGGCGGTGTGGCGAAAATCGGCTACCCGGGGCGGCAGAACGTGGGACTCTGGTCGACCCTGAGGGGCGTCGTGACCCAAGCCTCGTCCGCGCAACAGCTTGCACTCATCTAAGGCTGGATTTCCATATCGCATACATTGCTACGTAACGCTCGCCCTCCCATCCAAAATTGACAGCATTCCTGGTCCGCCTAAGATTTCCACATTTCAACGCGAATTGAGGGCGGAGTCGAAAGACAGATTGAAGTGCTGTCCTTAACTTGGTTATGCTTTTCGGATGCTCAAACCAGACGCCAGAACTAAGGGCCAAGAAGAGAGGCAAGTCTATGGCTCGACGTTCTGGACAATCTCCGAAACCAGAAAGACACGGTGGTTGGTGGACCGTTCGATTCTGGATCGATGTTCCCGGACAGGAGGCTCGCGTGCGAGTTAGAGAGCGAATCTGCCCGGTATCCGGTCCCGGATTGTTCACCAGACCCGAGATTGAGAGGAAAGCGAAAGAGATCATCTTCCGTAGCGGGGCTGACAGCCCGGAGTATTTCGCCAAGGTTCAAGCGGCAAACCAGGGAACTACATTCCGTCAACAAGCCGAACGGTGGATGAATCACATTCAAACTAGAAAGCGCAACAGTATTTCTGCTGCCACCGCAGCCGGATACCGGAGCTACCTCAATAAGTGGCTCAATACGAACTTGGGAGACCTGCCGATCTCAGCCGTCGATAACAAGGCGGGGAAAGCACTCGTAGCGAAACTGCATGCTGCGAACCTGGCTCCCAAGACTATCGTTGAGATTGTCGGGGCGATGAAGGAAGTAGTCGCGTCGGCGATCGACGGCGACGGTCGTCGGATGTTTCCGAGAGAATGGAATCACGACTACATGGACGTGCCTATAGTTGATCCGAAGAAGCAGCATCGGCCTACGTTGACTCCGGCTCAAGTGTCGGAAGTCATCAAGCAAGCGGAGAGCCACTATCGTGTTCTCTACGCTCTGCTGGCCGGAACTGGTCTGCGAATCGGTGAGGCTCTGGCAATCAAGCTCGACCCGTACTCGGAGGACCACACGACCATTTCATCCGACTGCAAAACAATCCACGTCCGCAAGAGTGTCAGAGGCACAAAGGAGCAGAAACCCAAGACGGACAACGCCATTAGGTCCGTCGATGTCTGCGAGCCTCTTGCGGCGTTCCTGAAAGAGTTTACAGATGGCAGATTATCTGGCTTCCTCTTTCAGTCGGACAGCGGCCTGCCCTTGCTTCAAAGCAATATCATCCGAGACTCGCTTAGCAAGCGAAGCGTCGAAGGCTTCCATACCTTCCGGCGATTCCGCACATCGCATTTGAGAAAATCCCGTGTGCCGTGGGACCTGGAAAAGTTCTGGATCGGACACGCGAATAAGGATGTCACGGACAAGTACGCCGAACAGTTGAAGGATGACGTTGAATACAGGCGGGAGTGGGCTGAGAAAGTCGGCCTGGGTTTCGAAGTTGGGACCAATGGGACCAAACCGAACGTGGTTCCCATGCAGCAGACCGCGGCGTAAGGTGTTAAAATGACGGAGAATAGCCGTCCAGTTCCCCGGTAGCTCAATGGTAGAGCATTCGGCTGTTAACCGAAATGTTGCAGGTTCGAGTCCTGCCCGGGGAGCCAATTCCGCGCCTCGCCTGGTTTGAGTGGAACTACTGGTGATACGTTTCGAACTCAGCGAGCGAGAATGGTCCGCACGCCGGCAGTTTCCTTCCAGAAGGCAAAGTAGACGACCACCGCGACCCGAGTGCTCCGCGCTACCCGGGTGATTTCGCGCTGTCGACCGTGATTTGAGTCGTCGCAGGGAAGCGGCCTATAATTGTTAGGCTGTAGTTTTTTGCGGCCGAGCACAGTGATGACTTATTATTTTTGGCGCGGTCGGATACACGTGGCAACAGTTAGGCGGCGTCCCAGCCAGGCGCTTTCACGCGGCGAATCCAGTCTACCGGCGTGACTGTTGGGCCAACAGCAGAAACGTTCCCCGAAAGTCTACAGTTACACAAAGGCGAATCGAGTTTCCAGAAAGAGCGCACACCCAGTCTCTTGACGCCGCGCTAAGCGGCGTCTTGCCCTGCGCGAATCTAAAGTAAATCGAGAATGAGCGCGAGATCCGGCCCGCGGTGACGGCATCGGGATGGCGAGGGCATTGGCCCAAGTGGGATCGCGCCAGTTTCAGAACGCACGGAGGCAATCGAACCCCATGAGAATTGCGCAAGTGGCGCCGCTGTACGAAAGCATTCCCCCGAAACTTTATGGCGGCACGGAGCGGGTGGTTTCTTATCTGACCGAGGAACTGATTCGGCTAGGGCACGAGGTTACGCTATTCGCCAGCGGCGATTCGCAAACGCGAGCCCACCTGGTGGCCTGCTGCCCGTCCGCTTTGCGGCTGAATCAGGAGTGCATCGATCCGCTGGCGCATCATATCCTGATGCTCGACCGCGTGTTCCGGCAGTGCGACGATTTCGATATCGTGCATTTTCACTGCGATTACCTGCACTTCCCTCTGTCGCGCCGCCGGAAAATGCCGAACGTAACGACACTGCATGGCCGCTTGGATTTGCCAGATTTGGTTCCCATCTACCGGGAGTTCGCGGAAATGCGGGTGGTATCGATTTCCAATTCTCAGCGCAACCCGCTTCCGTGGCTGAACTGGGAAGGCACCGTGTATCACGGGCTGCCGGAGGATTTGTACCGGTTCCAGGCGAAGCCGGGAAAGTATTTGGCGTTCCTGGGACGAATCTGCCCGGAAAAAGGAGTGGACAGCGCCATCGAAATAGCGCGAAAAAGCGGCGTGGAGTTGCGCATCGCGGCGAAAGTAGACCGCGTGGACCAGCAATATTTCGACCAGGTCATTCGCCCTCTGTTGCACGATCCGCTGGTACAGTTCATCGGGGAAATTTCCGACCGAGATAAAAATGATTTTCTCGGGAACGCCGCGGCTATGCTGGCGCCGGTAAACTGGCCGGAGCCGTTTGGCATCTCCATGATCGAGGCGCTGGCCTGCGGGACGCCAGTGATCGCTTTCCCGCGCGGATCGGTGCCGGAGGTGATTGACCAGGGGAAATCCGGAAATATCGTGCGCACCGTGGATGAAGCGGTTGAGGCGGTGAAAAACATTCACCGGCTGAGCCGAAAGAGTTCCCGGCAGATTTTCGAGCGGAGATTCACTGCCGGCCGAATGGCCAAGGACTACGTGGAGATTTACAAGCGGCTGGTCCAGGGGCAATCCGATTTGAGCGAGGCAGAAAAAGGGCGAACTGCATCCCAGGGGAGCGGAACTTGGGCAGTCCAGTAAGCGACGTCATTCGGGTCAAAAATCGCTACTACATCCTCTCGACATCCTCCCTTGCCGATGACCGTACGTGCGTCCTGAAGGACGGCGACACCTTCGCGGTGTTCAACCGCCGCGGAGACGTGGAACTGGTGGGCCACGGTGTTCAGGGCCTGTATCACGAAGAGACGCGCTTCCTTTCGAAATGGGTGCTGCGCTTGGGGGCCGACCATCCGTTGCTGCTTAGCTCCGCGGTCCGCGAGGACAACGCTTCGTTGACCGTGGATATGACCAATCCTGACATGACCTCGCGGGGGCAGCTGACCGTGCCGCGCGGAACGCTGCACATTGAACGCACCAAGTTCCTTTGGAAATCGACGCAATACGAGCGGCTGCGCATCCGCAACTACAGCGTGACTCCCATCGAGGTAACGTTCTTGATCGAGTTCGCAGCGGATTTCGCGGACATCTTCGAAGTTCGCGGAATCAAACGGGAACGGCGCGGTCAACGCCTTGCGGATAAGGTGCGGGATGGCGAAGTGATGCTCCCCTATAGGGGGCTCGATGGCGTGCTTCGCTGCTCGCGTCTGGCGTGCTCGCCGCCTCCGAGCGAAATTACCTCGTCTGAATTGCGGTTAGACGTGTCTCTGCCGCCCAAAGGCGAACGGGCCTACATTCTCACCGTTTCTTGTGAAACTGATAAGCATGGTGAGGCGCCCCGCTGCGTGCCGGTTGCGGAATCCGTGACTGTAAAACCGCTCCGCGCGGCACAGGCCCGCGAGCCGCAGATCATTTCGGGTAACGATCACTTCAATCATTGGTTCAGCCGCTCGGCGGCGGACCTGCACATGATGGTGACGAATACGCCCTGCGGTCCGTATCCGTACGCCGGAGTTCCATGGTTCAGCACGGCATTCGGCCGCGACGGCATCATCACCGCGCTGGAGACGCTTTGGGCGCTGCCGCATCTGTCGCGAGGCGTTCTTTCGTTTTTAGCCGCTACGCAGGCAACGTCCATGGATGCGGAGAGCGACGCGGAGCCCGGGAAAATCGTTCACGAAACACGCAAAGGCGAGATGGCGGCGCTCAAGGAAGTCCCGTTTGGATGCTATTACGGAAGCGTTGATTCCACGCCGCTCTTTGTAATGCTGGCCGGCGCGTACCTGCGGCGCACCGCGGACCTTTCGTTCATCCAGCAGATCTGGCCCAACATCGAAGCCGCGCTGAATTGGATTGACACGTACGGAGACGCGGACGGCGACCGATTCGTGGAGTACAAGCGGCGCTCGAAAACAGGGCTCGTTCAACAGGGATGGAAAGATTCAAACGACTCGGTGTTTCACAGCGACGGTGCGATACCGGAAGGCCCGATTGCATTGTGCGAGGTGCAAGGTTACGTCTACCGGGCAAAGCGGCTGGCCGCCGGAATGGCCACGGCACTGGGCCACCACCAGCGAAGCCAGGAATTGAAGTGCCAGGCTCACGAGCTGCGGGAAAAATTCGAGCGAGCCTTCTGGTGCGAGGAACTCGGCACATATGCGCTCGCGCTCGACGGCGATAAAAAGCCGTGCCGGGTGCGTGCTTCGAACGCCGGCCAGTGCCTTTTTTGCGGTATTGCGAGCAAGGAACGCGCGGGCGCGGTAACGCGAACGCTGCTCGCGGACGACTGTTTTTCGGGATGGGGCGTCCGCACCCTGAGTTCGCGCGAGATTCGCTACAACGCCATGTCGTACCATAACGGATCCATCTGGCCGCACGACAATGCCATCATCGCCAGCGGCATGGCCAAATACGGCAGAAAGAAAGCAGCCGTCTCGATCCTTTCGGCAATGCTCGAAGCAAGCATATTTTTGGATTTTCATCGGCTGCCTGAACTTTTCTGCGGCTTCGAACGACGGAGCGGCGAGGGGCCAACACTCTATCCGGTGGCCTGCAATCCGCAGGCGTGGGCGTCGGCATCGGTTTATTTGCTGTTGCAGGCCTGCCTGGGGCTGGAAATCTTGGGCTCGCCACGACGAATCGTCTTTCAACGCGCTGCGCTGCCGGAGTCTCTTGGGAAGCTGCACATCGAAAACCTTCCTGTGGGCGATGATACGGTGGATATGGTTCTGCAGCGGACCGGCCGGAGCGTGGGAGTCACGGTGCTGCGAAAACCACCCAAGGTTGACATCATCTCCGTCAAATGATTGGGGAGTTGATCGACAAGCCCCCTTGGCTCTGGCCGTTTACCGAAAGGCTGCCCGCAGGCGCGAATCGATGGGAGCCTCTTGACATGAAAAAGAGAGTTGCATACGATTTCGCCAGCTAAGGCAGAGCGCTAGCGCAAGCCTTCTCTGTTAGCGCCTACCGAAGCGAATACTTTCAGCTATTCCACATCTAGTTGGAGGTCTTCAGCAATGTCAGCCCACGCAGCTTCACTTCGCAGTTTTCCAATGGCCGTTTCACCGATCGGGCCGGAGCAGCGCCCGCCGCGAGGGCGGTCCGCCGAGAGCGAATCGCGTGATCGGTTTGCCGGTGGCGCCTTGGCCAGCGACCTTTTCAGGCGCGTGACCGATACCCGCGACCAGCTATCCAAACTTGCCGCCAAGAAGTACGCCGCGGCTGCGACGTAGCGCCGAGCACGGTTTCAGATCTCGATCTAGTTCCCCGCAGTTGCTGTTCTCACTGGCGCAAAAGTCGAGTTCAACGAATCGGGAGCCGCCGGCCGGCTCCCGATTCGTGTAACAGTCGCGGCTGATCTCGCGCCTTAGTCCAGTTTTGCCATCCCACAGAGTTGCTAGAATGGAAGAGGGACGAAGTGCGAGGAGTTGTGTTCATTGCTACGAGTAGCCACCGCGGCGTGCAACCGTGCTCCTCGGGGCGATCTTTCGGGGGATCAGAGGACTCGCACAAGAAGTCCGTGGCAGTTTTCCAGAGCGGCACGAACCTCAGCCGCTTTCTTAACCACACAACCGTAATCTTCTGAGTTCGCGAGGCATCTCACTGATGGTGCTCCGCGCAAGCCCTGCCACTCCCTTGCGATACGCCAGGTCCCGGGGAGCCGAGCCAAATCATGCGTTTTCCACAAGTGGGTGAGCTTCTAACGAATTTTAGGCGATTTACTCCTTTCATCGTGCGCACGGTCTGGAACGATGTGATGAGGGACGACTGCATCGATCTGGCGGCGCAGATGTCGTTCTTCTTCGTCACATCGCTGTTTCCGTTCTTAGTGGTGATTGGGGCGATTGTGGGATGGCTGCCTTCCACGGGCCTTTGGACCGAGATGGTCGGATGGATTGCCGCCTATCTGCCCAAGGGCCCCCGGCACATGGTATTTCGGACCATCCTTAGCCTGCAAACCTATCATTCGGAGTTTTTTTCTTATGGCCTGGCGGCGACTATCTGGGTGGCATCTTCTGGTTTCGTGAGCCTGATGGAATCGCTGAGTTTGGCGTACGGAGTGAAGGAGACTCGCGGCTTTTGGAAAAAACGGGTGATTGCTCTCACGGCGACCGCGGTCGGCGCTCTGTTCGCGGTGGTAAGCTTCGCGCTTCTAACCTTTGGCCATCAACTGGCCGTGGCGATAGCCCCGCGTCTGCAAAGGGTCCTACCCTTTCCCTTCCCGTGGCAAATCGCTCGCTGGACGGCGACGCTGCTTTTGATGATCTTCGGACTGGATATGGTGAACTATTTCCTCCCCAACGTGCGCCACAAGTGGCGTTGGATCACGCCCGGAACAGCGTTCGTGGTGATCGGGCTGGTTGGGGCCACGAGCGGCTTTGGATACTACGTCGGCCATTTTGGAAACTACCCGCGGTATTACGGCGCGATGGCGGGATTCGTGATTCTGGTAATGGTGATTTACATCGCCAGCCTGGTGCTTTTGATTGGCGCGGAAATCGACAGCGTGCGCGAAAATCTTCGATCGCAGAGGGGCTCTACATGAGCGCTGGAAGGCACCGCGAATTCCAGGGCGCGCCGCAGCGCTATGAAATTAAGCGCGCCGATTATGCCGCCTGGCGCCTGGTCTGTCTGCTGCTGGATGTTTTGCTTGTATTTGGATGTGCCGTCAGCACGCGCGCGGGGCAATTGATTCCCGGAACGATTCCAGCGAACTATGCGGGATTCGAGGGTCGTCGGGTGGCCAGCGTGGAAATTTCCGCGAATCCGAACGTCGATCTTGACACGATCCGCCCATTGATCGAACAGAAAGCCGGGCAGCCGTTTTCCACCAAGGCCATTCAAGAGAGCGTAGCGGCACTGGAGGCCACGAAACGATTCACCAGCGTGCAAGTGAGCATCGGCTTCGCTTCCAGTGGCGTCGACGTGTTATTCATCCTGCGGCCGACTTTTTACGTCGGCATGCTTTTCTTCCCCGGCGCGGATCGGTCCATTCCTTACGTGGAGCTGATGCAGGCGGCTAACATTCCGGAGCAGACTCCCTATTACCCGCAACTGCTGCCGCAGGGCAAGGAAGCGCTTTTGGCGTTTCTGCGCAAGCAAGGATACTTCACGGCGACGGTCGAACCTGCGGCGCAGCGCGATGACAAACATCGAATCGCGAACATCATCTTCCGCACCGAACTGAACGATCGCGCCAAAATCGGCAAGGTTGAGATACAGGGCGTGACGCAACAGCAAGCTTCCCAAGCGATCCACGGGCTGAGTTCCCTGTGGTCGAAGCTGATGGGGCGTTCTCTAAAGCCGGGTGAGACGTATTCCACGATCCGCATACAGAAAGCGACCACCTACATCGTGAGCTCGCTGGAAGCGAAACATCGGCTGGCAGCGTCCGTGCGAAATGTTTCGCCGAATTATGACGCGGAAAACAATCGGGCGAACGTCACGTTTCAAGTGAAGCCGGGGCCGTTGGTCTATTTGCACGTTCGGGGGGCGCACGTTTCGCAAAGCACGTTGCGGCAGAACATCCCGGTGGAGCAGGAAATCGCCGTGAATCGAGACATCGCCCGGCAGGGCGAGCAAAATCTGATCAGCTTTTTCCAGGGGAAAGGTTATCCGAACGTCGCCATCACCTCGAAATACCAGCAACAGGATGACACCGTTACGATCACGTACGAGGTGAAGCTGGGTAAACGATACAACGTGCAGGAACCGAAATTTGTCGGCAACCATCAATATGGCGAAGATCGTCTGGAATCGCTGATCGCCATCAAGCAGACCCACTCGATTCTCGGCTTCCGAATTATCGGCGGCAAATTCAGCAACAGCCTTTTGAGCCAGAGTGTGACGTCGATCGAGACGCTGTATCGCCACGCCGGATTCGAGCAAGTTTCGGTCGCACCAAAAGTAGTGCAAGCGGGAAAGTTGTTGCGAGTCACGTTCGATATAACGGAAGGCCCGCAGGACCGCGTGGCAACGCTGCGAATCGAGGGGAATAGTTCGGAGAAGGCCAGCCTGCTGTCCGGAAAGAAGCCGCTCGAATTGGAGCCAGGGCAGCCGTACTCGCCGTATCGATTGGATCGGGACCGAAACCAGATCCTCGCGACGTATCTCAACTTAGGTTATCTCGACGCGACGTTTAACTCGACCGTCACGCCTTCCCCAGCGAATCCTCATTTGATGAACGTTGTCTACGTGATCCATCAAGGGATGCAGGGGCATATCAGCGCGGTGGTTCCCATGGGCGAAAAGGTAACAAAGCCGGCGTTTATTCACAGCGTGATCCATTCGCACGTGAGCCCAGGCATGCCGTTGAGCGAAGGAAATTTCCTGACTGCCGAAAGCGATCTCTACAACGTCGCAATTTTCGACTGGGTGAGCATCCGGCCTCTCGAGCCCACGGTTAAAGCCCAGGAGGAAGTGCTCGTCAAAGTTCACGAATCCAAGCGCTACACCATGGATATCGGCGGCGGCATCGAGCTGATTCCGCGCAGCGCGAATATTCCGGTGGGCGAAGTGGCGCTGCCGGGATTGCCGGTGATCGGATTGGGAAGCAAATACACGGTGACGCAAAAGAGTTTCTTCGGCCCGCGATTCTCTTTTGATATCTCCCGGCACAACATTCTGGGACGCGCAGAGACTGCGAGCTTTTCGACAATCCTTTCGCGCCTGGACCAGCGAGGTGAGTTTTCGTACTCCGACCCGCGCCTGTGGAGCGCCAGTTGGAGCGCCATGGCCACCGCATCGGCGGAGCGAAGCACCGTGAATCCGATCTATACGGCCGTTCTGGGGCTCGGTTCCGTGCAGGTGGAAAAATCGCTGCAGGCCAAGAAAACCGACAATTTCATTTTTCGATACAGCTTCGACAAAACGGATCTGAGCAACATCATCATCCCGGATCTGGTGCTGCCGGAAGATCAGCATGTGCGCGTCTCGACGGTTTCCGGCGAGTTTCTGCGCGACACCCGCGACAATCCGCTGGACGCGCATCACGGCATGTTTCAGACGTTCAGCATGGGCGTGACGCCCACAGCGTTCGGATCGAGCCAAAATTTCGTCCGGCTGTTGGCGCAAAACTCCGTGTACCTTCCGGTGCGGCCGTGGCTCACTTGGGCGTCGCGATTGAGCACCGGCTTCGCCGTGCCTTTTTCCGATAGCCACGTGCCGTTGAGCGAGCGATTTTTCTCCGGGGGGCCGGACTCTCTACGAGGATTTCCGGTCGACGGCGCCGGGCCGCAGCGGCCGGTTCAAGTGTGCAGCGACCCAAGCAATCCGTCCACGTGCACGCTAATTAGCGTGCCGGTCGGCGGCGACATGCTTTTTATCGTGAACACCGAGGGGCGCTTTCCGCTTCCGCTGTTCATTCACAATTTGGGCGGCGTGATTTTCTACGATGGAGGGAACGTCTACAACAACATCAATTTGCCGCAACTGGCCAGCGACTACACCAACACGGTCGGCGGTGGATTGCGATACAAGACCCCCGTGGGCCCGATTCGGTTTGACGTGGGCTACAGGCTAACCCCGATTCCAGGAGTGGCAGCGCTGCAGTACTTTGTAACGGTGGGGCAATCGTTCTAAGGTGGAAAGAGGCGGCACTGAACGCGGCGATCGAACGATCGATCTCGCGCGACGATTGACCGCGGCACTCCACGAATGAGCCGAGGCAAAACAATCCGGCGGGTGATTGCGGTTGTGCTGGCGTCGATTGCCGCGCTGGTTGCCGTCGCGTTCCTTTTCGTGCATACCAGCGTGTTTACCGGCTACGTCCGCGGCAAGCTGATTCATGCAGTTGAAGCAAAAACGGGCGCGCGGGTGAGCGTCGGGAAATTGTCATTCGCCTGGAGCAACCTCGGCGCCACTCTCCACGGGATCACGATTGAGGGGCGCGGAGCACCTTCGCAGCCGCCGTTTTTTGCAGCGCGCAAACTGAGCGTGCAAGTGGAAGCTGCGCCGCTTCTGCATGGAAACTTCAGGCTTGGCGAGGTGGTGCTGGATCATCCGGTCGTCCACTTCAACGTAAACCAGCAGGGCCAAACGAATCTTCCGTTGGCGTCAGCAAAAGCTGTTCCGGCCGGCAGTTCTGCTTCGACATCTTCCGTGACGACGCTCTTCAATCTGGGCATTCGGCGGCTGATCATTACGGACGGTACTGTGTATTACAACGACCAGGAAATACCACTCTCCGCGGATTTGGCCGATTTCGGGGCGAATGTCCGTTTCAAACCGCGCTTGCAGGAATACTCCGGCACGATCGGCTACAAAGATGGCCAGATCAGCGCGAAACAAATGCCGAGCGTGAAGACCGCCGCCACGGTGCAATTCACCGCCAGCCGTTCCGGCATCACCTTTAATCCGTTGACGGTCACGATGCCGAGTTCCCAGCTGGAATTGTATGCGAGCGTGCGGGACTATGCGAATCCGAACATCAACGGCAAGTACACGGCGGACCTTTCCACGCAAGAAGTCGCCGGCGTGATCGGAAGCTCGTCGCTGCCGGCCGCGCAAGTGCAGACGAGCGGAACCATTCAGTATCAAAGCGCGCAAGGGAAAACGTTTCTCGAGGAACTGCGGCTGCAAGGTACGCTCAGCAGCCCGCACGTGGCCGTGCACATGCGGCAGTTCACCGCGCCGGTGGATTCTTTGCGCGCCACCTATTCACTGCAAAACGGCGATTTGCGAATCGCCGACGTGCGTGGGGAAGTCCTGGGTGGGAATCTTGCGGCAAACGATGGAGAACTCAATCTAACCGGACGATCGGGTTCGCATTTGAGCGCGACGCTTTCGAATGTTTCTCTTCACGATGTAAGCGACGCGCTGCCGCCAGGGCCTTACGACCGGCTGTCGCTTTCCGGACGCGCGGATCTTACCGCCCAGCTCACTTGGGCCAGTCATTTCAGCAATCTGGTGGTTAAGGCGCGCGCAACCATTCACTCGCCGCCGCAAGCTCGACTGAACGGCAGGCAAATTCCTCTGAATGGTATTGTGCAGGTTTCCTATAACGAGGCCCGCGATCAGGCCTCGTTCGGCAACTCACATTTGCAGATTGGCGCCACAAAGATTTCGGTAGCTGGTCTGCTGAGTAAAAAGTCAGACCTACAACTGGGGCTTGCGACCACCGACCTTCACCAATTCTCCGATTTAGCTGCGCGGATCGAGCAGGCGTTGAGCACAACCGGGGCATCCACATCCTCCCGTTTGCCAAATGTCACGGGCGGCGCCCGATTCCAGGGCCGCGTGTACGGCTCGCTCGAAAACCCGCAAATGAGCGGCCATTTGTCGGGCGAGAATGTCGACGTCGCTTCGACCAAGTGGAAATCGATTCAGACGGCAGTCAGCCTCTCTCCGTCGAAAGCCGAGTTAAGCAACGGCCTTCTGGTTATGGAGGGCGGAGGACGGATTCAATTCGACGCCTCCGCCGGGCTGCGGCACTGGTCCCTCGCGCCAACCAGCCCGCTAATGCTGCACGCCTCCGTGACGGGTTTGCAGATTGAGCGCGCGCAGTCGCTGGCGAACATGAGTTATCCGGTAAGCGGTATGGTATCGGCGCAGCTTTCCGTAGCAGGGACGAAGCAAAACCCCTCCGGCCACGGGTGGATACGCATCACGAATGGCTCGGCATGGAAGCAGCCGATCACTCTAGCTACCATCAACGTCCAGGGGGGCGCTCCCACGATGCAAGCGAGTCTGGTCGTCGAAACGCCCGCCGGGACGCTCAACGGACAGATCGAATACGACGTCGCTTCCAAGCACTATCAGCTGGAGTTGAACACATTGGGCATCAATCTGGCCCAGGTCGAGATCGTTCGCGAGCGGCATTTGCAGGTCGGAGGCACGATTGTAGCGAATGCTAGCGGGAGCGGATCGATCGGCAATCCCCAACTCACGGCGAACCTTCGCATCCCGCAGCTCGAGTTTCGCGGCCAGACGATCTCGAACGCCGAATCGCAACTGGATCTGGCGGGCCGTCAACTGCACGTCGCACTCAACGCGAACGGCTTTGGCGCCACGTTGCAATCGCAGGGCCAGGTGGAACTCGCCGGCGATTACATGACTTCGGCGACGCTCTATATCCATTCAATCTCGGTGGGAGCGCTGGCTTCCCGCTTGGAGGCAAAAATTCAACCGGGAATCAATGGCTCGGCTGATGTTCACGCCTCAATCCGGGGGCCGCTGAAGGATCCATCGCAGATGGTAATTAGCGCCGAGGTACCGGCCATGTCGTTTGCCTACCAGACGGTACACCTGTCGCTCGTCCGTCCGCTGCAAATGGAATACCGCAATGGCGTAGCGACGCTTCAGCAGTCGGAAATTAAAGGCACCGGCATCGATCTGACCTTTCAAGGCGCGATTCCTCTCGAGAGCGGAGCGCCTTTCAAAATCGCTGCGAACGGAACCCTGAACATGAATCTGCTGCAAGAGATGACCACCGGGATTCAGAGCTCAGGCGAGGTGCAAGTGGCGATTACAGGGGAAGGAACGGTTTCCAAGCCTACGCTGAAAGGCGATCTTCGACTGCAGAACGTTTCGCTAACGACGGCTTCCCTGCCCGTCGCCGTGAACGGCGTGACCGGCGACATTCGACTTTCCGGAAATCGTCTGCAAGTCGTATCGCTCAATGGCTCGGTGAACGGCGGCTCCATGACGGCGCAAGGGGCCGTGGACATCAGCACGCACCCGACGTTCGATCTGGCTGTCAATGCAAAATCCGTGGATCTGAATTACCCGTCGGCAATCCGCACCAGGGTGGATGCCAACCTCCGGCTCAATGGTTCCACATCGCACGGTGCGCTGACCGGCCGGGTGGTGATCGACTACCTCGGATTCACTCAGAAGCAGATGGATATCACGGCGCTTGCCGGCCAATTCGGCTCCGGCGGCGGTTTGTCCACTCCATCGCCCTTCGAGAAAAACACCACGCTCAATATCGCGATACAGTCTTCCAGCACGTTGAGCCTCGCCAGCAATCAGCTGAGCGTGCAGGGCGCGGCGAATTTGGACGTGGTTGGCACGCTCGCGAATCCGGTGGTCCTGGGTCGCACCACGCTCACCGGAGGCGAACTTTTCTTCCTCGGCAAGCGCTACGATATCCAGAGCGGCACAATCGAGTTCACCAATCCGGTGGAAACCAAACCTTCCGTGAATCTTTACGCGACCACCACGGTGAATCAGTACAAGATTTCGCTGCACTTCCTTGGCCCAGTGGACGAAATGAAGACCAGTTTCACGTCCACTCCCGCTCTTTCTCAGGCGGACATCATCAATTTGCTGGCTTTCGGGCAAACCACGGAAGCGGCCGCCGCCAATCCGACGCCGGGTTCGCTGGGCGCGGAGTCCGTGCTGGCGCAAGGAGTGGCCAGCCAGCTCAGCGGAAAAATCCAGAAATTGGCGGGCATTTCCCAATTCTCGATCACTCCGACGATCGCCGCCAGCGGACAACAGAATCCCGGCGCGCAAGTGGCCATTCAGCAGCGCGTGTCAGGACGGCTGCTGGTTACGTTTACCACCAACACGGCCGAAACGCAGGAGACCGCCGTTCAGGTGCAGTACGATCTGGGCCACGGACTGTCCGTTTCCATTCTGCGCGATGAATTCGGCGGCTATGGAATCGACGTGCACCTGCACAAATCCTTTTAGCGAACGAGGGAAAGAGCCGCGAGCACAACTGAAAAGCTCACGGCGTGCTCATGGACGGCTGAAACACGGCGGCCTGCAGCGCCTGATGGAAATTATTGGACATTTGCACGAATAGATCGTGCGAAGCGGGATCGCCTTTCGCCAGATCTCCGATTACCTGATCGCGCTTCCCCAAAATGGATTGCATCACGGACTTCACCTGCGGCTCGGTTGCGTTTGGCGCCTCCGCGCTCAGATCGTTGAAGAACTTCGTCGAGAGCGCCGCGGCATCGCCGTAGTTTTTATTCGCCGTGTCGTCAACCAGGCTGAGCAGCTGCTGCTGCAGCTTGCAGAGGCGGATGGTAGCTTGGTCAGTCGCCAGCTGGGCATTGGCGGCCTGCAGCCGGCTGCGAACGCTATCGGTCTTGTTGTGCTGCCACCAAAAGCCTCCACCGAACGAAAGGCCCATCAGGACGAGAACGATGAACGCAAAGCGCATTGGATTTTCAGCCTTTCTTCTGAAATTACGCGATCAGCATCACGGATGCGGACCGTAGCACATTTTGAGAGATCCTGCGCTCTCCGCCCGCACGCGGCGCTTGTGGATCATTGCGGTATCGGTTGCAAGTTCTTCAAAGACTCGTTGCGCGCCGGCGCTTCCTCAGCCGGATGCAGCGTTTCAAGAAACGCAACCAGCGCGGTGACTTCCGGCGGCGACAAATTCTTCCCAAAAGCAGGCATGTTTCCTCCGCCCTGCAAAACCTGGCGAATGAGCTGATCTTCGGTCAGGCGCACTGCCACCGAATCCAGCGCCGGGCCACGCTGGCCGCCGACACCGTCCAATGAATGGCAATTCCGGCACTGCTTTTCCTGAAAGACCAGAGCGCCTGCCATCTCGAGCGGCGTCCGCGATTTCAGGTAATTGGCGGGAACGGTATCGGCGCTCCACGCGTCCATCACCGGCGCCCATGGGGCTTGGATTCCCAGGCGGGTCAGCGCGGCGAAACTCACGGCGATGATTGCCAGCGAAAGCACTGCCACGGGGCGGCGCCTCCAGCTCTTTTCGCCCTCGGCGGCAATGAAGGGTAGAAAGAGCAGCGCCGCGATTGCCAGCGGAGGGAACGCGAGCATGAAGAATGTTTCCAGATGCGGTGGAAGCAATGCCAGCATCGCGAAAATCCAGAGGAAGAAAAAATCGGGCCGCGGCGAAGTCTGAATGATGGTCGGATTCGGCACCCCGCCCGGACCAAACGGCCCAAATGCGAGCGCGCAGGTGACCACGACCAGGATGATCGCGCCGGAAAACATGAGATCTTTCCAAAGCGCGTCGGGAACGAATGGCACGCTGTCGCGGTTCAGCTCCGTTTCGTACTCCTGAAGATAGGTTTTGCGCCTGACCAGGCGGCCCGGCATGGGCCACTCGCTGATTCCGAGCTTCAGCACCAGAAAAAGGTGCAGGCCGATGAAGCCGAACAACAGAGCCGGAAGAATGAACACGTGCAGATCGAAAAAGCGGCTGAACGTGGCTCCGGCAATGATCGGACCACCTAACAGCAACTGCACCATCGCGTGCCCGATCAGCGGGACGCGTCCCGTAATCGACGCTCCGATGCCGACTCCCCAATATGCATCCTGGTCGAAACGCAAAACCTGGCCGGTAAACGCCAGTCCGAGGGTCAGTAAAAGCAGGAACACTCCGGCGACCCAGGTGAAGCCGCGCGGATATTTGTACGCGCCAAACAAAAATACCTGGCACATGTGAACCAGCACGATGCCGACCATGAATTCAGCGCCCCAGCCGTGCATGGCGCGCAAAAACCATCCGAGTGGCACATTGTGATCGAGTCTTTCGAGGCTGCTCCAGGCATTCGCAGCAGTGGGCGCGTAGACCAGCGCCAGCAAAATGCCGGTGACCACCTGCATGATGAAAAGCGCCAGCGATGCACTCCCGAAGACGTACCACCAGCTGGCGGAGCGGCGCGGCACCGGATGCAGCGCGATGTCGCGCACCGGTTGCGAGATGCCAAGGCGCTCGTCGAGCCATTCCTTCGCTGTGGCTTTAAATCCCATGGCTTCCCGAAAAAATCGAATAGCGACTCATGGCTTGGTTGAAAGCGTCGGGAGCTGCCCCGCGAAAATCATCAGCTCGCCATTCTGCAGTTTGTTTGGATACTCGAAGAGGCCTCGCGGTGGCGGGCCGGCTGCCACGGAGCCGTCCGCGTAGTAGACACCACCGTGGCATGGGCACATGAAAAGACCCGACTGCGGGAACCAGCGCACCGGGCAGCCGAGGTGCGCGCAATTGATCGCGAATACTTGAAACGCGGTGCCCTGCGTTCGGCGCACCCAGCAAGCAGTTTGCAGCGTGACTCCATCCCACGGCCTCTTAAATGGATTGGTGAAAGTTGCCAAACGAGTCTGTCCCTCAGGAAACGTGTCGATGTGGCCGAGGGAAACCCATTGCAGGTAGCGCGTATTTCTCAGCAAAGGCGAGAGGACGTAGCCGACGAAGGGAGCGCTGAGCGCAGCCACCACAAGCACGTTGAACGCGATGCCCAACTTCATCAGCAACGTCCTGCGGGCCACTACTTTTTCGTCGCGCAAGGGTCTTTCATCACTCACTGCTTCTCTCCCGTCGTCTGGCTCTCTTGCAGATATGGCTGGCCCGGATATTCAACGCGATGGGACGCCAGCCACGCCACCACATCGCTGATCTGCCGATCGGTCATCGGATGTCCTGGCAAATCGTTGCGCCAATCCGGCGCGCCGAATTGCGGCAGTCCGACGATCACCAGCGTTCGCAAATCCTGATCGGTCAGCACCGCCAACAATGACGGATCGACGATGGAGCCAGGCGTTTTGCCTCCCGTTCCAGCCGCGCCATGGCACGACGAGCAAAACGTCCCGAACACTTCCGCGCCACGCTTGGCATTGCCCGGCACGTTTTCGGAGCGCGGCGGAGCCTTCACTCCGGCAAGTGCTTGAGGCTTACTCCAGCTCCTGATTCCGTCGACGAGCGCGGTTATGTCCTGGCTGCTTAGCAGACCGCCCATCGGCACGGAGAACGCCGGCGAAAGTTCGCTTGGTCCGCCGTTGGCAATCACGTTGCGGATCACATCGTCGCCCGAAATTTGCAGATAGATGGGGCTGCCGAGAGCCACTGCCACGCTGCCGCGACCTTCTTCTCCGTGGCACGCCGCGCAATTCGCACTGTAGAGCGCTTGAAAATTCGTGGCCTGCTCCCGCCGTGGAACGCCGAATAGAAATGTCTCTCGCACCGGAGAAGGCCTGCACGCGCCCGTCATCGAGGCGATCGCCAATGCGATAGGCAGCGCCAGCCGAGGGCTTTTCGTCAAGAGCGCCCTCCGGCATCCGTTTGATCCGGCGGCTGGGAGTCGCCATCTCCGCCGCGCCGTCGAATCGGCGGGAGCTGCGGCAAACGGAAGCGGTGGTGCGAAATGACGATCAAGCCGGCCACCAACCCAAACGCCACTTGTGAGGCCACGAACCACGCCCAGTTGATCCGTGCGTATAACAGCGGGTCGACGATCCGCAGAATTCCGTGCACCGCGCCCGACCACAGCAACGGAGCGAAGATGCCTCCCAGCAGAATTGGCCGGCGAGGCAACATGGGCAACAGCGCCCCGTAGAGAAGCCCCACCACTACCGACACCGAAACGTGAATCGCGAATGCCACCAAGAAAAGCACGGCATTAAAGTGCATGAGAAATGCCGGAGCAACCCGCAGCTCGTGCGCGTAGACGATCGCGCCAACCAGATTGATCGGGTACCAGACGCTGCCGAAATGAATGTAGCCGTATAGCACCGCCACCGCCGCCATCGCCGCGCTGCCAACCAATCCGCCGCGTATCCCGGCTGCGATGGGATATGTTTCCAAAGGCAGTTGAGCGCGCTTGAGTTCCGGAGCGGACTCAACTTCAGCGACCTCGACGTGAGGCGAAAGGGCTATCACTTCTGTCTCTTTGACTAGCACATGCTCATGGTGTTCGTCGGGATATAGATCGCGCCACCATGCGATTCCTCCGAAAATGGTGAGCACGCCCCCCAGAGCGCTAATTTCGGGAGCAGTCACCAACCCGGTCGCGAGCAAAAGGATCCCCGTGGCCAGCACCAATGGCGCCTCCGTGGGCGTGGGCAATGCCACGTAGCCCGTTCGCTCCTCGCCCGTCCGAATTTCAGACTTGGATTCCATGTAAGCTAATCACGTATACAACGGTAAAGACGACCACCCAAACCGCATCGACGAAATGCCAGTAGTAAGAAAAAATATCGACGCTCTCGAAATGTTTCGGTTTGATCTTCCCGGCCAATCCCAGAACGAATATCAACGACAATCCCGTGAGGCCGATGATTACGTGGCTGACGTGCAATCCGACCAGCGAGTAAAACGTGGTGCCAAAAAGGCTGGTGCTAATCGTGAAATGCCGGTCGTGAATCATCCAGTACCAATTGGTCGCCGTCCCTTCAACGAATTTCAGCCCGAGCGCGAGAGTGATGCCCCAGAGGAGCAGAAACATCTTGATCCGATCGTGGCGCAGCGCCCGAGTGGCCCAATGCATCGTCAAGCTGCTGCTCAGCAGGCAAATCGTGTCGATGATCGGAACTTTCAGAATTTCCGCGGGCGTCGGGCCGCTGGTCGGCTTGCCGATGTAATAAAGGTACGCGACCACAAAAATCGCGAAGATCACCGACTCGGCAGCGATCAGGCATAGCATGCTGACCTTCCCGCTGGAGGGAAGCACCCACTCTTGTTCGGTCGATGCCGATACGGGAATTGAACTCACGCGAACCTCACTCGTAACTCCAGTCGGGATCTTCGGGATGTTTCAGGTCCCAGAGCGGCCTGCGGCTGCGAACTTCCGGAAGTTCAGCGAAATTGTAGGAAGGAGGCGGAGAACTGGTGGACCACTCGAGAGTCCAAGCGTCCCAGGGATCATTGCCGGCAGGCTCGCCCTTCACATACGAAGCAATCATGTTGTACACGAAGACGGCAATACCGAGGATTTGAAAAATCACCCCGATGGATACGATCAAATTCCAAATGCCCCAGCCACGATTCGCCTGGTACGTGTAAATGCGCCGCGGCATGCCCAAAATTCCGGGAACGTGCATGAAGTCGAAAGTCAGGTGAAAGCCGATCAGGAAAAGCCAAAAGTGCAGTTTGCCGAGCTTTTCGTCCATCATCCGGCCGGTGGCCTTGGGATACCAGTAATAGAACGCCGCGAATACTGTGAATAAAATGCCTCCGACGATGATGTAGTGGAAGTGCGCTACGACGAAATACGTGTCGTTGAGCTGCCAATCGAAGGGAGCGGTGGCGAGCATGATACCGGTAAGGCCGCCGATCAGAAACTGAAACAGAAACGCGATGCAGAAGAGCATCGGAGTGGCAAAGATGATCTTTCCCCGCCAAATGGTGCCGAGCCAATTGAATATCTTGATGCCGGTGGGCACGGCGATGAGCATGGAACTCAGCACGAAATAGGCGTTGGCATACGACGGCATATCGACGGCGAACATGTGGTGCGCCCAAACGCTGAAACTCAGGAACGCAATGGCCAACACCGCCGCGACCATGATCGGGTAACCGAAGATCACTTTGCGCGAAAAAACGGGAATGATCTCGGACGCAAACGCGAACGCCGGGATGACGAGGATGTACACTTCCGGGTGCCCAAATACCCAGAAGAAGTGCATCCATATGACCGCCGAGCCGCCGGCTTGCGTGTCGAAGAAATGACCGCCGAGGTAGCGATCGATGAGCAGCATCAGCTGCGCCGCCGTGAGCGGACTAATGCCCAGAATTACCATCGCCGCCATCACCCAGTTGAGCCAGGCAAGCAACGGCATCTTTGAGAGCGTCATGCCGCGGCAACGCCGGCAGGCAATGGTGCTGAAAATGTTCACGCCGGCGCCCACGCTGCCAACGCCGGAAATCAAAATCGCCAAAGTCCAGAAATCCGTGCTGTTGCCAACCGAGAATGCCCGCGAGGTAAGCGGCGAGTAGGCCCACCAGGTAATTTGCGGGGCGCTGCCGGCGCCGTACACTCCATCCCCGCCGATGAAGCTGTAGTAGAGAAGCAATCCTCCGAAAGCGGTCATCCAAAAGCTGAAGGCGTTGAGCCGGGGCAAGGCCATGTCGCGAGTGCCGATCATCAGCGGCACCAGGTAATTCGCGAAGCCGAAGAGAATCGGCATCACGACGAAAAAGATCATCGTGGTGCCATGCATGGTGAAAAGCTCGCTGAACACTTCGGGAGAGACGAAATGCATGTCAGGCAATGCGAGCTGAATGCGCATGATTGTCGCTTCCGCGCCGCCAATGGCGAGAAAAAGCAGCCCATAAGCGATGTACATCAGCCCGAGCTTCTTATGGTCAACCGTGACCATCCATTCGTGTGCGACCTGCAGCCACGGCACGCCCTCGACCCGTTCGTGACCGTAAGCTCCGGCGCCCGGGAATGGTTCCGAGACCAGTAAAGTTCTCCTTTCGATGCTGCGATGCGATCAGCGCAAGGTCGTCAGATACGACACAACTTCGTCCACCTGTTGCGAATCGAGCTTCATATCCGGCATCAAACAGCCGGGCTTGATGGCGTCCGGATCCCAAACCCAGCGCCGCAAATTTTCCGGTGTGTTTGCGAGCATTCCAGCAGCGATGGTGCTGCGGCTCATCAGGTGGGTCAGGTCGGGCCCGAATGTCCCGTCGGCGGGCGTCCCGCGCACCGCGTGGCAATCGATGCAAGCGGTATCGTCGAATATCGCCCGTCCGGCGCTAACGGCGGGATCCACAACGGCTTTTTGCTGCTGCTGATGAACCCACTCTGCGAAATCAGCCGGAGATTGCACGTACACACGCAACAGCATGTGCGCGTGTTGGACACCGCAATACAGATCGCACTGCCCAACGTAGAGTCCGGTCTTGAGCGGATTGATCCAATCGTAGTTCACACGATTGGGCACCGCTTCCGTTTTGCCCGCCAATCGCGGCACCCAAAAACTGTGGTCGGTATCCGCCGAGAGAAGTTTCAAGAACGTGGGTCGCGCCATGCCGGCGCTGCTGACCGGGACGTGCAGCTCGTTCGCGGTGATGATTCCATACTGCGGGTAGCGGAATTCCCACCAGAAGCGATGCCCCACCACGGTGACGTTCAAAGTTCCCGGAGGTTCCACGGCATCCTGAATTCGGTGAATCACCTGCGCGGTGGTTAAAAACAAAACGATGACGATCAGAACCGGGATCAACGTCCACGCGGATTCGATGCGGGTGCTGCCGAACACTTGCGCCGGCTCGCGGCCATCGTCGTTGGCGCGACGGCGGAACTTGATCACCGCATACGTCAGCAGGCCGCCAACAACGACGAAAATTCCTCCCGTGATCGCAAGCACGAACAGCGCCAGCGAATGGATTTCCTTCGCCGGTGTGGAAACGGGCGCAAATATATTCGTATTCCAGGAGGAAAACGACTGAAGCAGCAGAGCAAAACCCGAAATATGAAAGAGTGCGGTGCGAGACATCGGTCACCGGAACTGGACGGTTAGGGATGTTCGCCGGCCGCATCCCGTGAACGTGAGGCGTCAAATGGCGCTGGGGGCCAACCGGCTGATCGAAATTGCGAACGTGGCCCGCCTTGGAATCTTAGCGCCCCGGAGAAGGCGTTTACAAACGAATTTGAACTTTTCGCGATTCGAAAAACTTTTTGCTCGGTAAGATCGGGAAGAACAACTCAAGAATTTCGCGGAATCGACGGCATGAGATGCGCGGCAACGGCCGCCTGCCCGAGGCTTAATCCACCATCTCCCGCCGGAACGATCGAGTGCGTGAACACTTCGAACCCCTCGCTTTCCAGTCTGCTGGTCAAGCCGTCAAGCAACAATTCGTTTTGGAACGTGCCGCCGCTCAAGCACACGCGGTTCAGCGAGGATGTTTCGCGCAATTTGCCGGCGAGCAGCGCAAGCGCCTCCGCGAGTCCATTGTGAAAACGGCGGCTGATTGTGGCGACGGATACGCCGCGCTTCACATCCTCGACGATCGCCTCGATCAACGGATGCGCTCCAATTTGCCAGCGGTCGTCTTGCCGGTAAATCTCGAAAGAATACGCGCCCGCGCCCGAAGATGATCGTGCGTTCATCTCCAGCTCCACGGCGGCCTGCGCTTCGTAGCTCACCGTATGACGAATGCCGATCAGCGCGGCGACGGCATCAAACAGCCGCCCGCAACTGGAAGTGAGCGGTGAGTTGATCCGCTGCGCGATCATCTTGGAGACGAATTCCGCTTTGCGCCGGTCGATTTTCCGCGTGAACGGAATAGCGAGCTCGAGCGCTGCTTCTCCGAAGGCGTCTTGCAGATAACTTAGGCCCATGCGCCAGGGCTCGCGAACCGCCGCTGCCCCGCCCGGCAGCGGCAGGTAAGAGAACTGCCCCGCCCGCTCGAATCTGTCATACTGCGCGATCAGCGCTTCTCCACCCCAGATCTGCCCGTCCGTTCCGTAGCCTGTGCCGTCGAGCGCTAAGCCGATCACCTGCCCTTCGAGATGGTTTTCCGCCATGCACGCGGCGATATGCGCGTGATGGTGCTGGACGCCGATCAGCCGCGCGCCCTGCTGCGCCAGCACCCATTTGGTCGAAAGATATTCGGGATGCAGATCGTGCGCGATCACCGCAGGCCGCACCTCTAAAATATGCGAGAGATGCTCGATGGCCTCACGGAAAAAATCGTAGGCCGCGGAATTTTCCAGATCGCCGATGTGTTGACTCAGAAACGCTTCGTTGCCGCGCGTCAGGCAGACGGTGTTCTTCAATTCGCCGCCGACTGCCAGAATCACGGGAATTGTTTCGCACAGCGACACTGGCGCCGGGACGTATCCACGCGATCTGCGAATTTGCCGCGCGCGGGCCGCGAACGGACGAACCACGGAATCGTCGCAGCGGCGCAGAATGTCGCGGTTGTGAACGAGGAATGCGTCGGCGATGGCTCCGAGCCGGTCCACGGCTTCACGGTTGTCGATGGCGATCGGCTCCTCGCTCAAATTGCCGCTGGTCATCACCAGCGCGGGAAATTTTCCGGCGGCGAAGAGCAAGTGGTGCGTAGGCGTATACGGCAGGAACATTCCCAGGTCGCTTTGATTCGGGGCCACCGATTCCGCAATCGTCGCGTTGGGCACTTTCGGCAGCAACACGATCGGACGCTGCCAGATTTTAAGCAGCTTTTCGGCCTGCGCGTCGGTCCGGCAGAATTGAGCGGCGGATTCCAGGTCGGGGATCATCACGGCGAACGGTTTCTCGAAGCGCCGCTTTCGGTCGCGCAGACGCTGCACAGCTCCATCGTTTGTCGCGTCTACAGCGAGATGAAATCCTCCCAAACCCTTTATCGCAACGATTTCTCCAGCTCGCAGCTTTTCCGCCGTGGCAAGGATAGGATCGCGTGCCTCCAGCATGCGGCCTTGCGCGTCCCACAGTTCCACCTGCGGACCGCATTTCCAGCAGGCGTTGGGCTGCGCGTGGAAACGCCGGTTGCGCGGATCTTCGTATTCCGCGCGGCATTCGCCGCACATGGGAAAAACTGCCATGGACGTCCGCGCGCGGTCGTACGGAATTCGGCGCACGATGCTAAATCGTGGACCGCAATTGGTGCAGTTAATGAACGGATAGAGGTAGCGCCGGTCAGACGGATCAAACAGCTCGCGCAGGCAACCGGCGCAGGTCGCTACGTCGGGCGAAATCAGCGTATGGGCCTGGGCGCCCGCGCGGCTGGGAAGAATCTCGAATCGCCGGCCCGGTTTGCATGGAACTTCGCGGATGCTGACGCCGGTGATCTGCGCGAGAACCGGAGCTTCGGCGGGAAGCCGCGACACAAATTCCTCGACCAGCTCCAGCGGCCCCTGTACTTCGATGGTTACGCCCGAAACGGTATTGCTGATGCTGCCTTCCAGATTGCGATCCGTTGCAAGTCGATAGACGTATGGCCGAAACCCTACGCCTTGGACGATGCCCGAAACGAGGATTTCCTTGCGGATTTGCACGAGGCAATTTCAGCCGGCGGACGCAACCGCTCGCGGCTTCGCCCGCTGCCGCTCCAGCCAGTCGAGCCAGTCCTGCAATCCTTCATGCGTCTGGCACGACACTCGAACGATTTCCATTTCGCGGTGAATCTGCCGTGCGTTGCTCTCGGCCGCCGCGATATCGAACGGAACATAGGGTAGCAGGTCCACCTTGTTCAGCACCAGCAGCCGCGCGTATTTCTGGGCCGCCGCATTGTGAGCGCGGCCCTGAAATTTCTGCGCGCGTCGTGCCTGCTCTCCGCGGGTGTAAACTCGTTGCGATGTGTCGTGGCAGCCGCTTCCGTTTTCGCCTGGAGGAGATTCACGATCATGGCAAACCTCGGATTCGTGGGACTCGGAGCGATGGGCAGCCACATTACCGAACGGCTGCTGCAGAAAGGCCACACCGTCACCGGCTATAACCGCACTCGCGCCAAAGCGGACTGGCTCATCCAGAAAGGCATGCGTTGGGCGGATTCGCCGCGCGCGGTGGCCGAAGCTGTTGATATCGTTTTCACCATGGTGACCAATAGCGCCGCGCTCTCCGCCATCACCGAAGGCCCCGACGGTCTGCTCGCCGGTATCCAGCCCGGAAAAATTCTGGTGGACATGAGCACCGTCAGCCCCTCGTTTAGCCGCTCGCTCGCCGCGCGCGTTCGCGAAAAAGGTGCCGACATGGTGGACTCGCCCGTTTCCGGAAGCGTGATCACCGTTCAGGAAGGGAAATTATCGGTAATGGTCGGCGGCCGCGCCGACACCTTCGAGCGCGTCCTCCCGGTGCTGGTCGACATCGGTCCCAAAGTCACGCATGTCGGTGACAACGGCTTGGCGCTCTCCATGAAAATCGCCACCAATTTGAATCTGGCCGTGCAGATGCTGGCGTTTTGCGAAAGCGTCCTGATGGCGGAAAAAAGCGGCATTCCGCGCGAAACCGCCGTGGACGTGCTCACCCACAGCGCCGTCGCCTCACCCATGATTCAATACCGCGGCCCCTTCGTGCTGCGCTTGCCGGAGGAGGCATGGTTCGACGTAAACATGATGCAGAAAGACATGGTGCTCGCGCTCGAAGCGGGCCGTCAGCACGATTTGCCGCTGCCCAGCACCGCCCTGGCCAATGAATTCCTCACTGCCGCGCGCGCCATGGGTCTGGCGAAAGAAGATTTCGCGGTGATTTTTCAGGTGCTCGCGCGCATGGCCGGTCTGCCGCAATGAGCGCGCCCGCAAATTCGGACAACCCGCGGCCCATGCGCATCTGCTCGCTGCTGCCCAGCGCCACGGAAATCGTCTACGCTCTCGGTGCGGGTGATCAGCTCGCCGGCGTCACCCACGAGTGCGATTTTCCCCCATCGGCTGCCTCGATCCCCAAGCTTACGCGCAGCAACATTCCTTCCACTTTCACTAGTGCGCAAATCGATGCCGCTGTCAGCGCCAGCCTCGAATCCTCCGGCTCACTCTACGAACTCGATCTGCGCGCGCTCGAACAGTCGCAGCCCGATCTAATAATCACGCAGCGCCTTTGCGACGTCTGCGCCGTCCCTTACGACCGCGTGCAGGAAGCCGTTCAAAACATCAGTTCCCACCCGCGGGTCTTAAATCTCGAACCCAGCTCGCTCACCGACATTCTCGATTGCATCCGGCTCGTCGGTGACGCCATCGGCCGGGCCGCCTCAGCCGATGCTCTGGTCTTTTCGTTGCAGCAACGCATCGCTGCGGTTCGCGCCAAAACGCAAAACATCGCCCGGCGCCCTCGTGTCTTCTGCATGGAATGGGTTGACCCGCCCTTCTGCGGCGGCCACTGGATGAAAGAGCTCGTCGATTTCGCCGGCGGGTACGATCAACTTGCCGCTGATCGCCGCCCGTCGAGCCGCATCGAGTGGCAGCGCGTGCTCGACTTCGCGCCCGAAGTGATCGTCCTTACTTGCTGCGGGTTCCAACTGGATCGCTGCGCGGCCGAAGCGGGTATTCTCGCCGCGTTCGAGCGCTTCGACGAATTGCCGGCCGCGAAATCGGGCCGAATCTTCGCCACGGACGGCTCCGCATACTTCAGCCGCCCCGGTCCGCGCATCATCGAAAGCCTCGAAATCCTTGCCCACCTGGTTCATCCCGAAATTTTCGCCGCTCCGGACCTGCCGCGGGCGTTCTCTGCTCTATCGCTTGCACCTGCCACCGCCAAACACGCCTAACTACACGCGAGTCGCAGTCAACGGAGACCAGTCGTGCGCGGAGTAGACCTTGCGGCCAGTGGACCAAAACTGTCCCTCGGTACAGTTACGCCAGCCTCGATCCCCATGCTAGCTTTCAAGTTGCGGAGGCTTCCACCCGATGCGCGCCGATAACGCTTTTCCGCTTTGTTCGTCTCCAGCGAGCGATATAATGGCGGAGGTTCCTCGAAGGTCTCATGAGGCGACTCGCACGCCGCCTCTTGAGTTGGCGCTCCCCAGCCCAAACCGAGACCGTAGTGCCAACGTAGTGCCGGGCGGTCGCCCAGGTTTCAGCTGCCATCTCAATTCAATTTTGCCTTCCGGGTGTAACTCGCCGGCGCTCGCTCCGGCACGGATACTTGGCGCCGGTGATTTTTCGCGTTCGCTCCTCGGAGTGAGCTACGGGAGAACGTTATGATCGAAGTTCGAAAATACCTCGAGGGTCAGATCGTCGAAGGCCGCTATCCTCTTATTGAACGCGTCGGAACTACTCAGCACAGCTCAGTTTTCCGCACCGAATGCGAAAAAGCTCCCGGCCAGCAAGCCGCTATCAAGCTGATTCCCGCTCCCGCATCCACTTCCGGCGCTCAGTTGACGCGCTGGCGCCTGGCCGCGCGCTTCTCGCATCCCGGGCTGCTGCGCATTTTCGACATGGGCCGCTGCGAACTGGAGGACCGCGCGATGCTCTACGTGGTCATGGAATTAGCCGAAGAGAACCTAGCCGACATTCTTCGCGTGCGCTGTCTCTCTCCCGGTGAAACCGACGTTCTTCTCGGCCCCACGCTCGACGCGCTCAGCTATCTTCACGGAAAAGGTTTCGTCCATGGCCATCTCAGGCCCTCGAACATTCTCGCCATTGGCGAGCAGGTGAAGCTTTCGAGCGATTCCATCGCTCGCATTGGCGAAGCCGCGGGCGCTCGCGAGCCGAACGACGTCTACGCTCCGCCCGAGGTGGATCTCTCCGCCGCCACCGATATTTGGTCGCTGGGTGTCACGCTCTCTCAATGCCTCACCGGACGCGTGCCCGAGCGCGCAGCCGAAGGACGGCACTCGCTCTCGATTCCGTCGGAAGTTCCCGCGCCGTTTCTCGAGTTGGCGCGCCACTGTGTCAATCCGATTCCGCATCGGCGCTGGAGCGTGGCGCAAATCCGGGCGGCTCTCGCTCCAGGGCTCACCGTCGTCGCTCCCGCGCCGGTGCCCGAGCCGATCTCCGATGCCACGGTGGACACGTCGAACCTGGCCAGCTCCGCTTTCGTCAAGCCCGACGCCATCGCTCCGATTCGCCGCACCTTCCAGCTGAAAAGGAAGTATCGCCTGGCGCTGGCGGGCTTGGCCGCCGCCACGGCGGCTTTCGTGTTCGGCGTCGTCATATCCGGCAGTGGGCCGAACAATACCGTCACGGCATCCGCGCCGATTGCTCCTTCCATTTCCGCAGCGCAATCGCATCCGAATGATCCCACACTGAATGCGCGCGCTTCCGCCACGCTGAAGCCGCGCGTGGGCGAACAAATTGGCATCGCAAAAGATTCGCGCGATTTCGATTCCTACGCTTCGAAAGCGGGGTCTCGCGACCAATCCTCCGGCAATGAATTCGCGCGCTCTGACGATTCCGGACCGGCGGTGATTATCTCCAACGCTACGCCCACTGCCCCGGCGCAGCCCGCTTCGCCGACCTCAGGAGATGTCGTCTCCGGAGCGGTTGCTCGTCGCGCTCTTCCGCGCGTCCTAACCAGCGCTCGGAACACCATTTCGGGCACCGTGCGCGTGAGCGTAGTGGTTGACGTGGATCCTCGCGGCCGCGTCGTTCAGGCAAAACTCGACGCCCCCGGACCCAGCCGCTATTTTGCGCGCCTGTCCATGGCCGCCGCTCCGGACTGGAAATTCACGCCCCCGCGCGTCAATGGCCAAATCGTCCCCAGCGAGTGGCTCCTCAACTTCGGCTACTCTCAGTCCGGCACTTCCGCCTCCGCAACGGAGCGCCACCCGTAACGGGCTGGGAGGCCGATTCATTTCCCGGTTGCCCGCGCTGGAGTATGAGCGTGGGCTTTTCGGCTCTGGCGGCGCTTACGATGGCTCTGCAATAATCAGCCATGGAAATTTCCGCATGGGATGAACGTTACCGCTCGGGCGCGCACGCCGCGTCCGATTTCAACACCGAGCCTTCCCCGCTGCTCGTGGCTAGCGTCTCGAATCTGCCTCGCGGCAACGCGCTCGATCTCGCCGCCGGCGCGGGACGCAACGCGCTCTGGCTCGCCGATCGCGGCTGGAACGTCACTGCCGTGGACGGCTCCTCCGCGGCAATCGAAGCGCTGCGCAAGCGCGCCGCTGAGCGCCATTTAGCAATCAACACGCACGTAGCCAATCTCGAACGCCACGAGTTCGCCATCGCGCCCTCCGCGTGGGATCTCATCGCCATCTGTTATTACCTGCAGCGCGATCTATTCGAGCCGGCCAAAGCGGGCGTGGTTCCGGGCGGCGTGCTGATTTCCATCGTCCACATCACCGAACCTGGCGAAGAGCCCACCGGCCATCGCCTGCGCCCCGGCGAACTCGTGAAATATTTCGATGGATGGGAAGTGTTGCACTACGCGGAGGGCAAACCGAACGATCCGGTTCACAAGCGCGCCTGCGCCGAAATCGTCGCGCGCCGCACGCGCTAAGACGCCAGAAAAGCAGGGGCGAAATATGTGCGCAGACGGCGAGAGTTTATGCGACGCGCCCTTTGGTCCGCCACGCCGCCTCGATTTCTTCGAGAGTGCGTCCTTTCGTCTCCGGCACCAGCGCGTACGAAAATACCCACGCGGCCAAGGCCAGCACGGCGTATAACCAAAACGTCCGGCTTGCTCCAATCACCTGCAGGAGAGTCAAAAACGTCAGACTCACCGCGAAATTGGCGGCCCAGTTCGTCGCCGCCGCCACGCCTTCAGCGCTGCCTCGAATCTTCAACGGATAAATTTCCGCGATCAGCAGCCAAAAAATCGGGCCGAGGCTGATTGCAAACGAGGCCACGTAGGCCATCAGCGTCACGACCGCGATTTCTGCGAAACTGCCGCTGCGCGCCGGCGAATAGAACGCGTAGCCCAACACCCCCAGGCTAATCGCCATGCCGGCAATTCCCACCAGCAGCAACGGCCGCCGCCCCACGCGGTCGATCAGCCACATCGACACGACCGTCATTACCACGTTCACCAAGCCGATTCCCGCCGTCGCCAAAATCGCGCCAGATGCCGACGGAATCCCCGCCGCTTGGATGATCTTCGGCGCGTAGTAAATTACCGTGTTGATGCCGGTGACCTGCTGAAAGATCGCCAGGCCAATCCCGATCACCATCGCCAGACGCACCTCCGGCAGCCACAGGTCGGATAAGTGCCCATGTTCGTGCGCCTGGTGCAGCGTCGCTTCGATTTCCCGCATCTCGGCGTCGACGTGGTGCGTGCCGCGAACTTTCACCAGCACGCTGCGCGCTTTCTCCAAGTTTCCTCGCTGCGCATTCCAGCGCGGACTCTCCGGCAAAATCAGCATTCCCAGTCCCAGCGCCGCGCCCGGCACCACGGCCAGTCCCAGCATCCATCGCCAGTTTTCCGACGCCGCAAACGCGTAATCCACCAGATACGCGGCCAGAATTCCCACCGTAATCGCAAACTGGAATAGCGACACCTGCCAGCCGCGCGCGCCTGCCGGCGAAACTTCGGAGATGTACAGCGGCACCGTGGAGCTCGCCAGCCCGATGCCCAGCCCCACAATCGACCGCCCCACGATCAGCATCATCACGTTCTGCGCCATGGCGCACACGATTGCGCCGGCGATGAAAATAATCGCGGTGAAGATCAGCATCCTGCGCCGGCCAAATCGATCCGCCAGCCTGCCGCCGCTCAACGCGCCCACGCACGCGCCCACCAGCACGACGCTGACGACCAGTTCTTGATTGAAAGTGGAAAGTGAAAATGTTTTCTGGATGAAAATCAGCGCCCCGGAAATCACTCCGGTGTCGTAACCAAAAAGCAGCCCGCCCAGCGCTGCGAACGCCGCCGCCACGTACACGAATAGTCCGCGCGGGGCGCGTTCATCCGCCATGCCCGCCGTCGTCTGGCCCGATCGTTCCGCGGTCATTCCGTCTGCCTCATCGCGCCCGCCTTATCGCCCCATGGCGTTCAGTCGTTCCAGAAATTCGTGCACTTCCCCCGGAGATCGCAGCCAATAACGCGCCGCCGTCTTGCTTTTCTTCCCCACCGCGATCGAAATGCCCTTCATGCGCGCGAACACGCGCTCGTCGGTGGCGTCGTCGCCGATAAAAATCAGCAGACAGCGCCCGCCGGAATTTCGCCGCTGCTCGCGTTCCATGATAAATTTCACCGCGCCCCACTTGTCGCTGGTCGCATCCGGCAGCAGCCCCCACACCTTCTTGCTGGCCAGCAGGCACAGATTCGGGTCGCGCTCCATCACTCGGGCAACCGCGTCGCGCGCGATTCTCTGGCTGGCCGGCGGCGCTCCACGATAATGCAGCGCTACTGTCGCAATCTTTTTTTCGATGCGCAATCCCCGCGCGCCGCCGATGTGCTTCTCCAGCAAACGAATGGCCGCGCGTATGCGCGCTTTGTGTTCGGGCCGCGCCAGCGAAATTGCCTGGTTTTGCGGATCGCGCAGAAACATCCCGTGCGCCCCCGCATACCAGATGCGCTTCACCTGCACGCGTTTGCGCACGTCCGCGACTTTGCGCCCGCTCACCACCCCCACCATCATTCCCGATTCAGCAAGCTCGATGAGCGCTTCGCGCGCGCGCGTCGGAAGATCGACGGCTTCCGGGTCCCTGCGAATGCGCGTCAGTGTGCCATCGAAATCCGTGAATAGCGCCACGTGCTGCGCTCGCCGGATCTGCCTGGTAATCTCACCCCAGCATTCGAATAGATGTTTGGGAGCGTCTTTCGTAACCCGGTGCCCCGTCGTGGTTTTCTTCTTTCTTCGCCGTGAAGTCATCTGCCCAGCATTTTACTTGGACTTCCCGCTCCGGTCGCGTTTCTTTCTGGATGTGCGAGGCAGTCGCCGCAGCTCAGTGGAAATCGTGCGATTCCGGCTCGGCGCGCGTCACTGCCAGCGGCTCGATGCGTTCCGCTTTGATGGAAATCACGTTGTCGAGATTCTGCAGCCTGCCCTCGATCAGCAAAAAGGGATGATGCACCACGACGGTGTGATCTTGCGCGAAAAGCTGCGGCGTGACGATCGCATTGGCGATCCCCGTCTCATCCTCCAGGCTCAAAAATACGAATCCCTTGGCCGTTCCCGGCCGCTGCCGGCAAACCACCGCTCCCGCATATCGCACGGGCGTGCCGTCTGGCAATTTCGCCAGCTCTGCCGCCGCGCGAATGCCCTGCCGCTTCATCTCTGCCCGGCGGTACGCCATCGGATGCGGCCCCACGGTCATGCCCGTGCCGTGAAAATCCGCCACCAGCCGCTCTTCGTCGGTCATCGGCAGCAAAGGTGAATCGCCGTTCTTCGCAACGGCAGCTGTTGTCGCCTCGGCCGCAGCGCCCGCAGCGCCATTCGCATCCGCGCCGCTGGCACGCAATCGCGCTTCCGGCGCATCCGCTTCAAGCACATCACAATTTTCTTCGCGCTCCTCCAGCAGTGGCCCCGGACGCCTCGCCGCCCGCTCCACCTGCCACAGCGCATCGCGCCGGTGAAATCCGCGCTTCTCTCCGACAAAATTCAACGCCCCAATTTCCGCCAGCGCCGCCAGTTCCGATTTCTGCGCCGCGGGCACGCGCCGCTTCAAATCTTCAATCGAAGTAAACTCCCTCAGCCCACGCTGCCGCACGATTTCCTCCGCAACTTCCTTGCGCAGCCCCTTCACGTAACGCATCCCCAGCCGCACCGCGAATCCAACGTCGATTGCTTCCAGCGTGCACTTCCAATCCGAACGCGTGGCATCGATCGGCTTGCACCGCAGCCCGTGCCGCTGGGCATCTTTCACGAGAGTGGCCGGCGAATAAAATCCCATTGGCTGATTGTTCAGCATTGCCGCCGTGAACGCCGCCAGGTAGTGGCACTTCAAATACGCGCTGGCGTAGGCGATCAGCGCGAAGCTCGCCGCGTGCGATTCGGGAAATCCATACAGCGCGAACGACGTGATCGACAGCACGATCTTGTCCTGCGTTTCGCCGCTGATTCCCTTCGCCGCCATTCCGCGCCGCAGCTTCACTTCGATCTCCCGCATGCGCGCCTCGGAACGCTTGAAGCCCATCGCACGCCGCAATTCCTCCGCTTCGCCGCCCGTGAATCCCGCCGCGATCATGGCCATGCGCAGCAGTTGCTCCTGGAACAGCGGTACGCCCAGCGTGCGCGCCAGCACCGGCTCTAGTTCCGGATGCAAGTATTCCGGCGCTTCCCGTCCCTGCCGCCGCTGCAAATACGGATGCACCATTTTCCCCACGATAGGCCCGGGCCGGATGATAGCCACCTGCACCACAATGTCGTAAAAACATTTCGGATGCAGCCGCGGCAGGCACGACATCTGCGCCCTACTTTCCACCTGGAACATTCCCACAGTGTCCGCCTTTTGCAGCGCGGAATAAATCGCCGGATCGTCCTGCGGCAAGCGCCCCAGATCGATCTCTTCGCCATCATGCTCGCGGATCAATTGCAGCGACTCTTCCAGCACCGCCATCATTCCCAGCCCTAGCAAATCCACTTTGACGATGCCCATGTCCGCGCAATCTTCCTTGTCCCATTGCACCACCACGCGCCCCGGCATCGTGGCCGGCTCCAGCGGCACCACCGAATCGAGCTGTCCCTGGCACACCACCATCCCGCCCGAATGCTGCCCCAGATGACGCGGCAAATCCTGCACCTCCTGGCACAGCTGGAAAAATTTCCGCACTCGCGGGTGGCCCATGTCCAGCCCGGCATCTTTGAACTCCTGCGCGAATTTTTCTCCCGGATCCTGAAATTCCCACGACCCCATCAGCGCCGTCAGCTTGCCGATCGTTTCCGCATCGAAAGCCAGCGCCTTGCCAATCTCCCGCGCCGCCGATCGCCCGCGATAGGTGATCACGTTGGCGGTCATCGCCGCGCCCAATTTTCCGTAGCGCTCGTAGACGTACTGAATGGCGCGCTCGCGCTGATCTCCACTCGGCAGATCAAGATCGATATCCGGCCATTCGCCGCGCTCCTCGGACAAAAAGCGCTCGAACAGCAGATCCATTCCCACTGGATCGACCGCGGTAATTCCCAGCGAATAGCACACCGCGCTATTGGCCGCCGATCCGCGTCCCTGCACCAGAATTCCCTTTTCGCGGCAAAAACGGACGATATCCCACACGATCAGAAAATATCCGGAGAGATCGAGTTTCTCGATCAACGCCAGCTCGCGCTCAATCTGCCGCCGCGCCTTTTCGTCATTCGCGCTGTAGCGCCAGATCATCCCGTCCAGCGTCCGCTGCCGCAGAAAATCCATCTGCGATCCGCCGCCGGGCACCGGATATTTTGGAAACTCGTAGCCCAGATCGTTCAGCGTGAATTTCAGCCGCGACGAAAGCCTTTCCGTATTGGCAATCGCCTCGGGCAGATCGGCGAAAAGCTGTTCCATCTCCGCGTGTGTCTTGCAATAACGCTCCGCGTTGCGGCTCAGCAGCCGTCCGGCGGTTTCGAGCGTGCGGTGATGCCGGATGCAGGTGAACACGTCCAGCACCTCCCGCCGCTGCGGCCGCGCGTAGGAAATGCCATTGGTCGCCAGCAGTGGCAGCTTCAAATTTCGCGCGATTTCAACCGCCGCATGGTTGCGCGCCTCTTCCCTCCGCGAAAAATGCCGCTGCAATTCCACGTACACGTTGTCGCGGCCAAACGCGCGGCAAAGCTCCTGCACTCGTTCCGTCGCCGCCGCCACTCCGCCGCGCTCCAGCGCATACGCCAGCGGACCCTCATCGCCCCCGGTCAGGCAGATCAACCCGCTGTTCAGTTCCGCAATTTCTTCGGCCGCGGCGCAGCCCTCGCCTTTCGCCGCGCGCATCTTCATGCGCGTAATCAGCCGGCACAAATTTTGGTAGCCCGCGCGCGATTCCACCAGCACCGTGTACCGCCAGTTCGCCGCGGCAGTTTTCCCCGTTCGTGACGGCTTGCTTTCCGCAGCGGTCACCTCCGCGCCAATGTGCGCGCGAATTTTCCGTTTCGTCATCGCCAGATGAAATCGCGGCGCGCCGTACACCCCATCGCGATCCGCCAGCGCCATCGCCGCCATGCCGTGCTCCGCGCACGCCTCCGCCAATTCCTCCGGCGCCGATGCGCCTTCGAGAAAACTAAACGCCGACCGCGCATGCAATTCCACATACATCTCTTTTGCTCAATCAAAGACGCCGCGCACGAACCACCCGCGCTTTTCCGCGTCGTAATACACGCGATACACTCCACACTCCCCGCGCACAATCTGCGTATCAGCCGAAATCGCCGAGCCCTTGGAACGAAACTTCACTTCTAAATCCCACTCCTCCTGCTGCCACGAATCCTCACGCCACCAATTTCCAGACGTGCGCCACGGCCCAGACGCCGCCCGCACCTCGCCTCGCGCCCCCTGAAAACTAACCGCCATGGGACGCCCTCCCTGCAATTCCATCCGCGCCGGGATCTCCGGACGAAATGCCCGGAAGCTCTGCGCTACTTTTTTCTCGTCGCCCGTTTCACTCGCGGCGCTTTCCTCATTCCCGCTCAATTCAACATTGTCATTCCGAGGACGAACGGCCCGATTTCCGCGCCTTGCCCTCGGATCGCGCGGAAATCGGGCGTCTTTGTGAGGACGAAGAATCTCCGCGCCGCTGTCGGCGGACGCCTCGGAGCGTTTTTCGTTTGTTCCCGTCGGCACCGTCGAAAACTTCCGCATCTGAAATGTTCCCGGCCGGTGCGTATCCACAACTTCCGGCGATCCCACGTTCGCCTCGCCCACCACGTTCGCGATCCGCGCGATGGTCAGCTCCAGCTTTTCGGGATCGGGAAAGCTCGGCAGAAAAAGCCCGCCCTGCATGGCCCGCGGACGCGCCGCTTCCGCCCTCATCACGATTTTCTGAATCGGCGCGCCCGGCGGATGCGCCTGCAAGCGCAGGCGCAATAATTTCAGCAGCATCTTCGCGTCTCGCCCGGGAACCGGCAGACGCAGTTCCGTCTCATACTCTCCCGGAGGATTTTCCCGCCGCACCACTTCCTTGCGCCGGTCGCACGCGTTTTCGAAATGCGGCTGCAGCTCGAATCGCACGCGAATCAACGACGCCGCCAGCGCCCGGGCCGCGAGACGCGCACAAAGCTGATCGAGCAGACGGCCCAGCAGGAACGACAGCGGATCGAGTTCCTCGACCGCGTCGTCCAGCTCGATTTCTTCCTCGAAACAATCCGCGGCCTGGGCCAGCGCCAGCGAACGCACGCTCGCTCCGCGCGCCAGCGCGTGCAGACGCACGCCTTCCTGTCCCAACCGCTCCGAAAGCTGAGAAACCGGTAGCGCCGCCAGCGCGCCGCACGTGTGCACGCCCCAGCGCCGCAGCGTCTCCGCGGTTTCCTCCGCCGGCCCCAGCACACGCACCGGCAAACCGCTCAAGCGCGCCGCTTCCTGGCCGCGTGGAATTACCGTGACGCCGCTGTATCCGCGCGCGGCAATCGACGCCGCATCGATATTCCCGGCGATCGCCACATGCGCTTGCAGCCCACACGCGAACGTGCGTTGTTCGAGTTCGCCGCCAATTTCCGCTTCGCCGCCGAAAAGCGAGCCCAGGCCCGCTATGTCGATCACAATTTCGCCTTCGCCTGCGTCTTCAATGCGCGGCGAAACCGACCAGCCCGCGTCCAGCAGCGCCGCGTGCG
>Ga0335075_10001592_pt1 | contig 37301 bp, 34 predicted proteins | sample Lox_Sample_24_FD_206723 | JGI IMG/M metagenome (GOLD analysis project Ga0335075, IMG submission 206723) | Soil microbial communities from Loxahatchee National Wildlife Refuge, Florida, United States - Lox_Sample_2.4 | ecosystem: Environmental > Terrestrial > Soil > Wetlands | place: USA... | reverse complement strand
CTGTGCCCGGTAATGATCGCAATCCGCATGGGATGCCTCCTGGGGGGTTATCGCTGATCACAGCGCGCGCACCAGGGGCCAGACGTTAAGAAAGGCACACCCTCGTGCCCGCACCGCAAAGTGCAGAACGCCAGTTGCTGGCGTGAGGGCGTGCCTGCTTCGTAGACACCGCTAAACAAACCTATACCCGGCGGCGAGCGGACACAAACTCGTCCGCGCACCGCGCAGCGGCCGCTTACTCTTCGATGAACTGCTCGATGATGTCGCTCTCGACCGGAACACCGGCTATCGTGCCCGTGGACACTGTCTCTGAGCGCACTGTCTGAGACTGCACTTTCTCGGCTGGCACTGTCTCAGCTGGCACTGTCTCAGCCTGCACCGTCTCAGCCTGCACCGTCTCGGCTGGCAATGCATCGGCAGGCACCGTGGCCGGCGACCCCGCGTCAGCCGCGGCCGGTTCGGTCACGACGATGTCGCGGCTCTCGGTTATCAGTCCGCCGGGCACCAGCAGCCGCGAGAAACGCCGCGGCCGGATGTCAACTTCGTTGCGGCGCGTGCCGCCGGTATTCAGCACCAGGCGCCTGCGCAGCCAGCCATAGCTGCGGCGCGGGAGGAATGCGCCGGCCGCGCCCGTCAGCATCAGTACCCATCCAGCCGCGTGGAAGTTGAAGAAAGAGGGCTCGGCAGTGACGGCGAACGCGAAGATGGCACCTATCGCGGCTACCGTGAGGGCGGTCGCGGTCTTCATCGGTGGGTTCCCTTCCCTAACGTCTCCGGCCTGGCGTGCGCGCTCATGCGGGCACCGGTTCGACCAGGTGTTCCCGCAGGTACTCGAGCGCCCCCGCCAGCAGTCGGGATACGTGCATCTGGGAGATGCCGAGCTGCTCGCCGATCTCGGACTGGGTCATGTTGCCGTAGAAGCGCATGAGCAGTAGCTGCTGCTCGCGATCGGGCAGCTCGCTCCAGTGTGCCCACACTGCCTGCATGTCGAGCACGTGCTCGAGCTGCGGGTCGTCGTCGCCGATCAGCTCGGCGAGGCTCGCCGCGCCGTCCTGGGTCGTGACCGGCGAGTCAAGCGAGGCCGCCTGGAAAGCCAGCTCGGCCTGCCGCGCGGCCCGGACGTCGTCATCGGATACGTTCAGGTGCCGAGCCAACTCGGCGTCGGTCGGCGTCCGGCCGCGCTTTCCGGTCAGCTCCGCAGCCGCCGTTCTCAGCTCGAGCCGCAGTTCCTGCAGCGACCGCTTGACATGGACCTGCCAGCGCTTGTCTCGGAAGTGCCGCTTAATCTCGCCGCTCACGCACGGCTGGGCGTAGCCGGCCAGGCTCGTCCCGACGGCGGGATCGAAGTTGTTAATGGCCTTCAGCAGGCCAACATAGCCAACCTGCATCAGCTCCTCGTAGGACTCCGCGCTGTTCTTGTAGCGCAGCACGCACGACCTGACCAGCGGCCGGTACCTGGTGACCAGCACTTCACAGGCCGCGTCGCGCATCGCGCCACCGCGTGGGGACCGCTGGATCATCGTGAGCAGTTCGGCATCGTCCAGTTCTTCTAGGTCGCCTGGCCGCATCGTCGTCATTGGCGTTGCTACGGTCGTCATGTCCACTCCCGAGGCGGCATTGAGGGGTTCCGCCTGCGCTTCGTTGTGCCCTCAGTACAGGGCTCAAACATCGGGCCTGCGTGGCTCCACCTGAAGCGAGCGGGCCCGCCCGGTGCCGGCAGCTGCTCCGTCGGCGCTCCTGGCATCCGCGGACGATTCGGGCCTTGAGCCGTCCCGCAGGCAATGACCCGTCTCTGACCTGGCAATGACCGGCCCCGGGTTTGGTATGCATTCGGCGCGATGGCGCCGCCCGTGGCACGTTCGCAATTGTCCTGGGCGTTGACGCCTCGGTTGGCCTAGCGGGTGAGTGCCCGTTAGTAGCATGGCCAACGGAGCCCCGTGCGGAATGACGACGCGTGTTGAGGAGAAATGACCGCGGACGCTGGCAGCAGCGATGACCACGCAGCCAAGGGGCCGATAAGCCTCCTGGCTGCCCGAGCGTGCACGCTTCCGCGAGCCTCATCCGGTCCGGGTTCGCCCGTCGCCGCGCTCATGGCGGGCTTGCCAGCGACGACACTGCCAGCGACGACACTGCTAGCGACGACACTGCTGGCGACGACACTGCTGGCGACGATAGGGCCGATGGCGATGCAGCCCGGAGCACCAGCGATCGGGAGGCGCGAATGCTAGAGCCGCAGAGCACGGTGTTGTTCATCCTGCTCATCGTGATATTCGGCGCGCTCGTCTGGTGGCTGATCGTTGCCCGCCGGGTGGGGTTCCGGATTACTGCGGCCTGCCTGTCGTTCGCTGTTGCTGCCGCATTCGGTGTTCTGGCGGTAAATAGGTATTTCAGCTATTACCAGACCTGGGGTTCCGCTATAGCAGACTTCTCTAACCCGAATCCGAATTCCGGCCCGCAAGTCTCTTCCGGCAGCCTGCTGGTAGGCGATCGGAGTCCCGCGTTTGACGAGCATGCGGTCTACCTGAAGCTGGCGATGGTTGACGGCTACACATTGCACATCAACATCGCTGGCAAGCTGAGCCACATCACCAGGGACGCGTACATTTACCTGCCGCCGCAGTACTTCCAGCCGCAGTACAAGAACTACCGGTTTCCGGTCGTCGAACTCATCCACGGCCAGCCGGGGGAGCCACAGGACTGGATCAATGTCGTCGGTGTCACGACCACCCTCGTCAACGAGATCGATAGAGGGCTCGCCAAGCCGGCCGTACTCGTGATGCCCAATGCCAACGGCGGCCAGACGATCTCGCTCCAGTGCCTCAACCAGGTCGGCGGTCCGCAAGACATGACCTATCTGGCCGAGGACGTGCCAACGGTTGTCACGCACATGCTCCGAGTCCTGCCTCCCGGCCTCGGCTGGGGCGTGGCCGGTTACTCCGAAGGCGGCTTCTGCGCGGCGAACATGGCGCTGCAGTTCCGGTACCGCTATGGCGCCGCCGCCTCGATCAGCGGCTATTTCATCCCATACAAAAACCAGCTAGCGAGCGGGCCAGTGAACCCGTTCGGCAACGACAAGGCCCTGCGGGCGGCGAACACGCCCATAGATGAGGTCCGCACGCTGGGAGCGGGCGCCCGGTTGCCCCAGTTCTGGCTCGGCGCGGGTAAGGGCGACCACCTTGACGTAGCCAACGCCGAGTTTTTCTGGCAGGAACTCTCGCAATATCAGGCGAACGTGCCGCTCGACCTCTCGTCCGACGGCGGTCACACGATGGCAACCTGGCACGCCGAAGTGCCGCCGATGATCTCGTGGATGACAAACACCCTGGTCACCGCCGTCACCCACGAGAACCAGGCCCTCAAGTCGAACGCAGAACGCGCGGCCAGGCGAGACCTGGCCAAGAAGCGAACGAAGCAAGGACTCCGGCCCTTCCCCAAGGCGCACGCCACGCCCCATCCGTCGGCCAGCAAAAGCTAGTCCGCACACGGATTCGCATCTAGCTGGCGTTGCGCACGGACCCCCAGAATCGGGTGATCTCTCGCTTGCACGCCCCGGCGCCGTTTAACAAGCGGCGCCCAAGGTAGTTCCGGTCCAGCCAGTCAGCCGCGGCTTGCGGCGCGGGGCCGGGAATCCCGGCCAGCAGCGCACAGTCGGCGGCCCTGGCCCTGGGCGATCACGGCGATCGCCCGCCTTACCGGAGGCTGCAATGCGAATTGTCGGGATATTGCTTGTTGTCTGGCTTGTAATCGGCGCCTTTGCCGGGCTGCAACGCCACTACTACAACGGGGATGTCAGCTGCGCAAAGGCCGGCACGGTCGCAGCCACGGTTGCCGCGGGACCGCTGAACTATGTGGGCGCCAATCCGAAGGTTCACTGCGACGTCCCGCAACCGAGCAGATAACCGCCGCCTGCCGAGCAGGTAACCGTCCCCGCCGAGCAGAAAACCGTCCCCGCCGAGCAGGTAACCGTCCCGCACCCCCGTACACGCCCCAGAACCCTGCCCGCCACCTCCCGGTGGCGACATTTCATCGATTTCGTGCGCCCTTCCGCCTCATTCATACCGTTTTGCGCGACCGAAATCCGTGATAAGTGCGGGGACCCGTTGGCGGCCGAGTTCAGCGGATAGAAGCGAGCGGTATGTCTACCGGCGGCGGGAGCCCTCGTCGCCCGCGTTGGCGACCATGGCGGCGATCGGCGGGATCAGGCCAACGCAGACCGAGATGATGATGGCGGCCGTCACCGAGTACAGCCGCACTACTGTCCAGGCCAGGATGACAGCAACGATGCACCCGCCCATGAGGACGAAATAGGCTCGGTCCCGATTCATAACGCGTCCCGCCATTAGGCCTCCGATCGCACTCTGACGCCCTGGGTCTGCCTCATTACGGCACCGTAGCCTGAGAGGTTGAAGCCAAACCTGAGGGGCGCGGATCCAGGCGCAGCCGACGGGTTCTGCGAGGGCCGCGGATCCGCGCGCAGCGACCGGATTCTGCGCGTTCCGTGAGGCCCGCGGCCTACTTTGCACCCGCTCCGTGATCCATAAATCGCTTAGAACATGACAAACAGCCTGCTCAAGAAACTGAAACGGGTGCCATGTCGCGTACAGCCGGAGTTCTAGCAGCTATCGCCAGAGATCGGCGGGGCGCAGGCCGCCGCGAACAGGAAGCAGGCGCCAGCGAACAGGGAGCAGGCGGGCTCGAACAGGAACGGGCGGCCCGGACCGCCGGTGGGAGCGAATAGCGGCGCGCTTCGCCGCGAACAGGGCCTGGACGGCGGCGAATGCAGCACAATGACTTAATGGGGCACGCTAGCACCGACCCGAGATACGGACCCGGCACGTTTTGGCAAACGCCCGGCCCGGCGGAGAACCCCGGAGCCGCCTCGGTCGTTGGAGTGGACGTGCAGAGGGAACCATGGCTGTGACCGGATGAACACGATCTATGTCGCGGCCACCCTCGTTGCCGCGATGCTGATCGGGTTCGGGTTCGTGCTCCAGCAGCACGCTGCTCAGCAGGTCCGCAGCAGCCAGTTCCTGCGGCTTGGGCTGATCGCCAAGCTCGTTCATAACCGGCGGTGGCTGGTGGGCATCGCAGTTACCGTCGCCGGATACCTGCTCTCAGCCTGGACACTCGGCCACCTCAGCCTGTCGGTCACGGAACCGCTGCTGGCTACGAATCTCATCTTCGCCCTGCTCCTGGCCGTCCCCTTGTCCGGCCAGGCGCTGCGGCGCACCGAGGTCATCGGCGCCATCCTGCTCACGGCGGGCGTCGCCGCTTTGTCGCTGACCAGGTCAGTTCGATCGCCTGGGTTGTCCTTCGGCTCGTTCTCGCACTGGCCAGCGGCGGCGGGTATCGCCCTAATCGCGGTCATCCTCGTCCGGCTGGGATGGCGGCGGTCCGGCCAGGTCAGAGCTATGCTCACCGGCATCGCTAGCGGCCTGTTCTTCGGCATCTCAGACGCTTTCACCAGGCTGAGCGTGCTCCTGATCGACCACCACCACCTATTGCGGCTGCTCGAGCACTGGCCTGGTTATGCGACTGTCGTCAGCAGCCTTATCGGCCTCTGGCTGATGCAGAACGCGTTCAACGCCGGCCCACTCCACGCGTCCCTGCCCGGGGTTACCGCTGCAGAGCCGGCCGCGGGGATAGTGCTCGGCATCGTGGTATTCGGCGACGTTGTCCACGTCACTCCGCTGCTGCTAGCCGTTCAGCTATGTGGCGTCGTCGCGCTGGTCGGCGGCGTCATCCTGGTGGCAAGGGCGCCCGTCTTCGGCCAGCTACACCTGGGTCAGCTCCCCCATGCGGCACTGGAACGGCTGCCGCATCCAGGCGATTTGCTGGCCCACGCCCTCAGCCACGATGGCGACGGCGACGCTAACGACGACGGCGACGGCGACGACGGCGACGAGGGTTCATCGCCAGATAATGATAATAGCGACGAAAGCGGCAAACCGGAGCTGGCACTTCGTGGTGACCGGCACGACGACAATCCCACCGGTTAGGCCCCGGCCCTACCGGTCAGGCTCCCGCCCAGCGGTAGGGCTCCGGCAGCCCCGGCGAGAAGGTTTCGGGTCCGGCGATCAAGCCCGACCGAAGAGCGCGAGGATGACGAGCCGAACCGACTCCGACTGCCCTCGCTCCCCCCCAAACCCGGCCAAAAGCATAGGAAGTCAGCCAAAGGCTAGCGCCTCGTCGTTTGCCCGCCCCTCATCCGGGCAGCTTGCCGTCGGCGAGCGAGTCGCGACGTAGATTCAGCGGAGGCAAGCACTCTGATGAGGGAGTCATGACATCAAGGTCAGCATGGCCGGGCGTCAGCTATCCGCTCGGCGCGACCTACGACGGAGTCGGGACGAACTTCGCGGTCTACTCAGAGGTGGCAGACGGGGTCGAGCTATGCCTGAGTCACACTGACGGATCCGAGGAGCGCATCGCCCTGACTGAGGTCGATGGCTTTATCTGGCATGGCTATCTGCATGGCGTCGGGCCGGGGCAGCGTTACGGCTTCCGCGTGCGCGGCCCGTACGATCCGCCAGCGGGCCACCGGTGCAATTCAGCAAAGCTGCTGCTCGATCCCTACGCCAAGGCAATTGAGGGCGCGGTGCAGTTTGGCCAGCCCATCTTCGGCTACGACTTCGGCCGTCCGGCGCGGGCGGACCGAGCCGACTCCGCGCCGTTCGTGCCGCGCAGCGTGGTTGCGAACCCATACTTCGACTGGAGCAACGACCGTCCGCCGCGGACGCCGTACCACCAGAGCGTGATCTACGAGGCCCACGTCCGGGGCTTGACCAAGCTGCACCCCGCGGTGCCAGAAGATCAGCGCGGGACTTACGCCGGCCTGGCCCACCCGGCGGTGATCGAGCACCTGCTTAATCTCGGTGTCACCGCGGTCGAGCTGATGCCCGTGCACCAGTTCGTCAGCGACGGATTCCTGGAAGAACGGGGCCTAACCAATTACTGGGGCTACAACACCATCGGCTTCTTCGCGCCGCACAACGCCTACTCCGCAGCTGGTGGGCTGGGCGAGCAGGTGCCCGAGTTCAAGGCCATGGTGCGGGCGCTTCACGAGGCCGGCCTTGAGGTCATCCTCGATGTGGTCTATAACCACACGGCCGAGGGCAACCACCTGGGCCCCACCCTGTCGTTCCGCGGCATCGACAACGCCTCCTACTACCGGCTGACCGACGAGCCGGACCGCAGTCATTACTTCGACACCACCGGAACCGGCAACAGCCTGCTGATGAGCAGCCCTCACGTCCTGCAGCTGATCATGGACTCACTCCGCTACTGGGTGCTGGAGATGCACGTGGACGGCTTCCGTTTCGACCTAGCCGCCGCGCTAGCGCGGCAGTTCCACGAGGTCGATCACTTGTCGGCGTTCTTCGAGCTGGTTCAGCAGGATCCGGTCGTGTCCCAGGTCAAGCTGATCGCTGAGCCGTGGGACCTGGGCGACGGCGGCTACCAGGTCGGGAACTTTCCGCCGCTGTGGACGGAGTGGAACGGCAAGTACCGCGACTCGGTCCGCGATTTCTGGCGCGGCGCCCCGGCCTCGCTGCCCGAGTTCGCCTCCCGGCTGACTGGGAGCTCGGACTTGTATGCCAGCGATAACCGGCGGCCGATAGCCTCGGTCAATTTCGTGACCTGCCACGACGGCTTCACTCTCGCCGATCTGGTCAGCTACGACCACAAGCACAACGAGGCCAACGGCGAGGACGGGAACGACGGCACCGACGACAACAGATCCTGGAATTGCGGTATCGAGGGGCCGACCGACGATCCGGATGTCATGGCGCTGCGCGCCCGCCAGCAGCGAAACTTCCTGGCCACGCTGCTGCTATCGCAGGGCGTCCCGATGCTGCTGGCCGGAGACGAGCTTGGCCGCACCCAGCTTGGCAACAACAACGCTTACTGCCAGGACAACGAGGTGTCGTGGCTGCGCTGGTCGACCCCAGATCTCGACGAGGAAACCGAGGGAACGGGGTCGTCCCTGTACTTCTTCGCCCGAACGCTCATCAAGTTGCGGGCGGATCATCCGCTGTTCCGGCGACGCCGGTTCTTCACCGGTGAGCCTGACAACGCCGGTGCGGGACACGATGGCGGCGAGCCGGTGGGCGACATCGCCTGGCTTACGCCAGCGGGCTCCGAGATGACCGACGACGACTGGAACACTGGCTTCGCCAAGTCAGTGACGGTCTTCCTGAACGGCAACGCCATCACCGAGCCGGACGCCCGCGGGGAGCGGATCAGCGATGACTCGTTCCTGCTGCTCTTTAACGCGGCCGAGCATGACCTGGACTTCACCATCCCGGCTGCCGGGTACGGCGAGCACTGGACGCTCGAGCTGGACACTGCCGACAGTCGACCGCCTCCCGAGGACCCGGCCGTCGTGAAGCCGGGTGACTCAATCAGACTGATCAGTCGTTCGCTGCGGCTGCTTCGCCGTGCCTGAGCGGGCCTGAGGTCGCCCGTGATGCACCCCAGCGAGCCCGCCCGACTGCGGTCGCGGCTGCCCGCCTCGACCTACCGACTCCAGCTCACCCCCGAGTTCGGCTTTGCGGACGCCGCCGATCAGGCTGGGTATCTGGCCGAGCTTGGCATCACGCACGCCTACCTCTCGCCGATCCTGCAGGCGGGACCGGGTTCGCAGCACGGGTACGACGTCGTCGATCACTCCCGCATAGCGGCCGAGCTCGGTGGCGAGGACGGCTTCAGGTACCTCGCCGCCAGGCTCAGGCGCAGCGGCATCGGCGTAGTCGTCGACGTCGTGCCCAATCACATGGGCGTTCCGGCGCCGGAATACCTGAACCGTCAGCTCTGGTCGGTTCTGTCCAGCGGCCAGCAGTCACCCCACGCGCACTGGTTCGACATCGACTGGGAGGCCGGCGCTGGCCAGCTGCTGCTACCGGTCCTGTCCGGGCCACTGGACGCTTGCCTGGATGAGCTGCAGCTGTCTCGTCTGGGCGAACTGCCCGGCGAAACGGCGTACAGCTACGACGAAGCCTCGCCCGTGCTGCGCTACCAAGGACACGTTCTGCCGTTGCGGCCGGGCACCGAAACGCTGCCGCTGCCTGAACTGCTCGCCGCCCAGTTCTACCGGCTCGACAGCTGGCGTGCCGCTGCAACGGAACTGAACTGGCGGCGGTTCTTTGACATCAGCTCGCTGATCGCCATCAGGGTCGAAGAACCCGACGTGTTCGCCGCCACGCACGGCCTGCTGCTCGGGCTGGTGGCCGAGGGCCTGGTTGACGGTCTGCGGATCGATCATCCCGATGGCCTCGCCGACCCGCGCGGCTATCTGCGCCAGCTGGCAACGGCCGCGAGCGGTAGCTGGATCGTGGCCGAGAAGATCCTCGCGGCTGGCGAGAGATTGCCATCCGACTGGCCGTGCGCCGGCACCACGGGTTACGACTCTCTCGCCGCTGTCGGCGAGTTGTTCACCAGCTCCGACGGGGCGCGGCAGCTCGGCACTGAGTACGCGCGCTTCGCTGGTGGCCCATCAGATTTCGCTACCGTCGCCAGGGCCGCTAAGCGGGAAACCGCTAGGCAGCAACTGAGCGCGGAGGTCAGCAGACTGGCCCGGCTGCTCGGCATACTTGGCGATCCGCTCCTCGATGGTGTTTCGGCCGACGAGCTCCGCACCATCCTGGCGGAGCTGCTGGCCGCGTTCGGTGTCTATCGGGCCTATGTCGTGCCTGGTGAGGCACCTCCGGCGGCCAGCGTCGCGCAGGTTGGTGCGGCTGCTGCCGTAGCCAGGGAACAGCTGCCAGCCCGCCTGCACCCGGCCGCCGACCAGGTCGTCGCGCTGCTGCTTGGCCGTGACGTCGATGCCGGCCGCCAGCCGGTGAGAGACGACCTGATCGTCAGGTTCCAGCAGACCTGCGCGGCCGTCCAGGCCAAGGGTGTCGAGGACACGGCCACTTACCGCTGGACCCGGCTCGTCAGCGCCAACGAGGTTGGAGCCGATCCGGATCACCCAGGCCGCGGTCCCGCGGAGTTCCACCGCTTCGCCCGGCGGCTCGCCGACGCATGGCCAATGGGCATGACGGCGCTGTCGACCCATGACACCAAACGTCAGGAAGACGTACGCGCCCGGCTGGCCGTGCTCGCCGAGTCGCCGGAGGCATGGGCGCGCGAGGTGACGATCTGGCACGGCAGAGCCGGTGACCTCGCCGGCGCTCCGCGGATGGATCCGCCGACCGAGTACCTGATGTGGCAGACCTTTGTCGGCGCCTGGCCTCTCGATGCTGACCGGCTGACAAGCTACCTGCGCAAGGCGATGCGAGAGGCAAAGCTGACCACCTCCTGGACCGAGCCCGATGCTACGTACGAGACTGCGGCGCTGCACTTCGCCCGCCTGGCACTCGCGGACATCGACATCTCGGAGCGGATCGCCGCGTTCGTGGCCTGGATCGCGCCCGACGCTGGGGCGAACTCAGTCGGTGCCAAGCTCGTGCAACTGACGATGCCGGGCGTGCCCGACACCTACCAGGGCTGCGAACTGGCCGGCTTGTCCCTGGTGGACCCGGACAACCGCCGGCCAGTCGATTTCGACCGCCGACAGCTGATGCTGGCCTCGCTGCGGCCGGCCGAACAGGGTGCCGCGTCCGGCCCGGCTGGCCTGGGCGGCTCTGCTGACCCGAGCGGCCTGACCGATCTCGCGACGACCGACGGGCTCGATGCGGCCAAGCTGCTGATCACCTCACGCGCGCTCCGGCTGCGCCGCGACCATCCCGACTGGTTCACCGCCGGCTACCAGCCGCTGGCCGCCACCGGCCCGGCCCGCGCGCACGCACTCGCGTTCTGCCGCGGCGGCAAGGCCATTACGGTAGCGACCAGGCTTCCCGGCAAGCTCCGCCGCTCTGGAGGCTGGCACGACACCGCGATTGACCTGCCGCCTGGCCGTTGGGCCGACGTGCTCAGCGGCGCCGAGTACGGCCGTGCTGGGGGCACCGCACGCGAGCGCCGCATGCTTGCTGACCTGACGCGGCGGCTCCCAGTCGCCCTGCTGGTGCCGGCTGATGAGCGCGACGTTGACGCTCGAAATACCAGGCGGCCGACATGACCGAGTTCCGGATCTGGGCTCCGGCCGCTCATCGGGTCGCGGCCGATGTCAGCGGGCACCCGCACGAGATGTCGGACGCGGGCGGCGGCTGGTGGAGCGTGGCGCTGACGGGGACTGCACCGCGCGCGCGGTACGGCTTCCGGCTCGATGATGGCGACCTGCTCGCGGACCCGCGCTCACCCCGCCAGCCTGACGGCCCGGCAGGCCTGAGCGAGTGTTACGACCACTCGGCTTTCGGCTGGACCGACGTCGGCTGGCGGGGCGTTCCGCTGCCTGGCTCGGTGATCTACGAGCTTCACGTCGGCACGTTTACGGCGGAGGGAACCTTTGACGCGGCGATCAAGCGCCTCGATCATCTGAGCGACCTCGGCGTCGACATCATCGAGCTCATGCCAGTGGCGGCGTTCCCTGGCGAGCGCGGTTGGGGTTACGACGGGATCGGCCTGTGGGCTGTGCACGAGCCGTACGGCGGCCCGGACGGGCTTAAGCGTTTCGTCGACGCCTGCCACGCCCGGCGGCTCGGGGTCATGCTGGACGTCGTCTACAACCATGTCGGAATCGGCAACAGGCTCGCCGACTTCGGGCCGTACTTCACCGACGCGCACATCACGCCGTGGGGACCCGCGGTGAACCTTGACCAGTCCGGCTCGGACGAGGTCCGCGCGTTCATCATCGGCAACGCGCTGATGTGGCTGCGTGATTACCACCTTGACGGGCTGCGGCTGGACGCGGTGCACGCGCTGGCGGACGGTCGTGCGCTGCATCTGCTTGAGGAACTAGGCGCCGAGGTCGAGGCCCTGTCCGAGCATGTGAACCGGGAACTGCTGCTGGTCGCCGAGTGCGATGCCAACGACCCGCGGCTAGTGACCTCTCGCGAAGCCGGCGGATACGGCCTGACAGCGCAGTGGAGCGACGACTTCCACCACGCCCTGCACGCTGTGCTGACCGGTGAACGGCAAGGTTACTACTGCGACTTCGGTTCGCTGGCAGCGCTGGCAAAGACATGGACCAGCGTCTTCTTCCATGACGGCAGCTGGTCGGAATTTCGCGGCCGGACCCATGGCCGGCCGGTTGACGTGCTCCGGCTGCCCGCGCACCGGTTTCTGGCTTTCCTGCAGGACCATGATCAGGTCGGTAACCGGGCGCGCGGGGACCGGATCTCGGCGAACCTCAGCGTTGATCAGCTGAAAGTTGGCGCCGGCCTGCTGCTGACCGCACCGTTCACGCCGATGCTTTTCATGGGCGAGGAGTGGGGCGCGCGGACTGTCTGGCAGTACTTCACTGACCACCCAGACGCCGAGATTGGCCAGGCGGTGGCCGCGGGCCGACGAGCAGAATTCGCCGGTCATGGCTGGGACGCTGACGAAGTCCCCGATCCGCAGGACGCGGCCACCTTCGCCCGGTCCAAGCTGGACTGGACCGAACCTGGCGTTGGTATGCACGCCGAACTGCTGGCCTGGTACCGCACGATGATCGCGTTGCGCCGTCAGTGCGCCGAGCTGACCGATCCCCGCCTCGGGCAGGTCCACGTCAGCTGGGATGAGGCAGCTCGGTGGCTGCTGATCAGCCGCGCGCACATTCGGATAGCTGCCAACCTCGGCCAGTCGACTCAGCGCCTGCCGCTCGGCGCCCCGGCCGCAAGCCTGCTCGCAGCCTCCGCAGGCGGCGTGGCTCTTGGCGCGGACCGCGTGCTGCTGCCGCCGTGGTCTCTTGCCGTGATCAGTACCTCAGCCCGCCGGGGAGGCGCCGCGATCGGCTGATGCATGCGCGACCGGCTGGGGCATTCGCGACCGGCCGCACGATTCAGCGTTGTTTGGATGCCTGCATCGAGGAAAGCGGGAGGGGACCGGAAGTCAGGAGGTTCCCATGACTACAGCAGTCATCATCGTGGCGGTGATAGTTGTCCTCGCCGCGCTGGCGGCGGTCGCCGAGATGACCCGACGTCGCCGACTGAAGGAACGATTCGGCCCAGAGTACGATCGCGCAGTCGCTGACCAGAACAGTACGCTGCGCGCCGAGGCCGAGCTGACCGGCCGACAGCGGCGAGTCAGCAAGCTCAACATCAGGCCGCTCGACGAATCGGCCCGTGCCAGGTACACCGCCGACTGGATGGCAATCCAGGAGCACTTCGTCGACTCACCAGAAGCAGCTGTGGCCGACGCATACGAACTGGTGACGAAGGTCATGACCGAGCGCGGATACCCGACTGAGGACGACGAGCAGGTGATGGCCGACCTCTCCGTTGAGCACGCGCAGACTGTCAGCCACTTCCGTGCCGCTCAGGAGATCAGCAGGTCGTCGGCGGCGGGCGAAGCAGCGACCGAGGACCTGCGGCAGGCATTCATCCATTACCGCGCCCTGTTCGCTGACCTGCTTGGGGTAGCCGGGGTCCCGCAGGCCGGAACGCCCGCGCCCGAACCGACCTCACCCGAACCGACCTCACCCCAACCGACCTCACCCCAACCGACCTCACCGGCAGCGACCACTCCCGGAATGCCCACGGTTCCCGACCCAACCGATCCGGATGGTGTCGTGGTGGGCTCGCTCGGCTCGGACCTGCCAGATTCCCCGCGTTAGCAACGGAGGTACGCGATGACGTCACAGCCCCATTTCCCGGCAACCGACCGCACAGGCATCGATGTGGATGAGATGGAGGCCGACCAGGCGTCTGTGCCCGACTACCGCACTGCGGACACTCATCCGGCGGACACTGATCCGGCGGATAGCCGTCTGGCGGGCGCAACCAGCGAGGGCGCCGGCTCGCAGGCAGCCCAGGATCCCGACCTCGTCATCCTGGCAGGGGAGGTCGTCGAGGAGGATGCGGATCCGGAAGCTGCAGATCCGGAAGCTGCAGATCCGGAAGCTGCAGATCCGGAAGCTACAGATCCGGAAGCTGCGGCCACCGAGCCCAGGGCTGGGGACGATCTGGCGGAGAGCGACCCGAGCATGAACGACCCGAGCATGAACGACCCGAGCATGAACGACCCGAGCATGAACGACCCGAGCATGAACGACCCGAGCATGAACGACCTGACAGGCAGCGGCCGCGAGGAATACGCCACGAACGGCGACCCGGACCTGGTAGCCGTCGAGGCCACGGGCACAACTGCCCTGACAGGTGCCACGCAGCGCCCGGCCGATCTCGGTCAGCAATGGCACGACATCCAGGCGATGTTCGTTGACGACCCGCGCGGCTCGGTTGAGCTCGCCGCGGCGGCCGCAGATTCGGCGGTTAGCGCGCTAATGGAGACGCTGCACCAGCGACAATCCGCGCTTGCGCCGACGGCTAGTACCTCTGCCGACCCCGGCGGCACCGAGCAGCTGCGCGAGGCGCTGCGCAGCTATCGGATCTTCTGCCAGAGCCTTGGCGAGATCGGCCAGCGCCTTGCGCAGCCGGCGACTACGTCTTAGTGACCCAATGACACAGTGACCCAATGACGCAGTGACCCGACGACACAGGCATCCGCGGCGGGCTGAGGGCCAGGCGAAGACGCCTGGCCCTCAGTCGTACGGCCTGGCCCTCAGTCGTATGATCAGCGGCTACTTCCCGCCTGTACTGATCCCACCGATCGGCGCCCTGCACGCCATGGGCAGAGCGGCCGCGGCCGAGGCCTGGCGCGGTTCAGAGCCGCAGTGAGCCGGCATGCGGGCAGAGAGGCCCAGCAGCACAGCAAGCACGATGAACGCGATTGCCAGCTGGCTGATGAGCAGCATCATCCGCCGAGTCCGACGAGCTCGCGAGATATCCGCGCCCGAGATGTCCCATCGCGGCGGTCGCCGCCAGGCCGCAACCAGAAAGGCGAGCGGGCGCCGGGCCGCCAGTTGCTCTCGGCGGGGCGGCGGCTCATCCTTGGATAGCCGAGCAAAGATCGCGAACTTGGACGCGAGCCGCGGCTCGGTCCTCCGCAGTGCCTCGGCAATCCCGTCGAGGACCCGCTGTTGACCTGCCGGCAAACTCATCTCGACTCCAAGCCGCTCGTCTGTGCTGCTTAGCAGCTACCCGAACCCCGTCAGGCAAACACGGCGAGCGCTGGCGATCTGCCGCGCAAGCCGGCTGAGCAGAGCGGCTCCTACCCCCGGCACGCCATGTGCAACCTGATAGTTGTGCCGAGCTCGCTGGTGCTGATCTCGGTCAAGTCGCAGAGCTGATTGACCAGCCACAGTCCCTGGCCGCCGGGCCGGTTGCTCGCTGGGCGCCGGTGGCCGGCCAGCGGATCGGCGATATACCCACTGTCCTCGACTTGGCACAGCACCTCATCGTCGGCGGACCAGAGCCGGATGACCCCGGTGCCACTGGTATGCCGCAGAGTGTTGGCGGCGATCTCGCTCGCCGCTATCACGAGATCCGTGCAGCGTGATAGACCGAGGCCAGCGCGCCGCCCCGCAGCGGCCACGAGGGCCCGTACCGGCCGCAGATCGCGGCTGTATTCGAGCGCTTCGGCAGCGGGCGGGGCCACCAGCGGCTTGTCTAGCTTCGCGAGGTAGTCGACCGGCTCCCGGTAGCTCAGGCTGGCGCGCTCCGCGCCGGAGCGCAGTTCGGCCGGATGCGTGGCGCGAGCGTCCTCGATCACGGACTGCGGCAGCAGCGCGCTGTTGTACGGGCACAGGATGCTGATCCAAGCGTCGGCGAACGCGAGGTTGACCAGGGCCTCGTGTCTCGCAGTTTCCTGCAGTTCGGCTGCTGACCGGCTTGGCCAGGCAGGCTCGCCGAGATAGCGGACCCGGCGGCCAGGGTTGCGATCACAGAACGCGCGCAGCACTGGGATTATGCGGGCCGGGTTCTTGCCCATCTCCGCCATGTCGGTCATCGTCACGTCCGGGCCAGATGGCAGCGCGAATCCCACCGGGAGCTGGGCGTACGGAACTGCGACCAGGACTGGCTCATCAAGGGCCTGGCCCTCCCGGACGAACTGATTGACCGCGTGCTGGTACTCGGCCGGAGTCCGGTAGAACCAGGCGACGTGGCGGGTCCTGCCGCCGCCAACAGCCTGGTCCATCAAAGCCTGCTCCTGCCCCTTGCACACCTGGCGCCAGCCGCCAGGCTCTAGCGAGCCGGTCCGGCGCGGCGAGCTAGCAACGCCAGCATTCTGCCAATCAGCCGCCCTGGGGTCGGCTGCGGAACCCGCTAGGGACCCGCCCGGTGGCTACCTTCCCGCCGGATTACGGTGTATGCAACGGATCAAAAGGCCGGTCCGCTTCTACTATGGGCCGGTAGACCGTCAGTGCGGGACCAGACACCAGGGGTGCGGTGTGAAAGAAGCCTGGCTCTCCTCCGAGAGCCGTGGTGACTGCATGGTCGTCACGATCCATGGCGATCTGGATATTGTCACGAGCCCTGAGCTCGACGAGTGCCTGACCGCAGCTCAGGGCAGCCACCGCTGGTTCATCCTCGACCTGGCCGACGTCGATTTCCTGGACACCAGCGCGCTGGCAGTGATCGTCGGGCACTGGAAGAAGGCAGAGGCTGCGGGCGGCACCCTGGCACTGGCCGGCGCACGCTACCGCTACGCCAAGACCTTGTGGATCACCGGGCTGGCGGACAAGCTAACGCTTTATGAGACGGTGGATGCCGGCCTGCTTGCCCACGCGGAGGCAAGCGGCGGCGTCGACCGGTAACGAACTAACCGCTCAAGGAGGTAGTGCGCTGCCCGGCTCCGATCTGGCCGAACGCGCTGCGGCCCTGCTCAGCCTCGCCGCCGCAACGCAGGAGCGATCGCTGAGCCAGCTGACCACTCTCGCTGCCAGTCAAGTGCCCGGGTGTGCAGCGGCAAGCGTCACTGTCTGGCAAGACGGCGAGCTGGCGAACCAGGCGTCCAGCCATCCCGACGCGTCGCGCCTGGTCACCGTACAACTTGCCAGCAATCGCGGACCGCTCATCGACGCGATCGCCGACGGCGGCCCCGTCAGCTGCGCAGACACGCTGAGCGAGACCCGGTGGCCGGAGTTCACCGCTGACGCACTCCGGATGGGCGTCCGCAGCGTGGTGGCGCTGAGCCATCAGGGTGCGGTGGTGATTGCCTTGTCATTGCTAGGTCTCCGACCCCGTTCCATCGAGGCCGACCAGCTCCCGCTGGCTGAGCTGCTTGTCGCCTATGGCGGTGCCCTCGTCGGCGCAGTTTCCGACTACGACGCCTCCCGCCGGGTTGCGACGCAGCTGCGCGACGCCGCCGAAGCGCGCGCGATCGTAGACCAGGCCAAGGGCATCCTGATGCATGCGTTGAGCTGCAGCGCCGATGAGGCGCTCGAGCGAATGCGCGAGGTGTCGCAGCGCAGCAACCTCCGGGCCACCGAGGTGGCACGGCGCGTCATAGACGCCCACAGCCGTCCGGCCGGCCGCGATGCCCGCCGGGACCTCGGCCAGCTCGCTGAGCTGGCCGACAGGAAGCGTAGGACCGGAAGGTAGGCACCCCAGCAAAATTCGCAGGTCAGGACATCCGTTACTGGCGGCGCGAGCTTGCCGATAAAATGGTTACCCGACCGCGAAGATTGGTGGCAGCATGCCGGGGCCTGACCGATCATCCGGCACTGACGTCGGCAACCTGAGGGAACGGGCGGCTGCGCTCCGTCAGTCTTCCAGGCTGCCGCACGCTGAGCCCGAAACTCTCCTCGATGCCGCCCTGGCCGAACTGGATGGCGCCATCGAGGCGCTCGCCGACGCTAACGGTGGCGAAGCCGGATCCGGCGGGCACGGGCGCGCACTCAGCAACCTCCATTCGGAGCGCCGCCTGCTGCACGCCGTCTTCACCGCCGCTCCCCTGCCGCTGTATGTCGTCGACGATGACGGGACTGTGCTCCGGGCCAACTCGGCTGCCTGCGAAGTCCTGGGCGTCGGGCCTGGATATGCGACCGGGAAGTCGCTGACGGCGCTGATCGAGCCCGCTGCCAGGGCCGCCGTCCGGTCACAGCTCGCCGCAGTGGCACGGACCGGCAAGCCAGCCCGGCTGGCATGCGGCATGCTCGCCAGCGCCGGAGTTGCGCGTGGCGAGATGGTCATCGGGCCGGTCAGCGTCCGCGGCGACGCCGACCGACTGCTCGTGGCACTGAGCCCGGCCAGCAAGAACCGTGCCACCGAGCGCCCCGACGGCACAACTAGCGAGAGCGCCACCACCGACAGCACGGCCGTCGTCACTGCCACCCGCAGGCTCGACGTGCTAGCCGGCGCAGCCAGGCTGCTGCTGGAAGGCGCGAACATCAGCGAGTCCGTGCTGCTTCAGCGGTGCGCCAGACTTCTCTCGTACACCCTCGCTACCTGGGTAATTGTCGATGTTCGCCGCCGAGGTCAGCTGCGGCGCACCTATGTCGCCGGTCCCGATGACCCGGAGTCATCCGGCCTGGCGCATTCAGTTGCGGCCGCCGACCCCGGGCCTGGCACGGTACCCGAGCAAGTACATGAGTCCGGGCAGGCCCTCATGCTGACCCACGCTACCGACGAGATGGCCTTGGGCGCCGGCCCAGATGGTCCGCCGTTCCTGACCATGCTCGGCGCAACGTCCCTGTTGTGCGTGCCGGTGACCGATGGCCCCCGCAAGTATGGCGTGCTGACCTTGCTGCGGCATTCTGCCGAAGGGCAGTTCGGCTTGGCCGACGCAGCGCTGGCGGAAGACGTGAGCGCACTGATGGGTCTCGCCATCTCCGGCCGGCGCGTGCTGCGCCAGCGAACAGAGACTGCCGACGCCTTGCGAGCGAGTCTGCTGCCGCCTGTGCTCAAGCCGATCCCCGGTGTGGAGATGGCCTCAGCGCACCTGGCACCGACGCGCGGCCGGGAGGTGGGCGGCGATTTCTACGACGCCTATCCGACGCCCGGCGGCTGGGGTGTCGCCATCGGCGATGTGTGCGGCAAAGGCGAGGACGCGGCGGCCGCAACCGCCACGGCCCGGCACGCGATCCGGGTACTCGCTCACTGGAACCGTGATCCCGCCGACGTACTGCGGCGAGCCAATGACATCATGCTCGCCGAGGAATTTGGCGGCCGGTTCGTCACCGCCAGCGGAGCACACCTGAGCTGGCACGATGACAAGCTAAACGTCGTGCTCGCTACTGCCGGGCATCCAGGGCCGGTTCTGGTCAAGCCTGACGGCAGAGTCGAGGTGCTGCCCGGCGGCGGCGTTCCGCTCGGGATCTTCCCCGACCCCGAGCCCGCCACGCTGGAGCTCGAACTGGCCGACGGCGACGTGCTCTTCTTCTTCACCGATGGCCTGGCTGATGCACGGAGCAGGCAGGCCACCTATTTCGAGGACAGTCTCGGTGACTGCCTGGCCCAGATGGCTGGCCGGCGAGCTGCCGACATCGTGTCTGACATGCGCAGAGTCGTCCTGGACTTCTGCGACGGCGTGCTCGCCGACGATCTGACCATGCTCGTGCTCAGGGTTGGCGTCCCGCCGGGCCGCTGAGAGTCAGACCGAAAAAGCTCAGGTGCCGACTGGTAGCGCGCTGGCCTGGCGCGCCAGCGCGCGCCTGCGGCGGGCGGCGATGGCTCGGCGCTCGTCGACGGTGGTACCGCCCCACACCCCATGAGCCTGCCCGCTTTCAACGGCGTAGTCGAGGCACTGCTCGCGCACCGGGCACCGACCGCACACCGCCTTGGCGCGAGCAATCTCAGCGAAGCCCGCACCGCCCCCGCCGACTGGGAAGAAAAGCTCGGGGTCGGCCGTCTGGCACGCCGCGTGTTCCCACAAGCTGCCTAGCGCGGCCCTGACTGCCATGGCTCTCCCTCCGCCGCGGATGCCGGAAGCTGCCCGGGGCGTGCCGGTTTACACGTCGCGCCACAGGGAAAAAATCGGGGCCGGAACCGATAGTGAGGAACATGCAGCCAGATGCCGCACCGCCAGTCGGCCGCACGGCGATCGTGCTCGGGGGCGGCGGAGTGCTCGGAGCGACCCAGGTCGGCATGCTGCGCGCACTGCTCGAGTCGGGCTTCCAGCCAAGCCTCGTCGTCGGCACGAGCGTCGGCGCGCTGAATGGCGCGGCCATCGCTGCCGACCCGACGCTCGCGAGCGTTGCGGTTCTAGCCGACCTGTGGGGATCGCTGGCCAAAGCAGGCATGTTCACTGACAACGTGCTGGCCAGGGCCGGCACCCTGGCGAAATCCCGGACGCACTTTTACTCGCCAGCACCGCTGCGCAAGCTGGTGGCAACCCATCTGCCCGCCACGTTCGCGGATCTGGCCCTTGAGTTTCAATGTGTCGCAGCCAGCATCGAGAAGGCGGGCGCGCACTGGTTCAGCAAAGGCAGCCTGACCGACGCGGTCATGGCATCCTGTGCGGTGCCGGGCCTGCTGCCGCCTGTCGCCATCGACGGCGAGCACTTCCTCGACGGGGGGCTGGTTCATTCCATTCCGGTGGGACGCGCGCTCGCACTGGGCGCAACCGAGGTATACGTCCTTCATGTCGGCCGGATCGATCAGCCGCTCAAGCCGCCCCGTTCCCTGTGGGACGTCTGCCTCACTTCGTTCGAGCTCGCCCGCCGGCATCGTTTCGTCGAGGAGATGGCTGAACTGCCAGCTGACGTGCGCGTGCACGTACTGCCGAGCGGCGAGGAGAAGATGCCGCTGATGTCTATCCGCTACCGGCACTCCAAGGCGGTGGCCAGCCGGATCGAACGCGGCTACCAGGCGGCCGCCGAGTACCTGTCGAGTCTGCGAGAAATCGCGTGAGCCGCAGTCTCCGGGAGCAAACGTGAGACCGCCACCAGTGCTTGTACGCCGCGCAGTTATCGGTCCGGTCTGGCTGCCACTCGGAACCGCCCTGGCGCTGGTGTTCCTGGCGGCCGCGGCTATCGCCAGCGTGGCCGCACCGCTGAGCCGGCGACGCCGGCCCGCCCGGCTGGCATTGTTCGCCGCGCTGTACCTGGCAATCGACGTGGGCCTGGTGGCCGGCTGCACGGCACTCTGGCTGCGTTTCCCACGGCAAGCGGGCCGGGACCCGGCACGCTGGACGAAGGCACACATCCGGCTGCTGGGCCGGGCTCTGACCGTACTGGTGGCGGCTTCCCGGCCGCTGCTCGGCTTTACCGTTCAGCTTCAGGAACCGCCCGACCGCGACCTGATCGCGGGCCGGCCGCTCCTGGTCCTGGCCAGGCACGGCGGGCCGGGCGACTCATTCGCGCTCGTTCAGCTGCTGATGTCGCGGTACCAGCGATGCCCGGCCATCGTCCTCAAGGAAGTGCTGCGCTGGGATCCGGGCCTGGACGTGATACTCGGCCGGCTGCCATCGTGCTTTGTCCGTCGTGGCGATGGAGCGAGGATGGCGAGACGTCTCACCGACCTCGCCAGGAACCTGCGTAGCGATGACGCAATCCTGCTCTTCCCCGAGGGGAGCAACTGGACGCCGCGGAGGCACCGGCGGGCGATCGCCCGGCTGCACAGGTCCGGGCGACGGCAAGCCGCGGCTGACGCCGAGAGCAACCCGAACGTGCTGCCACCGCGTACCTCTGGAGTGCTGGCGTGCCTGCAGGCGCGATCCGATCTGGGCGTTGCCGTGGTTGCCCACACTGGCCTGGAAGATCTGGTGAGCCCGGCTACGATCTGGCGAGCGCTGCCGGTCACCGGCCGCCCGATGAGCATCCGGTGGTGGTATGAGCCGGCCGCGACGTTGCCGGATAGCGACGAGGGCCGCCGCGAGTGGCTGCGACTGCAGTGGGCCATCGTCGATTCCTGGATTGGTGCCAGGAAGGCGACCGGGGATGGCCAGGCGGTCACCGCGTCGTGATCAGCTTCTCCAGGCGGTCCAGCCGGTCAGCTAGTTCGGTAGTGGTCACGACGTCGGCTAGGGCCAGGCGCACGGCGGCCAGTTCGCGCGCCAGATACTCGGTGTCATTCTGAGTGCGGGCAGCTACCTCCCTGTCGCGTTCCACCGTGGCCCGGTCCCGGTCGTCCTGGCGGTTCTGCGCCAGCAGGATGAGCGGCGCGGCGTATGCCGCCTGCGTCGAGAACGCAAGGTTGAGCAAGATGTATGGATACGGGTCCCAGTGGTATATGTACGCCACTGAGTTGAGGACGATCCAGCCGATCACGACGACGGTCTGGCCAACCAGGAAGCGGCCGGTTCCGAGGAATCTGGCGACTGCCTCAGAGACGCGACCGAACGCGTCTGCATCGTAGCGGGCGCCCATCCGGGGAGCCGTTCCGCGGGGAACGGCGAGTTCGGCTCGCTCGGCAAAACGGCGAGTGGTCAGCATCTCAGCCTCCTCGTTTCCGCCAGTTAGCTGGCAGCAGGCGGTCAAGTACGTCGTCGACGGTCACCGCGCCGACGAGTCGGCCGTCGTCATCGCAGACCGCAACGCCGACCAGGTTGTAGGCCGCCAGCCGAGCAGCGACGTCCCGCTCCGGCAGGTCTGGTCGAACGAAGCTGCTGTCTTCGATGCATTGCGCCACGGGGAACGACGGCGGCTCGCGCAGCAGCCGCTGGAAGCCAACAGTGCCCAGATAACGGCCCGTCGGCGTCACCGCGGGGGGCTCGCATACGTACACCTGCGCCGCCTCGCTCACTCCTCGTGACGGCTGGCGGATGCGGGCGAGCACCTCGGCAATGGGCGCCTCCGGTGTCACGATCAGGGGCTTGGAGGTCATCAGGCCGCCAGCCGTGGTGGCGTCATAGCTCAGCAGTCGGCGCAGATCAGCCGCCCGGTCCCCCGGCATTGCCGCCAGCAGTTGCCCCCGCTCGCCGGAGGGCATCTCCGCCAGCAGGTCGGCTGCGTCATCGGGCTCCATCTCCTCGATAACGTCGGCGATGCGCTCAACCCCGAGCCCGGCCAGGAATCCTAGCTGGTCTTGCTCGGGCATCTCCTGAAGTACGTCGGCCAGTTCCTCGTCTTGCAGCGCTTCGGCAAGTTGCCGTCGGCCAGCGGCTGGCAGCGACTCGACGACGTTCGCGAGGTCGGTCGGGTGCATGTCGCGCAGCCCGGCGATGTGCTCACCGGCGCCGCCGGCCTCGAAGAGCTCGGAATATTTGTCCCACGGCACGATGGCGCCGGCCTGGCGCAAAAGCCCGCGCCGCTGTCCGACGGCCAGCACCGAGACGACCCAGTCGCCGCGGCGGCCGGACTGCGTAATGCCGATGTCGAGGACGATTCCAGTGCCGGCCGGCTTGTCGTAGAGCTGAGACGCGAGTATCTCGCCGGCCCGCTGGCTGAATCGGCCAAGATCCACGCTGCTGCCGTCGAGGGTCACGCCGTCGAGCGACATCTCACCAACCTGGCCCAGGCTGACGAAGATATGTCGCCGCTGCACGGTGACGACGAGCCCGAGAGCGCGCGGCGGCTCACCAGGAACAGCCTGCAGGATCACGACGTCGCGAACCTTGCCGATAGAAAGCCCGTCGCTGCCGAGCAGCCGACGGCCAGTCAGCCGCGAGGTGAAGACCGGGCTCTCTGACATAGCTGCCTCAGTCATCAGCCGCCGCCCCCCTCCATCTAGTTCTTAGTTGCGAAATATGTCAGCTTCGGCTGGCTTACCACAAGTCATCGCCCTACCCCGGCTATGACCGGCAAACATGCACGTCAGCCGCCCTTTTCGCCGATCAGCAGTGAGTCGTCGCACACGCCGCTTGCGCATAACATCGGGCTAACTGGGAAGCGCGTCGGGTCGTAGCCGCGAGGCGCCTTCGAATAAACGGAGAGGTCCAGATTGCTCGCTGCGCTTGTCCTGGCCGGCATCATTGCCGCGCCGATCGGCACCGCCTGCCTGCTCATCCGGGCTCGCCGCCCGGTTCACACCGCCGGTATCTGGCCCTCGATCAGGCGATTTGGCTTCGCTATCGGCGGCACGGCTGTTCTTGCCGTGGTTGTCGTCGTCGCACTGCGCCTCCTCGGCGACTCGCAGCACTACGCGATTGACGGCGCCGCCGGCCTAGTCGTCGGGAGCCTGATCTGGCTGCCAGTAACTAGGCGCTGGAACGCACGGGGCCACTTGTGCTGGTCCTCGACAATCTTCTTGTTCGTCGTGTATCTGGCATTCGTTCTCGAATGGACCATCGACTCTCACCTGGGCGCTGCGAGTACGGCCGGCGGCCTGCTGCTGTGGCTACTTGAGTTGTTCGCGGCAATCCTTGCCTGCGCCTACCTGTGGGAGATCTGCGACGCGCTCGGATCAGAGCACTGGCGCCGGCGGCTGAACCGGCCTGAGCCGGGCCGGGTTGCGGATGCCGACCTGCCGTTCATAAGCCTGCACGTCCCGGCTCACAACGAGCCGCCGGACATGGTCATGGATACGCTGCGCTCGCTGCTGAAGCTGGACTATCCGCGCTACGAAGTAATCGTCATTGATGACAACACCGACGAGGAGGCGCTCTGGCGCCCGGTCGAGGCGTGGTGCGCGCGCCACGGCGCGAAGTTCAAGCACCTGGAGAACTGGCCCGGCTACAAGTCCGGAGCGCTGAACTACGCGCTGCGCGAGATGACCGATCCGCGGGCCGAGATCATCGGTGTGGTCGACTCGGACTACCAGCTTGAGCCGGGCTTCCTGCGCCGGTGCGCCCCGTTGTTCGCCGACCCGTGGGTTGGCTTCACTCAGGCCCCGCAGGACTACCGCGGCTGGCGCCGGTCCCGCTATTACCGTCGGCTGTACTACTCCTACCAGTACTTCTTCGCCGTCTCGCAGCCCTCGAGGAATGAGCGCGACGGCGCGATCTTCGCCGGCACCATGGGCCTGATCCGGCGGGTCGCGCTGGAGCAGCTGGGCGGCTGGGACGAGTGGTGCATTACCGAAGATGCCGAGCTCTCGCTGCGGTTGCTGCGGGCCGGCTGGTCCGGGCTACACGTGGACGAGTCGTGGGGCAAGGGCATCATGCCGCTTACCTTCGAGGCGCTGAAGGGCCAGCGATACCGGTGGTGCTTCGGCGGCATCCAGATTCTCCGCATGCACTGGCGGTCGCTACTTCCGGGCCGGGAATCGGCGCAAAATCGGATGAGCACTGGCCAGCGCTGGTCCTACCTGACCGGCGCAGTGCAGTGGTATGGCGACCTACTCGGCCTGCTCTTCCTGGTCTTCCTGCTGGCTGGCGCTGCGAACCTGGCCCTCGGCGGCGGCGAGCTGTTCAGGAAGCTGACGGCTTTCCTCGTGGCTACCGTCCCGGTGCTCGTGCTGCTTGGCCTGGTGCGGGCGGTGGCCTTGCTGCGGCGCGGAACCGCGGCTTCCTGGCGGGACGCCATCGGAGCCTTCTTCATCTGGCAGTCCACGTCGCTGGTGGTCGCCCGGGCATCGGTGCTCGCATTGTTCGCTCGCAAAGCGGCCTTCCTGCGCACCCCGAAAACCAGCGAGAAGCAGCGGTGGTGGGAAGCCCTCCGCGCCAACTGGGCGGAGTCTTCACTTGCGCTGCTCGGGCTGATAGGCATGGCCTGTGCGCTGAGCCGGGCAACCGAGCTGGCCGGGATTCTGCTGGCCGGACTCCTGCTGTTCCCCACGCTCGGCATGGCTGCCGCCCCGCTCAACAGCTGGGCCGCACAGCGCGCGGCGCTACCTGCCGATCTGCAGGTATGGCGCACGATGGAGTGGAAGCGGGGCAGGCAGCGGCGCACGCTGATGCGCAGCGCGGCGGTCGGCGGGGCCTTTGCCGTCGGCGCCGTGGCCGCGGCGGCAGTCGCACTGATGCTCGCGCCCGGCGCCCACTCGGTCCAGCCGCCCCGGCTAGTAACGGCTCCCAGCCACAGCAGCAACACGCCGCACAAGGCCTCGCCCAGCCCGTCGCCAAGCGCCAGCACATCGAGCCCGCCGGCGTCGCCTACTACGACACCCACGTCGAGCCCGACCCCGACGTCCGCACCAACCCTCACGCCTTCGGCGACACCATCGGCGTCGGCAACGCCCTCAGCCTCCGCAACATCATCTGCGTCGGCAACCTCGCCCGCCGGAGGCCAGGCGACCGGAGCGACCAAGCCGGCCAGCGCATCGTCGGTGGCTGCCGCGGCCCGCTCCGACGCCTCTCGGCTGGTCAGCGAGGCCAAGCGCATCGCGAAGGACGCCTTCGGAGGCTCTTCGCCCTAAGCGGTGGGGCGTTGCCGCTATGACGGCGCGGCCGGTCCTCTAGCGCCTGCCGCGTCAACTGCCTCAGCCAGGCTGCCGTAGGTCCGGAAGAGCTCGCCCACGCCGCTGACGGCGAGCACCCGGTGCAACGCGGACGCGCTGACCACGAGCAGCAGCTTGGTACCGGCCTGGTCAGCTTGCCTCAGCGCCCGCACGAGGACGTTAAGCCCGGTCGAGTCACAGAATTCGGTGCTCGTCATGTCGACGACGACCACGGGCTGGCCGTCAGCGGCAGCCGCCAGCAGAGCTTCGCGCAGCAGCCCGGCATTGGTGATATCGATCTCATCGGGCGTCGTGACCACTGTCAGGCCAGCAAACGAGGAGACCGGGAAACTCGAGTCGGACACGCGTCTGGATACCCGCCGAAGAGAGAGCGATATGTCAGGGCTCAACCTAGTGGCACCCGGTGAAGCCTGACTAGATCAAGGCTCGGCGCGGCGCCGCCGACCGGCCGAGGGCCCAGCGCGATGTTTCTGGCGTGCCTGGGCGGATAGTGAAGGCGTGCAGAAAATGCCGAGAGGTGGCACGACAGTCATGACGGTCCGGCGGTCTAGTAAGGAAGTCGTAGCCCGCCAGGCGGTCGCGGCCGCCATCGGGACCCAGCGACCGCACCGCCGTCATCGCAGGGCTGGTCGTCGGGCCGACCGCCGCCGAAGCACGCCGCCGCTGCGCACCTCAGCTGGTCTGGCACTGACAGCCACTGGCCTGATCTGCGGGCTAGCCGTGCACATTCATACCCGCGCAGTTGACCTGCAGACGGCGGGCATTATCGTCACGGCGCTGGGCCTGGCGTGGCTGTGGATTCCGGTGCGAAACAAAGGCGCATTGCTGCGCCGCCAGTTCGACCGCACAATGCGGTACCTTTCCTGGGATCCCGGCGAGGGCAGCGCGGTCCGCTCCCCGCTGGCCGACCTGCTCGAAAGCTCTGGCAGCGAGGCTCAGCGCCAGATGACGGCCACGCCAGTGGCCGCCGTCAGACGGGCGGCAAACGCCGAGCCGGACGCCAGCCAGGGATGACCGCGATGAGCGCCTTCCTGCCCGGCGTACGTCCAGCCCGACATTTCCACGAGAGCGCGCAGGCACAGTACGGCTTGATGCCAGGCCAGGTCCGCCTGGTCAATCACGACCCCGGAACTGCGCTCGTAACTGCGGCGGAATCGGCCCGCCATCAAGCGACCAATCCGGCGCACGGGGCGACGCAACCAGCCTGGCACGTCAAGCGCCGCTTCTGAAAGCGCCAGGGAGGTGCAGGCGACGTCGTACGACCGCGACGCAAGTACCGCGGTACTCCAGTCCAGCAGCGTGACGCCGGAGCCGTCGAGCAGCAAGTTGAACGGGTGCAGGTCACCATGGCAGATCACATCCGGCGAAGGGCGCGCCGGGTGATCGATCAGCCATTGCGCTGCCTGCACCAGGTCCGGTCGCCCGAAGTCGGCCGAGCGCTCACGAATTACCGCCAGCATCGAATTGACTGACACGATCCTGGCACCGGTGGCGATGAGTTGGCCCCGGACGAGTTCGGGATCCAGCGCGTGCAGGCGCGCCATGGTCGATGCCAGCAGCATCGGGATCTCCCCGAACAGGGCGCGGCCGCGACCGAGGGCGGCGGCGGCGCTCAGCCCGGACAGCAGCGGTGTGCCTGGCGCCCGGTCCATGATCATGAACGCGTTACCGAGGCCGTCGCCCGGACCGCCTGCGGCTCTGACGACCGGGGTCGGAAAGCCAGCGGCGGCGACAGCTCTCTGAATCGCCGTCTCCCTGCGAGCTGTGTCGGCCTGAGGCATGACGCGGACGACCAGGTCACGGGGCCAGCCGTCGGGCGATTGCACCAGCGAGAACGCGAACAGCTCGGCCCAGAAGCCCCCGGTCAGCCGCACCGGCGCGTGCGCGTACGCCAGGGCAGGCGCTCCAGTAACGGAGCGCAGCACAGTCAGCAAGTGGTCGTTAAATACGTCACTATCAACCGTCACGGTAATTACCGTAACGGTTGATTATGTTATTGTCCAGGGTCATGGAACTGACGATCGACGAGCTCGCAAGCCGGGCCCAGCTGCCGGTGCGGACGCTGCGCGAATACCACACCATGCGTCTGCTGCCCCCGCCTGAGCGGCGCGGGCGCATCGGTGTTTACGGCGCGCAGCACGTCGAGCGGCTTGCCCTCATCGCCAGGCTGCAGCGCCGCGGATACTCGCTCGCCGGGATCAAGGACCTGCTCTCCGCGTGGGACGCCGGAGGTGACCTGACGACCCTGCTCGGTGTCGACTCCGGTCCTGCCGCACCGGACGAGACGCCGCTGCGAATCACCAGGGCCGAGCTGCGCGACCGGCTACCCGCACTGACCGCCGCCGCCATCGGACCGGCCGTCGCCGCCGGACTTCTCCTTCCGCACGGGGACGAGTACTTCCTGGTCCGCAGCCCTGCACTGCTGGCACTCGTCGCCGACGGCCAGCGGGCAGGCGTCCCGCTCGCCGGGATGCTTGACGTGATCGCAACTCTGACCGGCGGGCTAGGCACACTCGCAGATGAGCTCGCCGAGCACATTCTGGACCACGTCGCGCCATCACTAGCCGCGACCGGCGACGCCGACCAGCTGCAGAGCCTGCTGCAGCGGTGGCGGGTGCTACTGCTCCAGGGCACGGCCAGCATCCTGGCCGACCGGATGGGCGCCGCCCTGCTGGCGAAGGCGGACGGTGACCCGGTCGGCGAGCAACTGCGCGCCGCGATCGACCGCATCAGCATCGGCGCCACCACCGACACCGCCGGGACCATCCGGCATCACCGCACCTAGGTAAAGCCGTGTGCATCGGTAAAGCCGTGTGCATCGAGCCGGATGAGGTGGCGCGGATCCGGGCCGCCTCAGCCCTCGCCGGAGAACTGACCCCGCTGAATCCGACCGGCAACGAGATCCGCAGCGATGTCCTTGACCTTCCGGTTGGTGTTCTGCGACAGCACGCTGAGCCGCTTGAATGCCACCTCCGGCTCGTACCCGTACTCGGCGACCAGAATTCCCTTGGCCTGCTCGATGACAGCCCTGGACGCCAGCGCCACCCGCAGGTTCTCAACCAGGCGCTGGCAGTTTCGATACATCGAGGCGTTGCGGATCGCCACGCCGCCCTGGGCGGCAAACAGCAGCGCGATGTCGTGACCTGCCCCGGCAAAGCTGCCGCGCTCCCGCCCGTAAACGGCAAGCGCACCGTCTGGCGCGCGGTCGGTACGCAGCGGGAGGGTCAGGCAGCTGCGCAGGCCCTCGGCCGCCATCGACGAGCACACCTCCGGCCAGCGTTCCTCTGTGGCCACGTCGTCGATCCGCCTCGCCTCGCCGAACCGCAGTGTCTCGGCTACCGGCCCGGCACCGGTGTCCAGCTGCAACCGGTGGAGTTGGGCGATGCAGGCCTCCGAGGCAGAGTAAGCCCACGAATTGTCACCGGCCACCACGACACCAGCGGCGGCACTGCCGGGTATCAGGTCGAGCGACAGCTCAGCAAGCTGACGTAGCGACGCCTCTGAGCTGTCTTCCTCCGACAGCAGGAGCTCGGCCATGGCAGCTATCCGCTCGGCTAGCTCTCTGGTGACAGTAACCATCTCAGTGCCTCGTTCCTTCTCCGACTCAGTGCATGCAGGCCGTCGCTCGGACCGGGCAGGCCCACGGAACCCGCGATCGACCCCACTACCCGGAATTGGCCCGGCCATCCGGGACCGCGCAGGGGACGGGCTTACCAAAATCCGCGAATCGGCCAGTTGGCCAATAAATCGTTTGGACCTCGCGTTATCGGGTAACTTGGGTGCCCGGACCGAGTTGGCCGGCCTGGAAATACCGGGGCCGGATCTGACCTTTTGCGGCTGCTCGGGCCCGTCAGCACACGATCGGCTCTGCTACCCCTCTGGAGCCAGCGCCTGGGAGTGACGGGTAGTGGGACCGGTATCTGCCGCGGTGTCGCCAGGGTCCTTTGATGAGCGTTGCTTCCACCTTGCGGGCGCCAACGACCGGCCCCCACCAAGCGAAGAGGGCGGACGACCCAGCCATGCGGACTACTTTTGATGGTGGGAGGCCAGCCTGCGGTGACCACCCCTATGCTGACTCCGACTCCTAGGATCTCCAGCGTCAATCACGTAAAAGGGAACGAGCAGTTCGAGATGGTCGCACAGGACGTCAGTTCAGGCGGAGCCGCAGGCCGGGCGCTCCCCGAACGCGTTCACGTTCTTCTCGTCGAGGACGACGACGGCGATGCGCTCCTAGTGGAGGAACTGCTTCTTGATGCCGGCGTGCCGTTCGTCCTGAACCGCGCCCGCTCACTGGCCGACGCGCGCCGATCCCTCGCTGATACCACCTGCGTGCTGCTTGACCTGGAGCTGCCGGATTCGCGCGGCCTGCAGGGGGTTAGGTGGCTGCGTGAGGCCTGGCCGAATCTGGCAGTCGTCGTCCTCACCGGGATCTCGGACGAGCACCTAGGTGAGGAAGCCGTGGGCGCCGGCGCTCAGGATTACCTGGTGAAGGGCCAAGTCGACGGATTCCTACTGCAGCGAGTCGTCAGGTACGCGGTAGAACGCCAGCGCGCCGAGGAAACGCAGCGCCAGCTCGGCGAGGCACGCCTGTATGCGGCGGAGAATTCGCGGCTCGAGCGCGGATTGCTTCCGTCACCACTGCTCATCGACCGGCGACTGTCGGTAGCCGCGAGGTACCGATCCGGCGGGCAGCGGATGCTTCTGGGCGGTGACTTTTACGACGTAGTCGAGGCCCCTGACGGCTGGGTGCACACGATGGTTGGGGACGTCTGCGGCCGCGGCCCTGACGAGGCCGCACTCGGCGTCTGCCTCCGGGTTGCCTGGCGAACGATGATCCTGGCAGGCCGCCCGGTCAGCGAGACCCTGTCGGCGGTCCAGCAGGTCCTCGAGCTCGAGCGTCCCCACGACCGGCTGTTCGCCACGATCAGCATGCTGTCGATCGCTCCCGACCGGACCAAGGGCGTGCTGCACCTGGCCGGGCATCCCCAGCCGCTGCTGCTCGGCATGGACACAGTGCAGGAGCTCAACGCTCCGGTGTGCCTGCCGCCCGGGATCAGCCACTCCACCGACTGGCCGAGCGCCGAGGTAGAACTAGGGGAGAGCTGGTCTGTGCTGATGTACACAGACGGGCTCATCGAAGGCAAGGTCGACGGCGGACCCGAGCGCCTGGGCAGTGAGGGCCTCATCAAGCTCATCGAGAAGGAACGGACCCAGGGCGTGTCGGAGCGCCTCCAGGAACGCCAGGCGAACGAGCGGCTGATCGACGCGGTCATCACCAGGGCACGGGAGCTCAACGGCGGTGATCTCGCCGACGACCTGGCCGTTCTGGTCGTGAGCTGCATTCCCTCGGCCGGTCAATGACCTTCGGCCGGCCGAGCTCGAGCGCCGGAGGCCGGGCATCAGCGGGCGCGGATGGGGCAACTGGGCGGCGCATCAGAACAGCCGCCGAGGACGCTGCCAGCCGATGGCCGCTCGGCCGGATCATCGCTGCCGGGATGCTGGCGCTCGCCGTCGTGCTGATTGCAGCCATCGTGGTGGCTGCGATCGCGCTGAGCAATCTCGGCAGCGACCGCAACCGCGTGGTGAACACGCTCGATCCGGCCGCGTTCCACGGCTCGCAGCTTTATGCGGCCATGCTCAACCAGGAGACCGGCGTGCGTGGCTACCTGCTGAGCGGCAAGCGCGCGTTCCTGGTCCCCTACAGCACGGGCGTTGCCCAGCAGCACGCACAGGTCCAGGCACTCCGGCCGCTGCTCGTCAGCCTGCCAGCAGCGCGCGCCGATCTGGCCACCGCCCTGCGACGCATCGAATACTGGCGTTCCGCCTACGCCAAGCCCGCCATCGGGACGGTCTCGGCGGCCGGTAAGCCGGTGACAGGAAACATCACCAGGGGCAAGCAGGATTTTGACGCTATCCGCGGTCCCCTGGCATCGTTCCAGGCCTACCTGTCGATGCAGCACAGGCAGGCTGTCGGCCATCTCCAGGCATCTGCAGACGTACTTGACGTCACCGGCATTGTCAGCGCGGTTGCGCTCATTCTCGTGGTCGTTGCGCTCGGTCTCGCGCTGCGAGCCGCGGCCATCAGGCCGCTGACCCGGCTGGCTGGCGACGCCCGGCAAGTGGCGAGCGGTAACTTCGACCACGATGTCGATCCGAGCGGACCGCGGGAGGTGCACACGCTAGCGGTCGACATGAACCGGATGCGCGAGCGAATCCTGCGCGAGCTATCGGCCGTCCGTTCCGCTCACAGCGCGCTCGAGGCGAGGGCACGTGACCTGGAGCGCTCGAACGCCGAACTGGAGCAGTTCGCCTACGTAGCCTCGCACGACCTGCAAGAACCGCTGCGCAAGGTGGCCAGTTTCTGCCAGCTGCTGCAGCGCCGCTATATCGGCCAGCTCGACGCACGGGCGGATCAGTACATCGAGTTCGCGGTGGACGGCGCTAAGCGCATGCAGGCGCTGATTGATGACCTGCTGGCCTTCAGCCGGGTCGGCCGCGCTGAGCGGGCGCCGACCCTGGTGTCCTGCGCCAAGGCGCTCTCCCAGGCGCGGGTTAACCTCACCAACGAGATCAAGAAGTCGGGCGCGGTCATAGAGACCACTGACCTGCCAACGGTCAACGCCGAGTTCTCGCTGCTGACCTCGTTGTTTCAGAACCTGATCAGCAATGCCATCAAGTTCTGCGGGGAGCAACCGCCCGTCATCCAGATCACGGCCGGCCGTCTCGACGACGACTGGCTGTTCTCCGTCGCCGACAACGGGATCGGAATTGAGCCCGAGTTCGCGGACCGCATCTTTGTTATCTTCCAGCGCCTGCACGACCGGACCCAGTACGCAGGGACCGGGATCGGCCTGTCCATGTGCCGCAAGATTGTCGAGCATTACGGCGGCCGGATCTGGCTGGACACTGAATATCATGAGGGGGCAAAATTCAGCTTCACGCTGCCGGTCGCGCCCGCCGACGCCGAGGAGACATCGCATGACTAAGCGTGGCGGGCTTGAGCTCGTGGACGTTCTGCTAGTGGAAGACGATCCCGGTGACGTCCTCATGACCAAGGAGGCCTTCGAGCACTACCGGATTCCGAACAGCCTGTACGTGGTCGGCGACGGCGAGCAGGCGATGCACTTCCTGCGCAAGGCCGGCGAGTACGCCGAGATGCCGACCCCCGGACTGATTCTGCTCGACCTGAACCTGCCCCGGCGCAACGGGCTGGAGGTGCTTGCCGAGCTGAAGGCGGATTCCGAGCTCCTGGCCATCCCTGTCGTCGTGCTGACGACCTCGCAGGCAGAGGAAGACATCCTGCGCAGCTATTCGCTGCACGCGAACGCCTACATCAGCAAGCCAGTCGATTTCGAAAAGTTCGTCGGCGTGATAGGGCAGATCGACGATTTCTTCCTGACGCTGGTCAAGCTGCCATCAGCACTCAGCTGAGCTCGCTGCGCCGCTCGTCGTACATCGAATTGCCGCCCAGATACCCCGGGCCGACTCCCGGCGGTATCCGGACCGACCGGGCGGCCACACCGCTGATCAGTGAGCCGATCGCGACTCCCAGAACCAGGTCGACGACCGCGGTTGCCACCTTCGCGGTCAGCGGCGCGGAGGTGCTGAACGGCAGCAGGACGGCCAGCACAGTAGCCAGCCCAATGATCCAGCTAAAGAATGTGAGCGGGCGCGGCGTGCTCAGCAGCAGCAGGTGCGCGAGGGCGGTGGCGACGAGCGCCGCGGCAGCGGCCACCAGCACCAGCGCGGTTGTGTGGACGTCGCCGTAGGCGCCGTCGGACTTGGGGGCGAGCAGCGGGATGCCGAATAGCCAGCGGCACACTAGGACGCCCACGAGGGCAACGAGGCCCGCGACGACCGCCGTCGCCAGACCGCCCGGCCACAGCTTGCCGGCGTCGACTTGAGGACGGGTCGGTCTTGGCCGCCCTGGGCGCGTAGCGCCAGGTGGATACCCGTTGGAGGCATAGCCATCGCGGCCGTAGCCGTCCCGGCCGTAGCCCTCGCGGCCATACGACTCTGAGCTAGGCCCGTCGCGGCGGGGCCCGTTTGGCATCGGGGCCGTCGTCATCTGAACTACCTGCCTTCTGGCCACCCCATGGCGGCTGTGCGCTATCTCACCGCGCCGGCAGAGTTCAAACGTACGGCTGATCGGCGTCTGGTCAGGGCAGCCTGACGACGGCCCGCGCCCTGGTCAGCACCTTGGTGTCGGCGGCTCTGGCGGTCAGCGCGATAGCCACCCGGTTGTCCGGAAGCTTCTCCTCGACCCGGCCGCTGACCTCGATCGATGCGCCATTGTCCTGGTCCGGGACGACAACCATGGAAGAAAAGCGGACGCCAAACTCGACCACGGTTGCCCGCGGCCCAGCCCAGTCGGTGACGAACCGGCCGGCCTGGGCCATCGTGAACATGCCGTGAGCGATTACGTCGGGAAGCCCGACCGCCTTGGCGACCCGCTCGTTCCAGTGAATGACGTTGAAATCGCCGGAGGCACCGCAGTACTTGACCAGGCTGAGCCGGCTAACCGGGTAGCTGGCCACCGGGAGCTCGGTACCTGCCTCAACGTCCGCGTAGGCGATCTCGCCGCTCACTGCGATCCTCTCTCGGTCCGGCCAGGTAGGCGCAGCCCGGCCAGTCCTGCCCGGCGGTCAGGCGCCACGTTCGACGATGGTCGAAACCGCCGTGCAGACATGCTCGCCCGCCACCGTCGTGATGTCGGTGCTGGTCGTGAGCATGACGTTGCGCCCGGCGTCTCGGATGTCAGTGAGCGTGACCCGGGAAGTTAGCACGTCCCCGGCCATGATCGGCCGACTGTAGGAGAACCGCTGCTCGCCGTGCACCACCATCGCGTAGTTGAGACCGAGACCCGGATCCGCCAGGGCAGCGCCGGAGCCGGCCATGCTGATCACTATCGCGAACGTAGGCGGTGCGATCACGTCTGAGTGCCCGGCTGCCTGGGCAGCGGCCTTGTCACGGTAGACAGGGTTCGCATCGCCTATCGCATCCGCGAATTCAGCGATCTTGACCCGCGACACCTCGTAGGCCTCTGAAGCGCCGAAGACGCGGCCTACGTAGTCACGGTTGATCGCCACCCGCGGCCAGCTAGCGCGTCTCGCGGTGCGGCTGGTGCTTGCGGCAGAACGGGCAGTACTTGCTCAGCTCAAGCCGGTCGGGGTCGTTACGCCGGTTCTTGCGCGTGATGTAGTTGCGGTGCTTGCATTCTTGGCAGGCCAGGGTGATCTTGGGCCTGACATCAGTCGCAGCCACGTGGCGCGCCTTTCTCTCGTCCAATCATCTCAAAGCCCGTTCTGGCGGCGTCCCCGAAGCTGCCGCGGCCTGCAGCGTGAGCTTGGGACCGATACCAGCCTGGTTCCGTAGCGGAGGCCGGACTTGAACCGGCGACACAGCGATTATGAGCCGCTTGCTCTGCCTGACTGAGCTACTCCGCCGCCCTGCCCGCCAGGCCAAGTCCAGACCGTCATACCGCCGGCCAGTCCCCGCCATAGCCCTTGGGCTGACCCAGCTTACCGGAAATTGCCGAGGCTTCGATTTCGGCATCTGCCGCCCGCAACCCAGCCGTAGCCGGCCTGCTCGTCAGCGGATCCGACCTCCATTCTAGCCGCCACCTGGGCCGTCCCCGGCCGGAGCAGCCACGGGCCATGCCGTTACCAATTTGTCACCAAAACCCGCGTGTCTGCCGTTTCAGTGATGCCCGGGGGGTAGATTGTGTGTACTGTACATTGCCGTTGTGTTCCCGGCGGTCGGCCACCCAGGCCGACGCGGCCATAGCCGCCCCGCTGACCAAGAGGCGCGGCTACTGACCGCAGCGGTTGACCATATGGTGATTACGCAGCGCAACGAAGCTCGGAGTAGCTCTCGTCAGGTCGCTGCCGGCTGTACGGTCGATAACTGACACAACCCTCCCCCAGTTGGGCGGGGGGTTCGATTCATCTGAATGATGTCGACGCGTCCAAGTTGCGGCTATTGTGGAGCGTCACCAAACCTTTCAGCCGGACTGGGAGAGACGACGTAGATGTCGAGGCGAGAGCAGCCAGCAGACGTTGCGTATCACGGGTTGCGTGAGGCGCCGGACACCGCGGCCGTCACCTCCGCTGCACTTCAGGCTTTTGCTGGTGCATACCCGGATCTCAAGCTGCAGCCCCTGGTCATCGTGATCGCCGCCTACAATGAGGCCGCCAACATCGGCGCGGTCCTCGACGAAGTGCCTTCGCAGATCGTCGACGTTCCGGTCACGCTGCTGGTCATCGACGATGGCAGCACTGACAACACGACCGAGGTCGCACAGCGGCACGGCGCACTTGTCTGCACGCTCGGCGCCAACCGCGGCCACGGCGTTGCGCTTCGCCTGGGCTACCGGATCGCCCGTGAGGGCGGCGCGCAGTACATCGGTACGCTGGATGGCGACGGCCAGTGGGACCCGGCTGACCTGCCCGCAATGGTGGAGATTATGGAGGCCGGCCAGGCCGACTTCGTCATTGGCTCGCGTCAGCTCGGCCAGACGGAGAACACCGACGCCTTCCGCAACCTGGGCGTGCGGTTCTTCGCCCGGGTCATCAGCACACTGACCCACAGTCGGCTCACCGACACCTCGAGCGGTCTGCGGCTAATGCGCGCCGACCTGACGGGCACCGTCACTCAGACTCAGCCGCAGTACCAGACGTCCGAGCTGCTGATCGGCGCGCTGCTGCAGGGTTATCGGGTCGCTGAGGTGCCGACCGTCATGCGTCAGCGACTGTCCGGCGAGAGCAGGAAGGGCCGGAACCTCGCTTACGGCCTGCGGTACGCGCGCGTTATCGCGGAGACCTACCGCCGCGAGCGGCGCGCTGCTCGCGTGCGGCCGAGGACCGTGCCGCGGCCCGTCGCGGAGGCACCGGCTGCCGAGCAGACGACCCCCGTCTCGCAGTCTCCCTCCAGCTAGCCCGCCGCGGTCGGCCGAGCTGACCCGCATCGTCTCCCGTCAGCCCGCCGCACCCCCCGCCAGCCTGCCGCACCCCCCGTCAGCCTGCCGCACCCCCGCCAGCAGACCAGCCGCGCCCGCTCCAGCCAGCGCTGCGGCCGAGCAGCTATCGTCCAAACCGGACATAATTCCCACCGGGCGCGAGCAACAAGCCGCTCTCCCCACTCTTCACGGATCTCGTGCACGAGAATCGGTACAAACCGCTCATCTGGGTGCACCAAATCGATGATGCGATGAAGACATCCCGATGC
>Ga0335075_10001591_pt1 | contig 37318 bp, 31 predicted proteins | sample Lox_Sample_24_FD_206723 | JGI IMG/M metagenome (GOLD analysis project Ga0335075, IMG submission 206723) | Soil microbial communities from Loxahatchee National Wildlife Refuge, Florida, United States - Lox_Sample_2.4 | ecosystem: Environmental > Terrestrial > Soil > Wetlands | place: USA... | reverse complement strand
TAAGCGATCCGACAGAAATCTCATCGTGGGCCTCGATATCGGCACTTCCAAGGTGGTCGCGCTGGTCGGCGAAGTCGGCCTCGACGGCACCATCGAAGTGCTGGGACTCGGGTCCCAACCCTCGCGCGGCCTGAAGAAGGGCGTGGTGGTCAACATCGAGTCGACGGTGCACTCGATCCAGCGCGCCGTCGAGGAAGCCGAGCTCATGGCCGGCTGCGAGATCCACTCGGTGTTCGCCGGCATCGCCGGCAGCCACGTGCGCAGTCTCAACTCCCACGGCGTGGTGGCCATCCGCGACCGCGAGGTCACCCACGGCGACGTCGAGCACGTGATCGATGCCGCCAAGGCGGTGGCGATCCCGGCCGACCAGAAGATCCTGCACGTACTGCCGCAGGAGTTCATCGTCGACGGCCAGGAGGGCATCCGCGATCCCATCGGCATGTCCGGAGTGCGCCTGGAAGCCAAGGTGCACATCGTCACCGGCGCGGAGAGCGCGGCGCAGAACATCGAGAAATGCATCAAGCGATGCGGCCTCGAGGTCGACGATGTCGTGCTCGAGCAGCTGGCTTCCAGCTTCTCGGTGCTGACCGACGACGAGAAGGAGCTCGGCGTCTGCCTGGTCGACATCGGCGGCGGCACCACCGATCTCGCCGTGTTCTCGCACGGGGCGATCCGCCACACGGCGGTCATCCCGATAGCGGGCGATCAGGTGACCAACGACATCGCCGTGTCAATGCGCACGCCGACGCAGCATGCCGAGGACATCAAGATCCGCTACGCCTGCGCGCTGTCACAGCTCGCCAACCCCGACGAGAGCATCGAGGTGCCGAGCGTCGGCGACCGGCCCGCGCGGCGGCTCGCGCGCCAGACGCTGGCCGAGATCGTCGAGCCGCGCTACGAGGAGCTCTTCGGCCTGGTGCGCGAGGAGCTGCGCCGCAGCGGCTTCGAGGAAGTGATCGCCGCGGGCGTGGTGCTGACCGGCGGCAGCGCCAAGATGGAGGGCGCGATCGAGCTCGCCGAGGAGGTCTTCCACGTGCCGGTGCGGCTCGGCCTGCCGCAGCAGGTGCACGGCCTCACCGACGTCGTGAGGAATCCCGTTTACTCCACGGGCGTGGGGCTGCTGCTCTATGCCCGCGACAATTTCCTGCCCGCGCGCCGCGGCGGGCGGTCCCTGGGCAACGCGAAGACGGCGCTCGACCGCATGCGCGCCTGGTTCCAGGGCAACTTTTGACGCTGACAGACTGAACGACTCCGAAAAATCAACCATTCCAACCAACCGATTCATTCTCGAGGAGCACGCGCAATGTTCGAATTAATGGACGCCTACAGCCAAAGCGCTGTCATCAAGGTCATCGGCGTGGGCGGCGGCGGCGGCAACGCCGTGGCCCACATGGTCACCTCCGGCATCGAGGGGGTGGAGTTCATGTGCATCAACACCGATTCGCAGGCCCTGAAGCACGCCAAGGTGAAGACCGCCCTGCAGATCGGCACCAACATCACCAAGGGGCTGGGCGCCGGCGCCGACCCGGAGGTCGGCCGCCAGGCGGCGATGGAGGACCGCGACCGCATCGTCGAGCTGGTGGAGGGTTGCGACATGCTGTTCATCACCGCCGGCATGGGCGGCGGCACCGGCACGGGCGCCGCGCCGGTGGTGGCGCAGGTCGCCAAGGAGCTCGGGATCCTGACGGTCGCGGTCGTCACCAAGCCGTTCGAGATGGAGGGCAACAAGCGCGGCTACGTCGCCGATCACGGCATCTCGGAGCTCGGCAAGTATTGCGACTCGCTCATCACCATTCCCAACCAGAAGCTGCTCACGGTGCTCGGGGCGACGACCACGCTGCTCGATGCGTTCAAGTCGGCGAACCAGGTGCTGCAGGGGGCGGTGCAGGGCATCGCGGAGCTGATCACCCGTCCGGGCCTGATCAACGTCGACTTCGCCGACGTGCGTACCGTCATGGCCGAGACCGGCATGGCGATGATGGGATCGGGAGCCGCGAGCGGCGAAGGGCGCGCGCGGGCGGCGGCCGAGGCGGCCGTATCGTCGCCGCTCCTCGAGGAGATCAACCTCGCGGGCGCGCACGGCATTCTCGTGAACGTCACTGCGGGCATGGACCTGTCGATCGGCGAGTTCCAGGAGGTCGGCCAGATCGTGAAGCAGTTCGCCTCCGAGGACGCGACGGTGGTCGTCGGCACGGTGATCGATCCGGAGCTCAGCAACCAGGTGCGGGTGACCGTCGTGGCCACGGGACTCGGCCGTCCGGCTGCCGCGGCACGGCCGCATCCGCTGGGTGCGCCGCGCCAGACCGAGGCGGCGGGCCGGGGGGAGTCGCCGGCGCGTGAACGGGATATGCGCGAGCCGCCCATGCGGGTGGTGCGGCGCAGCCCGCTCTCGAGCAGCGATTACGCACAGCTCGACAAGCCGACGGTGCAGCGGCAGCGGGCGGTGGGGGATGGGTTGCGCCCGGACGTGCAGCCGGAGGACCTGCTTGACATTCCCGCATTCCTGCGCCGCCAAGCTGATTGAGCGCAACTGGCCAGCTTGTGATACGGTAGCGCGCCGTTTCGCGCCGCGGATCCGTGGGTCCGGGCAACCGTTCTGAACTGAGACTCCGAGAACGGATTGCGAAGCGGCGCGCCGCGGGCCTCGGTCATCCGCGGCACGCTTCGATCGTTGCAAGACGAAGGATTTACGCAGCTATAAACATGGTCGGTCAGCGGACGCTCAAGAACTCGATCCGCGCCACGGGCGTTGGGCTTCATACGGGCAAGAAGGTCCTGATGACCCTACGTCCGGCTCCTCCAGATACCGGCATTGTGTTCCGACGGACCGATCTGCCGCAGGCGGTGGACGTGCTGGCGCACGCGGAAAATGTCGGCGATACCACCCTCGGTACGACTCTCGGCCGCGGCAATGCGCGGGTGTCCACCGTGGAGCACCTGCTCTCGGCCTTCGCCGGGCTGGGTATCGACAACGCCATCGTGGAGCTGTCGGCGCCGGAAGTGCCGATCATGGACGGCAGCGCCGGGCCGTTCGTCTTCCTGCTGCAGTCGGCGGGCATCGAGGAGCAGCGCGAGCCGAAGCACTTCATCCGTATCAAGAAGCGGCTGCGGGTGGAGGACGGCGACAAGTGGGCGGAGTTCAGCCCCTTCGACGGCTTCAAGGTGAACTTCGAGATCGAGTTCAATCACCCTATCTTCAAGCGCCGGGCGCAGAAGGCGTCGATGGATTTCTCGACGACTTCGTTCCTGAAGGAGGTCAGCCGGGCGCGCACTTTCGGCTTCATGCGCGACCTGGAGTGGCTGCGGGAGCGCAATCTCGCGCTCGGCGGCAACCTCGACAATGCCGTGGTGCTCGATGATTTCCGGGTGCTCAACGAGGACGGGCTGCGCTACGAGGATGAGTTCGTCAAGCACAAGATCCTGGATGCGATCGGCGACCTCTACCTGCTCGGGCACAGCCTGATCGGCGAGTTCAGCGGGCACAAGTCGGGACATGCGCTGAACAACCGCCTGCTGCGCTCGCTCCTGAAGGACGCGACGACCTGGGAGAAGGTCGCGTTCGAGTCTTACGCGGACGCCCCCATTTCCTATATCGAGGCGCCCGCCCTGCCGGGTTCGGGGGCCTGAGCTTCTCCTTCCCTGCTCACCGTCCCGTCCGCGGCATCACGCGGACGGTGACTTCCCTGATGTCCGGTTGGGCCTCGCGGATTTGACTTTGCAGCTCCTCCAGGGCGTAGCGCAGGCGGGCGGACCAGGCCGGGGAGTCCGCAAAGATCACCAGGCTGCCGTCACGCTCGGTGATGGCGGTGATTCTGGGGGGGAGCTCGGGGGGGAGGCGGGCCGCGAGCCAGGGGCGCCAGAAGGCTTGGCGGGCGCTCTGGCCGGCAGTTTTCGACAGAACGGGAACCGCGCGGGCCAGCAGGTCTTTGACAGAATGTGCCGCCTGCGGACGGGACCCCGAAACTGGTGAGCCGCGTGTGAGTTTGGGGACGCCGCGCTTGTGTGGGCGGCTCTTATTGGGCATATTCTCAGATGTTGCTAAAGGGCAAACCCGTCGAAAGACGGGGACGCAAAACCACCGGTCTAAGGCGAGAGCCATGACAGCGGGGTTGCTGGCAAAGCGCAAGTATTTTCGAAGAAGGGTTTCAAGGGGCATCGGCGCCCGCGACGGCGGCGCGAATGCCGGGGAACCCACTTGGCTGGCTCGTGCGCTCGATTTGCTGCGTTGCCTGCCGATATTCAAGGGGTAGACGCAGCATGAATGTCATCATCTTTTCAAAGCGTGACGGGCACGCCCGCCACTTGAGCCTGCCCCCCCTCGCGCTCGCGTGCCTGGCCGTGGCGGTGCTCGCCATCGTGGGCGGTGCCTTCGGCGCGGGATTCAGCCTGCGGCACGGCGGCAGCGCGGACGGAATGGCCCTCGGGCAAGCCGCCCACTGGTCGCAGGTGCTGGCGAAGCAGCGCGATCAGATCGCGGACCTCAAGCGGCAGATGCAGGCCCGCGCCGATGCGATCGCCATCCAGCTGGGGGACATGAAGGCGCATGTCATCCGCCTCGATGCCCTGGGCCAGCGGCTGACGGCCATGGCCGGCATCAAGAGCAGCGAATTCAACTTCGGCCAGGACCCGCCGCAGGGCGGACCGGAGGCCGACATTCCGGACGCGCGGCCGCAGATCGCCGACATCTCGACCATGCTGAAGAGCCTGCAGAGCCAGATCGATCTGAGCGGCTCGCAGCTCTCCGCGCTGGAGAACGTCATTCTCTCGCGCCAGCTCGGGCAGGAGATTCACCCGGAAGGACGCCCCGTCAACACCGGATACGTGTCCTCGGGCTTCGGCGCCCGGGTGGACCCCTTCACCGGCGGCGAGGAATTCCACGAGGGCATCGACTTCGCGGCGCCCGAGGGCACGGGCATCCGCGCGGTGGCCGCCGGCGTCGTGACCTGGGCGGGACCCCGCGGCGGCTACGGCAATATGGTTCAGATCGACCACGGTAACGGCTATGCGACCCGGTACGGCCACGCCTACCGGGTGCTGGTGCACGTGGGGGAGACGGTGCAACGCGGCGATGTCGTCGCCCTGGTCGGGGATACCGGGCGGTCGACGGGGCCGCACGTGCATTTCGAGGTGCTGAAGAACGGTCACGAGGTGGATCCAGCCCGGTTCGTCGCCTTGCGCACGGGATCGGCGGCATTCTCCGGGCCGGATACTCTTGACGCGGTGACCGGGAAGACACCCGTCCCCACGGGTACGGTCGGCCAGGATTAGCGCCGCACTCGTCAGGCTGGCCGCGGTCCAAGGATTGGTTCAGCCCGAAAGCAAGTGATTGAGCGGCCCAGGGCCGGGCCGCGGGACGAATCCTCTCACTGGGTTGGCCGCGCAAATCGCCGGGAGCGATCTGCGCCAATACCAGTAGAATACCCGGCCCCCGTCCCCGGCCGTCTTTCGCTGTAACAGGATCGTCAACTTGCTCCCCAGTCTCAAGCGCATCTTCGGTAGCCGCAATGACCGGCTGATCCGCGGCTACGGCCGGTACATCCGCGCGGCGAAGGAGCTCGAGCCCGGGCTGAAGGGCTCGAGCGACGAAGCCCTGCGCGGCAAGACGGAGGAATTCCGCCAGCGCCTGCGCGAGGGCGCGACCCTCGAGGACCTGCTGCCAGAAGCCTTTGCGGTCGTCCGGGAGGCCGCCTCGCGCACGCTCAAGATGCGTCACTTCGACGTCCAGCTCATCGGCGGCATCGCGCTCCACTCGGGCAAGATCGCGGAGATGCGCACCGGCGAAGGCAAGACGCTGGTCGCGACGCTGCCCGCGTATCTGAACGCCCTCCCCGGCGAGGGCGTGCATGTCGTCACGGTGAACGAGTACCTGGCGCAGCGCGATGCCGACTGGATGGGACCGGTGTACCGCTTCCTCGGGCTGACGGTCGGCGTGATCAAGAACTCGCAGACACCGCAGGAGAAGCGCGAGGCCTATGCCTGCGACATCACCTACGGCACCAACAACGAGCTGGGGTTCGATTACCTGCGCGACAACCTCGCCTTCAGCCTGGAGGATCGGGTGCAGCGCCCCCTCTCTTTTGCCATTGTGGACGAGGTCGACTCCATCCTGATCGACGAGGCGCGCACGCCGCTCATCATCTCGGGACCGGCGGAGGAGAGCACGGAGCTCTACCTGAAGATCAATCAGCTGGTACCGAGTCTGGAGCGCCAGCTGAAGCAGGCGGGGCCGGGGGAGGAGGAGGATGGACCGGGCGATTTCGCGGTGGAGGAGAAGACCAAACAGGTCCACATCACGGAGGAGGGCCACGAGCGCGTCGAAGCGCTGATGTTGAAAGCGGGCCTGCTGCGCGAGGGCGAGAGCCTCTACGATCCCGCCAACATCCGCCTGATGCATCACCTGAACGCGGCGCTGCGCGCGCACGCGCTCTACAAGCGGGACGTCGAGTACATCGTGCGCGGCGGCGAGATCATCATCGTCGACGAGTTCACCGGCCGCACGATGCCGGGCCGGCGCTGGTCCGACGGCCTGCACCAGGCGATCGAGGCCAAGGAAGGCGTGCGCGTGCGCGAAGAGAACCAGACGGTCGCCTCGATCACCTTCCAGAACTACTTCCGCCTCTACCGCAAGCTGTCGGGAATGACCGGCACCGCGGATACCGAAGCGCCGGAATTCCTCGAGATCTATGGTCTCGAGGTCATGGTGATCCCGACGCACAAGCCGATGGTCCGCAAGGACAACGCCGACTTCGTGCACCTGACGCAGAACGACAAGTTCAAGGCGATCATCGAGGACATCCGCGAGTGCGTCGAGCGCGAGCAGCCGGTGCTGGTCGGCACGACCTCCATCGAGACCTCGGAGCTGGTTTCCGGCGTGCTGCAGAAGGAGGGCATTGCGCACCAGGTGCTGAACGCCAAGCAGCACGAGCGCGAGGCGCACATCGTGGCGCAGGCCGGACGGCCGGGCGCGGTGACCATCGCTACCAACATGGCGGGCCGCGGCACGGACATCGTGCTGGGCGGCAGCCTCGAGGCGGAGCTCAACGCGCTTGCCCAGGAGTCGGCCGCGGAGGCCGGCGGGCAGGCTGAGGACCCGGCGGCGCGCGAGCGTGTCAGGAGCGAATGGCAGGGGCGGCACGAGAGGGTGGTGGCGGCCGGCGGGCTGCACATCATCGGCACGGAGCGGCACGAGTCCCGCCGCATCGACAACCAGCTGCGCGGCCGCTCCGGCCGCCAGGGCGATCCGGGGTCGAGCCGCTTCTATCTCTCCATGGAAGACAACCTGATGCGCATCTTCGGCGACCCGGTGCGCACCCAGCGCCTGCTGAAGATGGCCGGCATGAAGGAAGGCGAAGTCATCGAGAGCGGCATGCTCAGCCGCCAGATCGAGAAGGCGCAGCGCAAGGTCGAGGCTCACAACTTCGACATCCGCAAGCAGCTCCTCCTCTTCGACGACGTCGCCAACGATCAGCGCAAGGTGATCTACCAGCAGCGCACGGAGATCATGGGGACGGCGGATGTGTCGGCTGCGATCCGCGGCATCCTGGAGGAGGCCATCGGCGCTCTGGTCGATCAGTACCTGCCGAAGCACGCGATGCCCAGCGACTGGGATCTCGAGGGCCTGAGCCGGGCGCTGGAGACCGATTTCAACGTGCGCGTGGACGTGAAGGGCTGGCTCGAGAAGGAGCCGGAGCTCGAGGAGCCGGCGCTGCGCGAGCGGCTCGCCCGCGATGTGCAGCAGGCCTACGACGCCAAGGTGTCCCGTATCGATCCGGTGTTGATGCGCCACATCGAGAAGGACGTCATGTTGCGCACGCTCGATGCGCACTGGCGTGATCACCTGGCGGCGATGGATTACCTGCGCCAGGGCATTCACCTGCGCGGCTATGCCCAGCAGGACTACCGCACGGAATACAAGCGCGAGGCCTTCCAGATGTTCACCGCGATGCTCGATCGCGTGAAATTCGAGACGGTGACCCGCCTCATGCAGATCGAAGTGCGCACCCAGGAGGAGGTCGAGCGCGAGGAGGAGGAGCGACGCCGCCGTCTGATGCGGGCTCTGAGTCCACAGCACGCGGAAGCGCTCTCCGCCCTGGCGAGCGGCGCGGAAGCGCCGCCGGAAGCGGCAGTGCCGGCGGCCGCGCATGCGGCGATGAATCGCGGCGGCTCACTGGGGCGTGGCGGAGCGGGGCTGCCTGCCGCGCCGCCGCCGGAGTCACAGGGAACGTTCATCCGCGGAGAGCGCAAGATCGGGCGCAACGAGCCGTGTCCGTGTGGCTCGGGCAAGAAGTACAAGCACTGTCACGGCGCGTTATCGAGCGTCGAGTGAAGCGCGACCGCGGTTCAATGTGACCCTGGTCGTCGCGGCGGCGATCCTGGATGGCACGGGAAGAGTGCTGATCGCCGAGCGCCCCGCGGGCAAGCACATGGCCGGCCGCTGGGAATTCCCCGGCGGCAAGGTCGCGCCCGGCGAGGCGGAGGAGGCTGCGCTCGCGCGGGAGCTGGCGGAGGAGCTCGGCATCGAGGTGCTCGCCGCGCGGCCCATGATGCGGCTCGAGCATCGCTATTCCGACCGCACCGTCGAGCTTTCCATGTGGCGGGTCGAGAGTTACCGCGGCGAGCCGCAGGCCCTCGAGGGTCAGCGGCTCAAATGGGTGGAGCGCGCGCAGCTTGGCCGCGAGGACATTCTCGAGGCGGACCGTCCGTTCGTGACCGCGCTGGTACAATGGCGGCAAGCAACAGCAGACGGGTTCCCCCATGGCAGCGAAGAGTGATCTCCCGGAAGTACACCTCGACCCGGCCGGTCTCTACCGGGAGGAGATCTATACCGATCGCCGCGCCGGCACGATCCGCCGCCTGACGCCCGTCACCGTGGACGGGTCGAACGACCCGGGGCGCCCGGTGCTGTTCTCCGGACAGACGCAGCTGCTCACCCCGGCCGGCGTGCTGCCGCTGGCGTTCGAGATCGAGGCGAACACGCTGGAGGAGGCGCTCGCCCGGTTCCCCGAAGGGGTCAACTCCGCGCTCGAGCAGGCGATCGATGAGGCACGCGAAATGCGCCGTGAGGCCGCCTCGCGCATCGTCGTGCCGGAGGTCGGCGGCGGCGGCATCGGCCCCGGTCCGGGACCGGGCGCCGGCGGCGGCAAGATCATCAGATGAGCGGCCTCGTGGCCGCTGAATGACCCGTCTTTGACGGCAGACCTGCTGCGGCTAGGTCTTTGCGGAACGGAATGTGCTGACGTCGCGTTGAACCCTTCCCGGCGCGTGGCGCCGAATACCGTCAAGGGGGTGCGATGCGTCAGGCTTCCGAGTCCGCGGCCGAGGTCCCCCTCGTCAGCGTGGGCATGCCCGTATTCAACGGCGAAGCCTTTCTCGAGGACGCGATTCGCTCCACCCTCGCCCAGACGCTCGATAACCTCGAGCTGATCCTGTGCGATAACGCGTCCCAGGACCGGACGGCCGAGATCTGCAGCGACTATGCCGCCCGCGACCCGCGCGTGCGCTATTTCCGCAATGCCCGCAATCTCGGTGCCGCCGCCAACTACAACCTCGCCTTCAGCCACGCGCGCGGCCGTTACTTCAAGTGGCTGGCGCACGATGACCGCATGCTGCCGTCCTTTCTCGCCAAGACTTACCGGGTCCTGGAGGAGCGCAACGACGCGGTGCTCTGCAACACGGTCATCTCCTATATCGATTCCGCGGGCGTGCAGTTCGGACTGTACGACAGCCGGCTGGCGGGCGCGGACTCGTTCTCGCCGTCCGAGCGGCTTGCGTGGATGGTGCTGCGGTCGCACAGCTGCGTGGATTTCTTCGGCCTGATCCGCCGCACCGCGCTGCGGGACTCGCTGCTGCATGGCACGTTTCACGGCGCCGACCGGGCGCTGCTCGCGCAGCTGGCGCTGCGCGGCCGGATGATCCAGCTGCCGGCTCCGCTCCTCGCCATGCGCGAGCATCCGAATCGCTACACCCGCGCGCAGCGCCGCTCCTCCGACCGGGCGTCGTGGCACGACAGTGCGCATGGGGGCAAGGCGAGCTTTCCAACCTGGCGGCTGTACGGGGAGTACCTGAAGCTGGTCCGGCGGGAGCCGCTGACCCCCACGGAGCGCTCGCGCTGTTACGCCGTGCTCGCCAGGTGGTGGGGCTGCAACTGGAACGTGGCGCGGGCGGCGGTCGATGTGCTGGCGGTGGCGGCGCCGAGCGCGCCCGCGCACGCGGAACGGCTGAAGAACCGGATCTTCGGCCTCGCGCCCGGTCATCTGCTCGCGGCCCGGCGGCGTTGATGAAAAGAGGCGCGGGGCCGCCGATGATGTCGGCGCGTGAGGCTGTTCCACGTAGTGCGTGGCGTACGCCCGAGCGGACGACCGCCCCGCTCAAACCCGCGAGACCTCACTTGGCGGCCGGCGGCGATCGATTCCGGATAGCGATGGTGGCGGCCTGCCCGATGCCGGCGCGGCGCGGTACGCCGCTGCGTGTCGAGCGGTTGGCGGAGGCGCTGGCCGCCCGCGGCCACGAGGTCGAGCTCATCACCTATCACGTCGCGGATGGGCCGCAATCGCTCGGCGTGCCGGTGCACCGGATCTTTCGCCAGCCGGTGTATTGGCGGATGCCGGTCGGGCCGAGCTTCCGCAAGCTCGTGTTCTACGATCCGGCGCTGTCATGGAAGCTGTCGCGCGTGCTGTCCGCCCGCCGGTTCGACGTCATCCACGCGCATCACGTCGAGGGGCTGCTGGTTGCCTTGCCGCCGCGGCTGCGCTACCGCATGCCGCTCGTCTATGACGCGCACACCATGTTGGCGGCGGAGTTGCCGAGCTACGCGACCGGTCTGACGCGCAGCGTCTTCGCAGCGCTCGGCGGTTGGCTCGACGGGGCCTTGCCCAGGCGCGCGGATCACGTCGTGGCCGTGACACCGGATATCCGCGAGCGGCTGGTGAAGGCCCATGGCCTGCAGCCGGATCGCATCACCGTCGTGACCAACGGCGTGGAGACCGGCTGTTTCCGCGTCGATACGCCGTCCGAGCAGGATGGGTCGGTGCGGCTCATCTACTCGGGGACGCTGGCACCGTATCAGAATATCGATCTGCTGCTCGAGGCGTTTGCGCGCGCGCGGCAGGTGCGCCGGGATCTCAGGCTCTGCTTCTCGGTCAGCTCCTCCTTCGAGCCCTACGAAGGCGTGGCGCGGCGCCTGGGGGTCAGAGAGGCCATCGAGGTGTTGGCGGATGGATTCGGCGAGCTGCCGCTGCGGCTGGCAGCCTCGGCGATCGCGGTGCTGCCGCGCACCAGCTGTCCCGGGATTCCGCAGAAACTGCTCAACTACATGGCGGCCGGGAAGGCGATCGTCGCGAGCGCCGGGTCGGCGAAAGTCCTGGAGCACGAGCGCACGGGTCTCGTGGTCGCGGATGGAGACGCGGGCGGGTTCGCCGCCGCGCTGCTGCGGCTGGCCAATGATCCGGAGCTCGGCAGGGCGCTCGGCCGCGCCGCCCGCGAGACCGTCGAGCGGGAGTTCAGCTGGGAAGGGGCGGCCGAGCGGCTGGAGCCGGTGTACGCGCGGCTGGCGGCTACAAGGCGATCAGCTCCGGGTGCAGCGAGCGGGCGGCGAGGTCATGCCTGATCTCATCGCTGTAGATTGAGTTCATGACCAGCACCACCTCCGGGCGCAGCGTGCGCAGCGCATCGGGGGAGACGATCTCGAGACCGCTGCCGGCGAGGAATTTGCCGTGCTTGTGGGGGTTGACGTCCACCACGGCGACGAGCTCCGGCCCGAGGGCCAGCGCGCTGACCAGCGAGACGCACTTCGAGCCCGAGCCCCAGATCGCGAGCCGGTGACCGCGGTCGCGATGGCGCGCCAGTGCGTCGGATAGCGACTCCAGCCGGCCCTTCACCTGCCGCTCGAAACGCGCCACCAGCGAGGTGACCGTCGCCAGGTCGTTCTCCTGCGGCAGCAAGGCATCCGTCGGCCGGGCGGCGGGCTGAGCCTCCAACATCAGATACTGGTCGTCGTAGGTCTTGTAGAGCCGGTGGACATCGAAGCCCGCCGAGCGGAACAGGCGCGCGAGCGAGCCGCGGGTGAAGTAGGAGCAATGCTCGTAGTAGATGTCCCAGAACGCCCCCTGCTGCAGCACCCGCTCCATGTCGGGAAGCTCGAAGAACACGTTGACGTGGCGGCGCTCGCCGATGGTCTCGCGCACCAGCCGCACGAAATCGAGCACCGGCGCGATGTGCTCCAGGGTGTGGCGGCAGCACACATAGTCGGCGTGCAGGTGCGAGTACTTCGGGCCGTAGAAATCGCGGATGAATTCGATGCGCTCCGCGGCGCTGGTGCGCGTGCGTTCCGGCCGGTATCCCGGATCGAGGCCGATGCCGGCGCAGCCGCTGCGTTCGCAGAGCCCCACCAGGAACTCGCCTTTGCCACAGCCGATCTCGAGCGCGGTCATCCCCGGCCCGAGCTCGAACCTCGCGATCTGATCGTCCCAGACCTCGTCGAGGAACCGCAGGAAGCGCGGCGAGTAGGCCTGTGTCTCCTCGTAAGCCGGCGAGTAACGCTCGAGCGCCGGATCGAATCTGACATTGCCGATGAAGCCGCAGCCGCGGCAGAATCCGAGCTCGATGTCGCCGCGCGGAAACTCCAGCGCCGCCTGCCGGGTGGAGAACATCAGGCAGCTGTGTGCCGGCACGTTCGCCACCCGGTAGAAACCGCGGACGTCTGCGCCGCCACAGCTCGGGCAGCGCGTCGCGGCAGACTCCGCCGCGAACGGCACCGAGCCGGCACGGATCAGCGGGCGCGCGTGAGACGAGGTCCCGAGGGCGGAATTTTCCGACATGACAGCTCCTAGACGACGACAGGTTCAGGCACGGGGACGATGAACCGTCCGCCCCGCCGGCGAAACTCCGCCTGCTGCTCCATGATCTCCTCCTTGAAGTTCCACGGCAGGATCAGCAGGTAATCCGGCTGCGCGTCCAGGATCCGCGCCGGCGGCACGATCGGCAGCCGCACGCCCGGAACGTACCGTCCCTGCTTGTGGACGTTCCGGTCGGCGACGAATTCCAACATGTCGGGCCCGACACCGGCGAAGTTGAGCAGGATCGTCCCCTTGGCCGCCGCCCCGTAGCCGGCGACCCGCGCCCCCTGCCGCCGCAGCCTGCCGAGCAGCGTCACCAGTCCGTCACGGATCCGCCCGACCCGCGCCGAGTAGTCCGCGTAGTACTCGAACCGGTCGAGCCCGGCGCGCCGCTCCGCCTGCAGATATTCAGCCACCGGACGATCGTCGCGTTCCTGCCTGCCGACGAACAGGCGCAGCGACCCGCCGTGAATCGTCAGCGGCTCGACGCGATTCAGGGCGAGCCCATGGCGCTGGAAGAGGCGCCGCAGCGCCGTCACCGAGAAGTAGCAGAGATGCTCGTGGTAGATGGTGTCGAACTGGCCCTGGTCGATCATCTCCTTGACATAGGGGACCTCGATGACCGCCACTCCATCGTCCTTGAGCAGCGCGGCGATCCCGGCGACGAAGCCATTCGTGTCGGCGACATGCGCCAGCACGTTGTTGGCGTGGATGACATCCGCGCGGCGCCCATCCGCGGCGAGTTGCATCGCGAGATCGCGGCCGAAGAACGCCTGCAGCGACTCGACGCCTCTGGCGCGCGCCGCCGCGACCGGGCCGGGGGCGGGGTCGATGCCCAGCACCCGGATGCCGTGCTCCCGGTAATACTGGAGCAGATAGCCGTCGTTGCTGGCGAGCTCGACCACCAGGGAATTGCCGTTCAGATGCTTTTCCGCTATGCGCGCCGCAACGTTGTCCGCTGCGTTCCGCAGCACCGTATCGGTGAACGAAGAGAAGTAAGGGTAGTCCGCAGCGAAGAGCTCTTCCGGCGGCACCGTCTTCAGGATCTGCACCAGCGTGCAATCCGGACAGAAGGCGACATCCAGCGGATAGCGGGGCTCTTCGCGCTGCAGAGCATCCGGCGCCAGGAACCCGTCCGACAGCGGCAGATCGCCGAGCGACAGGAAGACGCGGAGGTCGCGCCCGCCGCAGCTGCGGCAGAGGCTCGTGCCCGTGGAGCCGGTCATGCGGCCGAGTAGCGGGGCGCGGAAGCCGGGTGAGCTGCCGCGGCAGGCGCCGAGGCTCGCCACCGCAGCATCTCGTCGAGCGCCCCGGCCGACTGCAGCTCGCGGATGCGCTTCAGACGGATGAACGATGAGCTGAGGAATTCCTCGGCGCTGGTGCCGTGATGGCACAGCGCCTCATAGACCTGCTCGATGCCCTTGCGCACCGTCCACTGCGGCTGGAAGGCGGCCAGCCGTGAGCGGATCTTCTCGCAGTTGACCCGATAGTTGCGCGCGTCGGGGCCGGCGTCGCCTGCGTACGTGACTTTGGAGTTCGGCACGACCTCTGCAACCATGCCCGCAACTTCGCGCACACGATAGTTCTCGGAGGTGATTCCCACGTTGAATGCTTCGTTGTGGACGAGCTCCCGGGGCGCCTCCAGAACGGCGACGAAGGCGCGCGCGATGTCCTCGATGTGCACGAGCGGGCGCCACGGCATACCATCGCTCTTGATGAGCACGTCGCCGGTGGTGCAGGCGTAGCCCACCAGGTTGTTGACCACCAGATCGCCGCGCAGCCGTGGGGAGACCCCGAAGGCCGTCGCGCTGCGCAGAAAGGTGGGACTGAACGAATCGTCCGCCAGCCTGGAGACGTCGCGCTCCACCCACACTTTGCTCTCGGCGTACGGCGTCACGGGATTGAATCCCGCCCCCTCGTCCAGGTACGAGTCGCCGGCGGCGCCGTAGTTGCTGCACGAGGAAGAGAAGACGTACCGTGGCACGCCCGCCTGCTTCGCGAGGCGCGCGAGGCGCACCGAAGCCTCGTGGTTGATCGCGTAGGTGGCGGTGGGCTGCAGATCTCCCAGCGGATCGTTGGAGACGCCGGCGAGATGGAGGACCGCGTCGTGCCCGCGCAGGTCCTCGAGCTCGACCTCGCGGATGTCCTTGCGCAGCACCGCGCTCGGGGATGGCTCTTCGGTCGCGAAGCCGCAGTCCTCGTAGAGGAAGCTGTCGAGCCCGGTCACGTGGTGGCCGCGGTCGAGCAGCATCGGCAGCAACACGTGGCCGATGTAGCCGTCATGACCGGTCAGCAGTACTCGCATTTGTTTCATGGGGTCACTTCCAGATCTTCCAGGGAGCATCGCCGCCGGCCCACAGCGACTCGAGACGGACTTTGTCGCGCATGGTGTCCATGCATTGCCAGAAGCCGTTGTGCTGGTAGGCCATGAGCTGGCCGTCGCCCGCCAGGCGCTCGAGCGGCTCACGCTCGAACAGGGTGGCATCGCCGTCGATGTAGTCGAAAACCCGCGGCTCGAGAACGAAGAAGGCGCCGTTGATCCAGGCCTCGCCGGCGAGCGGCTTCTCATCGAAGCGAGCCACGCGCTCGCCATCGAGCTCCAGGCGGCCGAACCGCGCCGGGGGGCGCACCGCGGTCACGGTGGCAATGCGTCCGTGGCGGCGGTGGAACTTCAGGAGGTCCGTCAGGTTTAAGTTCGAGACTCCGTCCCCCCACGTCAGCATGAAGGTCCCGCTGCCGAGATGTGGCGCAAGCCGTTTGATGCGTCCGCCGGTGTTGGTCTGTTGACCGGTGTCGATCAGGTCGACGACCCAGTCCTCGGAGCCGCCGTCGCCGTTGCCGCCATTGCCGTGCCGCTCGACGCGGCCGGTCTTGAGGGATATGCGCAGGTCGGACGCCAGCGAGCAGTAGTCGGCCATGTAGCGCTTGATCTGCTCGCCTTTGTAACCGAGTGCGACCACGAATTCCTTGAAGCCGTAGGCCGAGTAATGCATCAGGATGTGCCAGAGGATCGGCCGGCCGCCGATCTCGACCATGGGCTTCGGCCGTACGACGGTCTCTTCCGCCAGTCGGGAGCCGACGCCGCCTGCGAGAATGCCTACTTTCATGCGATCCTAGCCGTAGTGCCCAGTAAGTCCCGGATTGTTCTGCCTCGGCTACAGCTCGCAATAAGCGTTCCCGCGCCATGAGCCGCATGCGGGTCCTGGCGGCGAACATGGCCGCCGTCATCACGGGGAAGGCGGCCACGGCCGTGGTGGGGCTTTTGACGGTGGTCGCGCTCACGCGCCACCTGGGACCTACGGAATTCGGGTACTACCGCACCGTCCTCACGTATTCGGCGTTCGCCGCCGTGCTCGCCGACTCCGGCCTTTACATGGTGACGCTGCGGGAGATGTCGCAGAGCGGGGTCGATGCGGGCAGGGTGCTCGGCAACGCGCTGCCGTTACGGATCGTGAGCACCGGCAGCGTCCTGCTGGCGGCGGCCGCGGTTGCCTGGCTCACCCCATACGACCCGCCGGTCAAATGGGGCACGCTGATCGGGGCGGCGATCTACACCTGCCTGCAGACGAGCGACTTTCTCATCGCCGCCTTCCAGAGCGTTCTCAAGCAGGCGCGCAATGCGATTGCCGAGGTCACGGGAGCCGCGGTGACACTGGCGGCGGTCTCCGCGTTGGCGCTCACGCATGTTGGAGCGCTGCCGATGCTCGGCGCCACGCTGTTGGGTGCCGCGGTCGCCTTGGGTGTCTCCATCAGGCTGGTGCGGCGCCTGGTGCCGTTTCGGATGCGCTGCGAGCTGCCGCAGTGGCGGCTGTATCTGATCGCGGGGCTGCCGCTCGCCGGCTCGCAGATCCTGGGGATGGCGATGTTGCGCGGCGACTCGCTGCTGCTGTCGCTGTTTCAGCCCGCGGCCGCGGTCGGCCTCTATGGCGTGCCGTCGAAGCTGTTCGAGATCACGACCTCCGTGCCCTACATCCTGGCCGGCCTCATGCTGCCGGCGCTGGCGGCGAGCGCGCAGAAGGATCGTGCGGAATTCGGCCGGCAGCTCGGCAGCACGCTCGATGCGGCGGCAGTCTATGGGGTGGGTGTCGTGATCGCGTTCGCGCCGTTCGCGGGACGGCTGCTGTCGCTCATCTCCGGTGAGCAGTTCGCCGCCGGCGCGCCGGCTCTGGTCATCATCTCGTTCGCCATCGCTCTCGCGGGGCTCACGCATGTCCTGCGGTTCACCCTGGTCGCCTGCGGGAATCCGCGGCTGGTACTGATTGCGGACGCAGTCGCGTGCACGTGCGCATTCGCAGCCTACTTCGCGCTGATTCCCGGATTCTCGCTGCTCGGAGCGGCCGCCGGCACGGTCGTCGCGGAGGCGAGCGCTCTCATCGCGATGAGCATCGCGCTGCGGCGCGCGGGGCGCCGGCTGCCCTCGCTGGCCAATGCCGCCAAAGCGGTCGCCGCGGGCGCGCTGGCGGTCTTGTCGATGAAGTATCTGGCCGCCTTCGGCACTCCCTGGCTGTTGGCGCTCGCCGCGGGCGGCGCGCTGTATCTCGCGCTGCTGATGCTGACACACGCGATACCGCGGCAGCTTCTTCTTGTAGTATTGGGTGCGGCACGAAAGACTGGAGTGGGCCATGGGTAGAGACAGGCGAACGTCGATCCTTCTCGCGGCAGGGACGGCGGGGCTGCTGGCCGGCTGCTCGCTGCTGGTCGGCCAGCCCACGCCGGTTCCGGCCCCGGGGCGGCTCGATGTGCCGCAGCCGACCGCCACCCAGGTGGCGGTGGGTGCCAACCCCAACCCATCGGCGCCGCGCCTCAATCAGTTCGTGGCGCAGATCAATCCGCGCGGCGAGCGTCACACCGCCAACCCGTACGCGTGGCTGGAGAGCGTGCATTCCGACCGGACCCGGCATTGGATCCTCGTCGAGAACCGGAGGACCGCGAACGCGCTGGCGGCCACCCCGCGGCGGGCCTGGATCCGGACCCGTCTCGAGCAGCTCGAGGCCGGCGGCAACGCCGGCGTTGCCGGGAGCGTCGTCGTGCAGCGGACCTTCTACACGGGATCTGACGGCACGCGCTTGCGCATGGAGATTGCTCACCGGCGCGATCTGGCCCGCGACGGCAACCGGCCGACGCTCCTCACCGTCGTACCGCCCAGCAACAAGCCCCTGGCCCGGCTGCTGCAACCGTTCGTGTTGGTGTGGCTGGAGATGGGCGGCGTATACGCGCGCGCCGAAGTGCGCAGCAGCCTCGCGCCCGTGCCCGGCCCGGGCGGCGCCGCGCCGCCGTCTGACAAGCCCATCGCGCTCGGCGATCTGTTCTCGGCCGGACAGTCGCTGATCGATCGCGGCTACACGCGCCACGAGCGGCTCGGCATCTCCGGACACGGCTTCGGCGGCCTCATGGCGGGCGCGGCCGTTGCCCTGCGGCCGGATTTCTTCGGCGCGGCATTGCCGACCGGCACCTGGCAGCAATACCGGCAGATCACCAGCGGCAATTGTTTCCCACCGACGCTCATTACGACGGCGGAACGCGATGGCACCATCAGGCCCTGGCAGGGCTACGAGCTCGCGGCGGTGCTGCAGGCGGAGCAGGAATGCGGCCGCCGTCCCATCCTGATCCGGGTCGACGAGAGTGGGGGACCGGAGGAATCGGCCGCGGCGCGGCGCGAGCGCACCGCTGACGAGCTGGCGTTCGCGGCGAAGTGGCTCGGGGCGCGGGCCGGCCGCTGAGGGCCGTTACGACGGTCTGCGGTGCGGCGGCGGATCGCCGCCGCCCTGCCGCTGGCCGTGCGCCCCATCCGCATCCTCGTCCGGTGCCGGGTCACCGGGAATGGCGTGCTTCTCCGTCAGCCACGCGCCGAGGTCGATGAGCCGGCAGCGCTCGCTGCAGAAGGGCCGGAAAGGCGATCGCGACCAGTCGATCTCGCGTTGGCAGGTGGGGCACTTGACGTGCTGCGCGGCCATTATGGGCAGCAGGTGAGCAGGAATTTCACGTCGCCCTCGGCCTGGGTGGCGCGCTCGGCAAGACCCTTCCAGCTGAGGAAGCGCACGTTGCAGCGGTGGTGGCTGCCGCTCACCTCAGGGTAGAGTCCCATCGAGGCCGGCAGCACGATGCGCAGCAGCTGCAACGGATTCTCGCGCTCGAAAGTAATGGTGAAGTTGCCGCCCTGGGCGGTCTCCTGGCGGGTGCGGCCGTTCTGGCGCGTCAGCCAGATGAGCTCCGACACGGCATCGCACAAAGGCCGCAGCACGGTGAGCCACTGGTTGAAGGCCCTGACCCGAGCCTCGTCCGGCTGTGACAGCCAGTAGAGGTAATCCGGCAGGTCGAAATCGCAGGTGCCGCCGGGGATGCTGCTGCGGTGCTTGACCGCGTTCAGGAAGTCCGAGTCCTTCAGCGGCTGCAGGTTCGCGATGCCGGTATTGAGCAGCTCGGAGCGCAGCCGGGTCAGATTGACGATCAGGGTCTTGAGGCGATTGGCGTCGACGCCGGGCTTGGACTGATACTCCGCCAGCAGGGTGAGCTGCCGCTCCAGCTCCTTCAGCGCATCCGAGCGCACGTCGCTGCGCGTGATGATGGCCAGGATGTCGATCAGGCTAGACACCGCCGCCCGCGTGCCCCACTGGCTCGCCGTCTCGTTGTGGTAGAGCGCCTGGCTGTAGAGGAAATCGAGCCGCAGGAACGTTCGCATCCGCTCATTGAGCGGCTGCTCGAAAACCAGTGTCCGGTCACTCTCGAGAGCGTCGGGAGGGGCGTCTTGCTGAGGCGCGGCGGCCTCGGGGGCGTCGGTCGTCATGCGACCTATTGTGCGCGACATCCGCCGCCGGCGTAAACGCCCGCGGCAGGTTAGGAGAAGCGCGCCGGCGCGGCCTTGGCCGTAATCGTGGTGGCGCCGCCGGCGCCCGCCTGTCCGGCAAGCTCCAGATAGCGCGCGTGCAGGGCCGAGACCTGATCGCGCACGGCACTCAGGTCGCCCTCGTTCTGGATGACATCGTGCGCGGACTTGAGCCGCGCTGCGCGCGAGGTCTGCGCGTTGAGGATGGCGCGAGCCTGCTCCACGGTGGAGCCGTCGCGCGCCTGCAGACGGCGGATCTGCAGCTCCTCGTTGCAGTCGACCACGAGCGCGCGGTCCACCTGAGAGACGAGATTCTTCTCGACCAGCAGCGGAATGATGAGGATCTGATAGGGGCCGCCGGCGGCCGCCGACCAGGCCTCCACCGCGGTGCCGATGGCCGGATGTGTCAGCGCTTCGAGATCGGCCCGGGCCTTGGGGTCGGTGAAGACGATCTCACGCAGTTTCGGCCGGTCCAGATGGCCGTCGGGCGTCAGGATGGCGCGGCCGAAGCGCTCCACCAGCCGCTCGAGCGGCGGCTGGCCGGGCTCCACGACTTCACGCGCCACCTGGTCGGTATCGATGATCGGCACGCCGAGGGCGGCAAAGAACTTTGCCACCGTGGACTTGCCGCTGGCGATGCCGCCCGTGAGCCCGACGCGAAAAACTCTGTTGGCCATGATCTCAGCCGGAGGCGAACAATCCCAGATAACCCGTCACCAGCTCCCGCCCGAACATCAGCATCAGCCAGCCCGCGGCGGCGAGGAACGGCCCGAAGGCGATGGGCGTCGAGCGATTCTGTCCCCGCGAGGCCAGCAGCGCGATGCCCGCCACCGCCCCGACGGCCGCGGCGATGAGCACGGTCGGCAGCAACATTCGCCACCCCAGCCACGCTCCGAGCGCCGCCAGGAGCTTGAAGTCACCATACCCCATTCCTTCCTTGGCGGTGAGCAAACGGAAGAGATGATAGACGCTCCAGAGGCAGAGGTAACCTGCGATCGCTCCGATGATGCTCGAGCGCATGTCGACCGGGATGGGTGCGAGCCCCGGGGCGGGGGCGAAGAGGCTGAGGAGAAGGCCCAGCCAGAGCAGCGGAAGCGTCAGGCTGTCAGGCAGCAGCTGCTGGTCCATGTCGATGAACGCGAGCGCGACCAGGAACCAGGTGAGGACCAGTCCCGCCGCGGCCGGCCAGGCGAAACCGAGCTTCCAGGCCACCGCCGCGGAGAGGATGCCGGTGAGAGCCTCGACGATGGGGTAGCGGACGCTGATATGGATGCCGCAGCTGGCGCAGCGGCCGCGCAGCGCGACGTAGCTCAGGATCGGGATGTTCTGCAGCGCCGTGATCGGCGCTTTGCAGCCCGGACAGGCGGAGCGGGGGACGATGAGATTGAAGGGCTCCTTCCCGGGCGGGTTCGCCGGCAGGGTCGCGGCGTGGTCAGAGTGCGCGAGCTGCGCCATCTCCGACATTTCCTCGCGCCACCGGCGCTCCATCATGATGGGCACCCGGTGGATGACCACGTTGAGGAAGCTGCCCACGATCAGGCCGAGGACGAAGCACACCCCGATGAACAGGGCGGGCGAGGCGGCGAGAAGTGCGATCACCGATCAGATGACCTGACCCATCTTGAAGATCGGCAGGTACATGGCGACGACGAGTCCGCCGACCAGCACGCCGAGCACCACCATGATCAGCGGCTCGAGCAGGCTCGACATCGCGTCCACGGCGTTGTCGACTTCCGCCTCGTAGAAGTTGGCGACCTTGGCCGACATGGAATCCAGCGAGCCCGATTCCTCGCCGACCGCGATCATCTGGATGACCATGTTGGGGAAGATGCCGCGCGCCTCCATGGCGCGCTGCAGGCGCTGTCCGGTGGCGACCTCGTCCTTCATCTTCATCACGGCGTCTTCATACACGATGTTGCCGGTGGCGCCCGCCACCGACTCCAGCGCCTCGACCAGCGGCACGCCTGCGGCAAACATGGTCGAGAGCGTGCGCGCATAGCGGGCGATCGCCGCCTTGTTGATGATGGGCCCGATGATGGGAACCTTGAGTGAGATCCGGTCGAGCACCTCGCGCATCTTGCGCGAGCGCTTCTTGAAATAGAGAAACGCCCAGATGCCGGCGCCGATGGCGAGCCCGAGGAATATGCCCTCGTGCTGCACGAACTGCGACAGATTGATCACCAGCATGGTGAATGCCGGCAGATTGGCGCCGAAGCCCTGGAAGAGCTTCTGGAACTCCGGCACCACGAAGATCAGCAGGATGGTGGTGACGATGAAGGCGACCACGATCACCGCGGCGGGGTAGAAGAGGGCTTTCTTGACCTTCTTCTTCATCGCCTCGGACTTCTCCTTGTAGGTCGCCACTTTGTCGAGCAGCGACTCCAGCGCTCCCGCCTGCTCGCCCGCTTCCACCAGGTTGACGAACAGGTCATCGAAATAGAGCGGGTGCTTCGCCAGCGCCTCGTGCAGGGAGGTGCCGGCCTCGACGTCACCCTTGATGTCGAGGATCAGCTTCTGCATCGCGGGCTTCTCGCTGCCGGTGCCCACGATCTCGAACGCCTGCACCATGGGGATGCCGGAGGCGAGCATGGTGGCGAGCTGGCGGGCGAACACCGCGATGTCGCCGGCATTGACTCTGCCGCCCTTCGCGGCCTGCGCCTGCTTCTTGATGCGCGATGGCGCAATGCCCTGGCGGCGCAGCTCCGCGCGCAGCGCCGATTCATCCGGCGCCAGACTCTTGCCCTTGACGCGGTTGCCGCGCTTGTCGCGCCCTTCCCACGCGAAGGAAGTATCGCGTTTGATGGCCTTGACCGTGCCGGTTGCCGCTGCTGCTGGTGCCATGACTACCCCGTACTGCGTCAGTCGACAGTGACGCTGTTGACTTCCTCGAGACTGGTGAGGCCCGCTCTGACTTTCTCGAGGCCGGAACGCCGCAGATCCCAGACACCTTCCTTGCCCGCCTGATCGCCGATTTCAGGGGCGCTGCCGCCCGCGAGAATCATGCGCGCGATCGCATCGGTGATGGGCAGGACCTGATAGATGCCCACCCGTCCCTTGTAGCCGTCCGTGCAGTTGGCGCAGCCCTTGGGCGCATAGATCCGCAATCCGCCCTTCACGTCGTCGTGCGTGAACCCTTCCTTGAGCAGCGCCTCCTCCGGGACATCCATTGGCTGCTTGCATTGTGAGCAGAGGCGTCGCGCCAGGCGTTGCGCAATGATGAGACTGACCGACGTCGCAATCGCATAAGGCTTGACACCCATGTCGACCAGTCGGGTCAGGGTCTGAGGCGCATCGTTGGTATGCAGTGTCGACAGCACCAGGTGGCCGGTTTGAGCGGCCTTGATGGCAATCTCCGCGGTCTCCAGGTCGCGAATCTCGCCGACCATGATGACGTCCGGGTCCTGACGCAGGAAGGCGCGCATCGCGGCGGCGAACGTCAGGCCGACTTTCGGATTGACGTTGACCTGGTTGACCCCGGGGAGGTTGATTTCCGCCGGGTCTTCGGCGGTGGAGATGTTGGTGTCTTCGCGATTGAGGATGTTGAGACCGGTGTAGAGCGATACGGTCTTGCCGCTTCCCGTCGGGCCGGTCACCAGGATCATGCCCTGGGGCTTGGCCAGGAATTTCTCGTAGAGCCCCTTCTGGAAAGGCTCGTAGCCCAGCGAGTCGATGCCCAGCATGGCCTGCGAGGGATCGAGAATACGCATCACGATCTTCTCGCCGAAGAGCGTGGGACAGGTGCTGACGCGGAAGTCGATGGCGCGGCTCTTCGACAGCTTCATCTTGATGCGCCCGTCCTGCGGGACGCGCCGCTCCGCTATGTCGAGGCGCGCCATGACCTTGAGGCGCGCCGAGAGCTTCTGCGCCAGCGCCACGGGCGGCTGCGCGATCTCCTTCAGCACGCCGTCCATGCGGAATCGCACGCGATAGGTCTTCTCGTACGGCTCGAAGTGGATGTCGGAGGCGCCGCGCCGGATGGCATCGAGCATGACTTTGTTGACGAAGCGGACGATGGGCGCATCTTCCACGTCGTCGCGGCTGATCTTGTCGTCGACCTCGTCCTCGCCGCCCGTGACCTCGAGGGAGTCGAGATCGACGTCGTCGTCGCCGGCGAGCGGGGTGATGTGCGCTTCCGCCTGCTCGATGGCCTTGTCGATCGCCTTCTGAAGCTTGTCGTCCTCGACCAGCACCACCTCGATGCTGAGGCTGGTCTGGAACTTGATCTCGTCGATCGCATGCTGGTTGGTCGGATCCGAGACCGCGAGGAACAGCCGCCTGCCGCGGCGGAAAACCGGCAGCACGCGGTGCTTGGCGATGAGCTTGTCGTTGGCGACGCGAACGGTCTCGAGGTCGAGGTTGACCGAATCGAGGTCGAAGAGCGGTACGCCGAATTCGTTGGCCGCCGCCACGGCAATATCCCGCGCGGTCGCGGCGCCGCTCGATACGAGCTGGCTGACGATATTGGTGTGGCGCTCCTTCGCGGCGTTCATGGCCTCGAGCATGGCCGCCTCTTCCACGACCCCATCCTGCACGAGGCGCTGAGGCAGGCCCCCCAACCCGGAGCGGGCGCCTCCAAGCGCTAGAGAAGCGTTCTCATTCATGGACTTACGGCAAGCGGCTCTGGCCCGTGGTGCTCAAGTCTACCGGAGCCGAGGGCTCAGGCAATTGTCATATCTCGTGCATGGTCGCACACGCCATGGGGCCTCTGCGTGACTGGCTTCCCAAAAGAAGAAGCCCCTCCGGAGAGGGGCTTCTTGGGGGTCCATCCTGAGGGTGTGCTTAGTCGCGGCAGTTCGACGGCACGTACTTGTCGTACGTGTTGCTCGACGGCTGGCACAGCCAGGTGATGGCATCCGAAGGCACGGTGCCGGCGGTAAGGCCGGAGCCATCGACCTGCGGGGTCATCGTGAGCGAGAAGCCACCAGCGACCGCGGTGTAGTTCACCGTGATCACGCCGGTGCCGGCCGCGACGCTGACGCTCGACACGTTCGTCGTGGACGCCGGGGCCGTCCAACCCAGCACGAGGCTGGTGGCGCCGTCAGCCGCATTCTCGGCAACGGTGGTCTCGGCGGCAGCCGCCAGGTTCAGACCTTCCGTAACGCGGGCGCGGATGACGTAGTTCTGGTAAGCAGGAATGGCGATGGCCGCCAGGATGCCGATGATCGCGACGACGATCATCAACTCGATCAGGGTAAAACCCTTTTGCGCGGACTTCATGAGCTAGGCTCCTAGAGAGTGGTTATAAGGTTGGCTCAGCGGCGCAAACGGGAGCGCCTGCTGGGGGAGTAAAAGCAAGGCCTATGCCAACGGACGGCGGCGCGTCTAACATACTGAATACGCTGATAAAAGTCCCTATTGCGCCCGGCTGTTACTTGACTTAGTGTGATTGGTCGCTGACCAGCGACGCCGAGCGGCACGTCACAAAGTGACGCAAACTGTCAGTGGCGGCCTGTTGGTCTGGTGCGCCGTAGGACGCCTTCCGACTCCGATGAATCTGATGAGCCAATCACACCGGCTCGCTTCCAGCGAAAGACATAATTCGCGCGGCGCACCGCTACCTACGAGATGCTGAGTGGCTGCAATCGCTTTCATGCAAGACGGCACCGAGCCATTCGAGACGCCCGAGCTCGAACTGACCATCCTGATGCCTTGCCTCAATGAGGCCGAGACGGTTGCCAGCTGCGTGCGCAAGGCACGCAGCTTCCTGGAGCGGACGGGCATCGCGGGCGAGGTTCTGGTGGCGGACAACGGGTCCACCGACGGCTCGCCCGAGCTGGCCCGCGACGCCGGGGCGCGCGTGGTTCCGATTGCCGCCAAGGGCTATGGCAGCGCGCTTCTGGGTGGCCTGCGTGCGGCCCGGGGGCGCTTCGTGATCATGGGCGATGCCGACGACAGCTACGACTTTTCCAGCCTGGACGGCTTCGTCGAGTCGCTGCGCGCGGGTCACACCATGGTCATCGGGCATCGCTTCCGCGGCGGCATCCGTCCAGGCGCGATGCCGTGGCTGCACCGCTATCTCGGTAACCCGGTGCTCAGCTTCGTCGGCCGGCTCTTCTTTTCGTGCCCCATCGGCGACTTCCACTGTGGCCTGCGCGGCGTCGATCGGACGGCCGCCCTGCGGCTCGGCCTGGCCGCGCCCGGAATGGAGTTCGCCAGCGAGATGATCGTCAAGGCGGCGCTGGCGCGTTGGAGCATCGGCGAAGTGCCCACGGTGCTCTCGCCCGCCGGCCGATCCCGGCCGCCGCATCTGCGCAGCTGGCGTGACGGCTGGCGGCATCTGCGCTTCCTTCTGATGATGAGCCCGCGTTGGTTGTTGCTCTACCCGGGCGCTTGCCTGATCGCCGCAGGCGTTGCGGCGGAGGTGGCGATCCTTCGCGGTCCCATCGTGATTCACGGCGTCGGCTTCGACATCCACACCATGCTCTATGCCGCGGGCGCGACGATCCTCGGCCTGCAGCTGGTGCTGTTCTCGGTCGTGGCGCGGACGGTGGGGGTGATCAAGGACCTGATGCCCATGACGGGCACGCTCTCCCGGTTCCTGCGGCTCTTCACCCTGGAGCGTGGGATTCTGCTGGGGGTTTCCCTGGGTCTCGCCGGCCTCGCACTCGCCGTGTACTCCGTCGACACGTGGGCGCGCGCCCGTTTGGGTGCGCTCGATCCGGTGTCGGTGATGCGCATTGCGATTCCTTCGGTCACCTTCATGTTGGCGGGCGGTGAGATCCTCTTCGCCTCGTTCCTCCTGGGGCTGATCGACGTCCGCCCGTCGGACGAGACCTGAGCATGAGCTCTGCCGAGGACACTCTGGTGCTGCCGCGGCGGCCGGCTCTGCTCACGGCGCTGGCCCGTTTCATCTGCTCCCCGCGGTTCGCCGTCTATCTCTGCTGCAGCCTCATCGTGGTGTTGACCAGCTACGAGCTCGGCAAGGACATGGCGTGGGACACGCTCGACTATCACTTCTACGCCGGATTCAGCGCGCTGCATCACCGCTTCGGGCAGGACTATTTCCCGGCGGGGCCGCAGAGTTACCTCAACCCCTATGTCTACGTGCCGTTTTACCTGCTGGCCACGTCCGGCCTGACGGCACCCCAGGTCGCATTGATCCTGGCGGCGGTGCAGAGCGTCATCCTGTGGCTGGCCTACGAGCTGGCTCTGGCCGTTGCGCCGCCGTCGACGCCGCGGCGCCGCCTGGCGCTGGCGCTCTGCGCCGTGGCGCTCGCTTATGGCGAGCCCGTCCTGCTCAACGAGCTCGGCTCGAGCTTTGCGGACATCACCACCGCGGAGCTGGTCGTCGGCGGCTGGCTGCTGTTGGTCCTCGCCATTCGCAGGCCGGCTGTCCTGCGGCTCGCCTGCGCGGGCCTGCTGTTGGGATGCGCAACCGCTCTGAAGCTGACCAATGCGATCCATGCCGTGTCGGCCGGTGTCCTCGTTCTGTTCGTGCCCGGCGGCTGGTGGCGGAGGGCGCGCGATGCGGCGCTCTTCTGCGCGGCCGGCGCCGTGGGATTCGCGGTGGTTGCCGCTCCCTGGGCCGTGGGTCTCGAGCGGCATTTCGGCAATCCGTTCTTTCCGCTGCTGAACGGCATCTTCCGCTCGCCCGAGTTCACGACCGCGCGGATCATCGATTACCGGTTCATTCCGATATCCCTCGGCGCGGCGTTGTGGCGCCCGTTTGCGATGATCGCGCCGGATGCCATGGTCCACGTGGAGTGGGCTTCACCGGACCTGCGGTACGCGCTGCTGTTGCTGGCGATGGTGGCGGCATCTACCTCGTGGGTCTGGAGGCAGATGCGGCGGAAAGCCGCCTCCGGAGCCGATCTCACGCACGATGATGCGGCGCGCGCCCGGGTGGCGCTCGGACTCGCTTTTCTCGTGGACTGGTCACTGTGGCTGACGGCATCCGGCAACAGCCGCTATTTCATTCCCATGGCGTGCGTTGCCGCGGTCCTGGCGATCGCGTTGCTCTTCCGGCTGTGCGCCGGGCGGCCCAAGCTCCTCAATTATCTTCTGCTCGCGGTCTTCGGCGTGCAGTTCCTGCAGCTTCACATGGGCACCGAGTATCCGTCCCGGACCGGGTGGCGGGACGAGCCGTGGTTCCAGGTCTCGGTACCGCGGGCGCTGGCGACCGAGCCTGCCCTCTATTTCAACATCGGCATCGAGTCGGACTCGTTCATCGCGCCCTATCTGGCGCCGGGATCCGGCCTCATCAACCTGGAGGGCGACTACACGCTCGGGCCGCGGGGGGCCGGCGGCCGGCGCATCGAGTCATTGATCCGGCGTTACTCGCCGCATCTGCGGGTTCTGGTGCGCGACATCCGGCGCGGCGAGAGCCACGAAGCCGGCTTCCCGTACGCGGTCAAGGTGAAGTTGAATGATGCGCTCGATCCCTTCGGCCTGCAGCTCGACACGGGTCAGTGCGCGGGTATAGTCGTCCGCGGCATCACCTCGCCGATCATGACCGTATACAGCGGCTCGGTGCCGCCGAAGGTCTCGCCGACCGATGCCGACATCGGCCACTTCATCTCCTGCGCGGTCGTTCCCCAGACGACGCGTGACCCGGCCATCGCCGCGGGTGAAGGCCCGGCCAACGTTGTGCTCGATCGGCTCGAAGATGCGTGTCCGGCACTCTTCCAGCCGCGCCGTCAGGTATCGTATCTGCTCGGCGACGAGGCGCACGGGTACATCTGGGCGCGCCAGTACGTGAATACCGACATGAGTGCGTGGGTGGCCGGCGGATGGGTACATTTCCAGAGGCTCAACGACGGCGGCAAAGAAGGCTATGCGGGCACGGTGACCGCATGGGAGAAAGCGCCTCCGCCCGTCACCTGCGGCCGGGGGCCCGACGGCTATTTCCTGCGGGTGATACGGCCGCACTGACCGGAGTCGCATGAGCTCCGTGGAATCCTCTGCGGCTTCTCCCCGAAGCGCGGCCGCCGCGCTCGTGGCGCTGCAGCGGGCCGTCACCTCACCGCGCCTGCTGGTCTACACCTGCTGCACGCTGCTGGCGCTGGTCACCGCCCATTGGCTCGGCAAGGAAATGCTGTGGGATACGCTGGATTACCATCTTTACGCCGGCTTCAGCGCCCTCCATGACCGCTTCGGTGTCGACTACTTCGCCGCCGCGCCTCAGTCGTACCTGAATCCCTACGCCTACGTTCCGTTCTACCTGCTCGCCACATCGGGGCTGAGCGCCTTCGGAGCCGCGGCCATACTCGCGGTGCTCCAGAGCGCCATCCTTTGGCTGACTTATGAGCTGGCCGTCACTCTCGCTCCCGCCGGCCGTCCCGCCGTGCGGTTGGCGGTCGGCGCCTGCGCAGCGTTGCTCGCGTTCGCGAATCCCGTGCTCATCCAGCAGTTGGGATCCAGCTTCGCGGACATCACGACGGCGGAAGTGGCGCTCGCCGGTTGGCTGGTGATGATTGGCGTGATTCGCGCGCCGGGTACGTGGCGCGTGGTGTGTGCGGGATTGCTGCTGGGCGCCGCGAGCGCCCTGAAGCTCAGCAACTCACTCGATGCGGTCGCGATAGCGATCGTGCCGCTCTTCGTACCGGCCGGCTGGCCGAAACGGCTCGGCTCCGCAGGCTGCTATTGCGTGGGTGTGGGGGTGGGCTTCGCTCTGGTCTCGGCCCCATGGTCGTGGCAACTCGAGCGGCACTTCGGCAATCCGTTCTTTCCGCTGTTGAACGGCATTTTCCGCTCGCCCGAGTACACGACCGCGCCGGTGAACGGCTCCCGCTTCATTCCCAGCTCGCTCGCGGCGGCACTCTGGCGTCCCTTTGCCATGACGGAGCCGGTCAGGATGGTGCATTTCGAGACCGCGGCGCCCGATCTGCGCTACGCGATCCTGCTGGTTCTCGCAGTGCTCGTGGCGGCCAGCTCGGCGCGCCGCGCGTGGCGAAGACGGCGGATGCCGGCGGCCAAGGGCCGCGGTGCGGGCGAAGGCCACGAGCGCCGCATGCTGCCGGCGCTCGCCTGCGCGTTCGTCATCAATTGGGCCCTGTGGCTTGCCTCGTCCGGGAACAGCCGCTACTTCATCCCGATGGGCTGCGTTGCCGCGGTGTTGATCGTAGCTCTGGTGCATCGCCTCCTGGCCGCGTGGCCGAGAGTGTGTGTCGGCGTCATTATTGCGATCCTGGGCGCCCAGATCTATCAGGTTCAGGCGGGAACGACGTTCCGTCCGCCGCTTCCGTGGGGTCGCACGGCGTGGTTCGACGTCTCGGTCCCGGAGCCGCTTGCCTCCGTGCCCGCGCTCTATTTCAGCGCCGACATACAATCCAATTCGTTCGTCGTGCCGTATCTGGCGGCCGGCTCGGGCTTCATCAATCTGGAGGGGGACTACACGCTCGGGCCGGAGGGAGCCAACGGAGCGCACATCCGCGAGCTGATCAGGCGGTTCTCACCGCACCTGCGTGTCCTCATTCCCGACATCAGCGTGAATGCCGCCCGCCATGCCGGAGTTCCGCACCTGGACAATGCCAACGACGCAGTGGAGCCCTTCGGGCTGCGGGTCGATCCCAGCCGGTGTGTCCGGATCGTGACCCGGGGTGCTCCCAAGCTGCAGATCATGACCGTGGGCCGACAGGTACCGAGACTGCCGGCGGCGGACTGGTATGCCAACTACATCGTGAGCTGCCAGCTCGTACCGGACGGCGCGCAACAGGACGCCGCGGTGTTCAGGGAGCGCGCTCCCAATCTGGTGTTGGACCGGCTCGAGGACGCATGCCCGCAGCTCCTGCAGCCGCGGCGATCGGTGACGTTCGTCGTCGGCGACCGCGCGCGCGGGTTTACCTGGGCCCGGCGATATTCGGATACGGACGTGTTGACGTGGATCCACGACGGCAGAGTCAAATTCCAGCGGCTCATCGGCGGCGGCCGCCAGCTGGATGTCGGCTCGGAAGCTGCCTGGGAGAAGGCTGCCTTACCGGTCGCCTGCGGCCGGCGGCAGAGCGGCGACTTCTTCCGAGTAGGAGAATGAAAACGAGCGGTGCAGGAGAAAGCTCATCGGCATGTTCAGCGCCGCGAGCAGCAGCGAGGCGGCGATGTACCACATGTGGGCCCCATCCACGAGCGCCTTCATGAGGGCCGAATTGACGAGCAGCAGTGTCCCGTTGAGCAGCAGGTAGCGGCAGACGCCGGCGCGGCTCAGCCGGGCGGCGAAGGTGAAGCGGCCGTTGAGCGTGTAGCCGAGGACGTTGGCGAAGCAGAACGCCAGGGCATACGCCAGCAGATAGTGCAGGTGGGCGAGATCGTGCAGCGCGGCCAGTACGGCCGTGCCGGCGGCGAGGCAGAGAAGTCCGACGCCGCCGAAGCGCACGAGTTGCGCTGCCGCCCGCAGAACCGAGCGCTGATCCATCAGCTCCTTTCCGCGAGCGCGAGCAGCTGTTGGCCGCCGCCGAAGGAGAGGGCGTCGTCGATCTTGAGCAGCTGATAAATGGTCGCGGCGGCGAAGCCCGCAAAGCCGCTCGGGCGCACGCTCATCACCTTCTCGGGGCCTATGAGGTCGGCGGCGCCGAGGTATGTCCACGCGAGCGGGCCGCCCCAGCATTTCAGCCTGCGGACGCGCAAGCCTGCGCGGGTCAGGCGCTCGCCCAGGACCTGGGGCTCGTAGCGGCGCACGTGTCCCGCCGCGACGTCCTGCGGGCCCCATTTCTTCGGCCACGCGGGAACGGAAACGAACAGTTGGCCGCCCGGAGCCAGCGCACGCGCGATGTGTGCGAGCGCAAGCTCGTCATCCGGCAGATGCTCCAACACCTCCATGCAGGTGATGACCTGAAATCCGCCGCCCCAGGGCAACGGCTGATCGCCCTGCAGGTCGCATCGGGCCAGCCGTTCCCTGAGCCCGGGCGAGGCGAGGTCGATGGCGGCCTGGGAGTACTCCGCGCCGTAGATGTCGAGCTTCGGCGAGCGCCTGACCGCTTCCAGCATGAAAGCGCCGTTGCCGGCCCCGACGTCGAGCATCCTCTGCGAGCTTTGCGGCCGCAGCGCCAGCCAGCGCTTCGCGAGACGGTAACGCGTGCGGGCCATCGGGCCGCCCGCATGGCAGTTGGCCCACAGGTCGCGCCAGAGGCGCTCGTACTGCTCCCGGTAGGCTTCTTGATCGGGCATCGAGGCTGTCATCGGTGCGCTCTCTCGGTCAGTGCCGTCGGGCGGATTTCGTCGAACAGCATCAGGTATTGCGACGCGCAGCCCGCCCAGGACCAAAGCTGGTGCGCACGGCGTGCGCGCTCGTCTCGCGCTTCCAGGTACGCCTGGTCGGCGAGCACTTCCCGGACCCCCCGTTCCCAGCCGTCGACGTCGGGCGCGAGGCGGGGCGTGGCATGCGCTCGGATCAGACTCCCCGCCGGCGGACAGGCGTCCCTGACTTCTTCCGTCGACAGGACACCCAACCCGCATGCTAGCGCCTCCTGTACCACGAGCGGTAGCCCCTCGCCCGAGCTCGGGAGAATGAGCAGATCGGCCGCCTGATAGATGCCGGGAAGGCGGTCCTGCCGAACCCTGCCGAGCACCAACACGTTGCCGCGGCTCCATCTCGAGGGGTCTTCCGGTCCGGAGCCCACGAAAACCCACAGCGGCTCCGGGAGGCGGGACGCAAGCGATTCGAGGATGTGCAGGCCTTTCTTTCTGACATACCGCCCGACGAAGAGGATCACCTGCCGTCCCGGCTCGATGCCGAGCTCCGCGCGCAGACGTCTTCGATCTTCTTCCGGTGCCGCTTTGAATCGGGCGGGATCGATCCCGTTGAAAACGAGACGGCTCCTGGCGCATGCGTCGCGGCGGAAAAAACTGCGCACATTGGCGCTGATGAACACGATCCGGGCGGCCAGGCGGAAAACCACCCGGCCCAGGGCCCGGGCCGAAATCTCATACAGCCGGGTCGACAGGGGGCGCCGCAGCCCGAGCGCGCCCATGTGCTGAGTGATCACGACCGGCCGGTGGCGCAAACGCGCCATCAGGACCGCCAGGATGCTGCCGAAGTACAGGTGCTCGTGAACATGGACCACGTCAGCCCTGCCGATCGCCCGCCAGAGCGTGGGAAGGGCCGACGGGAACCAGAGCGGGTAAGGGAGCTGCGTCACGCGCTCCATGACATTGGTCGTGTGGACCGGAATGGCGACTCGATTGGCGGCCGGCTCCGGCGGCGGGTCCGTGTCGCTGGAGAGCCATTCGCTGGACACCTCGCGCTGCGCAAACTCGGCAATCAGTCTCTCGGCGACTCGCTCGATCCCGCCACCGTGGGACGGGAAGTAGTTCGTCACGACGAGCAACCGGAGCGGATGACTGGCCGGCATGGTTCGATGGGGAGGCGGCAATCCGCGGATTATTGCCCAATGAGGCGGGCGAGGGCGTGAATAACCGCTTGGTTTTGCCGGCAACCCGGCGGCGAGCCGCGTTCCGGCCGCCGGATTGTAATGAATGCCGCAAGTGTGATCGGTTACCGAATCCGGACGTCCGGCCCCCGGCGGTACAGAAGTTCGAGCGGCCGTTCGTTTATGATGTCCCGGCAGCGATATTTTTCGGGACGCGCAGCCATGCTTCTCAAATGGTGGAACGCCCGCGAAGTCGTCGATATCGGCACGACGCTGGCAGATGGTCTCCAGCCCAGGGAAGGACGCCAGTCCCCGGCACATCCGGAGGATCGGGCGCGGGCGCTCCAGCAATGCGACCTCGACACCCTGCTCAGGCGCGTGACGAAGGAGGTCGCGCCGCTCAAGCTGGGGATCCTCAAGCGCGCCAAGCTCCTCAACTCGTTCAAGTGGCGGCTGCGGGAGCATGGCTTCGATCCGGATGCCGCCAACGAGCTGACGCAGATGGTGCTTATCCAGCTCTCCCGTGGCCATGCGAAGTTCGCAGCCCCCGCGGGTTACGAGGAGATGCCGGCTCGGGCCGACGCATCCGCCCGCCGAATCACTGCGCTGCTGGCCGGCGCGGATGCGCATTTCGCGGCGGGCCGCCGCGCCGCAACGGCTGCCGCCCTGCGAAGAGTGCTCCGCATCGAGCCCCGCCATGCCGCCGCGCACGCAAAGCTGGGCGCTACCCTCTGCTACCTGGGGCAGTACGACGAGGCGGAGCAGATGCTGCGCCGCGCCGTCGAGCTCGATGGGCGCAGTGCCGAGGCGCATGCCAACCTGGGGGCGCTCCTCTACTACAAGGGGGAGTTTGCCGCTTCGGAAACGGCTCTACGCAAAGCGGCGAAGCTCGATCCGAAGAATTCCGAGGCACTGGTCACCCTCGGTCTGACGCTCGGCGCCCGCAGCCGGCTGCGGGATGCCACGAGCTGCTTTTCCAAGGCCCTCGTGCTGAAGCCCCACAACGCCAGCGCGCTCTGCGGGCTCGGATGGCTGGCCAGCATCGAAGGACGCTTTCAGGACTGCGAGCGGCTCTACCGGGAAGCGCTCGAGTCGGACCCCAGGAAGCCCTATGCGTGGGCCGGATTGGCCGCGGTGCGGCGCATGACGGCTGCCGATGGCGAGTGGCTGCAAGGCGTCGAGCGCCTGGTCACCGCGGGCCTCCCGCCCGTCGACGAAGCGGCACTGCGCTTCGCGATGGGAAAGTATTTCGATGATGTCGGCGATTTCGCCGCCGCGTTCGGTCACTACAAGCGCGCCAACGAGCTGCAGAAGCTGGTGATCAAACCCTACGACCGCAGGGAAAGGTCCGCGGCCGTGGATGACACCATCCGCATATATGCGCCCGGGATGACGCAACAGCGGGTCGAGGGGGTCAGCCCATCGGCGAAGCCCGTCTTCGTGGTCGGCATGATGCGGTCGGGAACATCGCTCGTGGAGCAGATCGTCGCTTCCCATCCGCGCGCGGCGGGCGCCGGCGAGCTCGATTTCTGGAAGGACGCGGCGCTGAAGCACCGCGATCGCCTGCGCGGGGGCATGCCGGATGCGGCTCTCGCGAAGAAGCTCGCGGACTCCTACCTCGATGCGTTGAACGGGCACTCCCGCGAGGCGCTGCGGGTGGTCGACAAGTCGACCTTCAATTCGGACCACCTGGGACTGATCCACGCGGTGTTTCCGCGTGCGCGAATCATCTACGTGCGGCGCGATCCGGTCGACACGTGTCTGTCGTGCTACTTCCAACAGTTCGCCAACGCCGCCAGCTTCACGTTCGACCTGGCGGACCTGGCGCACTATTACCGGGAGCACCACCGCCTGATGCAGCATTGGCGTGCCGTGTTGCCGGCCGGAGCTCTTCTGGATGTGCCGTACGCCGAGCTGGTGGCCGACCAGGAGTCCTGGAGCCGGCGGATGATCGAATTCATCGGACTCGAGTGGGACCCGCGCTGTCTGGAGTACTACGCCACCCGGCGGCCTGTATTGACCGCCAGCAACTGGCAGGTGCGCCAGCGGATCTATTCCAGCTCGGTGGGACGCTGGCGCAAATACCAGAGGTTCATCCGCCCGCTGCTGCAGCTGCGGGAGTTGGAGCCCGCCTGATTCCGCGGCGGCGTTGCCGCTTCCCAACGGGCGCAGCCGACTAAGCGGGCCGCTCCATCGCGCCGGCTTTCGACGGCCGCGACAGCGTGACGTAGACACAACCGTTGTCGCTGCGCACCCACTCGGGAGTGATCAGCTCTTCCAGGTAGCCCTTGGCATTCATGATGATGGCCAGGAGGGCGGCCAGCGGCCGGCCGATCAGGGGGATACGCCTGCAGGCCGCGAAAGCGCACGTCAGGCGCACCATGGTCGTCCAACCCAGCGGACCCACGACCGATACGCACTCTGTCGTCTCGAACCCATTCGCGGCCAACTCCGCAAGCAGTCCCTGCCGCGTCCAGCGGTGATGGTCCTCGGGGTGCGGGTGGTAAAGCCAGGTCCCGTGCGTCGAAAGGATGAGCCAACCGCCGGCGCGCAGGATTCGCTTTGCCTCAGCGAGGTATTGCCCGACGTTGCGGACGTGCTCCAGCACCTGGAACGAAACCACCATGTCAGCGCTTCCATCGGCGAGGTCCACGTGCCCGTCCTCGTGGATGCGGATATCCGCGTTCTCGAGGTCGGCCCCCCGATAGGTGATGCCACGCGCGTCGAACACCGGACGATAGGGTTGCGAACCGCAACCCAGATCGACCGCGGTGGCGCCGGCGCGCCCGATCCGTGAGGCCATCCGTTCGATCGCCGGCCGCATGCCGCGCAGCACCAGCCAGTCGCTGTCTGTCATGCGGGGACGCAGCCTGCGCGCGGCGGACTCGGTGTGCATCGAGGAAAAGCGAACGGAAGGACTGTGATCAAACTATCACGCCGTACGCAGGGATCTCAAGTATGGTGCCCGCACGAGATTCGAGGGTAACGTCATGAAACGACGACTCAGGGGTTACGGGCTTCGCGCTCTGGCTTTGATGGTCGTCGTCGCGGCAGCCGGCGGGTGCGCGACCAGTCCTTCATTTGCTCATGCGGAGATGAGCCGGCAACAGACGTTGGCGATGCTCAGGGCCGGGCAGTTCGCCGCTCTCAATCGGCATTACGCGGTTGTCCAGGCGGCTTACGACAAAGGTTCCATATCGGACGAGAAGCTGCGTTCGGCGTTCCGCCGATTCTACGACACGTCGCCCGACCTCGACGCAAGATACGATTCGTGGGTAAAGGAAATGCCCGGCTCATACGTCGCGCACCTCGCCAGGGCGATCTATTACGTGAGGGTTGGAGAGGCGAGTCGCGGTAATCTCATCATTGCCGACACTTCCGCGGCACGGCTGCGCGGCATGGAAGCCGCCTTTGCTTCGGCCTCAAGGGAGCTGGAGACCTCGCGCTCGCTCGAGAGTAAGCCGCTGATGAGCGTGTTTTACCAGCTCGACATCGGCAAGTTCGAAGGCGATGCGGCGGGGAACCGGCAGCTGCTGCAGGATTCGCTCGCGATGGACCGCAGGAACTTCGTCGTCCGTGAAATGTACGTCCTGACACTGATGACGGCTTGGGGCGGCAGTACGGAACAGCTGAAGGCGTTTGTGACCAGTTGCAGAGCTGCCGGTCTGTCGGCGACGCAAATGAACGATCTGGAGAGCTACGTGTTCTCCGACGAGGCGTGGATCGATGACCGGGACGGCGGAAATTACAGACGGGCGGCTACGGAGTATCTCGAGGCTGCGAAGCTATCGGGCGACGATTCCTGTCTCTTATGCGCCAGTAATGATCTCCAAAAGGCCGGGGATTTTCCGGATGCCGCCCAGGTGTTGACGCAATACCTGGGTCGACACCCCGATTCGCCCACGGTTTTGCCGGTTCGCGCGTACGTGTACTTCAAGCTGGGACGCGTCGCTGATTCAGTGAATGACTGCAAGCGCGCGGCGGCGCTTGGGAACGCCTATTGCGAATACGAGATCGGAATGGCGTACACCTTTGCCGGGCTTGGCCTGCCGAAAGATCCGGACAAGGGAGTCGAGCTGTTGCGCCGCGCGGCGGCACAGGGGAACAAGGACGCGCAGAAGCTGTTGCCGATTGCGCGCGCCGAGCAGTTGACCCGTCCGCAGCCGGCCGGAGCTACTCGATCCCCAACTTCTTGATGCGATACCGCAGGGCCCGGAAGCTCATTCCCAGGAGCTTCGCGGCGGCGGTTTTGTTGTAGCGGGTTTTTTCCAGCGCTTTCACGATCGCGTCGCGCTCGATTTCCTCGAGGTGCTCGCCGAGGGCGGCGCCGCCGGCGGCGGCGGGTGCAGTCGGGAGTGCGG
>Ga0335075_10001589_pt1 | contig 37324 bp, 47 predicted proteins | sample Lox_Sample_24_FD_206723 | JGI IMG/M metagenome (GOLD analysis project Ga0335075, IMG submission 206723) | Soil microbial communities from Loxahatchee National Wildlife Refuge, Florida, United States - Lox_Sample_2.4 | ecosystem: Environmental > Terrestrial > Soil > Wetlands | place: USA... | reverse complement strand
CTTAACAGGCACCATACGGCGATGGGATTGTGTTCCTCGCGGGCTCGCGCGATCAGCTCGTCGGGCTCGCGGTTAACGAGTTCCTGTGGGTGAGAAGCCGCTGGTCTTGTCACGCGGCCCTCCGGCGCGCCGTGGCGGCGGAGGGGTTTGATCTGCTCGGGAGCGGCTTCCTGAAAACCAACACGTCTTCGTGTGCTGCGACCTGGGTGCGGTCGCCTCGTGCGCGGTAGCGCCGAACGTGGAGGGTCTGCCAGAGCGAGGGTCGCAATAGCAGTTCGCTGTCGCGGACGGTCGCCAACAGGCCGATGACGTGCTGCCAGTAGAGCAGGCCGGCGCTTTCGCAGAGCGCGATCGTGTCGCCGCTCAGGTTGCATAGCGCGCCGCGAGCGCGCATGTTCTTTGTGACACACACAAAGAAGCCGCCGGGCTTGAGCGTTGCTGCGCAGACACGGTAAATCTCTGCCATCGCTGTGAGGTATGCGTTGCCGCGGGCGTGCCCGAGGTTGCGCCGGTCGGGGCTGTAGTTGGTCGTGTCGTGCCGGCGCAGTGGTTCACTCTTGTTCCTAATGTCCGCGCATATGTCGGCGATCTCGCAGGCGTAGGGTGGTGAGGTAAGGATCAAATCAACGTGGCCGTAGGCCATGCGGGCGAGCTTGCCGCCGGTGTGTCGGCCCGCGCGGTGCAGGAGGTCTTGTGCGTCGGTGCTGAGCAGTCGGGGAAGCTGGCTGGCCTCGCCTTGAATCACTCTCGCCTGTGCGCGGGCGCGTCCGTCGGCGCGGGCCTTGTCGAGATTCGTGGCGGCGAGCTTCGCCCAGCGCCCCTCAAGCTCGACGCCGACGGCGCGGCGTTCGAGGTCGGCGGCCTCGACTAGCGTTGTACCGATACCGCACATCGGGTCCACGACAAGATCGCCCGGGTCGCTGTACGTCTCGATCGCGCGACGCGCGAGCGCGGGGAGCATCTTTGCGGGGTGGCGGTTTGACTCGGGCACGTAGCGGCGGTATCGCTGCCACTGGCTCGTCTTCTGCGCGCACGGCCAGACCGCGAGCGGCAGGTCTGATGTCTTTCGAGCTGAGTTGGTCAATTTGGGTGGGCGTCGAAACGGAAGACCCTTGCACTAGATAAAGGTCTTTTCCAGTGCTCTGGCGGTACAGCTTTGACCGCGAAAAGTGACACGCGCGGCTAGGGTCTCCCAATTGGAGGGGGGTCAGTACCGCAAGAGGTCGCCACGGTACTTTTACTTAGTGAAAGGGTGCCTGTCCGGTGCGAACCATTGATCCGCCGAGAAACTGCTGGCGTCTCCCCTACGTAGGAGAGACGCCAGCCTTGAATGCGCTACGCGACTGCGGTTTCGAGCGTGCGCGCGATCGTGTCCACCGTCTCGGCATAGCGCCGGATGGCCTCCACGTCGTTGGTCTCGCCCCATCCCGCGATGTAGGGGATGCTCTCGCCGGACGTGTCCAGTCCGATCGAGCCGCAAACGATCACGGCTGCCGTCTCCACGATGACCTCGGCGTCACTGCGCCCATGCTCTTTGTATGTCGGGACGCCTACCGCGTGGGCCAGCTCGTGAACGAGCGTGCGGACGTGAGCGTTCGCGCTTGCCATGTTGGTAGAGATGCAAATGAGTTTTTCGGATTCGCTGCAAAATCCGCCGCTGTGCTCCAGCGGCCGGTACTCCACGCGGTAGCCGATGCTTCGGGCGAAGCTCTCCAGCTTTCCGATATAGGGTGCGTGCGAGCTGCCAGTGATCGGCTCGCATGGCGGCTCGGACAGCGGCTCGCCATCGGTCTGCGATATGTCAAAAACGGAGACCGCGCGGAATAGTGTGATCGTCTCGTCTGTCTCCTCGCTCCTGTCGTCGTCGCGCCGTTGGACGACCATCGGCGCCATGATCTTAATGCCGTGCTCGCCCTTGCGAACCTGCCGGCCGAGCTGCTTCCACGCCTTGAATCCCGCGACGTGTGTAGCCTCGGGACACTGCATGGCGATCAACATGCAGTTATTCAGGCTGTAGTCATGGAACGTGGCGCGAGTTTCGGCCCATTTGCGCCACCCGTCCGACGTGAGTAGGGCGCGTGCTGCGCGGTGGATCGCGTCGCGTGCCTCGGCGCGCTTTGTCTCTCGGTATGCGGCGCGCTCGGCTTCTGAGAAGTTGCGGCGGCGCGCTATACTCTTGGCTGGCATCGAAAATAACCCTTTCGTTGTCCACGAGCCCGGACGTTGGCGCGTCGCGGGCTCAATTTTGCTTACTGTGTGTCTATGTAACCGTCACACCTCGTTGCGTCTTGTTACAGCGCGTCGATGATGGCTTGCGTGTGGCGCAGCGCGGCGGCCTCGGCCGCGGCGCGGCTGTTGTGTTTCTCCTCGCCGGACTCCTCGTCGCTGATGTAGCAGGTCGCTCGCCACGAGTAGTCACCGAGGCGGTCAACGGTGGCGAGGATGATTCTGAACTCTTTGCTTTCGTAGGTGGTGGTGTTTTGTGTGCGGCTTACCGTTATGTCAGCAGTGGTGTTCGTCATAGGGATACGAGACCAGACCCGGCGGTGAATGTCAAGGCTTTTTGCTCTAAGATTCGCTAAATCTTTTCGGTGAAAATGGTATGCGTGTGTGGGCAGCGGCGGCGATGACGATTTGCAGGACGGAGCGGGTTACGGTGCCGCTCCATACCGTTACAATGAGCGGCGCGCATGTGTCAGCGATAGCTGCGGTCGCGGTTTGCGCGCGGCGTGCGCTCGGCACGGCGAGGATGACGAACGGGTCGAGGTTGCGGAGGCTGCTGCGGGGAAGTATCTCGGCGTATCGTTTGGCCTTCTCGCGCAGGATTTGGGATGACTCGGTGCCGCGGTCAAGCTCAAGGAGGACGTGCAGAGGCGCGCGGCCGGGAAGTGTGAGCACGCCGTAGCCGTCGGGTAGCAGGGTGCCGGCGAAGAGGTGTGCGAGGGTGCGGACGCCGTACCACTCGGAGAGCGCGCCGTGGTTTTGGTTGGCTTCGACGGCGAGGCGGGTGAAGAACTCGTTGGCTTCGACGTGGTGCGTGAGGTTGCGGCTTGTGGCATAGCGGAGCGCGTCGGCGTGTGTGTAGTGCAGTTGGCTGGGGTCGATGCCCTTGTGGTCGGCGACTATGAGGGCGCCTGCCTCATCGAGTATCCAGTGGTAGGGCAGCGTGCCCTCGCCTCGTTTGGCGCCTGGTCGGAGGCGGTCGAGCACGCGCAGTTCGTACAGCAGTCCGAGGCGAGCAGCAGCGGTCCTCAGTCCGGTGAAGTGAAGGCGCTTTAGTTGGTCGGTCCTCAGGACGTGGTGCTCGTAGCAGTCGAGGGCGATGCGCCTGTCGCGTTCAGTCAGGTGCGCTGGCAGTGTTGCGATGTGCTGCTCTCGCAGTCGGCTCGGGCGAGCGCCCCTTGTTCTCTCGGAGAGTTTTGTGTTTGTCTCCACCTTATCGGGCCTGCTTATTTTCACTGGATTACCGTGATTTGCGGCGGGTTTCATTGAATCGGGGTCCTCCACGCTTAATTGGAGGACGAATTGGAGGACGTATCGGAGGGGGAATTGGAGGACGAATCGGCAGGCGTCATCCTGGCTCGCACGTCGCGCTGTGTCTCGATCGGGAGCGCTGGCGCTCGCTGGTCGGCGGCGAGCTGCGCCTCGGTCTGCTTGCGCGTGACGCCGTAGCGCCGCCGCGCGGAGGCCCTGACCGCCTGTGCCTGCTCAGGGGTGGCCGCCTTCAGGCTCTCGGTGGTGAGCGTGAACGCGCGTCCGGGTTGCCCTTCGTGGCAGAGCCGCACGGCGGCGGTGTAGAGGGGTAGGTGAGCGAGGTCGTGTGCGGATAGCTCGGGGCGGACCTCGCGCTCGAGGGCTTGCGCGTCGTCGCGTGATACCTGGAAGTAGACCTTGGTGCGGGCGTTGGCGCCGAGAGCTTCTCGCAGGTCGCGGGGTAGCTGCGCAAGGTGCTGGTGGGCGAGACAGAGCGACAGGCGGTAGGAGCGGGCCTCGGCGAGAACGTCCTCGAACGGGGTGGGGAGGTTCAGGTAGTTGTGGACCTCATCGACGTAGCAGGAAGCGTCACGGCGCTGCTCGGGCTCCAGGGCGGCGCGGGCGAGCGCGGCCTGCCAGACCCGTGCGAACAGGAATGAGCCGAGCAGTCGGCTTGTGTCCTCGCCGAGGGTGCCCTTGGGGAGCTTGGCGAGCAGCAGGCGTCCCTCGTTGAGCGCGCGGGGCACGTCGAGCGTCGTCTTTGGCTGGCCGACGATCGCGCGCACCGGGCGGCGCAGCAGGAACGCGCGGAGCTTGTTCAGCAGCGGCCCGGTGGCCTGCGCGCGGAGGGGGTCTGAGAGTTCGCTGTACCACTCCCAGAACGGGCCAAGCACGGGGTCGTTGATCTGCTTGGCGAGGCTGGCCTGCCAGTGGTGGTCGGTGAGCAGTCGCGGCACGTCGGCGAGGGTGCTTTCCGGTGAGGCGGTGCTGAGCGTCAGCACGGCGGCGCGGAGGATGTCGTCGGTGCGGGGGCCCCAGTAGCGCTCGAACACACGGCGGAAGATGCCGACGAGCTGGTCTGTGCCGAGGTCGCGGTCGGCGCTGTCGAGCACGTTCAGGCCGGGCGGCGCCTCGTCCAGCGGGTCGAGCAGGTCAACCTCGTGCTCGCGGCCAGCGGGGATGCGCGCGAGCAGGTCCTCGATCAAGTCGCCCTTGGGGTCGATCACGACCGCGCCGCGGCCCGCGTTGAAGTCGGCGAGCACGAGCCTGGCGATCAGCGTTGACTTCCCCACGCCGGTCGGTCCCAGCACGTGGATGTGCTGGCGCGCGTCGGCGACGGCGAGGTTGATCTGCCGGCCGTTGCAGCCACGGCCGAGCGGCTTGCCCTCCTTCGGCAAGCCGGGCGGTGGTGCGACCTCGCGCGCGCCCGCCATGAGGACGCCGGGGATCGCCTGCTGCGTTGGTAGGTGCGCGAGCGCGGCAAGCTCAGGCACGCCGAGCAGGAACGCCCGCCGGCCAAGCCGGCGCTCACTGAGCTTGCGCGTGGCGCGGAAGACTCGCCGCCGTCGCAGGAATACTCGCGTGCCGTTGTAGGGCGCGAACGCGCCGGACACCGCGTCGATGCGTCCGCGGGCCTCCTTGCGTGAGCCGGCGGTGACGGTGACGCGCACCATGCAGCGGTACAGCGACCCGGCGCTCTTGACCATCGCCTCGTGCACGTCCGGCGTGATCGTCGGGTCAAGCTGTGGCGGTGGCGGCGGCTGTATCTGGAACAACTGCACGAGACGAAGCAGCCGGCCGGTCGCTTGACCTCGCTTGATGCGGCGGGCGGCGGCACGCAGCCGGTGTTGCTCGCGGGCTGTCGCGGGCCGGGCGATCACCTGAACCAGCGCGTGCTCTGGCCCCGTGAGCCCGGATAGCTGGCCGAGAATCAACGGCAGCGGATCGGGGCTCAGCGAGGTATCGAGCGAGAACCAGCCAGGCCCCGACAGGGCAAGCTCGGAGGTCGCCTGCACAGTCCCCGGCATGGCGCTTTGCTTGGCGGTGTCGGCGGGCTCGGTCGTGACGCTCGCGCCGGGCCACGCCGCGCTGACGGCTCGCTCGATCAGTCCTGGCGGTGTCACCCGCGGCGCCCATATGCGGAAGGTTGTGCCTGCCTCGCTGGCGGCGATCTCCCAGGAGAGATGCGGCTGCCCGAACAACAGCCTGGCTGGCCGCGGGCGCAAGAGGTCGTGCAGCGCGCCCCACAGGAGCTGTCCGCCCAGCTCGTTCACATCGGGCGGCATACCGATCTGCACGAGCCGCGCCTCGCGCGCAAAGCCGCGCTGATGCACCTTGCGGATGACCAGCACACCGATGATCGCGGCGAGCGCGCACAGTGCGGCTGGCAAGAGCAGCTGCGCGAGCGGCGCGAGCGCGTGCGCGACGTAACCGCCTGCTGCCTTGATCGGCCAGTCTGGTTCGAGCAGCAAGTGTTCGACTGCCGGGCTCGGGCGCGGAGGCGGCGGGTAATAGGTGTGGGGGGCGTTCACGCTTCACCTGCCGTTGCGGCGGGGCGCGTCGCGCCGAGATACACCTGTTCGCCCCACTTCGCGCCGATGGCGGTAGGGAACGGCTGGACCTGCACGACCGTCCCGGTGTGCGGCGCGTCCACCATCTCGCCGGGCGCGAGGACGATGCCGACGTGTTCCACGTCGCTCGCGTTCTGCCCAAAGAAAACGAGATCGCCGGGCTGTAGCTGTGCGCCGGCGGGCAGGTGAGGTCCTGCGTCGTACTGTTCCTGTGCGGTGCGCGGGAGGCCGATGCCGGCGGCGCGGTAGGCGGCCTGCACGAGCCCCGAGCAGTCATAGCCGGCGCGACTCTCTCCACCGTAGACGTATGGCACCCCGCGCTGTTCGAGTGCGAACGCGACAGCGCGACCGGCGGCACCGCTCGGCGTCGAGAGCACCTGTGCTTCGCGTTCGTAGCGCGCGGCCCACCGCAGGACTTCTGCGACGTATTCCTGTGAGTGGTTGTAGGCGAAGATCGCACGTTCGAGTTCCTGTGGGGCGCCGTTGGCGCGCAGGTAGCGAGCGGCGGTGAAGATCGCGTCCGCGGCGTTCCAGCGGTCGGGCGGCGCGCCGCTGACGCTGACCCCGTACTCCTGCCAGGTGGAGGCGAGAAACTGCATCGGCCCGCCCGCCCCCGCCGAGTTGGTCGCGCCCTCCTGCGTGCAGGCCGGGTCGGGGTCTTGCCCGTCGTCGCACTCCACCTTCCCGATCCCCGCGAGCACAGTCCAGGGCACGCCGTAGGTGGAGCCGGCGGCGAGGAACAGCCGCAGGTATTCAGGAGGTATGCCGGCGACGGATTCGACGTTGGCCGCTGCCTGGCCGAGACTGGCGTCTGCTCCACCGTCGAGCAGTCCGGCGGCGGCGCCGATCACGAGTACCGGCAAGAGCAGCACGAGCGCGCATGAGCTGAGCAGCGTGCGCTTCACGCCTGGCTCCGTGCCAGCTCGGCGGGGTCGCTGGTGACGAGCTCGTGCTCGTCCGGGCTCGCCTTCACGGCGAGGGGGATGCGCTGCTCAGCGGCGATCAGCAGGCCGTGGCCGACCGGGCAGGTGAGCAGGTAGCGTCGCTCGCCCTTGGTGAGCCCGAACGCCTGTCCGACGCGCTCGATCGCCTGCGGGGATTGGCGCAACAGGAAGTGCTCGCAGGCGTTGTTGACGACGGCCTGCCCGAGCGGCGAGTCCAACAGGTCGCCGGGGTCCTGGGTGATGGTTGTCAGCCCGGTCCAGCGCTTGCGGGCCTTCTTGGCGAGGCGATAAAGGAACCGTGCGCCTGGTGCCTCGCGTGCGGCGCTCGGCGTCTCGCGCATGAGATCCCACGCCTCATCGACCAGCACGACGCGGCGGCGCAGCGGCCCCTCAAGCGAGCGCCAAATCGCGTCGAGCGCGAGCATCAACGCGGGTGCGCGCATCCGCTCGGGCAGCCCACGCAGCGAGAAGCAGACCAGGTGGCTGTCGGGCTTTACCGATGTCGGGCGGTCGAACAGCGAGGAGTGCGAGCCGGTCGCATAGGGCGACAGACGCTCCGCGAGCCGCCGGCCGGTTTCACTCTCGTCTTGCAGCGCGCGCACGAGGTCGGCGAGCAGCGGCGCAGGCCTTCGGTGTGTGGCGGGGTCGCTCGTGATCCCGGCCGTGTCGTAGGCGGCGCGCGCCGAGCGGTCGAGCACGGCAAGCTCGCCGCCGTCGAGGCCTCCGACCAGCAGTTCGATGAGGTCGGCCAGGAACAGGATGCGCTCGTCCAGCGCCCGCCCTTCGTCCTCGTCCGCGACTTCGGGGAGGTCGAGCGCGTTCAGCGCGACCGCACGCGCGCCCGTCAGTGGGAGGTAGGCGCCGCCGACGGCTTCGCAGAGTGCGTGGTACTCGTCCTCGGGGTCGAGGATGAACACCTGCACGCCGCGGTAGAGCAGCCGCAGCGCTTCGAGCTTCGCCTTGTAGGACTTGCCCGCGCCCGAGTAGGCGAGCGTCACGGTGTTGAAGTTGGTCCGCGCGAAGCGATCCACCAGCACCGGGGCGCCGCTGTCGGTCAGCCCGTAGAGCACGCCATCTTCAAGCGGCGGGTCAGCCGAGGCGAACGGGAAGCCCGCGGACAACGCGGCGGTGTCGAACGTGCGGCGCAAGCCGAGGCGATCTGCGCCGAGCGGCAGCGTCGAGAGCCACCCATCGAGTGCCCGGAATGTCGCCGGGACAACGTGCAGCAGCATCGAGGCGCACAACGCCTTGACGCGCTCGGTGCGGTGCTCAAGCTCCTCGCGGCTCCCAGCGGAAACCGAGAGGTACACGCCGGATCGGAACAGGCGACTCTCCCCGCGCGCGAGCGCGCCGGCCAGCTCGTCGGCGTCCTCGACGGCCGCGGCGAGCACCGGGTCTGTCAGGCGCCCACGGTCAGCGTCGATGCGGCGGCTGGACTCAAGCCGTGCGCGCTGGCGGCGCAGACGATCGGCTGCGAGCGCTGGCGCTATCGGCTCGATGTGCAGCGCGAGATCAAGCTCGCCCGCCGCCCGCAGCAGCGGCGCGAGCCAGCCGCGGCCGACCTCGCGCGGGTAGCCGACGACGGTGAGCGTGCGCTGCCACACATCCCCGGTGCGCAGCCAGTCACGCTCGACCTCCACCGCGGCCGGCGCCGGCACCGGAGAGTCCTGCGGTGCGGCCGGTGCCCTTCCAGTTACGCGCACACGCCGCGCAACGCGAGGCGGGCCGCTCAGCATCGGCGGATCACCCCGTCCATGTGCGAGTCGGCCGGGGGACCTGGCGGTTCGAGCGCGCCGAGCAGCAGCCGGGCCGCGCGCTGCCCGTCGAGTGCTTCAAGCTCAACGCCGGCCGCCGCCAAAAGCCCGGTTGTCTCGCCTGCCCGCCGCACAAGTTCGCGCGTGGTCGTCTCGCGCTTGCCCTTGCGGGTGCTGAGCACGACGGCGATCTGCCGGCGCCGCAGCCCGTCGCCCTCGCTCGCAAGCTCTGTGAGGAACTGCGCGTAGGCGTGTGCGCAGCGCCGCAACGCCGGGTGCGGCAGCGTCCGGCTTGCGTCCTCGATCGCGCTCGCGTACCCGTTCAGGTCTACGGGCTCTGAGCGCACGGTGATCGTCGTGGGCTCGATCAGGCTGTTCAGCCACTTGGCGTAGGCCTCCGCCAACGCCTCCTGCTCCTCCTCGGAGCGAAGCGCCCAGTTCGTCCCGGCCGCCGCGAGCAACAGCGCGCTCGTGCCGTCAACCAACTCCACGACGCCGCTTGCGAGGATCGTCCGCACCGGCACCCGCAGCAGCGATACCCCCGGCTGCTCCGGCGCCTCCGCGAGCCGACCAGCCACTTTCTCCCCAGCGACACGCCGCCTTGGCTGAGCCAGATGCCGCGCGGCGGCCAGCGCGATCCGGTCCCCGGACAGGCCGGCGAGGCGACCGAGCGCGAGGCCGATACCGGCGAGCGCGGTCGGTGCCGCGAGCGCCACCGCGACCGGGAGCGGCAACACCGACCCCGCCGCGGCATAGATGCCGTATGAGACGAGCGCCGCGAGCCCGAGGATCACGAGCTGGCGGGCGGTGAGCCCGAACGCAAGCCGGTCCTCCATCTCGATATCCGCCGGCAAACGCACTCGCGGCGCGCTCACAGCACACCCCCAAGCGCACCACGAATGACGCGGAACGTGATGTAGGTCTTGGCCATCCCCGCGGAGCGGGAGTGGTGGCGGCCGGACAGCGCCAGGTCCTTCGCCCAAAACGGAATGCGAAACAGCACGAACAGCAGGCACAGCGCCAGCAGCAGGTCAACCAAGTTGCCGCCGCCCGTCAGTCCGAGCGCGCCCTTCCCGCCTTGGGAGAAGAAGACGTGAACCGCGCCGGCGAGCACGATCGCCTGCGCGACCTGCACGCCGAGCGCGGCGAACATCAGCCGCCACCAAAGTCGCGCGAGCCCTTCGGTTTGCGGGAGCCCATGCGCGAGCAGACAAACGGGCGCCGCGCCGACCAGGAAGACGATGCCCGCCGCCCTCACGAGGTAGGTGACGATCAGCGCGACCGCGAGCAGCGCACACACCAGCCCGACCAGCACGAGGAAGATGCCGCCGCTTTCGATCGCGTTCAGAACAAGCGTCTGGAGTGTGTGGCCCGCCTGTTCGGGACTCACGCCCGCGCCCAACAGCCCTGAGGCGAGCGCGTTGGCAATGCTCACCATCTGTTCGCAGACGACCAGGCTCAGGTTCGCCGCGACCGCCGCGACCGCCAGCCGCGGCAGCACGTCCTTGAGCGCGTAGCGGCTTTGCAGCGTCTCGTGTCCCATCACGAGCACGCCGCCCGCGACGACCACTAGCACGAGCAGCGCGTCGGCGACGCCGAGCGACGCCTGCCAGTAGGAGCGAACCGAAGTCTCCCCGGCGATCTGCGGTGTCGAGAGCAGCGTGCGCCCGACGAGCACCATCGCTGGGTCCAATGCGTCCTTGACCAGCCCAGCGAACCATTCGTTGATCGCGTGCCCGATCAACCCGCCGATGTCGAGCAGACCCGAACCTTCGCCAAGCCCGCCACCGCCACCCGACCCCCCCGGCAGTGGCAGTGGAATCGGCAAGCCCGGCAGAGGCAGCGAGAACGCGGCCGGCACGCGACGCCCGCCGCCCGTCGTGGGTTGCGCATCGCTCACAGAAGGCGGCGCGACGACGGGCACGGTCGCCCTCAGGGCGTGTGCTCGCGCCGCCGCAGCACCGGCCGGTGGGAGACCGCACGCCAGCGTGAGCGTGAGTGCGACGATGGCTGCGGGGTGCCGTCTCACCCGACGATGTGCTGCAAGACGGTGATGATCGCGGGCGCCAGCGCCGCCAGCGCGAAGCCGCAGAGCGCGGCCTTCAACGCGGACTTGGCACGCTCGATCTGCCCCGGATCGCCGCTTGAGATGACGTAGCGAAAACCAGCGATCGTCAGCAGGCACACGCCCACGGCGACCATCAGCCCGCTGATCCAGTTGCGCAGGTTTTCGACAACCTGATTCAGGGTCGTCGCCGCGTCCGCGGCCTGCGGCAAGAGCAGTGCGGCGACGAGCGCGAGCGAGATTGCGATGGCAAGTCTGCGGGTCATAAAGTTGCTCGGGTCCGGCGCGGGAGCGGACCCGGTGTTCACCTCCTTCGTTTGGGCTCGACTGTGTTTCCGTTTCGACTGGGCCTACGCCCGACGCCGAACGACCCGAGCACTAGATAAAGGTCTGTTTTGCTGGCCTCGCGGTACAGGCCGGTGCCCAAAAAAGACGAGCAGCCGCCGCTCGGCACGCTGGCGGCGGAGCTTCATCGTGTTGTATGAGACGCCCGCCGTGTGCGCCAACTCCTCGACCGAAACACCGTCGATGCGGCTCCGCAGAATGATCTCCGCCTCCTCCCCTCCGAGCGCGCCCGCCTTCACGGCACGATCGAGCAGTCCGTCCACGTCGCCCTCGTCCGCGGGCCGGTGCGCCGGCGAGAGATCGTCGTAAGCGGGGTCGATGTCCAACCCGCACGGCACCATGTGGACCCGGCGGTGGCGAGGGTGAAGCGTGCGCTGGGTCTGGTTGAGCGTGTCCAGAAGCAGGTTCGCCGCGACCCAGCGCGGACGCCGAGCGACGGGGTAGCCGCGAATCTGCTCCCATACCGCGTCGAGCAGCACCGCCAAGAGCTCGTCCTGGTCGTTCGCGTCTACGATCAGTCGGCCGGCGAGTCGCAGTAGACCGGGACGGATCGTCTCAAGGACGACACGCCCGCCCAATGGGTCCTTCTGCGCCCACGTCAGCAGCGAGCACAGCACCCGGTCCTTCTCCGCCTGCGCGCCCTTCGCCTTGTGCATGAACCGGACGAGCGCCGTGAGGTCGGCGAACCGCGACAACGCCGGATCGGTCGTTTGGCGTGCGCGGAATCGGCTGCGCAGTAGCGGGCGGTTCAGCTCGTGCGGCCAGTCAATCTCCAGCGTGTCGAGTGCGTTTGGGCTCATCGCTCCAGCTCCTTGCTTCGGGTGCCGTCGAGCTTGCCCCCCACCACACGCAGCGGGCGAGCAGCCAGCACGCAACCCACACGCAGCCGCCTACGAATTAGCGAGGTTCCAAAGACCGAATCAGTGGGTATCCACTTGGGTTAGTACGGGTTAGTACGTAAGGAGACGAGCGCCTCATGTGTCGTGCTGCCACAGCCCCCCTCGGCAGACACGCCGCCGCGAACCGCGACGACGCCGGGGAGCGCTGTGCCCGAACACGACTTGCGCGTCTGAGCCAGGCCTTGCCCTTGCCCTTGCCCTTGCCCTTGCCCGCCGGCCGCGGTCAAGGCAGCTTTCCGCTGTCCGCAGGGCGCTGGTTGGGCGCGTTGCGTGCTGGTTGCAAGTTCTCTGCGTGTTGGTTGCGTGTGATCTGCGTGTTGCGAGTGGAAGGAATAGGCCCATGAACACACCCCGCATCCGCCTCTCCCGTCTGACCACCTCCACCGATGCGCGCGCCGCGCACGGCAACGGCGCGCCGCCGCTGCCACGCCCACGCGAACGCTCACCGGGCGGGATACCCCCGTCGCTGAGTGCGCGTGCGCGGCGTATCGCCAAGCCGCTCCCAGCCGCGGGCGTCGTGCTCTCGCTGATCGCGCTGCTGGGCTATCTGGGGGTCTACGCGGCGAGCACCAAGCGCACGCCGGTCCTGGTCGCCACCCACGCGCTATCGCCCGGAACGGTCATAAGCGAAAGCGACGTGCGCACCGGCAAGCTCGCCGGGGAAGGATCGGTGCTCGCGTCGCTTGTGCCCGCGGGTGAGCGCTCGCAGGTCGTCGGGCAGCGCCTGTCGAGCGCGGTGCCGGCCGGGGTGCCGCTGCCCGCCGGCGCGCTCGCGGGTCGTGGCACACCGGCGTCCGTCTTGACGCTCGCGGTGCCCGAGTTCGACGTGACCGCGGAGAACCTGCAGCCGGGCGACCGCATCACGATCCTGGCGACATATGGCGCGGGCAGCGGCGCCGCGTCAACCCGCCCGGTCGCACGCAACCTCGAAGTGCTGTCAGTCGGCGAACTGCCGGCGAACGCTCAGGCGAGCACGACGACGATCCCGGTCGCGGTCGCGCTCGGCGAACCGGGCTCAGCGAGTCAGCTCGTGCTCGCCGATGAGGACGGCAAGATAGACGTGCGGCTCGAAGGCTCCGGTGCGTCCACCGCGACGATCCCGCAGGCCAGCCAGGGGAGCACACCATGAGCGCTCGTCCACGCCCGCGGGTGGTGTCGGCGCTCTCGCCGCTGTGCGAGCGTGAGATCGAAGGGCTGCTGTTCGACAATGACGCTCCGCTTGAGCTGGCTTCGAGGGTGATAGAGGCTGACGAACTGCTGCGCACCCTCCAAGAGGAGCAGGGCGTCGAGGCGGTGCTGCTCTCCCCGGAGCTGTCCGGGCTGAGCGCGGCGCACTGCGCGCGTGTACGCGCTACCGGCGCGAGGCTTGTCGGCGTCGCGCTCGACCAGCACGAGCGCGAACTACTCGACACGTTGGAGGTCGATACCAGCATCGACAGCACGACCACCGGCGAGGAACTGCTGAACGCCATCCGCGGCCAAGCCACCACCACGGAGGTCAGCCGGCCCACGCCCACCCCGGCGCCGGTTGGAGGCGAGCACCGCCAGAAGCAGGGGACCATCGTCGCGGTGATCGGTGCGAAGGGCGCGCCCGGTTCAAGCGAGTGCGCCGTCTCGCTCGCCGGACTCGCCGCGCGCCGCTGGCCGACCATGCTCATCGAGGCCGACGCGCTCGGCGGCGGGCTCGCGCTGCGCCTCGGCGCCGACCCCGGCCGTGGGTCGATCCTTGGCCTGATCCGTGCCGTCCAGGCAGGTGACGGTGCGCTCGCCGAGTTGGCTGAGCGCTGGACGCTCAAGCCCGAGGACTGGCCCGCGGTGCTGCTCGGCGCGCCGGACCCACGCGCGCTGATCGACCTCGCCGAGCCCGGCGCGATGACCCACGCACTGGACGCGCTCACCGGTCTGTACCCGCTGGTTGTGTGCGATGTCGGGTATCTGCTCGAGGACTCCCGCGCCGCGCACCTTCACCGCGAAGCGCTCATCGCCGCCGACCTCGTGATCCTTACGCTCGGCGCCCGCGAACCCCAGCTCCACGCAGGTCTGCGCCAGCTTGATCTGATCGTCGGCGAGCTTGCGATCCCGTCTGAGCGGGTGAGGGTCGTAGTCAACGCGCTCGGCGGACCATCGCGCCAAAGCAAGGACTCGATCACCGCCACGATCGGCGAGCACCTGACCGCACGCGAGCTGATGGTGGACGCCTGGCTTGCGTGGGACGAGCGCGGCCAGCGCCGCGCCGAGGAGCGCGGCAAGCCACTCGCGCTCGCGCGCGGCCGAAGCGCCTACGCCCGCGCGCTTACCGGCTTGCTGGACGAGCTGTTCCTCCCCGCCACCAACCCGAAGGCCCGCCGGCGCCGACGCCGCCTGCCCGCACCCACCACCGGCCCCGAGCGCGAGGAAGTGATCTGGCAACGATGAGCACCCCAGAGCACACCAACGATCAGGCGGCCGAGACGATCCGCCAGCGCGTAGAACACGCGCTCACCGCCGAGCAGGTCGATCTCACAAGCCACGCCGGCCGCGAGCGCACCCTGACGATCATCGACCACGAGATCAGCGATTACCACGCGCAGGCGCTCAACAACGGCGGCGGCCAGCTATCAGAGCACGACCGCGCGACGCTCGCCCGCACGCTGCAAGACGACCTTGTGGGCCTCGGCGCCATCGCCGAGCGGATGCTGAGCGACGAGAGTGCGCAGGAGTGGATGGTCAACACACCGACGCGCGTCTTCCGCGACAGCGGGGATCGCCTCGAACTGGTACACGACCTGCGCTTCCAAGACGACCGGCAGGTCCGCGCGTTCCTCGAACGTCTGCTTGAGAAGGTCGAAGGCAAGCGCCTTGACCGCATCACCCCACGGATCGAGGCGCGGCTACCCGACGGGTCACGACTCACCGCCGCGATCCCGCCCGTCTCCTCCAACGGGCATGTGATCTGCTCCATTCGCCGCTTCAAGCTCGCGGCCGAGACGCTGCACGAGCTGGTCAAGCTCGACTTCCTCTCAAACCAAGCCGCGGACTTCCTCGCCGCGTGCGTGAGAGCGGGCAAGAACATCGTCATCGCCGGCAGGGTCAGCGCCGGCAAGACGACGCTGCTGAATGCCCTCGGCCGCGCGATCCCCGGCACCGAGCGGATCGTCGTGTGCGAGTCATCCGCAGAGCTCAAGCTGCCGCACGCCCTACCCAACTGCATTGCATATGAGGCGCGGCCCGCGAACACCGAAGGGCTCTCCGAGATCACGGTCGGCAACCTCGTGGAGGACGCGCTGCGCCAGAACCCAGACCGCATCGTCATCGGCGAGTGCCGCCGCGGCCCCGAGACGATGGCGATGCTGTGGGCGCTCGCCACCGGCCACTCAGGGCTCACCAGCGTCCACGGCGAGTCCGCCGAGCACGCGCTGACGAACCTCGCCAGGTTCGCGCTTACGTCCGGCGCGAACATCGAATCAAGCCAGGCGCTTGAGTGGCTGCGCGAGATCGACCTCGTGATCCACTGCGACCGCCCCCGCAGCTACGACTCGGGCGAACGACGCTTCCTCCCCCGCCGCATCGACCAGATAGTCGAGGTCGCCGGCATCGAGGGCCGGCGCGTCACCCTCAACCCGCTATTCACCGGCGCTGGCGCCGACCTGCAATGGGCCGCGACCGGACCCGCCTACCTCGCCGACCTCGAACACGCCGGCTACGAGGCGCCGCAATGAAGCGCACCATCGCGCCCGCCTGCATCGTGCTCGCCGCAGCGCTGGCAATCGGCGGATGCGGGGGCGCGGCGCAAGCGAACCATCGAACGGCATCGGGAACGACCAACACAAGCACCACCCCCGATCCGACAGTCAGCCTGGAAGGAGCGGTACGCGCGGCGTTGCGCGAAAACGCGAAGGCTTCTGACTTCGTGCTCGAACACAACGCGATCCCGGGGTGGGCGTCGTCGTCCACCGCGGGCCCGGCGCTCTCCGGGCTGCGCACCGCTGCCGCGCAGCGCCGGAAAGCAGGCGTGCGTGTCCGCGTGCTCAGCAGCAGCGTTCAGGTTCGCTCGATACGCCTGGAACCTTCCTATCTGACTGCGAGTGCAATGGTGACCGAGCGCAGTCGCGTGGTCGTCGTTAACAGCAAAGGTCACTCACTCGGCAAGCCGAAAAAGCTCACCGAACCCGCGCTCATCGAACTGCGCCGCCACGGCAACAAGACAGCTTTCGTCGTCTGGAAGGTAACGGCGGTCAAATGAGAACCGGCGCGACGCTCGTCTCGATCATGCTGCTGTTGGCGCTCATCGTGCCGAGCCTTGTGTGGGCACATGCTTCGTACAGCATCGGCCAGGTCTCCCAGCAGACAAGTCCCAGCAGCGCGACCGCTGGCGCATCGGTCGAAGTCTCCTCTCGACGCGCAGCAAGCGTGACGGCTCCCCTGCCGGAATCACCACCTGCGGGCGAATCGCCGCCTGCCGCGACGCCTGTCAGTGCAAGTGAATCAGGGTCCACGGGCTCCACAACGCCGCGCGGTAACACCTGCCAGACGTTGAATTATCCCCCGCCGTGTCTACAGCCGGTGAGTAGCGGCACGCCCGCTCCTGCCGCGGCGCGCCCGGCGGCGGTGAACCCGGTGGTCGTCGCTGAACGGGCAGCAACGCTAATCTCGCTCGCTGCGGGGCAGGTACAGGCAAGCCCCAAGGCAGAAGGCTTGACGGGCGCAGCCTCCTGGTTCTGGCTCTCGCCGACGACCTCCACGCATTCGCTCTCGGTGGCGCTCGGCGGCGAGCGCGTGACAGTCACCGCTACGCCTCAGAGCGTGCGGTGGAGCTTCGGCGACGGCTCCGACCTCATCGCCGGGCCGGGTGTGCCGTACACGCCGGGGACGGTGCCGGCCGGCGCGGTGCGCCACGTCTATCAGACCCGTTGCCTGCCGGGCGATCAGGGACACGACCCGAATATCCTCCAAAGCTGCGGCCCAGACGGGTACACGGCCGAAGCGCTGGTGCAGTGGGCGATCAGCTACACCGCGACCGGCCCGGTCGCGGGTGGTGGTGCGCTGCCGTCGCGCTCGACGGCGACCTCGATCGCCTACCCGGTGAGCGAGGCGCGTGCGTTCCTCACCGCGGGGAGCGGGCAGTGATGCGGCTCCTGCTCGCTGTTGTGTTCGCTGCTGGCGTCGCGTGCATCTGGTTCGGCGCGGTGCTCGACGTGCGGCCCTCGCTACCGACGCCTCCCGCGCGCATGGTCGCGCTGCTCGACGCCGCCGGCATCGAGGTCCCCGCGTATGCGTTCGTGGCGGCGATCGTTGCCTGCGGGCTCGTGGTTGGGCTTTTGGCCTGGTGGATCGTGGAAGTCCCGGCGGTGACGGTCGCCGGAGTGATCGGCGGAGTGTGCGCGCCGGTCGCGTGGGCACGCACGCGGCGCGAGCGCAGGACACGCGAACGGGAGCGTGCGTGGCCGGCGGTGCTCGCGCAACTCGCCGATGCGCTTGAGGCCGGGCTTGCGTGGCCGGCTGCCGTGGCGCTCGTGGCGGAATCGGGGCCGGCGGCGCTGCGCGGGGATTGGGCGGCGTTCACCGCCAGGCTTCGAGGCTCAGGCCTCGACAGCGCGCTTGAGGGACTGCGAGGCGCGGGGGAGCGCACCGCGGATTCTGTGGTGCTGCTCTTGCGCGCGGCGCTCGTGGAGCTGCCCGCGGGCGGTCTTGCACCTGTGCTGCGCGAGCTGTCGGGGGTGTTGGGCGAACGCCTTGAGGCGCGGGAGAAGGCGCGCTCGCGCGCGAGTTCGATGCACGTCGAAGCGACAATCCTGGCGCTCAGCCCGATTGTGATTCTGCTGTTGATCGGCGCCGCCTCGCCTGGCTACCTGGACGCCTACCGCACCGCTGGTGGCACGGTCGTCGCGCTCATTGGTGGTGGGCTGATCTTCGGCTGCTACCTGCTGATGCGAAAGCTCGGCCGGGTGCCAGAGCCGCGCCGCACGATCACCGGGGGCCGGTCGTGAACGTAACACTCGCGCTCTGCTCACTGTGCCTGGTGGTGGGCGGCCTGTTGATCTACGCTCACGTCCTTTCGCAGCGGCGCCCGTCGCTGGCGGTGCGGCTGGCGCGCGCCCGCGGCGAACGGCCTGCCGTCGCTCAGAACCAGCTCGCGGCGAGCGTGCCCGGATGGGCGCGCACTTGGAGTGAGCGAGCCAGGGTGTTCTATGAGGCCCAGTTGCTCCAAGCGGGTCGCAGTGAAACAGCGGAACAGTTGATCCTCAAGAAGCTGCTGCTCGCGTTCGCCGTCCCGTTCGTGCCGCTGCTGCCTTACGCGGCTGCGGTACAGCACACGCCCCCGGTGGTGCTCGTCTTCGCGCTCGCGGTGGCCGGGTTCTTCGTGCCCGATCTCGTGTTGCGCTCGGAGGCGCGGCAGCGGCGCGAGTCGCTGTTCCTTGACCTGCCGGAAGCGGTGTCCGTGATGGCGCTCTCGCTGCGCGCCGGGCAGTCGCTCAGGCAGGCGCTTGAGCTTGCGGCCCGCGACTGCCAGGGACCGCTCGGGGACGAGCTGACCCGTGCGCTGTCGCTCGCGCGCCGCGACCGCACGCTCGGGGAGCGCGAAGCGCTAACGGTCATCGCCAGGGACGCAGGCGAGCCGGCGCTGCTGCGGTTCGCAGAACTGCTCGCGGCGAAGGAGAGCCCATATGTGGATTTCCTGCGCGGCCAGGCGCGGGAGATGCGCGCAGAGCAGAACCGCTACCTGGAACGCGCCGCCGACCGCGCATACCTGTCGATGCACGCGCCGCTGATCCCGCTGCTGGCAGTGCTCGTGCTGCTCGTCTCCTACGGCTTCTTTCACTTCCTCACCCAAACCATCTAAATGAACAAGGAGGTGAACAGCTATGGGCATCCTCGACGCGATCTGGTTCCGTCTCCTTGCAGCGGCCATCCGTGTGCGCGATGAGGAGCGCGGCGACAGCATGGTCAACTGGGTCGTCATGGCGATCGGGCTCGCCGTCGCTGCCGCAGCGATCGTGACGATAGTCCGCCCGGCGCTCGAAACCGCGGCGAACAAGATCGTCAGCGTCCTATCCGGCGCCTGACCACCGAGAAGGGACTCGTGTTGAAGCGTCTACGCAAACGTCTTGCGTGTGAGCGAGGGGACTCGCTCGTCTCCGGGCTTATCACGCTCGGGCTGGTGCTGTTCACGATCGCGCTCGCCATACAGCTACTCGCCTACGCGCACGCGCGTAACGTCGCGCAGGCAGCCGCCCAAGAAGGCGCAGAGACAGCCGCATCCGAAGGCAACGGCGCGGGCCTCGCCAGAGCCAATGCGATCCTCGGCGCGGCCGGGGGAGCCGGCGCCGGGCTTCACCCCTCGACGCAGAGCAGCACGAGCGTCATCACGGTCACGGTCGCCGGCTCGGCGCCGCATGTCTTCCCCGGCGTTGACCTGATGCTCCCCGCCATCAGCGCGCACGCGAGCGTCCCGACCGAGCGCTACCCGGCCGACGAAACACGTCAATGACCATCCAAACACTGAAAACCAAGCTGGCGAGCGAGCGCGGGGAAGCGGCGATGGTCAGTGGCCTTCTGCTGCTGGCGGGGGTGCTGATCCCGCTCATGTTCCTCATCGGCCTGTACGCGAGGATCGAGCTTGCGCAGGTGGACTCCCAGCAGGCCGCCCGCGACGCGGTGCGCTCAGCCGTACAAGCCCCCGACGCGAGCGCGGCGAACACGGCCGCCTCCGAAGCGCTCGCCCGCGAACGCGCCGCCTCCGGTATGCCGCTCTCGCTGAGTCTCACAGGCACGTTCGGGCGAGGCCAGGTGATGAGCGCGCAGGTCAGCGCGCGAGTCCCGATCGGGACGCTGCCGTTCCTCGGGCACTTCGAGACGATCACCGTCCACGGCCGCGCGAGCGCCCCCGTGGGCCAGTATCGAAGCCTGCTCGAAGGAACCCCGCCATGAGCCGGCTCAGGGCACGCCTGGAGAGCGAGCAGGGCTCGGTGCTCATCACCGGCCTGCTGCTCTCGATCGCACTGATAATGGTGATCGGCTTCGCCGTCGATGTCGGCCACGCCTTCCTCGTCAAGCGCCAACTCGCCTCGATCGCCGACGACGCCGCGCTCTCGGGCAGCCAGGCGATCAACGTGCAAGCCCTCCACGAAGGCCACCTGCAACTGAACCCCGGCCAAGCGCAAAGCGAAGCGCAAAACACGATCGCCGCTAACCCCTCCGTCACCGGCCAGGTGAACGCCACGACTGGGAGCGTGACTGTGACCGTCACCCGCCACGTGCCGACGATCCTGCTCGGCATCGTCGGGCTGCGCTCTCTCACGATCGACGCGCACGCGACCGCCGCACCCCGCGCACCATGAGACGAACCAACCTCATCTGCGCGAGTACCGGAGCCGTGGCCCTGCTTGCGGCTGGCTCAAGGCTCACCCACGCCCCGCTCACAATGGCGCGCCTACTGGTCCTCGGCGGCGCGCTCGGCGTCCTCGTCCTCTACGACATCCGCGAGCACCGCATACCCAACCGCATCGTGCTCCCCGCCGCCACTGTATGCGCCGCGCTGTCGCTCGCCGAAGGAGTACACGCAAACATGCAGCTACTCGTCGGCGCCGGTCTCGTCCTCGGACTGCTGTGCGTCAGTCTCGCCGCGCCAGCAGTGCTCGGCATGGGCGATGTGAAGCTCGCGCTGCTGATCGTGTGCGCACTGGACGCTTTCGCGGTCCTCGCGCTGGCGCTCACGTTCGAGGTCTACACGATGGTCGCCCTGGTCCTGCTGTTCGAGCGCGGGCGCGCCGCGCTGAAAATGTCGCTGCCGCTCGCGCCGATCACCGCCGCCGGCTGCCTCATCGCCCTGCTGCTATGAGACGCCACCCGCTCATCCTGCGCATCGTTGCGGCCAGCGGCGCCGTCCTCGCCGCCGCGGCGCTGGCGCTCCTCTGGCTGTTCAGGCCCGGACTGCCGCACATCGGCTCTGCGGGTGCGCCGTTCACCAGCGAAGTAGCCGAACAGGGCTTGGTGCTCGTCATATGGCTGCTCGCCATCTACATCGCGTTCTCGGTGTTCGTTCACGCCGCGCACGCCGTAATCCACCCACCGCGCCGCACGACGATCCTGCCGGGCGTCATCCCCAGCCCGCCGCTGCCACGCCCGCGCGCCGCGGCGCCCCGCACAGCGCGCCCCAAGTTCGCGCTCACGCTCGCCGCAAGTCCTGAACCAAGCAGCGCCGACACGCCCGCCGCACCTACAGCACCGGCAGCCACGGCGACGCTCGCAGCGGTCGAGCAACGGCCGGCGCTCTCGATCTCGCTCCTCGGCCCGCTGCGGATCGACGGCGCCGACCAGCCGCCCAAGCGCGTGCCGACACGCGAGCTGATCGCCTATCTCGCGCTGCACCCCCACGGCGCAAGCCGCGACGAGCTGATCGAGGCGCTATGGCCCGCACAAGACCCCAAGAAGACACGGCGCCGCCTCTGGGACCTCGCAACCGACGCGCGCGCCGCGCTCGGCGACGCGCTCATCCACGAAGGCGAGCGCTACCGCCTCGACCGCGCCAAGGTCCGCATCGACCTCGATCAACTAGACGAGCTGCTCACCAACACCGACGCCGCCAACGAGCCCGACCTCGAAGCGGCTCTCGCGCTATGGCGCGGCGAACCGCTCGAAGGCGCCGACTACATCTGGGCCGAGGGTGACATCCACCGGCTACGCGCGACGCTGCTCGGCCTGCTTGAGCGCGCCGGCCACGCACGCCTGGAGCGCGGCGACGCCCGCGGCGCCCTCCAGATGGCAGAGCAGGCCATCGCGCTCGACCAGTTCCACGAGGCCTCCTGGCGCCTGGCGCTGCAAGCCGAACACGCGCTCGGAATGCGCGAGTCGATCACCCGCCGCTACGACGAACTCGCCCACGCCCTCGATGAACAACTCGGGCTCCAGCCCACACGCGAGACGCGGGTCATGTACCGACAGCTACTCGGGCAGAGCTGACCTGATCTGATAGCAACTCGGGCCGCCCGACGCTACCACGACGCCAATCTGGCGGTCCCCCGGCGATATGGGGCTAGGGATAGGCTTTGTGGGTCGATGGGCGCAACCGTAGAGCAACTGCGCGATGGCAAGCAAGGCGCGTCCGAAGTGACGGGGCGCTGGTCCGCGCGCAGGATGACTGGCGCCGTCGGGCTCGCCGTGGCGGTCCTGTTCGCGGCCGGCAATGCACTGTGGGCGTTTGACCAGCCAGAAGCCGGCGCGTCCGCTCACCAGATCGTGTCGTTCTATACGAGCGCTTCGAGCCGGATCATCGCTGGTGCCAGTGTCAGTCTGCTCGCGGCGGCGCTGCTCGTTTTCTTTGCGAGTGGCGTCCGTACACTGTTGCGCGATCACGCACCCGATGACCTGCTTCCATCCGCGGCGTTCGGCGGTCTATTGCTCGTCGTTGCGACGGGGCTCGGCGCCGAGACGATCAACATGGCTGGCGCGCTTCGTGCCGAACACGGCCAGCTCACGCCCGAACTCAGCCGTGCGCTATTCGAGGTCTCCTATGTTCTGGGCTACAACGCCGCAGGAGTCGGAATTGCCGTGCTTCTTGGTGCGATCGTTGGGGTTGCGTGGCGCTCGCCTTCACTGCTTCCTCGATGGACAGCGCTTCCGCTTTTGCTGCTTGCCGTCGCGTTCCTCACGCCTCTCTGTCGGTTTCTCCTCGCCCCCGCGGTCGTGCTGCTCGCCGTGGTCTCAATGCGACTGCTCCTCACGGCTCGCGCCGAGCTCTCGACAGTGCAGCCCGCATCGAAGTCCGCCGATCCAGCATGAGCTCCGCACCGCAGCCGAACGGTGCCGAGCTTGAGCAACAGGTGCAAGGGGTCGTGGACCGCGAGACGCGAGCGTGGGACACGCAGGATGCGCGGCTGCTGCTCAGCGTCTTTCATGCCGACATGGTGTGGGCGTGGCCTCCCACTGCTGAGAGTCACGATCCGCAGTCGTGGGTGTGGGGGATGGGCCGGTTCGACGCGGCGCGCTGGCGCGCGAGCTGGGAGGAGTTGTTCGCCGCCTACGAGCTGGTCCACAATCGTAGGCGAACGGTGCGAATCTCGATCTCCTCCGAGGGAGACGGCGCGTTTGCAGTAGTGGACGTGGACACGCTCTGGCGTCCTCGCCACGGTGGCACAGACCAACACTGGCAGGGCCGGGCGTGCAAGGTCTACACGCTGCTCGCTCCCGGCGAGTGGAAGTTGATCGCGCACACGGGGCTGCTGAACTACGCATAGCGCGAGCCCCCGGTACGGTGCGGCCATATAGGGTTCGCGCCGCGATGTCGGTCGAGGTCAAGCCCGTGGGGAGTCGGGGCGAGCTTAATGCGTTCATCAAGTTGCCGTGGCGGCTTTACCGCGGAGAGCCCGACTGGGTTCCGCCGCTGCTGATGGACGTGAGGAAGCGGCTCGATCGAAAGCGTAATCCGTTTTTCGAGCACGCCGAGGCCGAATACTTCCTGGCCTGGCGTGACGGTCGGCCGGTGGGCCGTGTGAGTGCGCACATCGACCGGAACTTCAACGAGTTCCAGAAGAACGCTTGGGGCCTGTGGGGTTGGTTTGAGTGCGAGGATGATCCCGAGGCCGCGCGTGCGCTGCTCGACGCCGCCGCGGGATGGCTGAGGGAGCGCGGCCGGGATCGCATGGTCGGCCCGATGGACTTCACGACCAACGACGAAATCGGCCTGCTGATCGCCGGCCACGAGCGTCCCCCGGTGATCCTCTGCCAGTGGCACCACCCGTACTACCAACGGCTGCTTGAGCACGATCTTGGGATGGGCAAGGCAATGGACGTGTACATGTGGAGCCTGCACATCACCGGCCGCGAGAAAGTCCATCCCGCGATCTGGGAAGCCGCCGACCGGCTTGAGGCTGAGCACGGGATCGTGTGCAGACCTTTCCGCAAGAAAGACCTCCACGCGGAGGTCGCGCGCTTCGTGAAGCTGTACAACACGGTGCTGGAACGCAACTGGGGGTTCGTCCCGCTGACCGAGGAGGAGGTCTACCACTACGCCAAGGACCTCAAGCCGATCCTCGATGAGAACTGGGCGATGTTCGCCGAACACAAGGACACAGGCGAGATCGTCGGCGGCGCGCTGACCCTGCTGGACTACAACCAGGTGCTCGCCAAGCTGAACGGACGGCTGCTGCCGTTCGGCTGGATGCGGGCGCTGCGTGAGCGCCGTCGAATCGACGCGGTTCGCGTGATCGTGCTCGGCGTGATGCCCGACTACCGCCACACGGGCGTGGCGGCGCGGCTGTACCAGATGCACTTCGACGCCGCCGAACGCACCCCGCAGAAGGGCGGAGAGATGGGCTGGACACTTGAGGTTAACGAGGCGATGAATCGCGCGCTGGAAGGCATGGGAGCCGAGATCACACGCCGATACCGAGTCTACGAACGCGCACTGTAGCTGCGACCGCCCATGCACGAGCTTGTGATCTTCGACTGCGACGGCGTGCTCGTGGACTCCGAGGTGATCTCCAACGAAGTGCTCGCCCGGATGCTCACTCGCGAGGGCTTGCCAACCACACTCCGCGAGGCCCGGCGCGACTATCAAGGGCTCCTACTCGCCGATATTCGCAGCCGCGCCGAGGCGAAGCTCGGCCGGTCGTTGCCGCCGGACTGGCTCGCGGAATACGAGCACGAGCGCGCCGAGGCGTTCCGGCACGGCTTGGAGCCGGTCGCGGGCGCCGCTGAGGCGGTGCGGCGAGTCAAGGCCGCCGGGCTGAAGGTTTGCGTCGCTTCGCAGGGCGCGTTGGAAAAGACGCGGATGACGCTCGGGCTGACGGGACTGCGCGACCTGTTCCCGCCCTATGCGCTGTTCTCTGCCCACGACGTGCCGCGCCCCAAGCCCGACCCCGCGCTCTTTCAACACGCGGCCGCCACGATGGGCGCCAACCCATCGGCTTGCGTGGTCATCGAGGACACCCCTTCGGGAGTCATGGCGGCCGTCGCCGCCGGGATGCGGGCTGTCGGCTATGCGGCGGACAGCGACGAACGCGCCCTTCGCAACGCTGGCGCCGAGATCATCCGCTCCCTGGGTGGCCTTCCGAAGCTCTTGGGCCTGCTCCCACCGTAAGCCCGTCTGGGGCGGCCCGCTCGGACAGCAGCACGCCAGGTCGCGGCGTTGACTTTGCTCGCGTAGATTCCGCGGATGCCATCCAGCTCAGAGGTCGTCCCGTTGGAGCGCGAGCATATGCCTGGCGTCATGGAGCTGTTTGCCGGCGAGCGCTGGAGCTATGCCGACGATGAGCAACGGACGTGGCGGGCGCTCACGGCGCCGGGAACGTTGAGTCTCGTGGCGCTGTCGTCCGAGGAGACGGTCGTCGGGATCGCGCAGGTTCTCAGCGATGGTGAGGTTCAGGCGTTCCTCGCCGTCCTTGTAGTTGCCCGCGAGCACCGCCGAGGGGGTGTCGCGCGGCGCCTGGTCGAGGAGGCGCGTGCCCGCACATATGGTCTGCGACTTGACGTGATCTCCTGCGCGGACCAGTTCTATGAACAGCTCGGCTTCCGTCGGGTTTCGGGCTTCCGCTTGCCGGCGACGTAGGCTTGCGTGAACGCGATGCCTAACGTGTTCGACCCGCAGTGGGATGAGCAGCAGGACCGTCCGCCGTTCTCGTGGAGGCGGGCGCGGCTGGGACGCCAGGCCGGCGGCAGTGCGCTGGGAGCCTCGTTGTACGAGTTGCCGCCCGGATCATCGAGCTTCCCGCTGCACGTCCATCACGCCAACGAGGAGACGCTGATCGTCCTTGCCGGTCGCCCCATCCTGCGCACGCTCGACGGTGAGCGCGAACTGACCGAGGGGGAGCTTGTGGCGTGCCCTGTAGGCCGGCAAGGTGCGCACCGGATCGACAACCGCAGCGATGAGCCCGTGCGTTTGCTCGTGGTCAGCACGATGATCGCGCCAGAGGTCAATGAGTACCCGGACTCGGGCAAGGTGTGGGCGCGATCGTGGCCGCCGGGCGCACCGCAACCAGATGAGGCCGTCGATCTACTCGTGCGCGACGACCGAGAGTCGGCGGATTACTTCGACGGTGAGACCTGAGCCCTGATAGTTGCCTCCTGCTTTCGTGCAGTAAACGCAGCGAAACCTCGCTGTGGTCCGATCACCGGGTCGGAGAAGTCGGCGTCGGTAAGCCAGTGCAACAGGTCTCCGCGACTCGGCGGTAGCGGGTGCCCACGGTGAGCGCCGATCTCAAACAGCGCGCGTGCTCGTCGGCTCACGTCAGAGAAGAACGCCGTCCCGATCAGTTGGCCGCCGGGTTTCAGGCAGCGCGCGATCTCTGCAACCGCCCGCTCGGGCTCGGCGACCATGTGCAGACCACTGAATGACAGAAAGAGATCAGTCTCATCGCTGGCGATCGGCAGCTCCATCATGTTCGCCGCCATGAACTCGACCTGGTTCAACGATCGTCTTCGCGCGCGCCGTTCAGCGCGTCTGAGCATCTTCGGGCACAGATCGCCAGCGATGTAGCGCACGTCCTGGTCAGGACGAAGAGCACGAAACGCCACACCGCCGCCGCACGGCACATCTACGATCGTGACGCCCTCGGTCGTTCTAATCGGCTCCATGCTCGTATACAGAACCGACGCATCTATACCCCACACCATCCGGCCGATAGCGCGCATCAACCACGGCCGTTCGATGTACACGTCGTAGAGCACCCCAAACGGTCCCGCGCAGATGTTCGGCGTCTCGTCCACCACGTGGATCATTACCAGATGGTCAGCGCGGACCTCACGGTCGCCCACCGGGCTTATTTACTGATCTTCCTAGCGTGCGCGAGTTGCAACGCGAGCGCTGCGCCGTCGCTCGTCACACGGATGTCGGTAAATCCGGCGTCTGTGAGTATGGCTTCCATCTGCGTGTCGGTATGGACGTTCAGGGCCGGTCCCATCGGGGGGTATAGCCACCAGTTGCGCAGCGATGCGGGTGGGAGTGGCCCGGAGATGGTTGCGATCACGAGCTGTCCGCCCGGTGCCAGGACACGGTGCAGCTCGGCGAGCACGGCGGAGGGGTCGTAAATGAAAAAGAACATGTTGGCCGAGATAGCCGTGGTGAAGCTCTCCGCGGGCCACGGGATCGTCGCGGCGTCGCCCTGCTTGAGTTGCAACCTCTCCTCGGCGATGGCCTGACGGTTGCGCGCCATGCACAGCGCGAGCATGTCGGGGCTGTGATCTAGACCCGCCGCTGAGGCAGCGCCGCCAGCGAGCACGCGCTCCAGCAGCACTCCAGGCCCGCAGCCGATCTCAAGCACCCGCTCGCCCCCCAGCGGGCCGAGCGCGTCGAGGACCGCCTCAAAGGATGGCTCGTGTGCCTTGGGACCGTCACGGTAAGCAAGGCGACCGATCACCCCGCCGGGACGGCGGGCAAGCCCGTCCACGAGCCGCTGACCGATGCCGGCGCTCAACGCCCAACACCTGCGTGTGCGTACATGTACGCAAATATAGCTCGTCTCGGCCCTAAGTGCTGGCGAGCAGCCCATCGAGGATCGCTGCGACGCGCGACCGATAGCTCTTGCGCGCGCGGGCCTTGGGCCAGTAGTCAGCGAGCGCGGCAAGCGTGGGCAGCTCGTCGGGATCCACACTCGACAGGAGAGTCAACTGACGCGGCCTGCGATCGAGCGTCGCTGTCTGACTCGCGGTCGCTTGACTGATAACCAGTTCGCCGACCGTGAAGCGCCAGACCGTCAAATATGCCTCTGCCGCCTGCTCGGGTGCCATGCCAGTAGCGACGAACGCCGCCACGATCTCCTCCATGAGCCACAACACCGACGGCGCCATCAGATCGCCCTTCACCAGCACCGGCACTACCCAAGGGCTGCGATCCAAACCGTCGTAAAGGAACTCGAACAAGACAAGCAGGCGGCGGCGCGGCTCGCGCGGCAGCCGCGGGCGCGGCAACTCGGCCGCCGCGCGATCGAGCAGCAACACCAGCAGCTCATCACGATCACGGACGTGGCGGTAGAGCGCCATCGTGGAGCTGCCAAGCTCTCGTGCCACCCGGCGCATCGTCAACGCATCCACGCCCTCGCGTCGCACCACCTCCTCAGCCGCGGCGACCACCATCTCCCGCGACAAACGCGCCGGACGCCCAGCACTCCGCGAAGACGCAGAACCCTCGGTCATGGCAAGACATGTGGCGACCAGCGATTCACGTTCCACCCTGGCTTGCGTGAAAATCCGGCTGGAGCACGTCGTAGCCGATGAACTCAAAGAGGCGGAGGCCGCTCGTAAAGGGCAGCGGTGGGGTGAGCAGTCGGTTTGCCCCGACGCCGAACGGCGGTGAATCCTCGAACGCAAGCTCGCCGAAGCCGGCACGCTCGAAGGTCTCACGGATATAGGGCGTTAGGTCGGGCGGGTGACGATGGCGCGTCCAGATCACCGTGGCGTGGGGCGCACAAAGCCGCGGAAGATGGCTGACGGTGTTGGCGATGTCCTCCGCCGATATGTTGCCGAACACGCCGCACAGGAGAACCAGGTCCGCTGGGACGGCGCCCTCATACGCATCCGTCATCGAGGCATCGGCGGCGACGACTTCGACTGCTCCCAGCCCAGCCTCCTTGGCGGCGCTGCGCGCGAGCAGCGTGTTGTGCTCGTCGAGCTCGACCAAGCGAGCTGTGACATCCACACGTCGCGGATGCCCGGCAAGGACACCGATCAGGTCGTGTCCCTGGCCGGCGCACATGCTGATTGCCTGCACAGAGCCGGGGGCGCTCCGGTCGAGCGCGGCGCGCACCTGCGCCTGGATTGAGGGCTTGGACATCAGCTCAGCGGCGGCGATCATCCGTCTGGCGAGAAGGTCATCGCGGAAAGTGCCGCGGCCGAACTGCTCGTAGGCGCGCTGTAGCTGGCGGGGGGAGCTGGTGAGCGTCTTGGCGACGATCTTGAGCGTCAGGTGCTGCGCGTAGCGACGTTTGACCAACAGGCGCGCGAGCACATACAGCCGACGACGCTCCGCCAGCGTGCCGGGGCGCATCCGTCTCGACCGGCCAGCGTCAGAGCGTCATTATGTGATCGAAGTAGACGGCGACCTCGGAGGCGATGGCTCGACCGCCGCGCCGTTCGATGAGGCCAGCGGCGTCGAGGCGGTCCAGCGCGTCGGTGATGGCGAGCAGCTTGTTCTGCGTCTCCTTGGCGCCGAACGCCTCGTACAGCTCGTCTTCGGAGATCGGTCGCTGACCCTCGTTGGCGCGTACCAGCAGCGATTCGAGGACGGCTTTGTCGCTGTGGCGCTCCTCGGCTGAGGCTGCGTCGTCACCCTGGGTGATCTCGTGGAAGCGCACTGCCGAGCGTGTGGCGGTCACGAGGTCGTTCCAGCGATGGATGAGTCCGCCGGTGCGTAGGCGTTTGAGGCTGGCAGGGACGTGGCCGGGCGTGCTGATCTCGCGGGCGATCTCGACTTCGGACCACGACCGTTGTTTGTCGTCATCGAGGAGGAGCCCGAGGATCGCGCGGTCGAGGAAGGCGTGCGCTTCGGATTCGGTTGAGCTACGTTGGTCGAGCATGGGAGCGATTACCTCCTGTGTCACGGTCTCGGGCGGGGCTCCAATCCCCGCGCCGAGGCCATCTGGCGATGGCTGAGTCTCAGCTCTACAACACGGCTATGGCGTCGTGGGGGCAGGACACGAAGCTGTGACACGGGCGGCGCGATCGTGCGCCGCCGATCGCGGAGTACATACGAGAGCGTCGGGGGAGAGGCGGTAGCCAACGCCGCGAATGGCGGTCACCCATCCTTCCGCGCCGGCATGGGCGAGCTTGCATCGCAGCCGCGAGGCGTGCGAGTCCAGAGTCCTCGTCACGATGCCCGAGCCGATGCCCCACACGGCCCGCAGCAGCTCATCCTTTGTGAAGACCCGGATCGGGTCGCTCGCAAGATGCACGAGCAGCGCGTACTCCAGCCGGCGCAGACCCACGACGGCGGTCACTCCGATCGTGACCTCGTGCGCAGAGGTGTCGATCCGAAGCTCCCGGTACTCGATCACGCCCGGCTTGTCGGTGAGGTCGCGGCAGATGAGCGCTTGCACACGGGCGCGAAACTCTGGGTACGCGAACGGGCTGCGGATCACATCATCGGCGCCGGCCTGAAAGCCGCGAAGCACATCACCGAGGTCGCCGTTCGGGCTCATCCACAGCGCGCGCAACCGCGGAGAGGCCTCGGGCGTGAACTCCCCCGCGCGGAGTCGGCGAAGCGCGTCCAGGCCCGCGCCACGATCGGCCGCGCGACCGAAGATGACGAGCGCGATCTCGCGCGTGTCGCACGCGGCACGCAGCATGGCGGGATCGCTGGCGCGGTGTACCTCGTATCCGTCGAGCGCCAGCTCGTCGGACAGCGCCAAGTTCGTGTGCTCCTCGCAATAGAGCAGCAGCGCCAGGGCGCTCGTGACATCTTTGTTTGGTTTTTGGACGGGTTCTGCACTCATCTGACCTCCCTTCGACATGCCGAAGATGCGCGCAGACGAGCACAACCAACTTGACCGTCGCAGGAGAGCTACGGTAAGCCGTGGGCATCGAAGGCGCTGTCTTCGGTGCTCGGGCCGGGCGGGTCTGAACCACCCGTCCGGCCGCTTCAGTTTTGCTTGCTGGCGCGATCAGAGCAGAGGCCGCGGCGGAAACTTGCTTGCCCTTGTAGAGCGTTCGTTTTCGAGGCTGGGCATAGAGTGCCGGGTCCAGTGCATGATGCGAGCATCGACTACGAGCGGTACGCCCCGGACTATCCGCGCCAGCGGCGAGCCGACCCACGGATCACCGCTCGTGTCCATACGGCGCTCCGTGACGCACGCACCATCCTGAACGTTGGAGCCGGCAGCGGCTCATACGAGCCCGAGGATCGCTACGTGCTCCCCGTTGAGCCCTCGGCGGGAATGCGCGCACAACGCCCGACGCATCTCGCGCCGGCAATCAATGGCAGCGCCGAGGCGCTGCCGCTGGACGACGACTCTTTCGACGCGGCAATGGCGATCATCACACTGCACCACTGGCGCGACCCCGCCGCCGGACTGCGCGAGCTACGGAGGGTCGCGCGCGGCCCTGTCGTCGTGCTCACCTTCGACATCGACGTGCTGGCCGGCTTCTGGATGATCCGCGACTATCTCCCCGAGGCGCTCGTCGATGACCGCGAGCGATTCCCGGCGATCGACGCCGTAGCCGACATCCTCGGTGACGCCCGTATCGAGCCAGTCCCGATCCCGGCTGACTGCAAGGACGGTTTCTTCGAGGCGCACTACGCACGACCGGAGGCGTACCTCGACCCCGCTGTGCGGGCCGCACAGTCCGTGTGGCCGCGCCTACCCGACGGCGCCGAGCAGCGCGCTCTCGCCGCGCTGGCAGCCGATCTCGCTTCGGGCGCGTGGGATACCCGCAACGGGCACCTGCGCGCCCAGCCCGCCTACGACGGCGGCCTACGCTTGGTCATCTCCCGCTGACTCGTCGTCTTCGTCAAGCGCGTCCTCGTCCTCGTCCCCGCTGCGCTGCTGGTCGGCGGGAGGGTCGAGGAACTGGATGGAGTTGGCGACGACGCTGACGAGCTGTTGCTTGTGGGCGTCGGAGGTTTCCCACTCGCGCCAATCCAGGCGGCCTGCGAGAGCCACGCGGGAGCCGTCGTGGAGATAGCGCTCGACGTTCTTTGCGAGGGTTCCGAAAGCAATTACGTCGAAGTAGTGGGGACGCTCCTCGTGGACGTCCCCGTCCTTGCGGATGGTGTTGCAGGCGATGCGCAGGCCGCAGACGGTGGTGCCCGAGGGGAGGGTTCGCAGTTCGGGGTCGCGTGCGAGGCGGCCTACAAGGACTACGTGGTTGATGTCGGCGTAGGACATCACGAACACCGCAGGGTTCGATACCGAGCCCTTGGTCGGCCGTGATGGGGTCGTCCGGCTTCGATCGCTTCAAGCTCCCGTCGCCTGATGCCCGATACGCAGGCAAGCTCGGCTGGGGTCATGCCTTGCTCCTCGCGTAGCTGGCGGATCGCGCGGCCGAGCGCGATCAACAACTTCCGGTCCTCCTCGGACGGCACCGGCTGTTCCATCGCGGCGACCAACCTCTGAAGCTGCGGGTTCGCTTCGGCGGCCAGCACGTCCTCCTTCGAGACTGTCCTCGGTGTGCTCATACGGTGCTCCCTTCGGCTTGGGCGATGAGGTCGGCGAGCTGGCTGACGCGCGCCTTCGCCGTCGCGCGGTCCTCGTCGCTGACTTCCGGGTCTTCCTCGATGCTGTGCTCGGAAGCGATGCGCGTCAGCAGTGCTCGTAGCAGCGCGTCGTGGTGCTGGCGCACGTCAACCTCGACATCGGTGGATGTCTCGATCGGGTCGATCCAACCCACGACATCGAGCAGCGCCCGCGCGCCCTCCGCGCGCGCTAAACAGTCAGCGATGCCATCGCTGATGTCCGTGCGACCGCGGGGTTCGACCAGGGCGCCGGCCTCTTCGAGTTGGCCGTGTAGGTCGAAGTAGAGCCCGTCGCGCAGCAGCGGGACAAGCTCCTCGGGGATCACGATGGTCATGGCCTGCCTCCGTTCCGGTTCGGCCGAAGAAGCCGCCCGGCGCAGCCATGACCGGACCCGCAGCCACGGGAGCTACGGTGTCGAGCGTGGCATCCGAAGCGTCATCTTCGGTTGTCCACCGGCCGGGCGGGCGGTGTCAACGCTCGTCCGGCCACACGATGTTGGTTTGGGGCGGGAGAGCAGAGCAGAGCCCGCACCGACCCACAAGAGACAACTGGCTGCACGAGGACAATGACGCGCCGAGTGCGAGACTCCACGGGATGAACCGAGTCGATCGCACTCGCGCCGCAGCGGAAGACCTGAGGCGCGCCGGTGGCCGCGACGCCCAAGTCGAGATCGTGGAGTACGACCCTGCGTGGCCGACTCGCTTTGCGGCTGAGCTTGAGCGAATCGGGCCGCTGCTCGGAGGTGTCGAGATACACCACTTCGGCTCGACCGCTGTGCCTGGACTTGCCGCAAAGCCGGTGATCGACATGATCGCCCTCGTGGATAACCTCGACACGCACATCGCGGCGCTGACCACAGGTGGCGGCTACGAGTTCCCGCGGGCGTTCAACGCAACGCTTGCCCACCGACGCTTCCTCTGCTATCCGGGTGCGGCGGTACGGACCTATCATCTGCATCTCGTTGATGAGCCGGGGGAGCTTGAGCGGCGCCTTCGCTTCCGCGACCTCTTGCGCTCGGACGCCGCGCTCGCACGGGAGTACGTGACTCTCAAGCGAGCGCTCGCGGTACGCCATCGTGATAACCGCGAGGCCTACACGCAGGCCAAGGCCGAGTTCATCCGGGCCAGCCTTGCATCCGACGGTGAGCTGGGTAAGTCGGGGTATGGTGGCGTCTCGTCCACCTGACGGTTGGCTCGTCCCAGCGCCGCCACAGGCGCTTGAGGGCACCGACCGCTTCGCTGGCGCCGACGCGACGGTGCTGGACTTCTGGCGCTGGGCGTTCTCCGACCTTCGGGACAACACGCAGCGCGGGGTGCTTGCGGAGTTTCTTGTGGCGCTCGCGCTCGGGCGCACCAAGACGCGACGGAAGGCGTGGGACAACTACGACGTGACGACCGGCTCCGGGCTGCGCGTCGAGGTCAAGGCGAGTGGCTACCTGCAATCGTGGGCGCAGGCCAAGCACTCGCGGCTGAGCTTTGGGCGCGTCATCGCTCGCACCTGGGATGCGAACACCAACGAGTTCGGCGCCGAGCCCGAGGTCCGCGCCGATGTCTTCGTGTTCTCGGTCCAGACTTGTACGGACCCGCAGCGCTACGACGCGCTCGACCTCTCGCAGTGGGAGTTCTACGTCGTGGCGGCTGAGCGAGTGCGCGAGTGCGCCTACAGGAGCGTGAGCATCGCCTGGGTGCGCAAACATGCGGAGCCGGTGCCGTTCAGTGACCTGGCGGCGACCATCGAGCGCGTCGGACGTGGGGGCAGCACCCACGTTCCTGCGTGACAGCCGTGGGTGTGTGGTCAGGCGGCCGGCGGCTCCCTGCTATGTGCCGATACATAGCAATGGGCGTTAGGATGTTTGTTCGTGTCGGACGATCGCTGCGATCTGCTGTGTCTGGATCTGCCTCGGGCGGAGCGGCTGCGCCGGGCTCGCCTGGGTCTGCGGGACGCTGAGCGGCTTGCGGCTTGCGCGAAGGCGCTCAGCGATCCGACGCGCCTGATGCTCGCGGTGGCGCTGCGCGATGGTGGGGAGTTGTGCGTTTGTGATTTGAGCTGGGTAGCTGAGCGCGCCGAGAACCTTGTCTCCCACCACGTTCGAGCGTTGCGCACGGCTGGGCTCGTGGATTCTCGCCGCGCCGGGAAGATGGTCTTGTATGCGCTGACCGAGCGAGGACGGGAGCTGGTCGAGGCAGTGCTCGCTGATCGGGTGAGGACGTGAGCGCGAAGCCTGGAGAGCTGCCGATCCTGCGAGTCCATCCGCCAATGGACTCCGCTGTATTTCGGGCGAGCCTGGTTCAGCGAGCGAGGGTGTTGGCGTGGGTCGGGCTTGGCTGGCACGCTGTCGAGGCAAGCGTCGCCGTAGCGGCAGGGCTGATTGCTGGGTCGGTGGCGCTCGTCGGGTTCGGTGCGGACTCGCTGATTGAGCTGGCGGCAGGTTCTATCGTTCTGTGGCGGCTGGCGGGCGCGCGTGCGATCGGCGAGCGTCGTGCTCAGCAGATGATCGCCGTGTCTTTCTACCTTCTCACCGTTTACATCACGGTGCAGGTGGTCCTCTCCCTCGCGGCCGGCGAGCATTCCGCGGTCAGTTGGGCGGGGATCGCTTTGGCGGCCGTGACTTTGGCGATGATGCCCGTGCTCGCTACCGCGAAGGGTCACGTCGCCGAGGAGCTGGAATCTTCGGCGACCAAGAGCGAGAGTCGTCAGACGATGCTCTGCGCCTACCTATCCGCCGGGCTGCTCCTCGGGCTCGGCCTGAACGCACTGCTCGGATGGTGGTGGGCCGATCCGATAGCAGCGCTCGGGATCGCGACCGTCGCGCTCAAGGAGGGACGGGATGCTTGGCGCGGCGAGTCTTGCTGCACTGCGCCGATCCCCACCAGCGACCCTGACGGATGCAAAGACGGATGTTGCTGAGCGTGCCGCTCTGCGTGGCGTCCTTTCTCTCGTGGGAGGAGTCGTGATGTCGTCGGGCGCTTATGAGCTGATCGGTGGTGATTTTGCATCGCCACGGAGCGCTGTCACACGCCCATCGTCACGACGGCCCACACGAGCACAACGGTCCCGATCATGGCCATAGTCACGGGCACGGTCATTCACATGGGCTCATCGATGAGAGCATCAAGCGTTCCCGCGAGGGCATCCGTGCCGTCTCGATAATCGCTGGCGGTCCTCGGGCTGGCCGCGTTGTTGCAGACGGTTGTTTTCATCGCCAGTGGCAGCGTCGCGCTGCTGGCCGACCTGATCCACAACTTCGGGGATGCGCTCACCGCCGTCCCATTGGCAGTCGCGTTCGCTCTGCGCTCTGATGCGGCCGAGCGGTGGGCGGCCTGGCCGTGGTCGGCGCGATCTTCACCAGCGCGTGCGTTGCCGCAGTCGAGGCGATCCGGCGTCTTTTGCATCCCGCCGCGCCGTCGCACCTGTGGGCGCTTGCGCTCGCTGGTGTGATCGGGTACACCGCCAACTACTTGGCCGCTCGTATCCGTCTGCGCGCCGGCCGCCACCTGGATAGTCCCGCGCTGATCGCCGACGGGCACCACGCCCGCGCGGACGCCTATGTGAGCCTCGCGGTGATTGCCTCAGCGATCGTCGTAGCGCTCGGAGCACCGATCGCCGACCCGATCATCGGCCTGCTCATCACGCTCGTGATCCTGCGTATCACCTGGCAGTCGTGGGCGACCGTGCGAGATCACGAACGTCACCATCACTAACGCTGCAAGCGGCAGCGCTCAAGCACGGCCGCTGGCTTGAGTGCCGGTCGATACCCCAGAGCGACGCCCTACACCTTACGCAATATATTTGCGTACAATTAGTCTGTGGATCGTACCGCCTTCGCGTACTACCCGGCGAGCATAGAGGCCGACCCCGGCACCGACGGTGCGCGGATCGGCGTGGATGTGATCGGGGTCATGCGTGACGGCCCTGCGGGGGCTTTGGAACGCATCGGCGCTGGAGCGGCGTCGGCGTTGCTCGTGGCTCGCCTCGCGGACGTGGCCGGTTCGTTGCGGGAACTGGTAGCGCTGCTCGATTGGCTTGACGCTTGCGATGGCGACCTCATCGCGCTTGACGTTGGGCTGGACACCGCGACGCGAGCGGGCGCGCACGTCGCTCGTGTGCTGCGCGAGGTCGAGCGCTGGGAGCTCGAGCCGCCGGCCGGCAGGCCGCCGCGGGGCCGCCCCGGGCTCGCTCACCACTCGCCCAAGCTGGCCGACCGCATCAGGAGCCTCCGCGACACCGGGAAAAGCCTCCAAGCCATCGCCAACCTGCTCAACGACGAGGGCGTGCCCACGCCGCGCGGCGGCGACCGCTGGCGGCCATCGAGCGTGCAGGCCGCGCTCGGCTATCGCCGCCCACGCCCGCCAGGGCCCGGCGTGCCCGCACCGCCGCCGCGGCACGCGCCGCGTCCAGGGCACGCGCCCCGCCCGCCAGGGAAGAGCTCGCGCCCGCCCGCGCCGCGGCCATCGCATCCCCGAGGAGGGCGTCCGTGACCGGCGTGATCGAGCAGTTCGGGGCGCTCGGGGTCTTCCTGCTGATGGTGCCCGAGAGCGCCTGCATCCCGATCCCGAGCGAGGTCACGCTCCTGTTCTCCGGGTTCGCCGTCCACCAGGGCTGGATGAGCCTTCCGCTCGCGGTGCTCGCCGCGACCGCCGGCAACCTCGTCGGATCGCTGCTCGCCTATGGCCTCGGTGCAAGCCGGCTCGTTGAGCGCGTGCCCGTCGCGCGCTCGGTGCTTCATCGCTGGGACGGCCTGCTGGTCCGCCACAGCACGCGCGCTGTGTTCCTCGCGCGACTGCTGCCGCTTGCCCGCACGTTCGTCTCCCTGCCCGCCGGGGCTCGGCGTGTCAAGCTCGGGACGTTCGTCGCGCTCACGGCGGCGGGCTGCGCGCTGTGGGCGCTCGCACTCGTGCTGACGGGCGTGTTCGTCGGCGCCGCTTGGATGACCGTGGACTCCGCAGTAGGGCGCGTGCTGCTGGTGGCCGGACTGCTCACGCTCGCGCTGACTATGGTCCGCAGGCGTGCGGAGTAGCCCCGGCTCACTCCGCTAGCTTTGTTTGGGGCAATGTTGCTCTTTGCCTGCGTGGTCAGCAAGCGCAGCGCCGAGCGGCCATTGGCGGTGGTCCCGCTACCATTGGTCCATGACG
>Ga0335075_10001588_pt1 | contig 37326 bp, 36 predicted proteins | sample Lox_Sample_24_FD_206723 | JGI IMG/M metagenome (GOLD analysis project Ga0335075, IMG submission 206723) | Soil microbial communities from Loxahatchee National Wildlife Refuge, Florida, United States - Lox_Sample_2.4 | ecosystem: Environmental > Terrestrial > Soil > Wetlands | place: USA... | reverse complement strand
ATTGTGGCGATGCCCTCCGCCGAAGCACTCCAACTGCTCGACACCGCGATGGTGGTCGACGAACCGTTCTTGCTGCCCGCCCGCATCGACGCCACCGCGCTTCGCGCCAAGCACGACGCGGGCACTCTGCCGCCGATGTTCGTCGATCTGATCAACGCGCGGGCGCGGCGTCAGGTCGACGACTCGCTGGCGGCAGCCAGGTCGAAGTCCGCGCTGCTGCAACGTCTCGAGGGGCTGCCCGAGGATGAGCAGCATGCGGTACTGCTGGATTTGGTGCGTTCGCATATCGCGACCGTGCTGGGCAACATCACTCCGGAGGCCGTCGACCCCGACAAGGCGTTCCAGGAGTTGGGCTTTGATTCGTTGACCGCAGTCGAGATGCGTAACCGGCTCAAAGCCGCTACCGGGCTGGCGCTTTCACCGACCCTCATCTTCGACTACCCGAACTCCACCGCGCTGGCCGGTTACTTCCGTCATGAGCTGGTCGGCGTCCCGACCGGGTCGACCCCGCAGGTTTCGCCCGGCGAGGAGGAAATCCAGCGCGTCGTAGCGTCCATTCCCGTCAAACGTCTCCGCCAGGCCGGAGTGTTGGACCTGCTGCTCGGCCTGGCGAACGAGGCCGACGGAGACGGTGCGGGGGAGAACAGGGAAAAGGACATCGCAGCAATGGATCTCGACGATCTGGTCAATGCTGCCTTCCTCGACGACGACGACTAGCCAGATGAGGTCTGAGGTCAGCCAGTGAGAATCGCCGTCACTGGGGCGAACGGAGTGATCGGTCGCGGCGTTGTGGCCCGACTGCTCAGCCAGGGCCACGACATCGTCGGTCTGGCGCGTCATCGCCCCGAAAGCTGGCCGAGCGCTGCTGACTTCGTGCAGACTGACATCCGCGATGCGACCGGGGTGCGGCGTGCGGTCGTGGGTACGGACGTTGTCCTGCACTGCGCCCGGGCAGTCGATCGCGAGACCAATATCGGCGGGACCGCCAACGTGCTTGACGCCATGGCCCAAACCGGGGCCCATCGCATCGTGTTCGCCTCCTCGGCGCACGTCTACGGAGTCGATCAAGGCGGCCGACCGCTGTCCGAAGCCGACCGTCTGAGCCCGGTCTCGGCGGAGGGGCGCGATACTGCCCAGGTCGAGCAGATGCTGGCCGACTCTGGTGCGGAATGGGTGGCGATCCGCTCGGCGGCCATCCTCGGCAGAGGTGTGGACAACTGGGTGCGTCGGGTGTTGGCTGCTCCGCTTTTTCCCGACGTCGACGGGTCCGGTCGTCGCACGATGCAGGTCGTGCACAGCGACGACGTGCACCGGGTCTTCGTCCGGGCGATCGTCGATACCGGCATCGGCAGTGGACCGGTGAACCTTGCCGCGCCAGGGAAGCTGTCACTGCGTGACATCGCCGGTGCGCTCGGGCGGCCAATGGTGCCCACGGGTAGGCGGCTGCTGAGCTCGCCCGAACTCGATCGGCTGCTGAGTGCTCCGTCGATGGATACCGCACTGCTGCGGGACAAATGGAACTTCACACCGGCGTGGAGCGCCGAGGAGTGTGTCGACGACGTCGCATTGGCGGTGCGCGGACGAATCAGCGTCGGCAACCGGGTGATATCGCTGCCCTGGCGGCTCACTCACGCCCAAGACATCCCGTCGGTCGATGTGCCCGCCGCCGACGGCGTTGCTCCGGTGTTGGCCGGCCCGGAGGGCGCCAACGGCGAGTTCGACACGCCCATCGATCCGCGCTTTCCGACCTACCTGGCCACCAACCTGTCCGAGGCGCTGCCCGGGCCGTTCTCACCGTCGTCGGCGTCGGTGACCGTGCACGGACTGCGCGCGGGCGGCGCAGTCATCGCCCAACGGCTGAGGGCCGGCGGGTTGATCCAGCGTGAAATGGCAACACGAACCATCGGGGTCTTCGCACACCGCCTATACGGCGCCATTACAACCGCGCATTTCATGGCCGAAACCGTGCCGTTCGTCAAACCCGCCACGGTGATTCGCCAAAGCCAGTTCTTCGGCCAGAGTGCGGCCAGCATGCCGATCTACGGAGAACAACCGCTGCCGCGCGACTCCGGTCCGGCCATGCGGCCGTTGCGTACCATCCGCAACCTCGGGGTGTTCGCGGCCAACTTGGCGGGCCTGACCGTCGGCGCGGCCCACGACACGCGAGACTTCATCGACGACGTCGATCGCTTGGAAGATCTTGCTGCTGATGATCTTTCGCAGCTTTCCGACGGTCGCCTACAGAGCCTGATCCTCTTGGCGCGCGATCACGTCGTGCACGGTTGGGTACTGGCGTCCGCGTCGTTCATGGCCTTCGCCGCTCTCAGCGTGGTGCTGCGCGGTCTGAGCGGACGCGACATGGTGCTGCCGGTCGGTCAGGACCTGGCCAGCGCACAGCCGTTGAGTAGCGTGTATCGACTGGCAGACGCGGCGCGGCGCGACCTCGACGTGACCCGGATCCTGGCCGGCCCCGGCGAGCGTCTCGACGAGTTGGCGACCCAGGCCCCGGAATTCCACACGGCGGTGCTTGCCGAGCTGAAGTTGATCGGGCATCGCGGTCCTGCCGAGGTGGAGATGCGGTCCGCCAGCTACGCCGACGACCCTGAGATGTTGATCCGCATGGTGGCCAAATCATTGAAAATTCCCGCTCGGCCGGAGACGCAGCGTCCGTCGATCCCGCTGCAGGCGCGACCCGTCGCCCGCCTTGCCGCTTACCAGCTCCGCGACCGGGAGGTTCGTCGCGACCGGATGGTGAAGGCAATCTGGTTGCTGCGCAATCTACTTCGTGAGCTCGGGGCCAGGCTGGTGGACTCGGGTGTTTTGGCAACCGTCGATGACGTGTTCTATCTGCTGGTCGACGAACTCGATGCGCTGCCTGCCAAACCCGCTGAACTGGTCGCGCGCCGTCGCGCAGAACAACACCGGCTGGCCAGCTTCGTGCCGCCCGCAGTCTTCAGTGGCAGTTGGCAGGCCGCCGCCTCCCTGGCGAGCGTCCTGGGCCCGGGGGAGACCCTGAACGGCGTCGGGGTTTGTGGCGGCCGCGTTCGCGGCCGGGTGCGGATCGTCAGGCCGGAATCCATTGACGACCTCGAACCGGGTGAGGTCCTGGTCGCCGAGGTCACCGACGTCGGGTACACCGCGGCCTTCTCCTACGCGGCCGCGGTGGTCACCGACCTCGGTGGACCGATGTCGCATGCGGCGGTGGTAGCGCGCGAATTCGGTATCCCGTGCGTCGTCGATGCTCAGGAAGCTACCCGACGTCTGCCGCCGGGAGCGTTGATCGAGGTCGACGGCGATCGCGGCGAGGTCCGTGTCGTCGAACTCGCCGCAGCGGACTGAATCTTCGGACCGGGCCAGCGCGACCACCCCAGGTTCGCTAACGTCAGGTTATGCACGAACACACGGTCCGCGTGACCACGGCCGCCGGCACCGTCGAAGGCTTCACCCGCGATGGCGTGCACCGTTGGCGCTCCATCCCGTACGCCCGGCCGCCGGTTGGTGCGCTGCGCTTTCGGGCGCCGCAGCCGGCCCAGCCGTGGCGAGGTGTGCGTTATTGTCACGGCTTCACCAAGTGCGCCCCGCAGGAGCGGCGTTACACGATGGTCGGCATTGGCAAGTACCAGCCGATGGGCGAGGACTGCCTCACCCTCAACGTCGTCACGCCGAAGACGCCGGAAAGTGAATCGCTGCCGGTGATGGTTTTCGTACACGGCGGCGGGTACATCATGGGCAGCTCGGCCACCCCGATATACGACGGTGCGAGTCTGGCCCGCCGTGGGTGTGTCTATGTGTCGGTCAACTATCGGCTGGGCGCGCTGGGCTGTCTGGATTTGTCGTCGTTGTCGACAGCCGACATCACCCTCGACAGCAATCTGTTCTTGCGCGATTTGGTGTTGGCGTTGCGCTGGGTTCAGCAGAACATCGGTGCATTCGGCGGTGATCCGGACAACGTCACGGTGTTCGGCGAAAGTGCAGGTGCGCATGCCGTCGCCACGCTGTTGGGCGTGCCGGAGGCTGAAGGTCTTTTCGCCCAGGTCATTTCGGAAAGTCCGGCTACTGGCATGGTGCGCTCGCGGGAAATGGCAGCAGAGTTCGCCGGACGGTTCGCCACGCTGCTGGGTGTGCGTAAGCAGGATGCCGCCCATGCACTCAGGCAGGCCTCTCCCGCCGAACTGGTGGCGGCGCAAAACCGCCTGATCGACCAGGGCGTACGAGAGATGCTGGGGGCCTTCCCGATCGGCCCGGTGTCCGGTGACGACGTCCTGCCCGTGGACCCCGTCGAAGCGATGCGACGCGGCACAGCACACAAGGTGCCGCTGATCGTGGGCACCAATGCCGACGAGGGGCGGTTGTTCACCCGCTTCTTGCCGCTGCTGCCGACCACCGAGCCGATGGTTGAAGCTCTGCTTGCCGAAGTGGAACCGGCTGCGCGTGAACGCATTACCGCGGCTTACCCCGACTATCCGCAGCGATCTGCCTGCGTGCGGCTTGGCGGTGACTTCGCGTTCAGCTCCGCTGCCTGGGAGCTCGCCGAAGCCCATGGCAGACACGCGACCGCCTACCTGTATCGATACGACTACGCGCCGCGGGTTTTGCACTGGTCGGGGCTGGGGGCCACCCACGCCACCGAACTGCTGGCGGTCTTCGGTATCTACCGGACCAGATTCGGAGCGATGCTGAGCGCGGCCGTCGATCGGCGATCCGCATTGCGGGTCACCAACGAAGTGCAAAGGCGTTGGCGGTCATTCAGCCATACCGGGGTGCCCGGCGACGACTGGCCGGCTTACACCGACACCGACCGCGCGGTCATGGTCTTCGACCACAAGTCACGTCTCGAATTCGATCCGCACCCGCAGCGGCGGATCGCGTGGCAGGGCTTCTCTCTGGCGCGATGACGGCCGATGTGGTTTCGTGAACAAGCCATGAAACCGCGCACCGACAACGTCGTCGAACGCCCCGCCGACCTGACCGCCGACTGGCTGAGCGTAGCCATCGGCGCCGGAACCATCGCCGATTTCAGCGTCGAGCGCATCGGCACCGGTCAGATGAGCGAGTGCTACCGCGTCCAACTGACCTACGCCGACGACGACCCCGGCAGCGCCAGGCCGGACTCCGTGGTGCTCAAGGTCGCGGCCACCGACCCGATGAGCCGGCAGACCGGCGGAAGTCTGGGCCTCTACGAACGTGAAGTTTGCTTCTACCGGGATCTCGCCCCGCGCCTGCAAGGACCGGTCGCGCCGTGTTATCACGCGGCTTTCGACGCTTCGGCGGGTGTCTTCGATGTACTGCTCGGCGACGCGAGTCCGGCAGTCGTCGGTGATGAAATCCAGGGCGCCACAATCGAACAGGCTCAGCTCGCGGTCACCGAGCTGGCCCGGCTGCAAGGCCCGCTGCTCGGTGACACCGCGCTCGCCCAAGCGCCGTGGCTACACCGCGACACGCCGATCAACCAGGGGTTGATCACGGCGCTGTACGCCGGCTTCGTCGATCGCTACGGCGACCGGATCGCACCGCAGCACCGCATGGTGTGCGAACGGCTGGTCGGCGGATTTGACGCCTACCTGGCCGAGGAGGCCGCCGAGGGTCGCATTGCGGGTCTGGTGCACGGCGACTATCGATTGGACAACCTGCTGTTCGGCGCTCCGGGCGCGGATCGCCCGCTGACGGTGGTCGATTGGCAGACGGTCACCTGGGGCCCTGCGATGACCGACCTGGCCTACTTTCTTGGGTGCGCGCTGCCGGTGGCGCAGCGACGCGCGCACTACGACGCGCTGCTGCACGCCTACCACGCAGCGCTTGGGCCGGATTCGCCGATCGGTCTCGCCGAGGTCCGCGACGGGGTGCGCAGGCAGAGCTTCTTCGGGGTGATGATGGCCATTGTCTCGTCGATGCTGGTGGAACGCACCGAACGCGGTGACGCGATGTTCATGACGATGTTGCAACGACATTGTGAGCATGTGCTCGACGTTGACGCGCTGGCGACGCTGGCAGCGCCGACGGTTACCGAGCCGCTGCGTCCGTCCCAAGACGATGAGTCGGCGCATGTTGCCACCGGCGAGCAGTTGTGGAGCGAGAGTTGGTATGCCGACTTCGTGGATGCGGCAAGCGGATTCGGCGGCTGGGTGCGCATCGGCCTGATCCCTAACCAGCAGACGGCATGGCTGCATGCCCTATTGTGCGGTCCGAATCTGCCCACCGTCGCAGTCATCGACGTCGAGCTTCCGCTGACCGCAGACCCATGGGCAGTGCAAACCGACGCAGTGGATTTCACGCACTCGGTCGGCGATCCGCTGCGTACCTATCGGATTGGCCTGCAGGGGCGCGGCGAGTCCTACCCAGAACCGGCCGCGCTATTGCAGGGAGAGCATGGAGCGCCGGTCGAGGTGGCGCTTGATCTGGTGTGGAGCACCGACGGTACGCCATACAAGTATCGGCTCACCACGCGCTACGAAATACCTTGCACCGTCTCGGGACCCGTCACCGTCGATGGGCGTCGCTACACCGTCGACTCGGTACCCGGCCAGCGCGACCACTCGTGGGGGGTGCGCGACTGGTGGAGCATGGACTGGTTGTGGAGTGCGCTGCACCTCGACGATGGAACACACATCCACGCCGTCGATATACGGATTCCGGGCGTGCCCCCGGTGGGCATCGGCTATGTCCAAGACCGCGGCGGGGCGGTCACCGAGTTGCAAACCATCGCCGCCCGTCAAACATTCGATGACGACGGATTACCGGCCACCGCAACGCTGGCGATCGATCCCGGTGGTCTAACGGCAACCGTCGACGTGCGCGGACACGCGCCGGTACGCCTGGTCGCCCGCGACGGGCGGATAAGCCAATTTCCTCGTGTGTGGGGCACCGTCAGCACCGCCGATGGGCGCAGCGGCGTCGGCTGGTTGGAGTGGAACCGTAATCTGCGCTGAAAACCCTTGTCGGCCAGGCGCACCCATCGTGGTTATGGGTGTCTCCGGGTCGGGCAAGTCGACGGTGGGCGCCGCGTTGGCTGGGCGCCTCGGGGTGCCTTTTGCCGACGCTGACGACTTTCACCCGGCGGCCAACATCGCGAAAATGGCTGCGGGCAACCCGCTCACCGACGACGACCGCTATCCCTGGCTGGAAGCGGTCGGGCAGTGGCTGGCGGGTCACAAGGACGGCGGGGTGATGAGCTGCTCGGCGCTCAAACGCTCGTACCGCGATCGATTGCGCTCGCAGTGTCCCCGGATCGACTTCTTGCATCTCACCGGTTCGCCGGAGCTGATCAGTCGCCGACAAGCCGGCCGGTCGGGGCATTTCATGCCGTCGGCATTGGTGAAATCCCAGTTCGACACCTTGGAACCATTGGCGCCCGACGAGCACGGGAAAGTCCTCGACGTCGGATGCAGCGTCGAGGGCATCGTCGAGAGATTTCTGGAGTACGTGCATGGATCACATCGATAGCAATCCGGCGCGCCACCGCGAGAGCGATACGCGTGGCCTGTGCGATCAGACCGTCGTCGATGGGGTCTCCTGTGGTGACCATGCGGTAGAACAGCGGTGCTCGGAATGTGGTGAGCAAGGCGTTGGTATCGGCGCAATGGGTCCACGTCGGGATTCCCTACGAGGGAATCGAGCTCAAGGGTCACTACCTGAACGTCAGCGGCGACGAGGCAGGACCAACGTTGCTCGCGCACGGGGGTTACGACTCGACGGTCGAAGAAATGTTTTTTGCCGTGGGGGAGGCGGCGCGCCGGCATGGCCACAACTGCTTGATCTTTGAAGGCCCCGGGCAGGGGGCGGCGCTGAGTTGGTCAGTTCTTGACGACTTGGGTGCCGCCGGCCAACTCGTCGTGCTTGCCCTGTTTGGTCGGGCTGCCGCTGATGGTCACCGCGATGATGACGTAGGCGACGAACGCGAGCAGAGGGCCGATGTAGGGCACCACCGCGAGCAGGGTGAACGAGTTGCGGATCGCCGACTGTGTCACGTCTGGTTTCGGCGCCCCGCTGGGACCATGAACCGCCAGGCCGAGCAGCTTCTTGCCCGGGGTAGCGCCCTGGCTGACTTCGAAGAGCACGAAGTACCCGAACATCAGAACCCCCGAGAAAAGGCCGGTTACCAACCACCAGTAATCCCTGTCGAACAGAAAGACCGACAGCAGAAAGACCACGATGTTCACCAGGATTCCGTCGATCAGCCGGGCAAAGAACCGCGTGCCCACGCCGCCGGGTCGAGCATGTGACCATCGTGGCGAATCGGCCGGCGGATACCCGTACTGCGGTGAGCTGGGATCGAAGTCAGCTGGTGTCATGAGATTCGCTCCTGACCACGTCGGTGGGAGCCAATCTACCCTGCCGACAGCTTTCCGGGCAGCTACTGCCGACCGCGGTGGCGGCTAACATGGTGGTCTATCCGGTACAACGAATCACCTGGCACGCGGCTATGACCGAGACGAAAAGCGCTACCGTCAGTCCACCTCGGTGCGGTGGCTAGCGATGTATCGCATCGTCGTCGCGCTTGCGGTCGTCGCGCACTTCGCTTTCCTTTGCTACCTGACCGTTGGCGGGTTCGCTGCACTGCGCTGGCGCCGCACCATCTGGTTGCACGTGCCCGCGGCGCTGTGGGGAATCGCGCTGACCACCGCGGGCCTCAACTGTCCATTGACCTGGCTCGAGCGCTGGAGCCGCGCTGCAGCCGGGATGGCGCCGCTGCCGCCGGACGGCTTCATCGCCCATTACATCACCGGCGTGCTTTACCCGGCCAGTTGGGCAAACGCGGTTCCGGCTGTGGTGTTTGGGCTGGTAGCGGCGTCTTGGGTGCTGTATTTGCGGTCGCGTACCGGCTATCGGCCGATCAGCGCCAGCGACGAGCTTTGACCCGTCCGCGATGAGCCTGGACCCGCCCGCGGGTGGCCAGCTCGCCGCCGCGCTCGCGGGCCGCTTCGGCCAGTTCGGCCCCACGTTCACGGGCCTTTTCACCGAGCTCACTACTGCGATCCCGCGCGGTGTCGGCAAGTTCAGCGGCCAGCTCGGCACCGCGTTCACGGGCCCGCTCACCGTAATCCGCCCCGCGTTCGCGCGCGGCTTCGGCCAGCTCAGTTCCGCGTTCGCGCAACGTCTCCGCCAGCTCGTGGCCCCGCTTGCGTGCGCGCTTGCGTGCGGCTTTCACCACCGGTGCGCTCTTTTCCCCGGCGGTGCTGGCGAGTTCGACGCCGCGTTTGCGGGCCGCCTCGACCAGCGGTTCACTTCTCTCCACGGCCGTGCTGGCAAGTTCGCGACCGCGCTCCGCACCCGTCTGGAGGCCGTGCGCGATTCGTTCGCCCAGCTCTGAATCGAGGAAACTGCCATCGGAGCTGTCCAGCGTGAGCGCCTCGGAAAGCCGGCTGGCCGCCTGCCGACCGCGCCATCCCAACGAGGGCTTACCTGCGGTGTCCGCCGACGCGATGATCAGCCCGCCCAGCAGGCTCAGATCGGTGAGTAGGTCGCGGCGTTTCTGCGCTTTGAGTTCCGGATCGCTTTCATTCCAAAATAGGTGTGCGCCAAGGCTGCCCGGTATCACGGTGAATGCGAGCGCAGCTGAGGCGATGCGCGGCAATTTGCCGGTGGCGAGCAAAACACCACCGCCGACTTGGACGGCGGCGTTTATCCGTGCCGCCGTCTCGGGGTTCGACGGGACCTTGCCGCCAATAGGTTCCGGCAGGGTCCGTAACGCCTCAACAGTGGGCCCCGCCGCGTCGACGGTGACCTTTGGGTTTCGCAATGTCTCGACACCTTGGCCGATGAATACAGCGGACAGCAAGGGACGTGCGATTCTGCGGATCAACATGGCCGCTGTGTTCCCGGGTTGGCAGGCGTGCAAACCGGGCACGCAACGGCGCCGTCGCCGTCAGGGGACCGGTGGGGGCTCGTGTCGCACCCACAACGGCACCACCACCCAAAAGATGGCCTGGGCCGTCAACGCGCAAATCCCGGCGATGACACCGGCCAGGTGACCGGCCACCACGCCGAAAATTATCACGGCGACGCCGGTAAGGGCCAAGCCCATCAGCAAAAGTCCGGCGTAAGCCAATCGATGTGCCATCGATACCACCGACAGCAGGCGATGCCGACGAAACAGCAGGCGATGGATCCCGACCGGAGCCTCCAACAGCACTGTGGCGCCGACCGAGCAGCCCACCGTCGTCAGATACACCACCCGCATTGCCGTGCTCAGGCCGTCGAAGAGCGGCTGGAACGGCAACGTCAACAAGAAGCCGGTCAGCAACTGGACGCCGGTCTGGACTACCCGCAGCTCCTGCAGCAAGCTGACCCAATTGCGGTCTAATCGTTGATATTCGGTCTCCGAACGCATCGCCGTATCCCAGGCTTGGTCGCGGTCAGGGTGGTCGACGACGTCCATGTCCGCGATCATGCCAGTTCGCCGGCGCTGTGACGGCCAGTACCGCGGCTACGGTGTGCCGGCCAGGAGCAACCGCGCCGAGGTCTCCAGCCGGTCGGCGATCTGCGCGTAGGAGGCATATCCCATGCCGGCGCGCACCAGCGCTCCCGCGTAGAGGAGTTCCAGCGATTCGACCACGTCGGCGCGGTTCGGGCCCAAGGCCGTGACCAGGCCCTGATGGATCTCGCGGCCGATGCGCAGCCGCAGATGATTGACCTCGGGGTTCTTGCCGAGCAGTGCGTTGGTCACCGCACCGGCGAGTTCGGGTTCATCAGCGACCAGCAGTGCGATGTGCCGCAGGACCGCTATCACGCGCACGGTCGGATCGGGCGAATCGGTGGTCGGCATCGCGGTGGACGCTAGCCGCCGCCAGAAAACTTCGGCAACGAGGTGTTCCTTCGACGAGAAGTACGTGTACGCCGTCGCTGCGCCGACACCGGCTTCGGCGGCGACCATGCGAATCGTCAAGCCGGAGAAGCCTTCTCGACCAAGTACTTCAATCGCGGCGTGGCCCAGCCGGTCAACGGTTTCGGCTTGCTTGGCGGTCAGTCGCCGTCTGGTCGATTCCCGAGCTACCGGGTTGGACACGTGTCCGGACACTACTACACCGTCACAGGTGCGGCAAGACGACTGTTACGGTTGCCGGTGATGACGTTCTCCTCAAACCCGTCGGCCGCCGACGAGCGGACCGTCGAGTTATTCCAACTGGCGGATCGGGTCACCGGATTCATGCCCGCCGACGAGGGCCGGGCGCTCCATGACGCTGCGCTGCGCTACTTCGATCACGGTGTCGGCGTAGAGATCGGGACGTACTGCGGGAAGTCGACGGTGTTGTTGGGGGCGGCGGCGCTGGCCCGTGCCAGTGTTCTCTACACTGTCGACCACCACCACGGTTCTGAAGAACACCAGCCCGGGTGGGAGTACCACGACACCTCGCTGGTCGACGCGGCCTCCGGACGCTTTGACACTCTGCCTGCCTTGCGGCGCACACTCGACGACGCCGGCCTGGACGACAACGTCGTGGCGGTGGTAGGCAAATCGACCGTGGTGGCCGGTGGGTGGCGCACGCCGCTGCAACTGTTGTTCATCGACGGCGGGCACAGCGAGGCCGCGGCGCATCAAGATTTCGACGGATGGGCGAAGTGGGTGAATCCCGGTGGCGCGCTGATCATCCACGACGTCTTCCCCGACCCTCGTGACGGCGGCCAGGCGCCCTACCGGATCTATTGCCGGGCAGTGCAAAGCGGTGCATTCGTGGAGCGTTCCGTCACCGGGTCGATGCGGTTGCTGGAGCGGGTAGCAGGCGAGGCCGGCGCGCAGATCTAGCGATCCGAGGGGCTGGTCACACACTCGCAGTCGTAGTCGCCCTCCAAGCCGCGCGGCAGATCGACGCCACGGAAGATGCCGTAACCCGCGGTGGTGCACGACAGGGCGTCGGCGGCGAGAATCACTGCTGCTCCCGTCCAGGTGGTTCGCTCGACGGGCCAGCGCTTTCCGTCGCTGAACACCAAACCGGTCCAATAGGAGCCGTCGTCTTCACGCAGGTGCTGCATGGCGGCGAACTGTCGCAGCGCCGCCTGCCGGTTGCCCATCGCATCGAGCGCCAGCACCAATTCGCATGTCTCCGCCCCGGTCACCCACGGCCGGTCGTCGACACACCGTATGCCCAGACCGTCGACAACGAAATCGCTCCACCGCTCCGCGATGCGGGCGTTCGCCGCCGGACCGCGAAGCACACCACCGAGGATGGGGTAGTACCAGTCCATCGAGTGACGCGGCTTTTCAGTGAACGCCGACGGGTGGGCAGCGATCGCGTGGCCCAGCCGGCCCAGCGCCACCTCCCATTCCGGCTGCGGCTCGTCCAGATAATTCGCCAGAGCCAGAGCACAACGAATGCTGTGGAATATGCTGGCGCACCCGGTTAGCAGCGCTTCGGTGACGGGTCCGGAAGGGCTGCGCGCCCAACAGATTTCGCCGCTCCCAAGCTGCAGCTCCAAGACGAATTCGATGGCGGCCTGCACGGTCGGCCACATGGCGCCGGCAAAGGCGTCGTCACCAGTGATCAGTACGTGGTGCCAGACCCCGACAGCGACGTATGCGCAGAAGTTGCTGTCGCTGTTGGCATCTTCGACGATGCCGGCGCGAAGCTGAATCGGCCAGGAGCCATCCGCGCGCTGCTGGCTCCGGCACCAGTCGAACGCATGACGGGCCGGGCCGATCAGGCCTGCCGCGGTAAGTGCCATCGCGCATTCCACATGGTCCCACGGGTCGGTGTGCCCGCCTTCCGACCACGGGATAGCGCCGGACGGCTCTTGTAGCGCGGCAATCGACTCCGCGGTCTGTCGGCATTGTGCAGGGGAGAGGACGCCAGGGACGCCCGGTACCTCATACCAGTTCAACGGCGGGTACCGGTTTCTCGAAATACAGCGCGACACTCTTGCCGATCAGTGGATTCAGTGTTGATTCGGCCAGCCGGGTAATCCAAGGCCGCTGCATCATGTCCCACACCAACAACTTGTGATAGGCGATGACCGCGGGGTGCTCTGAATTATCAACGCCTACTGCACATTTCAACCACCAAAATGGCGCGTGCAAGGCGTGCGAGTGATGGGTATGAGTGAAGGTCATTCCACGGCCGGCGATCTTGGCGTGCAGCCGGTCTGCCCGGTAGATGCGGATATGGCCGCCCTCGTTGCTGTGGTAGTCGTCGGAGAGCAGCCAGCACAATCGTTCCGGAAACCACCTGGGCACGGTGACCGCCAGCTTGCCGCCGACTTTGAGCACGCGAATCAGCTCGTCGATGGCCGTGTTGTCGGCCGGAACGTGTTCCAGGATCTCCGAAGCGATGACGCAGTCGAATGTTCCATCGGGATAGGGCAACGCCAGTGCGTCACCGACGGCGGTCTCGGCCTGAGCCGAGGCGGGCACCTCACCGGACTCGGCCATTGCGCGAAACATGGTGTCGACATTGCTCAGCTCGGCGGCGTCCTGATCCAACGCGACCACATCGGCACCTCGGCGATACGCCTCGAAGCTGTGTCGGCCCGCCCCACACCCGACATCGATGACCTTGGTGCCAGTACCGATACCGAGGCGGTCGAAGTCCACCGTCAGCACGGCTCGCCCACTGCCCGCGCCGAATCCCGAACCGGCAGCCGACGGTTGATCGCGCGTTCGTAGACGCGCGCGGTCTGCGCGGCGACCGACTCCCAGCTGTATACCTCGACGGCTCGGCGGCGACCCGCCCTGCCGAGTCGGTTGAGCTGGTCGGGGGAGACCAGCAGCTCGGCCAACACCTTGATCAGCTCCCCGGCGTCGCCTGGCCGTACCAGCCGGGCGCACTCGCCGTCCGGCCCGAGCACCTCGGGCAACGCGCCGGCGCGGCTGGCCACAATTGGCGTGCCGCTGGCCATCGCTTCCACTGCGGGCAGTGAGAACCCTTCGTAAAGCGAGGGGATGCAGGCGATTTCAGCAGAGGCAAATAACCGCGCCAACGCGGCGTCGGAAAGCCCGTTAGAGATGTGGACGATATCGGAGATTCCGAGTTCAGCGATCAGCTTCTCGGTGGGGCCGTTTGGCTCGAGCTTGGCAACGAGCTGCAGCTCCAAGTCGTGTTCGGTGCGCAGCATGGCCACCGCCTGCAGGAGATGCCCGACCCCCTTGAGCGGTCGGTCGGCACTGGCGATCGCCATGATGCGACCGGGAATTCGTGACTGCGTGGACGGTGCAAACAAGTCGGTGTCGACACCCAGCGGCACCACGTGAAGCTGGTCTGGGTGGACGCCGAAGTCCGTGGTGATGTCAGTGGCAGAGGAGGACGAGACGGTCAGCAAATCTGGAATGCTGCGGGCGACCCGTTCTTGCATCTCCAGGAAGCCATACCACCTGCGCACCAACGGTTTACGCCACCACTGCGCCGCAGCGAGGTCGAGCACGCGATCGCGAGTGATCGGATGATGTACGGTGGCCACCACGGGCAGGCCGGTCGCCTCGATATCCAGCAGGCCGACGCCCAGGCTCTGATTGTCGTGCACCACATCGAAGTCGTGCCGCCGCGGGACGAGCAGGCGGGCGGCGCGCAGGCTGAATGTCCGCGGTTCCGGGAAGCCCGCGGTCCACACCGTGGCGAGCTCGCGAAGGTCGATGCGGTCCCGGATCTCACGGGGATGCGGGATCCGGAAGGGGTCGGGTTCCCGGTACATGTCGAGGCTGGGTACTTCGGTCAGCACCACCCGGGGATCAAGGCCTTCGGGGTAGGGCGGCCCGGAGAACACCTCGACGTGATGACCTGATTCGACCAGTCCGCGGCTGAGGTGACGAACGTAGACCCCCTGGCCGCCGCAGTGCGTTTTGCTGCGATACGACAGCAACGCAATCCGCATACTCACGCGGCGAAGGCTTGGGGAACGACGTCAGGGAACTTTCTGGACACGTGTCTGGACTATAGTTTGACTATCTACGTGATGCAACGCACTGCTCGCGTCGCCGGCTTTGCCGATCCTACCCAGCCAAAAAGCGGCGATGACCGGCCCGCATGGTTGTGACACAGATCAACCGCGAAGTGTGACGCGCGTCATTGCATAAATTACCTAATTTAGGGCAGCCTAACCTCCCACTGAACGTGGATGTGGGAGTAGCTCATGCCGGACAACTCAACTGGCCTCGAATTCGCCTTCGACCTGACCCTCGATGAGGTTCGTCGTCGCGCCGCCGTGCTGGAGGCCATCGGTACGGACTGGGATCCGATTCGTGCGCTGGCCGAAGAGGAGAAGGCGTACGCCATGCTCTACTCGAATCTCGATGCCGAGCAGCAGCGCCACTACGACACCCTGGTCAGCGCCGGGGTGTTGCCGGATCGGGCGGTAGATCATGTTGCCGATTGATCCGGACGCCGACAAGAGCCGCCGCGCCTGGCTGGCCTGCCCGAGGTGTGATCACGGTGCCGGCTGTGGCGAATGCCGCAGCGGCCGCAACTGCCACTCCCATTGGCAATACCTGCTCAGCAACAGCGCCGCGGTGCTGCACCTGCAATGCCCGACCTGTGCGCATCTGTGGTCGCTGGACACCGCTGCATCGCGTCGCACCCGCCGCCGCGCCGCTTAAGGTTCTCCGCCCACCGGCGATACCGTGGGCATATGCGCGCGTTGATCGTCGTCGACGTACAGAACGACTTCTGCGAGGGCGGTTCGGTGCCTGTGACCGGCGGTGCCGCCCTGGCGGGGGCAATCAGTGATTACCTGGCGGCCGGCACGGACTACGGCCACGTGGTGGCCACCCAGGATTTCCACATCGATCCCGGTGATCACTTCTCCACCCGGCCCGACTATTCATCGTCCTGGCCGCCGCACTGCCTCGCCGGGAGCACCGGCGCGCAATTTCATCCCGATCTCGACTCCGCCCGCTTCGACGCGGTCTTTCGCAAGGGCGCCTACGACGCGGGCTACAGCGGATTTCAAGGAGTTGACGATTCCGGCACGCCGCTGGCCGGTTGGCTGGCCCAACACGATGTCGATCAGGTTGACGTAGTGGGCATCGCCACCGACTACTGCGTGCGCCGCACCGCCGAGGATGCGGCGCAGGCGGGGCTGGCCACGCGGGTGCTGCTGGGTCTGACCGCGGGAGTGGAGGAGGAGTCCACCGCCTCGGCCATCAAAGCCTTGCAGGCCGCGGGTGTCGCGATGGTGCCGCGCGCATGACGGGCCCTGCGCAGTCGGCACTGCTGGCGGCGGTGGAGCAGTCGCCTCAGGCTGCGGCCGCACATGACCGGGCGGGCTGGGTCGGGTTGTTCACGACGGCGGGTTGCATCGAAGACCCGGTAGGATCACGACCCCACATCGGACCCCGAGAGATCGGCCGCTTCTACGACACCTTCATCGGCCCCCGTGACATTGCGTTTCATCGCGATCTCGACATCGTGCAAGGCTCGGCCGTAATCCGCGATCTCGATCTCGAGGTGGCCATGGGGTCGGCGGTCACCATGAGAATCCCGGCGTTTCTTCGTTACGACCTACGCGAGGTCGACGGTGAATGGAAAATCTCGACGTTGCGCGCCTACTGGGAACTGCCCAGCATGATGCTGCAGTTTTTGCGTAACGGCGTATCCGCCGTGCCGGCCACCATTCAACTGTCGCAAGGGCTTATCCGCAATCAGCGGCTACGCGGTACCGCCGGGTTCGCCGCCGGCTTCCGTCGCGTGGGTGCTCGTCGCAAAAAGTTGGTGGACACCTTCGTGGATGCGGTTGGCAGAGCAGACAACCTCACCGCACAGCGAACGCTGTCATCCGATGCCACAATGACTTTCGGCGACGACGATGCCGCAGACGTCGCGGACGTTGTGGCGCGATGCCGCGGGGCCAGCGTGTCGAAGATCATCGCTGCAGGCTGCACCGTCGCCGCGTCGATCACGTCGCAGCAAGGGCGCGGCGTGATATTCGCCGACGTTGCCCGGCGTCGCAACGAAATTCGCCGGATCCGCTATTTCCCGGCCAGCAGCACCAGTGACGCCGCCGACAACCCCAGATAGGCGCCCGGGAAGGCGATGTTGTAGAGGACGTGGGCCCGAACATGGGCGATCATCGCGCCGATGAAAAACAGCACCAGCCCGGTGGCGGCTGCGATCCCGATCGCCGGTGGGCCAACGACACCGATGAGCAGTCCGCCAGCCCCGGCGATCTTCAGGATGCCCAGCATCGGCAGCCACGACGGCGGCACGTGCACCTTGGCCGAGTTCGCCAGCACGAAGCCGGCGGGGACGAGGTCAGCTATCCCGACTGCTGCGGTGATGATGGCGGTGATCAGCGTGACAGCAACGTATAGGCTCATAGCGTTGGTCTCCTCTACCGGGAGCATTCGTCGGACGTGGTCATCTCCTTGACGGTTTTCGCCCGGGAAAGGTGACCATGAGATCCATCGAAGAACTGGCCCAGCGGTTCGACAGCGATCGGCGACACCTGAAATCGGTGGCGTTTCACGTGCTGGGCTCGGTGTCTGATGCCGAAGACGCGGTGCAGTCCGCCTGGCTGAAGGCCAGTCGGGCAGACCACCACACAGTCGACAACCTCACAGGGTGGTTCACCACGATCACCGCCCGCGAGGCGGTCGAGGTGTTGCGGGCCCGCACACGGCGAGCGGAGCAGCCGCTTGCCGACCCCGACCAGCTCGAGCGGATCGCCGCTGCCCCGGGGGCGGACGAAGATGCCCTGCTCACCGAGTCGGTCAGCCGGGCCCTGCTGGTGGTCCTCGACCGGCTCTCGCCAACGCAACGCGTCGCCTTCGTGCTGCACGATGTGTTCGCAATGCCCTTCGACACCATCGGTGAATTGTTGAATCGATCACCGCAGGCCGCCAAGAAGCTGGCAAGCCGGGCGCGCGGTCGATTGCACGCCGGCGGCGCCGTAGAGCCCAACCGAACGGCTGAACACCTCAAAATTGTCGAAGCATTCCTGGCGGCGTCGCGTGGCGGTGATATAGCTGCGTTGCTGGACCTGCTCGCCCCCGATGTGGTGCGCAGGGTCGACCGGGTGCTGGTGGCCGACGACGTGCCGACCGAGCGCCGCGGCGCGACCGAAGTCGCCGAGGAAACCCGACGGTTTGCCTTGCGCGCGCGGGCCGGAGTCGTGGTGCTGGTCAATGGAGTTCCCGGTGTTGCCATCGCACCCAGCGGACACCTAGAGGCGCTGGTGCAGATCGGCATTGAAGACGGCAGGATACACACCATCGACATCGTCGGCGATGCCGATCGCTTGAAAGGTGCGGTTCTCACGCTGCCACAGTGACTATGGAGATGAGTTACGAACACCAGCCCCACTGCCGACAAGCACTTTGATCGGCGAACGCTCTTACGTGGCGCCGGCGCCCTTGGCGCGGCGTCGCTAGCACTGTGGCCGACCGCATGCAGCTCCGATGACGGCGCCCTCACCTTCTTCTTCGCGGCCAACCCCGAAGAGGCGGATGCCCGGTTGCGCGTCGTCGACGCCTTCCGGCGCAGGCACCCCGACATCAAGGTTCGCCCGCTGTTGTCCGGGCCGGACCCTTTGCAGCACATGTCAATCTATTGCGCGGGCGGCAAATGCCCGGACGTGCTGATGGCGTGGGACCTCACCTATGCCGGCTTGGCCGACCGGGGAGTGCTGCTGGACCTGAACACCATGTTGGCGCAAGACAAATCCTTCGCCGCTGAGCTGAAGGCGGACAGCATTCCGTCGCTGTATCAGACGTTCACGTTCGACGGCGGGCAGTACGCCCTTCCCGAGCAGTGGTCCGGGAACTTCCTGTACTACAACAAGAAGCTATTCGCCGAGGCCGGAGTGCGGCCACCGCCCGGGCGATGGGACCAACCATGGAGTTTCGGTGAGTTCCTCGACGCCGCCGAAGCGCTTACCAAACGCGCCCGATCGGGGAGGGTCAACCAATGGGGATACGTCGACAGCTTCGTGGCGTCGTACTCGGCCGGGATGTTCGGCATGAACAATGGCGTTCCGTGGTCCACCCCGCGGATGAACCCGACGCACCTCAACTTCGACAACGATGCGTTCCTGGAAGGTATCCAGTTCTATGCCGATCTGGCCCACAAGCACAAAGTTGCCCCCACCTCGTCGGACACCCAGTCGATGTCCACCATGGACCTCTTCACCTCGGGCCGGGCGGGTATGGCGCTCGGCGGACACTGGCGTTATCAGACGGTGGACCGGGCCACGGGTCTGGATTTCGATATCACCGTGCTGCCGACCGGCCCGAAAGGGCGCACTGCCCGCTCGAACATCGGCACCACAGGGCTCGCCATCGCCGCCAGCAGTCGCCGCAAGCAGCAGGCGTGGGAGTTCGTGAAGTTCGCCACCGGCCGGGTCGGACAAGCGGTGATCGGTGAATCCGGCCTGTTCGTGCCCGCGCTGCGGCCCGCGATCCACTCCGCCGGATTTGCCGAGGCCCACAAGCGAATCGACAATCTCGACGTGCTGACCGGCGGGCCGGCCCACTCCGAGGGAATGCCGATCACCCCGGAGTGGTCCAAGATCGTCGCGTTGATGGACCGCAACCTCGGCCCGGTTCTGCGTGGTGTGCGGCCGGCGACATCGTTGAAGGACGGCCTGTCACACGCGGTCGACGAGGTGCTTCGTAACCAATGACCCAGCGCGATGAATCCGCCGCCACGGCGATCCGGCGTCGCCGGTTTTCCAGGCGACGGGCCCGAGCCGGGCGCCTGTTCGTCGCTCCGAACTTGGCGGCGGTCGCCGTGTTCATGCTGTTTCCGCTCGGTTTCTCGCTGTACATGAGCGTGCAGAACTGGGATCTGTTCAGGCCCGCGAAGTTCGTTGGTTTGGCGAACTACCGAAACCTCTTCACCGGCGATCCACTGTTCGCCATCGCGCTGCGTAACACGGTGGTTTACACCGTCGGGACCGTCGTCCCCACGGTCTTGATCAGCCTCGCCGTGGCCGGCGTGCTCAACCGGAAAGCCAAGGGAATCGGTATCTTTCGCACGATAATTTTTCTGCCTCTGGCGGTGTCGTCGGTGGTGATGGCCGTCGTCTGGCAGTTCGTCTTCAATACCAACAACGGCCTGCTCAACATCATGCTCGGCTGGATCGGGATCGGCCCCGTCCCGTGGCTGGTCGACCCGCACTGGGCGATGCTCTCGCTGTGCATGGTCAGCGTGTGGCGTAGCGTGCCGTTCGCGACCGTTATCCTGTTGGCCGCCATGCAGGGTGTGCCCGACAACCTTTATGAGGCGGCCAGACTCGATGGCGCTGGGGAAATAAGGCAGTTTGTCTCGATCACCGTGCCGTTGATTCGCAGCGCGGTGTCTTTCGTGGTGGTCATCTCGATCATTCACGCGTTTCAGGCATTTGACCTCGTCTATGTTCTTACCGGACACAACGGTGGGCCGGAGACCGCGACCTACGTATTCGGGATCATGCTGTTTCAGCATGCCTTTGCCTTCTTGGAGTTCGGTTACGCTTCGGCCCTGGCGTGGGTGATCTTCGCGATCCTGCTGGCGCTGACCGTGCTGCAGTTGCGGCTCGGGCGTCGTCGGGCCGCCCAGGAGGAGCGATCATGGGCTTAGCCGGGCGAGTGATCAAACCCAGCATTGTGCGGGGCGTCGTGTTGTATGCAGCGCTCACCGCTATCGCATGCTGTGCCCTCTTTCCGATCCTGTGGGCGGTGTCGGGATCTCTCAAGGAACAGGTCGAGGTAACCACGCCGACGCTGTTCCCGTCACACCCGCTGTGGTCCAACTACCGCGAGGTGTTCACCCTGATGCCTTTTTGGCGAATGCTTTTCAACTCCGTGCTGTATGCCGGCTGTGTGAGCGCCGGCCAGGTGTTCTTCTGCTCGCTGGCCGGATATGCCTTCGCGCGGTTACGATTTCGGGGCCGAGATACATTGTTTCTGCTCTACCTGGGCACTCTGATGGTTCCGTTGACGGTTACTGTGATCCCGCAGTTCATCCTGATGCGCATCGCCGGCCTGGCCGACACGCCGTGGGCGATGATCGTGCCGGGGTTGTTCGGCAGTGCGTTCGGCACATACCTGATGCGGCAGTTCTTCAGCACCCTGCCGGTAGAACTCGAGGAGGCGGCGATCCTCGATGGCTGCTCACCGTGGCAGATCTATTGGCGGATACTGCTTCCGCACGCCAGGCCGGCGGTGATGGTGGTAGCGGTGCTCACCTGGGTCAACGTCTGGAATGATTTTCTCTGGCCGCTGTTGATGATTCAGCGTCAGAGCATCGCCACGCTCACCCTCGGGTTGGTACGGATGCGCGGCGAGTACGTCGCACGATGGCCGGTGCTGATGGCCGCATCAATTCTCATCCTGCTGCCGCTGCTTGTGATCTATGTGGTTGCGCAACGCGCCTTCATCCGCGGTATCGCGGTCACCGGGCTTGGTGGGTGACATGGCATCGGTGACTTTCCAGGACGCCACCCGGCATTACCAGGGCACACCGCGGCCCGCAGTCGACCACCTCGATCTAAGCGTGGGCGACGGCGAGTTCGTCGTACTGGTCGGACCGTCCGGATGTGGTAAAACCACGTCGCTGCGGATGATCGCCGGACTGGAGACCGTCGATTCCGGGCGCATCCACATCGGCGCCCGAGACGTCACCGACGACGACCCCAAAGACCGCGATGTGGCGATGGTCTTCCAGAACTACGCCTTGTATCCGCACATGACGGTGGCGCAGAATATGGGCTTCGCGTTGAAGATCGCCAAGCTCACGAAAGCCGAGATCCGCGAACGGATTCTGGTTGCGGCGCGGCTACTCGACTTGGAACCGTACCTGGATCGCAAACCCAAGGATCTGTCCGGCGGACAACGCCAACGGGTGGCGATGGGGCGCGCGATCGTGCGGCGACCGCAAGTGTTCTTGATGGATGAACCGTTGTCCAACCTGGACGCGAAACTTCGAGTGCAAACCCGCAACCAGATCGCCGGATTGCAGCGGCGGCTCGGGACCACCACGGTGTACGTCACCCACGACCAGGTTGAGGCGATGACCATGGGCGACCGCGTTGCGGTCATGCGCGACGGTGTCCTGCAACAATGCGCAGCGCCCAGAGAGCTGTACCGACGTCCCGTCAACATGTTCGTGGCGGAGTTCATTGGTTCGCCGGCGATGAACCTTTTTACCCTTCCCGTCAGCAACCACTCGGTTTCGTTAGGTGACTGGTTGATTCATTTGCCGCGTGAGGTTATTACCGATGCGGTAGGGGAGATCGTGGTCGGCATCCGGCCGGAACACCTCGAGATCGGGGCCGACGGAGCGGAAATGCAGATCGACGTCGTCGAGGAACTCGGCGCGGATGCCTACCTATATGGGCGAGTCACCCTGCCCGACAACAGTTTAGGTCAACCGATCATCGCGCGCGCTGATGGCCAGAACCCACCGCGCCGGGGCAGTCGGGTGCGGCTTCATCCACAGCCCGGACACCTGCATTTCTTCGCTGCCGATGGTGGTCGGCTGCCCGGCCCCGATTTACCGAGGTGACTGCTTAGGCGGGGAACCAGCCGGCCATCCGGTCGAGGATGGTCGGCACGTCGGCGCCAGTGTCACCGCGCTGGCACACCCGGGCGGCGAAGACCACGTTGTTCTTCACTCGTGCGCCGTGTGCGCATGCCCAACCGTCGGCGTTGTTGTTGGTCATCTCCATGTTGTGCCACTGCGCGCCACCGGGGTCGGCGCTTTGGATATGGAACTGCCAGCTGATCTCCGGCTTATCCGTGGCCCGGTGCACCGTGACGTTGTTGCACTGATTGACGGAATGAAAAGCGTTCTGAAATGCGGTGTTCGCGGTCGGGGCGTCAGCATAGGTCGCGACTTCTTGCTCGACGACGTGGGCATAGTTGTCTTTGCTCTCTTGCTGACGCAGCGCCCGAAACGCGGTGTAGTCGTTGCCGACCGCCGCCGTGTTGAGCCCGAACAGCACCGCGCAGCCGGACTGGTTGCCCAGGGCGTAGGGCTGCAACGGGGTCGTGAACTTCTGTTCGTAGTTCAACTCCGCGCCAACGATTCCGCCGGTGACGTCCAGCGGGAGCAGCAGCGAATCCACCTTGCCGGGCAACACTAACGGTGGCGGCGCGGGCGTAGCCGGTGCCGACGAGGATGCCGGCCCCGCCGCAGGTTTGGGGGAAGCGGGAGCGGTGGGATCGCCCGCCGCCGCCTGCTGCGAGGTGGCGGTCGGTGCCGGCTTGTTGATCGGCGGCTTGATCGTGTCTTCGTCGTTTTTAGCGTGCGAGCATGCCACGGCGGCCAGCACAGTCAGGCCCGCACAGGTCGAAACAAGTTTTACCCGCTTCATTGAAATCTGCCCTTTCATATCGTTCAAAATCTGGCGTACGGCAGTCGGCTTTTTCTCAGGTCAGGACGGGAGGCCGCCGACCATCTGATCCATCATTTGACTGACGGATGGACCGGCGTTGCCCATCTGACAGATTTGTGCCTGCAAAATCGCGTTTTCGGCCGCGTGCAGATCGAAGTAACAATTCCAGCCGACGGGATCGCCCTGGTAAAGCTGCGCCATGTGCCACTTGGCGTCACCCGACGAGACCTTCGGGGCTGACAGTTGCCAGGTCGGTTTGCTCTGCAGGTCGGTGATTTGCACGGTCTGATTGCAGTCAGAGGTCGGCTGCATGCCGTTACTCAGCACGGTCTGGGCAGTTTGCGAATCCGGGAAAGTTGCGATGGTCTGAATCACCACGTAATCGGGTTGATCGCGGTCATCCTCGAGTAGCGAGATGCGGTACAGGTTGAGGTTGGATCCATAAAACTTTGTGTCCGGGCCGAACAGCACGCTGCATTCTTGATTTTTGTCGAGCGGGGTGGCCGACATCGGGCGCTTGGCTTTTTGTTGAACAGGCATGTTGGTGCCGAGGATGTCGCCCACAGTGTCGCCGGACAGCAACACCGAGTCGATGTTGGAACCCGTCACCTGGGCAGCTGAGGAATCCGCTGTTGCTGACGGCATTACTGATATCAGCATGGCCAGGCCGGCAGAGCCCAACGTTAGAAGTTCGCGCTTCATCAAAATTCTTGCCTCCTGTCGAACCCAGCCCTCAACGCTTGCCGAGTAGCGGCCCTCATAAAGCGCCGCCCCCGAGTGGCAGCCTATCCGGCCGACGCGCGCTCCGTCCGTGGTTTGACCGGAAGTCACGACGGTTCAACGTGTCTGGCGTATTAGACGTGACGGCCGAACAGCGAGACTTCTGTCATCTGATCGCGGCAATTCGACCTGCCGGGCGCGGAGAGGTATTGAAGTGCGATGAATTATTTCGGGATCGAGCTGGCCATCTGGTCGGCTATCTGCCTGACGATGTCGGTCGGATTGCCGAACTGACATATCTTCGCCACGAACAGGACATTGCTCTGCGTGCGGAAGTCGAACACGCAGCGCCATGTATCCGGCTGTCCGTCGGTCAACTCGATAAGCGACCATTGGGCGGAGTTGCCAGTGACCGTGGGGACCTGCAATCGGAACTGTAGGTTGGCCGTCGCTGTCGGAACCACGGCACCGTCGCAGCCATTCAGGCCCTTGAACGCATTCTGAAACTTTCCGGACGCAGTTTGCGCGTCGGCGTAGGTAGCGGCTTGTTGGGTGACGACGTGCTGGTAGCTGTCTGTGTTTTCGCGATAGTCGGTTTGGCGATAAGCGGTGTAGTCGACATTTATCCCGAAGGAATTTGCATTAGGGCCGTCCAACACACTGCAGTTGGACTTATCGCCCAAATCTGGGGGATTCGCCGGAGAGAGGTAGGTGTTGCTGTCACCGAGGTTTGCGCCGACCATCTTCCCGACCTGGTCGACTTCCAGGATTATGGATTTGATCTTGTTCGGCGTGAGAAAGCCCGCAGGCTCTGGCGGCGCAGGCTTGTCCGCGGGTGGGATCCGGGCACTGATTTGGTCGAGGCCCGCCGCCACTGCCGGACCCCCATTTGCCCAGGAGCAGAACCATACCTCGACAATCACGTTGTTCTTGACACGTGCATCGTTGTCGCAACGCCAGCCCAGCGGCTGATTTTTATCGGTCAGCTGCAGTGAGCCGAATGTTACGGCATCGCCGTGGAATGAGCCAGGAGCCAGGATTTTCCAAGAGGTGTTGTCTGTCTTCGACGTAATTGTGGTCGAGTTGCATTGTCCCACCGAATTATAAGCTTGATGGAAAAGCTCACTCGCTTTGGCCGGCGTTTCGAAGGTCGCGATGTTTTGCGTGAATAATCCCACGAGGCTGTCACCCTTGGATGCCTTGTTTTGAACTTGTCGGAAGGCGGTGAACTCGCCGTTGCCGAGCGCCTCCTTATTGATTCCCATGGTTATTGCGCACTTCGAATTGTTGTAGTCGCGTGCGGACACGGCCGGCGACTGGAACTCCGACCTGTCGGCCAGTGTCATGCCGACAATGTCGTTGACGTCGTCGGTCTGTAACACGAGTTTACGGATCTCGCTGGCGACCAGCGGCTTTGGCGGTGCCGGTGGCGGGCCCGGTTGACCCGTGGGTGCGGCGGTCGATTCGTGCGGAATTGCCGTCTTTTGTGCCCGGACGGCAGTCCCTGATGTGGTATGGCTGCCGCACGCCGCGAGCGTCAACACAATCGCCGCGGCGCTGCCTACTGCCAGAAGGAGGCGGCGCCGTCTATGCATCATCGATGAGTTCCTCTCGTGAGTGAGGTGCGGCAGATCGTCAGCAGGAATATAAACGCGGGGCAACATTCGCTGAACTCGCGGGACGTCGGCATGGAATGATGGCCCTATCTTGGTGCTACCTTCCCCGCAGCGCAGCGATATGAAGTATTTTTGCCGATGCCCGGCAGACGTGCCGAATCCATTCCGGAAGGAGAAGCCGTGATTCGTCCGAGGCTCTCAGATGGTGCACCTTTCAATCGTTCGGCACCAGCACCAGCGCTCGGATGTCGCCCATGAACCACACGCGTTCATCTCTGACTACGGCACGGCCGATGCCGCCGCGCCTGCTGGCGCTGCTGGCCGCGATATTTCTGGTGCTGACAATCGGCGCGCGGTCGGTCATCACCGAAACGCGGGGTCAATCGAGGCTCATCTCGGGGCCCACGGCCTGGCTGCTCAGCGCCTCTGAAGACCTGGGTCCCGCGCAGAAGGAGCGCATCTCGGTGGCCGCGTCGCTACAACACGCGGCGCGTCCGGGCGCCCTGATCGGTTGGGCGCAAGGCCATCACCTGGATGTCCAGTGGCAGTCCGGTGCGGATTGGGCGTACATCGAAGGACGGCCTGCCGACGTCGGATCGGCATTGAGCGTTGCGATCCGCGACTATCGCAGCCGGAGCGGACAGGTCTTTTACGCCTCCGCACAACAGCCGTCGATCCCGGCGCCGTTGACAGACGAGGTCAGTGAACTCGGTAGCATCCTGGGATACCAGCTGATGCATCGGGCAAAGCCGCCTAACATCCCGGTCGACGTTCCGCGGGGTGGACTGATACCGCCGGCGCTGCTGCGCACCTACAACGCCGAACCGCTGGCCCGTGATGGCTTCACCGGCAAGGGACAAACCGTCGTGTTCTTCGAGATTGACGGTTACAAGCAAGCTGACCTCGACCGCTGGTCGGACAAGTTGGGCTCGCCGCGCTTCACGCCGGTGCTGATCGGTGGCCAGCCAGGCAAGGTGCAGGGCGAAACGGAGATGGACCTCGAAGTCGTCCACGCCATTGTTCCTGACGCCCAGCTTGTGGTCGTCAACGCGCTGGCTTTCGGAGGTTCGACCAGTTACGCGCAAGCCGGACAGATGTACCAACTCGCTGACCGCCAATTTCCGGGCGCGATATGGAGCACATCGCTTGGTATCGGCTGCGACCGGATGGCGAAGGCCGCTGATCTCGCCCCGGTTGAGTCGGCCGTACAGATCGCGGAATCGCATGGCACATCGGCTTTCATGTCCAGCGGAGACGCCGGCGGATTGGAATGTGCCGAGTTCAACGGCGATTGGTCCACGCCCCCGGGCGAAAACGATCAAGGTGTCAACGCCGTCGGATCCGTGCCGGCGATGACCGATGTCGGTGGCACCACCGTGAGCACCGACGCCCGGGGCATCTGGGTATCGGAGGCCAGTTGGTTCGATTCGCCGATGTCGCAGGGGACCGGTGGGGGAGTATCGCGATTGTTCTCCCGGCCCGCGTGGCAGAGCAACGTGTCATCGGCGTGGGATTCCACTCATCGGCTGACCCCCGACGTCGCCGCGGACGCCGACCCGTACAGCGGGGTGAGCATCCTTGTCGACGGGCAGTGGATGGCCGGTGGCGGCACGTCGCAAGCCGCGCCCATCTGGGCAGCACTCACCGTGCTAGTCAATCAATTCCTGGTGGCCAACGGCGGACGGCCGGTGGGCAACATCAATCCGGTGATCTACCAAATCGCCGCCGGCGCAGCCAGACCGGGATTCCACGACATAGTCGCCGGCGGCAACGCGGTTTACCTCGCTTTACCCGGCTACGACCTGGTCACCGGGTTGGGCACACCGAACACCGACGACCTTGCTCACGACATCCTCGACCTGCAGAGAGGTGGCCGATGACTACCACCGACGCTGCCGCCCAGCAACTTTCCGCAATCAAGCAGTGCCGGGTGTGCCATAGCGAGGTTCCCAACGGCGCTTTCTGCGGATATTGCGGCGCCCACCTCTACCAGCTGCCCGGTAACGGACCCGATCAGCTGCGTCTTCGTGCCGACGCCGCCGAGCCGGCAGAGCAGCTTGTGCGATTGTCGTTGGCCTCCACCCTTTTTCCACACTTGACGCCGCGGTCACGCGCAGCATTCCGGGCAGCGCTGGGCTTACTGGTCATAGCGCTGGTGGTCTTGGCGCTGCTGCGATGGCAAGCGGCACTGATCGCGGTCAGCGCACTGGGCCTTCCGCTGCTGTTCGTGGCTTACCTACAGCAAGCCGACGCACGCCGCGACCTGGGTTGGTGGGTGGTACCGCTGACCTCGCTGATCGGCGCGGGGCTCGGGGTGGCATGGCCGCTGTTGACTGGACGGGTCTTGGCCGATTCCTATCTCGGTGTAGCCGGCGCCGGTCACGCCAGTGCCCGGCTGGTCATTGAAGGTCTGGGTGTGACCGTGGTCGGGGCGATCCTGATGGTTACCCCGGCAGCTCTCATGCGGGTTTTCCGCCCAGCCAGCCGAGAGTCCCTGGACGGATATCTCATCGGAGCGCAGGGCGCCCTCTGCTACACCGCTGCGGCCATTTTTTCCCGTACGGCCCCCCAGCTCTCGAGTGGGCTTGTCGCCCACCATAAGCCAGTCGGCGTTTTGCTGATGCAAGCCGGCATTCAGGGCATCGCGATACCGCTCACCGCCGCTGCGGCCGGGGGCCTGGCCGGCACTGCGCTCTGGTTCACCCGGCGCGCAAAGCCGCAGCGCGGCCTGATGCGCAGTGCAGTCGTCTCGGCGTTGACCGTCGTGGTCCTCGTCTACGCCGTGCTGGGTGTCGTCGACACCGCCAGCTTGGCCCCCGCCGTGCAGCTCGGTCTGCATTTAGCCATCGCCGGAATTGCGTTGCTGGCATTGCGGATTGGATTGCATTTGGGGTTGCTGCACGAGCAACCGGATACCACTCGCGGTGAACCCGTGTTGTGCTTCCACTGCGATCATGTGGTTCCCGACATGCCGTTTTGTCCGAACTGCGGCGTCGCTGCTCGCGCCGCCTCACGGACCGCACGACAAACACGACGCCCCGCCGGGTTGTCAGCGGATGCGGCGCCGACGGGGCTTTTCCCCGGCTATGCGGTCGCGCCGGGCTCCTACACCGCGCCGGCACAGCGTTCGACGTCGCCGGCCCGCCTGATCCTCGCGGTAGGTGCTTGTCTGGCTGTTGCGGTGGCGGTGGTGGCCACGATCTCAGTCAAAACCACGCCGGCCCCGGTGCGCTACGCCTGTCCTCCTGACTGCGGCCGGCCGCCAATCGGGCCACCGGTCGGCGGCAAACCCGGACAGGCGCCCGGGGTGGAACCGCCGGCGCCCCCACGGCTTGCGCCACCGGTCGCCGTGAAAACCTTCCCGCGGTTCACCTCCAAAAACGGAGCATTCTCCGTTGCCTACCTCCCGGCCGCCGACGTCATAAAAAGCGATGACGGCATCACGCTGACTTTCGACAATTTCGACGGTGAGATAAGGCTTTTCGGAACTCCGGCCAACAACCGAACACCGCGCCAGGTCGTCGAGCAGTACATCCAGAAGAACTACCGAACCGCTCAGACCGCGTACCAGATTCCCAACGCAATGGTCGGCTACGAGCCCGGTTACGGCGAAGTTGACGACTTCTCCTTGGAAGATCCCAACGCCGCATCCACCCGAGGGCGCCTGCTGGTGATGACCGCGGTAAAAAACGGTTTGGCCCTCGTTGCCGTCGCCGAAGGCCCGATGATCAGGTTCACGCCAAGGACGTCTCCTCACCCCTCGGCTGTCAACATGATGATCGCTCAGCTGATGGGTAACTCGGTCAACAGCTTTACCTGGAACAAGCCGGCATCCCAGTGAGGCCCCATATCCTCGCCTGTCTGGGGGTTGCGGTCGCGGTTAGCCTGCTGCCCGGATGCGCGCGATCCGTCGACGGAATGCCGGTGGCTGCGCACGGCCCGCCGTCAGGCGCGAAAAGTTCACCGGCACAGCCGGTTAGGGATTACGACATCAGCCGGCTCAGCAAGGTGCAGAGCGAATTCCCGCCGGGTTTCATGCAGGTCCAGACGATGCCGGTGGCGACATTGGGGCTTGCTGCCGACAAGTTCTCCAGTATCGGTGTCGGTGACGTCATTGCCATCGACCCACCGGATTGCCGGTCGCTGCTTCAGCCGGTGCGCCCACCTCGCGATGCGCAATTCACCGTGGTCGGCGGGATCGGAAAAGGGGCGATCATGGTCAGCGCGGTGAAGTCGCACGAGCCGCTTCCGCGGCCCCCCGCTTCGGCCGGCTGCGGCCACGCCGCGGTCACCCGGAAGATATCCCGAAGGCGTTACAAATCGACCGTCACCCGCGTACCCGGCCCGTCCATCGATGGGGTCACCACCACCGGAGCCATGGATGTAGCTGCGGTGGGAAACACCAGATCCTATGTTTTCGCAGGGTTTCTCAGTGATGCGGTGGCTGTCGTAGTCCAGGGTCTTCTTCCCAGCAATCTCCATGCGGACGACATCCTGCAGGACATGTTGGTCAAGGGCGTAGCTGCGATCCGTGCGGATTGACACCCTGAGTGGTCGCTTGAACATGAATGTTGTTCAACCGATTTCATGCCGACGCGGTTGACTGTTCGACGTGCTTCGCCCTTCTCGCTACGGATCGGATGGCTCATATGGAATTGCGGTGCCGCGTGATTCGCCCGGTGTGAACGTGACGGGCAGCTTGCCCAGCCCGGTCATGGTGGGGTTGCCGAGGTACTCGTGCACACCGCCGAGGTCGACCCGGTAGTCGGGAATTCGGTCGAGCACCACCCGCACCATCACCTCGGACATCAGACGGGCGAGATGAGATCCGATGCAACGATGCGGCCCGAGCCCAAATGCGACGTGACGGTTGGGTGCACGATCGAGCATGATCTGGTCGGGTCGGTCGAATTCTTGTCCATCATGATTGGCGGCCAGCCAGCTGATGATGACCCGGTCGTTGCGCCGAAGCTGCTGCCCGCCGATGACGACGTCGTGAGTCACCGTGCGGCTCAGTTGCTGGTTGACCGAGAAGAAACGCAAGAATTCGTCTGTCGCGGTCCGGTACAGCGCGGGGTGTTCAATGAGCTGTTGGCGCAACTCAGGGTGGGTGCCGAGGTGTCGCAGGGTCAGCGCGGTGTGGGATGTCGTGGTGTCGACGCCGCCGGCTATGAGGTTCCACAGAATGTTGAGCAGCTGCTCGTCGTCGAGCCGCTTGCCGTCGAATTCGAACTGAATGAGGAAGCTGGTCAGGTCGCCGCGGGCCTCGGCTCGTCTGGTCGCTGCGAACTCGAGTACGTCCTGCATCATGGTCGGCACTTCAGCGATGGCTTCGGCGTACTCGGGGCTGTCCTGTTGGATGGCCATCACGGAGTGGAACAGGTTGGCGTAAAGATGCCAGTTCTCATAGGGCAGGCCCATCAACTTCATCGTGAGAATCGCCGGAACCGGACTGGCGTAGTCGAGTACGAGGTCCATGTGTCCGTCGCCGATCTTTTGATCGATGAACCAGTGCGCCGACTGCACCATGAAGGGCCGCATCTTCTGCACGGCCCCAGGGGAGAAGAACGGCGCCAGCGCATGCCTCAGGGCTTGGTGGTAGGGGCCGTCGACTTCGCCGATGCCCAGCGCCGGTTGGCCTTCGGGACGCGGCACGCCCATCTCGCCCTGGTAGTCAACACCGTCGGCAGCATCCGGCTCGTATTTGTGCGCGAAGGTGTCGCCGTCTCGCGCAGTTTGGCTCACCGCGTCGTAGCTTGTGAGGAACCAGAATCCGCCGTAATTCTCGTTCCACGCCACCGGACACTTGCGGCGTAGCTCGGCGTTGATCGCCAGTTCGTCGAGGTTGAACTCATCGGAGTGGTGATCGAAATCCACCACCGCGTCGGCGGTGACGTCGGGACGCCCGGTAGCTCCAGCCATCGAAAACCCTCCAGCCCGAGTTTGCGAAGTCAGTCTGCGAAGGCGATGCCGTCGCTAAGCTGACAGCTTATTGCTCAATCTTTGCAAGTTTAAGCGTTTCGCAGTGGGCGTCCACCTTGGAGGCTGTAATGGTCAGTCACCGAATCGTTTTCAACCACGTTGGGTTGTGCGTCACCGATACCGGGCGGTCGCGCCGCTTTTACGAGGGCCTGCTCGGATTCGAGTTCTGGTGGGAACTCGAACCGCCCGACGAGGGCACCGACCAATTACTGCAGCTGAGCAGGCCGGTCGGATTGCGAGCGACATACTTGGTCCGCGACGGCTTGGTCCTTGAACTCCTCGCTTACTCGCTGCGGGCCCTGCACGCCGGGCCGAGTCGTGTGATGGATCAACCAGGGCTCACCCATCTGTCGCTCTCTGTCTCGGATTTGGCTGACGTCTTGGCGACGGTGGAGAGCTACGGGGGATCGGTAGTCGAGGGCACCGTCTCTGACCAGTCGGCGATGATTCGCGACCCGGATGGGCAGTTGCTGGAACTGCTCTCGGATTCGTGGCTCGCGGTCCTGCCACCACGTCTTCGAGGCTGAGCGTCACGACGGCGGGATGTGAAGATCTAGGCGTGGCGTCGAGAAGGCCGTTATCGAAGAAACACCCTGACCCTGTTTCATACTGCCCTGATGCAGACGACTTCGTCGAGGCTGGCGGTTTGTAGTGCGTCGGCGGTGGCGCGGTCGAGTCGGGTGGTGTCGAACATCGCCGGGCCGCTGCCCACCACATCGGTGAGCAGGTAGCGGCCGGCGTCGGGGTTTCGACGCACCATCTGCTCGGCGGCGGATGTGCCGGTGAGCGTGACCGCATCGCCGAAGTTGATGCCCACCTGGAACACTTGTGGTTCGGCTTCGAGCACCGCTGTGAGCCGGGTGATGAAATTCTCGGGGGCAAAAAACCGCCAGCCTTGGCCCAGGTGTAGCCAGAACCGTGCGTCGATCTCATCGCGCAGTTGCCTGATCTGGGCGGCGGGTGCGTGGCCAGGGGTGCAATCGGCGAACTCGAGGAATTGGTACCGCTGATGCAATATTTCGCGATCTTGGGCGGACAGACCGACGTCGAGCGCCAGGAAGCGCCCGACTAACCCCACATCGGTGCAGCAGTGCAGAAATGAGTTCAGCGAGTGCTCGGTGGCGCCGCGATCCGGTCCGACGACCAGGCTGACGACTACCTCAGCTGAACCGCGACCGGTGATCAGACGTTTCACCAGCGTGTCGGGGTACGAGGACGCTGCCTCGATCATTCTCGGCACCGCCAAGTCCCGGTGGCCCGCAATCTGTTGCCGTTCGCTTTCCGGGAGGCCGGGCCGGGCCAGTAGGCGCCGCCACAGCGTGAATGCCTCGGGGTGCTTGCCGATCTGGTACGCGCACAGCGCCTGCTGAGCGATTGCCCGCCAAGCGTAGAGGTCCGGGTCCAGCACGATGACGTCGTCTTCGGGTAGCGGGATTTCGGCGGCGCGCTCGGCAAATAGGTGCCCGAGGTGGTAGCGCTGTTCGGCGCGGTAGTGTCGGGCGATGCCATAGAGGGGCTCCGCTCGGGTCGGGCGGAACTCCCAGGCTCGCAGGTAGGCGTCCTGAGCATCGGGCCACGGCGCACCGAGCATCTCCATCGACTGAGCGACTCGGAGCATCGCCAAGAAGATGTCCTCGTCCGGTCCGCCAATCTCGATCATCCGCGCATACCACTTCCGCGCATTAGTGAAATCACTTGCACGGAAGTAGATTTGGGCCAGCATACTTACCGACTGCGCGTCCTGGGGGTTGTGTTGCACCTTGGGCAACAGCTGATCGATGAGACGCTTGTGCGGATCCACGTTGCGGGGCACATCGGCGGGTTTAACCACGCTGTCCGCGGCCGCCTGCAGTTGGGCCTCGGTGACCTCGAGGCCCAGTTCGTCGGCGAGGCGGCGGATCACCGCGGCGGGGGTGGCGCGGAGTACCTCAAAGTCAATCGTGACCTTCGCAGTGCCGGCCAGCGCGAGGTCGCGCGCGGAGATCAGATGCGCCGTTGACTCAGCCCGCTCCTGTTCATCGGCAAACCAGCCAAGTCTGTTCAGCGACGCCACCACCTTCTCTACCGGTCGGTGAACCACAACCGGCACCACCGGACCGCAAGCGTCGCGGAGGAAATCAATCGCAAGGCAAAGAAGCGGGTCCTTGGCGCCCGGCCGGCGACCCGCCATCCGGGCAGCACGGCGATGCTGGTCGGCCCAATTGCGAAGTTTCACCTCGAAAGATTGAGGATCCATTTGCAGTTGGAGGCTGCGCTCGTTGAAGGCCCTGCGGCACAATTGGCTAAGTCGCGAGTCTTCCCACGTTTCGTCCATGTCGCGGTAGGCCCACGTGAAATCCGCGCCCATGAACACGCCGAGGTGGTTCAAAACGCCGGCGACGGCCGACGTACCTCCGCAACGCGGGCCAAGTACCACGATGATCGGCTCGACGAACGCCACCACGCCCTCCAGCGTCGCCTAAGACTCGTTCAGCGCGATCGCAGCGTGGATAAGCGCCGTCAAGGCTTTTTCGGTGATCTTGTCGACTTGGTGGATATCGATGTCCCACCCTCTGTGTTCGAGCCGGTCTTTGTCTTCGACATGGTTCGAGTATCCCACCGAGCGCATTGGGGCATCGGTACCGTCGTGCCTGTGCGATGGATTGTCGACGCGATGAATGTGATCGGTAGTCGCCCCGACGGCTGGTGGAAGAATCGTCGGCTCGCCATGGGCCGCTTGATAGAGCAACTCGAGCGATGGTCGTCGGCGGAAGGCCAACAGGTGACAGTCGTGTTCGAGCGGCCGACGCCGAACCGCTCGTCGGTGATCGAGATTGCTCATGCGCCGAAGGCGGCGGCGAATTCCGCCGACGACGAAATCCTGCGACGGGTCCGCGCAGATGACCACTCGGCGGAGATCACCGTCGTGACATCAGACGTCGCGTTGGCGGAAGGGGTTTTGCAGCTCGGCGCGTCGGTTTTTCCCGCCGGGGAGTTCCGCAATCTCATCGACGGTACGGCCGACCAACTCGATTAGTCGAGGCCTGCGTAACGGAGGCTCTCGCGCCAAGATCGCTTCGCAGGCAAGGATGCCGCAGTACCATCTGCGTGCATATCCGAAGCGACTTGGAATGGAGGAGCTTTGCCTACACAGCCAACGATAAATGTAGTTACGGCAATAAACGTCGCTCAGCTCCTGAACCTAACCTATGACACCCTGCCCAGCGACCTGACGAATGCCGCAGGCAAGACGCTAAGCGCCGGTGGCACAAATTACACGGTGGTCACCACGATCTACGCCAACGATCTTGCGACCGACATCAACCCGAGCCGGGGCGACGACGAGGTTTCCATCGGCCTGATCTGTCAGGATCAGGCCGGCAATGTGGTGATCGCGATCCGGGGCACCGAAGGAATCCTGGAGTGGATCCACGACGCCGAATTCCTCCAGGTGCCATGCCCGTTCCTGGTTGGCGCCGGCCACACCGAAGACGGCTTCACCGCCATGTATGAGTCGCTGCGGACCGGAACTGCGGCGAATTCGCCAACCGTGGTCAACGCATTGGCTGGGCTTTCGTACCCGCACGCCGTCACCTCCGTGACGATTTGCGGTCACAGCCTTGGCGGGGCGCTCGCGACGCTGCTTGCGCTCGACGTGGCGGCGAATACGGCCTTCGACACCCCGGCTGTCTATACCTACGGCAGTCCGCGCACGGGAGATTCGCTGTTTGCCAACACTTTCGACCAGGTGGTCAAGAATTCGTATCGGGCGGCAAATCGCCTGGACATCGTGCCGACGCTGCCGCCTCCAGTGGACTACCAGCACGTGCTGACTCCCGTTGATCTCAACCCGATTCGACTACTGCCGCCTCCGCCAAAAGTCTTGGTGAAGTTCAACCCTGGGTGCGAGCATTCGCTCACCACGTACATGTATCTGTTATCGCTACGATCCGGCGGGACGGTCATTCCACTCCAATCCACCTGTCAGCCCTGAAAACGAGCGCGCCTGTCATCGCCGACGATCGGTCGCCGCTGCATTGCGGCGATCTAGGGGAGAAGCGTCAAGGTGACGAATAGTCTGCCTCGTAGGCTAACGCGGGGGCGGGGCTCGGCCATCGTTATGCTGTCACCTGTCCGCCAGCCGATCGCGGTGTGTGGCCAATGCCCGGGAGAGAGATTTCAATGACCGAGCCGAAGGCCGTACCGGGTGATCTTGCTGCACACGCGCTGACACCATACTTTTGGCGCGATGCAAACCGCTATGTGCCAACCGAAATCGCGCGTGGCGGTTGGGGTCCATCGATCAGCGGTCACGTTGTCGGCGGTCTTCTGGCTTGGGCGGTGGAACGCGTCGCCGATGACCCGGAACTGCACCCAGCACGGCTGACTGTCGACCTACCCGCACCAACGGCGCTCGAACCGATCGAGGTGCACACCCGCATCCATCACGATCGCCGGCGGTTGCGTCTGGTCAGGGCTGTTCTCAGCCAACAGGGCGCTCCAGTGGCCCGCGCTAGCGCACTGTTTCTGCGACGCGGCCCGCAGCCCGGAGGGGATGTGTGGTCACAACCGATACAGATGCCGCCGCTGCCAACCGATGACAACCATCCCTCGCTGTTCGTGCGGACGTACGGCTGGGGCGCAGGGATACAGAATCCTGATCCCGAATGGCCGGACGTGCGCGGACCGAAATACACGTGGCTGGAGGAGACGCGCCCGCTGATCGATGGGGAGCCACTCAGCGCATTCACCCGCGCGGCGATGGCTGGTGACGTCACGGCCGCAATCGCCAATTGGGGCACACACGCACTCGAGTTCATCAATGTCGACTACACCCTCACGCTCAGTCGTTTGCCGGCAGGGCCCCACATCGGGCTGGCGTCGCTTACGCACTACAGCAACGACGGGATAGCCACCGGCTCGGCTGTCCTCCTCGACCCCAAGGGCCCGGTGGGCAATTGTGTCTCGGTCGCGATCGCACACTCCGGATTTCGTCCACCATCTGCACCACCCGGCAATAAGTCACAGTGACAAATTGACGACGCCTAACGGGGTGAACCGAAAGAGCTTGCAGGCGAACATGTTCCAATGACGGCCCGGAGCCGTGTGGGCGCCGCCACCGATTAACAGCCTGCCTACGATGGCCGACGGGTTGAGTCGTCGCCTTCTGTCAGGTGGCGCAGGACTCGTTCATTGAGGGCGGCGAGCATGTCGAGCTCAGCCGGGGTGAGCAGGTCGATGAAGTTGCGGCGGACGTCCTCCACGTGCCCGGGCGCCGCCTTCTCGATGGCGGCGCGGCCAGCCGGCAACAGGCAAACCATGGTGCTGCGGGCGTCGTCGGGGTTGGGCTCGCGGCTGATCAGCCCGTCCTTCTGCATGCGCCGCACCTGGTGGGAGACACGGCTCTTCTCCCAGCCCAGCGTGTTGCACAGGTCGTGCGCGGGCATGCGGTCCCCGTCGTGGTCCGAGAGCACCGCCAGGATCTCGTAGTCGGCGCCGGACAGGCCTGATTCCTGCAGGCCCCGGTTCAGGTGCACGCCGAGCTGATGATGCGCGTGCTGGAAGGCCCGCCAGGCGCGGTCTTCACGAGGGTTCAGCCAGTTCGGTTCCATCAGCCGCCATGCTACCCCGATTGGTTGACGCATCACTCAAATCGGGCTTAAGGTGGACACGTCAACCTTTTGGATTCGAAATCAAGACGGGAAATCTTATGAGCAGCATCAGCATCATCGGCACCGGGAACATGGCCCGCGCCATCGGCGCGCTAGCGGTAGCGGGCGGCAACACCGTCGAG
>Ga0335075_10001587_pt1 | contig 37330 bp, 33 predicted proteins | sample Lox_Sample_24_FD_206723 | JGI IMG/M metagenome (GOLD analysis project Ga0335075, IMG submission 206723) | Soil microbial communities from Loxahatchee National Wildlife Refuge, Florida, United States - Lox_Sample_2.4 | ecosystem: Environmental > Terrestrial > Soil > Wetlands | place: USA... | reverse complement strand
TGCCGCGGCGCCCGCTTCGTGTTCCATCTCGCGGCCGTCTACCGGTTCTGGGCGAGCGACCCGCGGATCTTCTACGACGTCAACGTGGGCGGCACGCTCAACGTGCTCGACGCGGCGGCGGCCGTCGGCTGCGAGCGCGTGGTGTTCACTTCAACCGTCGGCGTGCTCGGGCTGTCGTCGGCCAACCACGGCAGGCCGGCCGACGAGACCTGCTACGCCGACATCTCGCACCTGTTCGGGCACTACAAGAGGTCCAAGTTCCTTGCCGAGCACGAGGTGCTGCGCTCGGCCGCCCAGGGCCTCGACGTGTGCCTCGCGCTGCCCACCTTTCCCCTGGGACCCCGCGACGCAGGGCCGACGCCGTCGGGAAAGCTCGTCCTCGACTTCCTCAACGGCCGGATGCCGGGATTCGTGAACACTTCCTTGAACGTCACGCACGTTGATGACCTCGCCCTCGGCCACCTGGCCGTGCTCGAGCGCGGGCGCACCGGCCGCAGCTACATACTCGGCGGGGAGAACCTCTCCATGCGCGCGATCCTGGAGATGCTGGCGGAGTGCTCGGGCCTGCCGACGCCGCGGCTGGAGTTCCCGCGCGCGCTGGCGCTCGCCGCAGGTGTCGCCTCGGATCTGGTCGAGGGCCGGCTGCTGCGGCGCGAGCCGCGCGTCCCGCTCGAGGCGGCGCGGATGTCGACGACCATGATGATCTTCAACGACGAGCGGGCGCGGACCGAGGTCGGCCACACCTCGCGGCCCGCGCGCGAGGCGATCGAGGAATCGGCGCGCTGGTTCGTGGACAACGGCTACGTGTCACCGCACCGGCGCGCGGCCATCAGCTGGCAGAAAGCCTAAGCGCCTCGGCAGGCCAGCCACCTGGCCGGTTCAGCCTTGCCTGCCGGCGCTGGCGTTCTCGGCCAGCCTCTGGAGCATGCTCTTCAGTTGCGCGGTCTCGTCGTCGGAGAAGCCACGGAGCAGCTGATCGTTGGCCGCGCGTGCGATGGCGTCGAGTTCATGGCACAGCGCCTGGCCCGCTGATGTGAGTTCGACCAGCGCGTAGCGGCGGTCGGCACCGTCGCGGTTGCGGCTGATCAGGCCGAGTTCTTCCAGGCGGTCCAGGTGGCGGGTCAGCGTGGGGCCCTCGATGCCGAGTGAGGCTGCCAGGACCCGCTGGATCATCGGCCCGGCGCCTTCGAGCATCGCCAGCACCGTCCAGGTGCCGAACGACGCTCCGGCCCGGGTGAGGTGGCCTTCTAGCAGCATGCGCGCTGATTTGGCCGCCGCGCGCAGGTGCGGGCCGACGCTGTCGGCGACCCAGGCGGTACGCGCTCCGGGGTTACCTGGCCCTCGCGGGCGCCGGTTAGCTGGCATGGTCATCGGCCTTCGGCTGGGCTTGGCTGCGTGTGGCGGGCGGGCGGTGGCCGCCGCGACCGAAATTAGTTAGCATGCTAATCGTATGCTAATACAGTTCCGGCGACGGCAGCAGTCGTGCGGCAGCGTGACGAGATGAGGACTCCGATGGCCAAGACCTACCGGATGACCGCGTTCACCCGGTTCGGCAACACGATGTCGGCGGCGATGATCAGGCTCGGCATCGGCCCCGCAGGAATGCGCCTGCTGACGGTCCGGGGCCGCAAGAGCGGCCTGCCGCGCACGACCCCGGTCAACCTGGTCACCCACCAGGGCCACCGGTGGCTGGTGGCCCCGTACGGGGACGTCGCCTGGGTCCGCAATGTGCGCGCGGCAGGCGAGGTCGGCCTGCGCCGGGCAGGCACCACGGAACGCTGCCTGGCCCGGGAAGCCACCGCCGGGGAGGCGGTGCCGGTCCTGCGGTCCTACCTGCGGCAGTCCAGGCTCGTCGTCGGCCCGTACTTCGACGTGACCCCGTCAAGCCCCGACGCCGCGTTCGCCGCCGAAGCACCTCGCCACCCTGTCTTCCTGCTCACCACGCCTCCCGGCTGACCGCCGGCGTCATGCGTGACGCCCTCCGCGGGACGAGGCATCCAGGCGGCAGCGCAGGCAAACGATCAGTGGGGATGTGGCGGGATACCACCGCGGTCTGGCACGGCGGTCAGTTTGTCAGGGTTGCGGATGGCGTCCAGGGCAACGATCCGGCCTGCATCGACGGTGACCGCGAGGACCGTCAGCACGCCGTCGGCGTCGCGCAGCACGAGTCCGGGCGCGCCATTGACGGTCACCAGGCCGACGCTGCGCGGCGGGCGGCGGGCGAACGCGAGCACCACGCGCGCCACCTGCCGGGCGCCCCGCTCGACGGGGTGAGCCGCGGAAACCTTCCCGCCGCCGTCGGCTCGCCAGACGACCCCCGGGTCGAGCAGTGAGACGAGCCGCTCCAGGTCGCCCTGCTGGCAGGCTGCCGCGAAGGCCGCAACCAGCTCCCGTTGTTCGGCCGCTGTGGGCGGAAACCTGGGCCGCCCGCGCCGGACGTGCTCGCGGGCGCGTGCAGCAAGCTGGCGGACCGCGGCCGGCGAGCGGCCGACAACGGAGCCGACCTCTTCGAACGGAAGGCCGAAGACCTCATGCAGCACGAATGATGTCCGTTCGGCCGGTGACAGGCGTTCCAGAACCACCAGCAGCGCCATGCTCACCGACTCGTCCAACGTGACCCGGTCTGCGGGATCAGCGGCGCTGGCGTCCTCGACCAGCGGTTCGGGCAGCCAGGGACCGACATAGCGCTCCCTCCGGGCCCGGGCGCTGCCCAGCGCATCGAGCGCGAGGCGGCTGACGGTCGTCGTCAGCCAGGCCCCCAGGTCAGCGATGGCCGCCGGGTTCTCGACCCGGCGCAGCCGCAGCCATGCCTCCTGGACGCAGTCCTCCGCCTCGCTCAGTGATCCGAGCGTTGCGTAGGCCACCCGGAGCAGCCGGCCCCGGTGAGCCTCGAATACCTGTGTAAACGGGTCCGCGCCGCAGGCGCCATCCAGGCCGCCCGCATCCCGCGGCTCCCCGGAACTGCCGCCAGCCACGTCACCATCGTGCCAGTCCGGCATGCTCACCCGCTCTGGGTGGACAGCCAGGCGGTGAACGGGGTTGCGCCGCGCACGTCGGGCCGTTTGGCGGTCAGCGCTCCCGCCCGCAGCGCCCGCCCGAGCCTGCCCGGCAACGGCAGCGGGAGCAGCAGCGCGTGCCGGCCCGTGCTCGATAGCCAGGCCAGGACAAGTTCCCGCGTCCCGCTGATCTCGGGCCCGGCCACCAGGACGCGCCCCTGGCGCGGAGGCCCCTCAGCCACGTCGGCGACCGCCTGGGCGACCTCGGTGGACGCGACCGTCTGCACGGGCACGCGCGGCACCGGCAGCACCGGCCAGCGCCGGACGCCGTCAAGCATGGTCACGACGTACTCATGGAACTGCGTGGCGCGCACAATGCTCCACGGGACCGGGCCCTGCTCCACCACCCGCTCCTGGCCGGCCTTGACGCGGAAGTAGCCGACCGGGACCCGGTCGCATCCGATGACCGACACGCAGACGTGGTGCCTCACTCCCGCCGCCTCTTCGGCGGCGAGCAGCCGCCGAGAGCCTTCAACCAGCGTCTGAGACGCTGCCTTCGCGGACGGGTTGTTGCTCGCATCGACGACCACGTCGCAGCCGTTCAGGGCGCGGTCAAGGCCCTCTCCCGTGGTCAGGTCAACCCGGTATTCCGGGGCGCTGCGGCTGAGCACCCGGACCTCGTGCCCGCGTGCGCGCAGTTCGGCGGCGACGTGCCGCCCGAGCGTTCCCGTTCCACCAGTGACAGCAATCTTCATGTCCCAGGGACGACGCAGCCGCCGTGAATGTGACACCGGAACCACGGCTTCCCGCTGCGGTACGCGGTTCCGGCTGCCCAGGCCGAGCCGCACATCCCAGCCCTTCGCGCCTACTTAAGGGATTGTCCATAACCCACTTTCCGGCTGCGCCGGAAGCACCGAGGCCATGATCGTGGTAGATAGCGAGCGCATATGCTCGTCAGCTACCACGATCATGGAACGCCCGGATGGAGGCGACGCCAATAAATGGGCAAACCGTACATAGGGGGCAAAAGTTCTGACGGCGTGAGGCACCCCCAAACCCTCGCGGCGGCGCGAGGCGTCCCAGCCCACCGCCCGGCCTCCCCGCAGGGCACCAAGGCCTGTCGATCATGATCATTGCGGCTCTTCACCGGGTCACCAGGGTCAGGCGGCCGACGCCGGGGGCCAGAGCGGCAGCAGGTCCTTGCCGATGGTGGAGTTGAGCAGGATCGCGGTGCCCAGGTAGCCTGCCGCGGCGCTGTCGGCGAGCGCCACCCAGCCGCCGGTCCTGGTGATGCCGCTCGCCCACCCGGCAGCGCCGCCGAGCAGGGCGATGGCCTCCAGCACCAGCACGCAGGCCGCCAGCGTGAACGGCATGAACGCGGCGACGTTGATGTGCCAGGCACCGATGGCCAGGATCACCGTGAAGATCGCCCACAGGATCAGCCACGCCGCGAAGGTGTGGTCGAAGCCGACCGGGCCGGCCGCCGTGGCGATCGGCCCGGCGAAGAACTTCAGGATCAGCCCGGTGGACAGCAGGAAGCCCGCGTAAGCCACGCCGAAGGTGCCGCCGAACAGCTCGCCACGGCGGAACTCCCACAGCCCGCCGACCAGCAGCCCGCCCGCGCCGATCCCCAGGGCCGCGGCGATGAACATGCCGCTCGCGGCGCTGGGCAGGATGCCGGTGTCGACCAGGCCCAACGTCCCGACGGCGAACGCGAACGCGTAGGCGGACAGGGGCACCCCCGTCGCTGTTGCTGGGAAGGCGTGGCCGGGGCCGCCAGCCCACGCGGCCGCCACGGCCTGGGGCTCGGTCTCGATCGGGACCGCGCCGACGGCCCTGTCGTCGTGTGTGGTCATGTTCGTCCTCCTCGCTGGCCCGGCGCCCGGGCCTGCGCGTGCGCCACCCAGGGCGCTGCCTGACTGCCCGATGTGCGTGATCCCGCAGGGCCGACGTGACCCGGCGGGACTAAGGAGGGGCCGGACGCTGCGGCCAATGGCCGGCTGTGCCCGGGCAGCGGTGCTGGCCACCGCAGGGGGACCGCCTGCGACAGCACCCGCAGCTGGCAGCGCCGTCCTAAGAGACCTTTGGCCAGACGGCGCCCGGGACCGGCCATGCGCTCATCGTAGAAGAATTACAAACGTTTGCAATACGCCCGGAGGCATGAAATGTCCCGCTTCGCCGAGTCCGAAATCTGCCCAGGTCAGGGTCGCAGGCCGCTCCAGTGCCCGGCGCGGATTCCCGGCATCTGCGCCGGATCCGGCGGTGCGTCCGGCGGCGCGTCGGGTGGTGTGCCGGGCGGGCGGCCGTTCCTGGCCGACGTAGCGGAGTCCGGGCCCCCGCCCCCGAGGGCTGGCTAGCCGACTCGGCGCAGGGTCAGGCCGAGCGACGCGAACTGCTCGAACGGCCGGTGATAGCCGCGCTCGATGTGGTGGATGCCGTGCAGCACCGAGGGCTGGTCCGCCACGGCGGCCGCGAGCACGGCGGAGAAGCCGGCCCGGACGTCGGGCAGGGTGACGTCCGCGCCGCGCAGCTTGGACACGCCCCGGATCACCGCGGAGTGCACGGCGTTGGTGTCGTGGAAGCGGCACGCCGGCCCGCCAAGGCACGCGGCGAACACCTCGATCTCGCAGCCCATCTTCTGCAGCGCGGGGACGTAGACCAGCCGGTTCTCGAACACGGTCTCGTGCAGCACCGACATGCCTTCGGCCCGGGTGAACAGGACCATCAGCGGCTGCTGCCAGTCGGTCATGAACCCGGGATGCGTGTCGGTGTGCACCGCCGCGGCGCGCAGGCCGTTGGGCGCCGACGCGGTGATCCACTCGTCGGTGATGTCGAACGTGGCGCCCATCCTGGCCAGGGTGGTGATCGCGGTGACCAGCCGGTCTTGCGGGCAGCCGTGCACGCGGACCTCGCCGCCGGTGATCAGCCCGGCCACAAGGTAGGAGAACGCCTCGAGCCGGTCTCCGGCGAGCCGGGTCGTGGCGCCGCGCAGCCGCGGCACTCCCTCGATCACGATCCGCCGGTCCGGGCTGAGCTCGATGTGCGCGCCCATCCGCTGCAGGAACAGCGCGAGCTCCACCACCTCGGGCTCGGTGGCGGCGCCGCGCAGCACGGTCTTCCCTTCAGCCAGCACGGAGGAGAGCAGCACGGTCTCGGTCGCGCCCACGCTCGGGTACGGCAGGTCGATCCGCGCGCCGTACAGCTTGCTCGCCCGTGCCGAGATCCCCTGCGGCCCGACCTCCACCTCGGCGCCGAGCGCCCGCAGCGCCGCCACGTGGAAGTCGACCGGCCGCCGGCCGATCGGGTCCCCGCCGACCAGCGGCACGAACGCCTCCCCGGTCTGGTGCAGCAGCGGCCCCAGCATGAGGATCGGGATCCGGTTCAGCCCGGTGAACGCCTCCGGCACCCGGGACTCGATCACGTCCCCGGCCACAATCGTTATCTCGGCGTCCGAGCGGACCACGTGATACCCGATCGATTCCAGCATCGCGGCCGTGATATCGACGTCGCCAACCTCAGGAACGTTACGCATCGTGCTCGGTGCATCACCGAGCATCGCGGCGACCATGTGCTTGGATACCGCGTTTTTCGAGCCCCGGACGCGGATATCCCCGCGTAGCGGGCCAGAGGGTTCGACTTGCCAGGTACCGGTCACCCGAACACTGTATGGGCAAACTTCCAGGTGCGTTGCAACGTGGCACAGGCGGCCCGCCCTTGCGCTGGCGGCGAAAACCCGCCTGCCGCTGCCAGGTCACGGTTACCGTGACCTTACGGTCCTGCCTGCAGAAAGGGAACGGCGATGCTCGAACCGACCGTCATCGGCCCGGGCGGGCGCGGTCAGCGGCCCAGGCCGCTGCTGCGGACGATGCTCGGCGAGGTGCTGCGCCGGACCCGGCGGGAGCAAGGCCGGACCCTGGCCGACGTCGCCAAGGTGGCCAGGGTCTCGATGCCGTACCTGTCCGAGGTGGAGCGCGGCCGCAAAGAGGCGTCCTCCGAAGTGCTCGCCGCCATCTGCGACTCGCTGGGCATCGACCTGTCTGACCTGCTCGCCGAGATCTGGCGTGAGCTGGCCGACCTGCGCATCCGCCACGCACAGTTCGAGCGGGCCGGCCGGGTGGCGCGGCTCGGCTCCCTGGGCGAGCGCGGCGCGCCGCGGCAGCATGGCCAGGCCGGCGCGCCGCGGCAGCATGGCCAGGCCGGCGCGCCGCGGCAGCATGGCCAGGCCGGCGCGCCGCGGCAGCATGGCCAGGCCGGTACGCCCATGTGCCTGGCCGCGTAGCCCGTCAGGCGGAGACCGGCGTCGGCCGGGCCACATCGGCCATGGCCTCGGTTCGCGTGGTAATCACATGGTCGGCCAGGCCATAGTCGACCGCCTGATAGGCGTTCAAGGTCATGTTCCGGTCGGTATCGGCGCGGATTTTGGCCACGGCGTGGCCGGTGTGCCTGCTGAGGATCTCGTCGAACTCGGCCCGGACCCTGGCCACCTCTTTGGCCTGGATGGCCAGGTCAGGGAGGGTTCCGCGGGCCTCGCTCGACGGCTGGTGCAGCAGCACCCTGGCGTGCCGCAGGACGGATCGCTTGCCCGCGGCCCCGGCGGCGAGCAGCACCGCCGCGGCGGACGACGCCTGCCCCATGCAGATCGTGGCCACGTCGGGCTGCACGAACTGCATCGTGTCGTAGATCGCGGTGAGCGCGCTGTACGTGCCACCCGGGGAGTTGATGTAGAGCGAGATCTCCAGATCAGGGCTGGCCGACTCCAGGTGCAGCAACTGGGCCATGACCACGTTGGCGACGCCGTCGTCGATCTCGGTGCCGAGGAAGATGATGCGCTCGGACAGCAGCCGCGAGTAGATGTCGAAGGCCCGCTCGCCCAGCGAGGTCCGTTCGACGACGGTGGGGATCGTGTACTGGCTCATGGTCACAGCCCTGCCGACTTGCCGTGCCCGGGGCGCACGTCGTCGAGCCGCTCCACGATGTGGTCGATGATCCCGTACTCGCGTGCCTCCTCGGCGCTGAACCAGCGGTCCCGCAGGCTGTCGGCGGCGACCGTTTCCTCGGGCTGGCCGGTGTGCTTCGCGATCAGGGTGGTCAGCATCGCCCCGAGGCGTTCCAGCTGCCCGGCGTAGATCTCGACGTCGGCAGCGGTGCCGCCGAAGCCGGCCGAGCCCTGGTGCATCAGCACCTGGGCGTGCGGCAGGCTGAACCGCTTGCCCGCGGCCCCGGCGCACAGCAGGAACTGGCCCATGCTCCCGGCCAGGCCCATGGCCAGGGTCCGGACGTCGTTGGGGATCAGCTGCATCGTGTCGTAGATCGCCATCCCGGCGGTGACCGAGCCGCCGGGCGAGTTGATGTACAGGCTGATGTCGGTGCGCGGGTCTTCGGCCGACAGCAGCAGAAGCTGGGCGCAGAGCCGGTTCGCCACCTTGTCGTCGACCTCGCTGCCGAGGACGATGATCCGCTGGAACAGCAGCCGGGCGGCCAGCTGGTCATCGAGCATCCCGGGGGTCATGGGTTCGGCGACGGTGGTCTGCATGGCGTCTCCTGGTCTGGTCCGGGGCCGGCGGGCCGGCCTGTCACCTCCCACGATCGGCCGCCCGGCGGGCCGCAGCCAAACCAATCTGCCGATGGCAGAGGGACGGCCCGGCCGGGGGGCATGGCAGGCTGGTGGCATGACGAGCAATGCAGGTGACGGCGCCCACCGCCAGGTAACGATCGAGCGGATCGCGGCCGGCGTGTTCTCGGCCGTCAACGAGCGAGGCGGCAGGCTCACGTTCGGCACCGGGAACGGGACCGACTTCACCCCCACCGAACTGCTGCTGGCCGCGATCGGCGGGTGCACCTCGATCGACGTGGACATCCTGACCGCGCGCCGCGCGGAGCCGGAAAGCTTCGAGGTGAGGGTCGGCGCGAACAAGGTCCGCGACGCCGACGGCAACCGGCTGGCCGACATCGAGGTGACGTTCCTGATCTCGTTCCCCGGCGGCGAGGCCGGCGACGCGGCCCGGGTGGTGCTGCCCGACGCGGTCAAGAAGTCGCATGACCGGCTGTGCACAGTCGGCCGCACGGTGGAGGCCGGCACGGCGATCAGCGAGCGGGTGGCCTAGCCCGCACGGCCGCACCGGGCATCGGCCCGCGGCGGAGGGCCGGCGAGTGGCCCGCGCCGCGACGGGCGCGGGCCACTCACCGCGGCTAGGCGCGGAGCGCGCGGATGAAGGCGGGCTCGTTGGGCGTGCCCACCCCGGTCATGTTGTCGTAACCGGGCAGTGTCACCTGGCCGGTGTAGCCGAACATCGAGAAACTCTGGTCGTCGAAGGTGGTCAGCACCGGCGCGCCACAGGTGTCGGTCGGGCAGAACACACCCCGGTACGACGTGTTCTTGTAGGCACCGACCGGCAGCGTGTCGTACAGCGCGCTGGTCTTGACCAGCGGGTAGACGGCCGGGTTGAGGAACCCGAAGGACCTCGCCTGGCCCTGCTCGGCGGCGGCCACCATCCCGGCCACCAACGGTGAGGCCTCACTGGTCCCGCCGTAGGTTGCCTCGGTGTAGACCAGCTTCTTCTTGACGGTGATAAGCATGCCGACGGCGAAGCCGGTGAACGGGTCGGCGTCGGCGCTGATGTCCGGCGAGCTGCGGACGGGGCCGTTGTCGCCGCCGCTGGCGCTCAGCGCCGGGGGAACGACGCCCTTCTGGTAGGAAGGCTCCGCCCACAGGGCGGCCGGACCGCCGCCGCTGGCACCCTGCTCGCCCAGGAACTCCCACTCGTACTTGCCGTTGAGTTTGACGAGCAGCGAGAACCCCGTCGACCAGCCGGTCTCGAACAGCCGGCTGTTCGTCTTGCTGATGCCGAGCGTGGTCCCGCCGACGCTGATCGCCCACGGGTCGCTCGACGGCTCAAGCGGGCCCGAGCCGTCGCCCGCCGAGAAGTACATGCCGACGCCCTCGGCAGCGGCCTGCACCAGGTAGGCGCGCTCGATCTCGGAGGCCAGCGGGGGCTGGTCCTCGTCGGCGACCTCCCACGAGTTCGAGGCGACCGACGCGAGCGGGTGATGCCCGGTGCCGCCGAGCACCGCGATGTCGGCGTCGAACAGGCCCTGGTCACCGAAGTCGCCGTCGTTGCAGCTGTCGCCCCCGACGACGAGCTGGTTAGCCCCGGGCGCCATGTCGTAGGAGGTCTCGACGTCGAGCTGCTCCTCGATGTCGAAGTTGCCGCAGGCCGATCCCCTGCCCAGGGACAGCTCGGCGTACCGCAGTGAAGATGGGGCGGGCATCGCGTTGGCCTTCGCGTAATCCCGCAGCGTCTGGAACATGTCGGGGACCAGGCCGAGCTCCACGAGGGCGATCGTCTGGCCGGAACCATCGTTCGCGAAGCTGGCCCCGTAGGCGCCGCGCATCTGGGTCGCGTCATAGCCGCAAATGTCGGTGGGGAACGTCGTAGTGCCGAATTGCTTAGGCAATCCGCTCACGGTTTTCTGGCCGTAGTAGACGGAGCAGGGCGCCTTGGCACCGAGACCGGAACTGGACCCCGTGGCCGTGATATTGCTCCTCGGGCTCTCCAGCGGCAGGATCGGCGCGGCATTGTCCAGGCCGGTTACGCCCATTGTGATCCCGGATAGCGACGCGGGAAGCGAGACTGCCCGGTCATTAGCGTACAGCTGATATCCGTCCGCATTGATCGCTGCGGACGACTGGTAATTTTCCAGCTGGGTCCGGAATGCCGCGTCTATTGTCGAGACCGTGCCGGTGGCGCGCACGTAGTTGCGCTGCGGGTTCGCCCCGATCCCGGTGAATCCCTGCGACTTAAGCCAGGACTCCACCTTGGCCACCGCTCCGGTGGTCGGGCCGAAGCGCTCGGCATAGGCGTCCGGGCTCAGGTAGTGGCCATAGGCCGACGTGCCGGGCGTGCTGGCACCCGCGGCGTAGCTCTCCGCGGCGGTGAGGCTCGGCGTCATCCACACCTGGATCGTCAGCTGCCGGGATCCCGCCACCGCTCCGGTCGGCGCGGCGCTGGCGGCAAACGCCGGGAGGCTGCCGGACAACGGCCGGTACGTCGGCGCCGGGGCCGCGCCGGCGGGCGCGCCCGCCGCCACGAGGGCCAGCCCGGTCAGCACCGACGTGCCGAGGCAGGCGATTAAGTACTTTCGTCTGGACATTCTGCCCCCGGTGGGGTTAGTGCAAGCTGGCAGGAGCCCGGCAGCCAATGATCGACGCAATCGAACACGCTCCGGCCGAGGGCCCGCGGCCTAGCGATAGCACGACGGATGGGTTGCGCGTGACTTTAGATGATTAAATATGATTCGTCAAGATAATGGCCCGACGATAGGAGCGCGGTCGCAATTTAACGCTCCGTAACTAATGTTCAGCATCACTTACTGCCCGTGATATCTGAGGGAATGGCTCCCCGCGGTTTGCCAGACGGGAGGCCCGCCGCCGGGGAGCGCCCGGCGCCCCGGCCGGGCACCGGCGGCCGTGGGGCCGCCTGCCGCCAGGCAGAGAACGGACTAGTTGGGCTGAGAATGGAGGCATGCCCTGGATGGGTTGCATCCCCCGATGAACGTGTTGCCTCCGCCGTCGATGTAGCCACCGTCCTCGAACAGGGCAGTATTCCCGCCGAGATCCAGGTCATTACCGGTCAGCGTGAGGATTATGCCGTTTCCCGGCCTCCACGCATAGCTCACCGCGCCCTTGTCACCCGGCCTCGTGAGTATGACCCTGTTGTCTTCCACCACGGTATTGCTGACCGGTCCGAAGACGTTCCCTGAGCCTCTTGTGATAAGGAAGATGACGCGCAGGTCGCCCGTGCCGTCGGTAACCGTGTTGCCGATGTACGTATTACCGGTCGCAATGCTTCCGGGAGGGCTGCCCAGTTCCGTGAATGCGGCATCATTCGCACCCTGGTTCCCGCGGATCAGGTTGTGCGACCCGCCGTACACCTCCACTGCCGAGCCATCACGCCCGAATTCATTGGAGCAAGCCTGATTGTCGTTGATCGTATTGTTCTCAATGATGTTGTTGTCGCCGTGCAGCAGCACTCCGTACCCTCCTGCTGACTGCGTACGGCTGTTGCGGTTCATTTCAACGTTGCCGATGAACGTGCTGGACGTGACGGTATTGCCATCAGATCCGGTATAGATAAAGACGGCCGCATAGAAACCGGTGGCAGCGACATCCGAGACGACGTTGTCCGCCGAGCCGGGCTCAAGGTCCACGCCATCCACATGTCCCGCAGGGGTCCGCCCCCCGCCGCAAGACCACGTCCCAGGCGCCACGCCCTGCAGCGAGACATTCTCGACCGTGTCATGCGAGCCGTACACCCTGACGGTCGCGCCATTCCGGTCGAGCGTAATGACAGGATCGCTGCCGGCGCCGTATGCGGTGACCGTTACATTATCCGCACGCAGGGTAAGGGGACCCGTGTACCTGCAGCCACGCTTCAGCGACACGACAGTTCCGGCCGCTGGGTTCAGGCGGGTTAGATCTGGCCGTGTATTCGCGCACGACACCTTGGCATGCCCGGACACATTGGCGCTCTGAGACGGACTGTCCTGCGCGGGGGCCTTGGCATGCGCAGTCCGCTTGGCATGCGCAGTCCGCTTGGCGTGCGCGGTCGGCTTGTTATGTGCGGCCAGGCTGGCCGGCACGGGCAGGCTGGTGTGCGAGGGCCGGCTGGCGGGTGCGGCGAGCTTGTGGGACCCGGACACCTTGGCCGCCAGCGTGGTAGCGGCTATCAGCCCGCACGCCAGCAGGGCGGCGCCAACGACCGCTGCGAGTTTTAAAGATCGCACTTTAGATCTGCCTCACTGCGCTGGGAAAACTAGATCTAACACGCTGTTATACGGCTGTGATCCGCACCCGGATGAGCATAGCGCCCGTCGTGCGACCGGTACGGGTGTTTCGCGACTTTTTCATGGTGACCACGTGGCGGTGGTGCCGCCGGCCCTGCGACGCTTTTACCCGCGGGTGTACCGGGCCGGCCGTCGATATCCCACCACCGAAGCCCTGGCGCTTTCGCCCGGCGGATTGGAGGGATAGCGGAAGACAAACCGGGTATAGCGGATATGCTCCGTTTGAGGGCCCCGCGGCACCACGTCAGGCCGGGGACGCGGGCTGCTGCTCGGGCGTTGCCGCCGTCGGCGTCGCTGCCAGCTTCGCGCGGAGTTCGGCGTAGTCGTACGCGCGCTCGGGGTTGGCACGCACCGCCGCGTCGAGCTTCCTGGCGTCGTCGCCGACGAGGATCCGCCATGCTCCGGATCGCACCCCGTCGAGGATGACGGTGGCGGCCGCCGCCGCGCTGAGCGGCGCCTTGTCCCGGAAGTCGGCGTTCGCGCGCACGAGCATCTGGCGCAGATCATTGGCTGACGCGCCCCCGGGAAGCAGGCCGGCGCCGGCCAGGGCGGCCTGGATGCCGCGGGGAATCACCTCCTCGACCTGAGCGTCGCTCATGTCCTCGGGATCGGGCAGGCCGCGGGCGCGCAGGCTGTTGCGGACGATGTCCGTGCCCACGTGCCCGGGCATCACGACCGCGACCCTGACCTGGGGGGCGTTGGTGCGCAAGTCCTCGATCAGTGCCTCAGAGAAGCCCTTCACCGCGAACTTGGCCGCGGAGTAGGCGGTATGCGGCCTGCCCGGGCCCAGCGTCGCCCAGAAGCCGTTCACGCTGCTGGTGTTCACGAGCACGCCATCGCCGCTCGCGATCAGCAGCGGCAGGAACGCGCGAGCACAGTAGTAGACGCCCCACCAGTCGGTGGCGAACGTGCGCTCCCAGTCCTCCCGGCTGTCCTTGACGAAGCTGCCCCCGCCGCCGATCCCGGCGTTGCTGAACACCAGGTCGACGTGATCGCTGGAGTGTGCCTCAACCAGTTCGTCACGGAACCGCAGGACCTGCGGCTCGTCGGAAACGTCGCAGGCGTGGCCGGTGACCAGGACGCCGTCGGGCGCCTCGGCGCGCGCCACCGCAGCGGTGTCGGTGACCGCGTCGACGTTGAGGTCGCACGTGGCGACCGAGCATCCCTGCGCCGCGAGCTGGCGGGCGAGCTCCCGGCCCATGCCGGAGCCGCCGCCGGTCACCACCGCGAGCTTGCCGTCGAACGAGTCCACTGCCCGGCACCTCCCACCGCTCGTGCACGTCATGGCCGCCGGTTCCGAGATCCTCTAGCGCTCCGGGGCCGCCAGTAAAACTGATATCAGTTTGTCAGGACGGCCTCGGATCGGTCAATGCGGGCCGGGCAACGGGCCGGCTGGTCAGAGCCCGGGGCTCGCTCAGGGCTTGCGCGCTACTCCGCCCCACATGGCCGAGCGGGTCGAGGCCGCCGCCTCCCGCCCCGGCCGCCATTCCTGCACCGGCACCACGCCGGGCTCGACCAGCTCCAGCCCGTCGAAGAACCGCGCGACCTCGGCCTGGCTGCGATGACGTTGCGTCTCGCGCGCGAGCCGGTTGTACCGGCGGGCCGCCCCGGCCGCGCGGTCGGCGGCGAAGTCGTTCTTGCCGCCGAGCCAGTAGTCGTGTACCCGCGAGCTGTACGCCACGCTGGTGTCTAGGACGGGCTGCCCGCCATCGGTGCCGACGGCGGGTCGCTCACCGGCCGGGGGCCCCTGCGTACCGGCCGCTGGCTCGGTTTCGCGCGGCATTGGCGGCCTTTCGCGTCAATTGCGGTGCACCGACTATAGCCCGCGGCCGGCCATTCAGTCCGTGAACGTCGGGTCGGCGCCGTGCAGCGCCCGGGCACGTCCCTTGGGCTCCTCCCAGTCCTCCGAACGGCCGAACGCGGTCATGTCCAGCAGCGCGTAGGCCGGGACGGTCGCCTCCGTGCCCCTGGCGTATGCCGAGTAGGTGTGGAAGATCTCGCCGCCGTCGCGCAGGAAGCAGCTGAAGCCCGGCACGTCCTCCGCCTCGCCGTCCTCGAGCTTCGCCGACAGGTCCCGGTAGTTGTACTCCACCGAGCCCCTGGACTTGTCCAGCGTCGCGTGGAAGTCGTAGTTGAAGTCGCTGCCGGCCGAGGAGTACCACGGCACCACCCAGCCCCGTGCGGCCTTGTACGCCTCGAGCTTGGCCAGCGGTGCCCGGGACACCAGGACGAACGCGGTGTCGCGGGAGTGCACCTGGGCCAGCAGCCGCTCGGGGATCACGTCGACGCTGGCCGTGCAGCCCGGGCAGGCCGCCTCCCATTCGGGCTGGAACATGACGTGCTGGACGATCAGCTGGCCCCGATCGCCGAACAGCTCGGCGAGCGTGACCGGCCCGCCGGGGCCTTCGAACTCGTACTTCTTCTCTATCCGGACCATCGGCAGGCGGCGCCGCTCACCGTTAAGGCTGGTAAGCCTGGCGGTCTGCTCCTTCTCCAGGGCAAGCAGCCGCAGCCTGGCCTCAAGCCACTCCTCGCGCGAGACGATCTCCGGCAAAGCCATCGCAACCTCCTCGGACGTGACGCTCCGCAGGAATAGACCGCGCGAACTCCCCGGAGTAATCGGTCCGCGGCTGGTCAATCGCGCGCGGCGAGAGCCGTCTGCTGATGGTCGCGCAAGGTCTCCGCGGCATCCCGCCCCGGCTGCCGGCCGAATCCGCAGTACATGGCCACGCCGAAGTCGGCCAGGTGGCGCGAGGCGGTGTCCTTCCTGCGCCGCATGCCCGGGACCCCGTCGAGCGGCAGGATGATGCCGAGGTACACGCGGGCGTCGCCTGGTTCCAGCCCGGCCAGGGGCCGGAAGAAGCTGTCGTCCTCGCTGCGCAGGTACCGCGGGCCGGCGAGGTGCAGCCAGTCGACCTGACGGCCGGAGTTGGCCACCGCGTAGTTGGCCATCCGCACCAGCAGCCCCATGTCGCGCGCCTCGTACATGGGCCATTCCGGGAACGTCCCGTAGCAGAGGTGGTAGCCGACGAGGACCTCGCCAGGGATCAGCCGGGTCAGCCGGCGGACCGGCCCGGCGAACCGCTCCCAGGCGCCCGGGGCCGTCCACGCCAGCACGCCCTCTAGGTCGAGCACCTCGTAGCAGACATCCCACTGGATCGCCAGGTCCTCGGGCGGGATCGCCGAGGTGAGCCGCTGCAGTTCGCGGGCGACCAGGTCCCCGAAGGCGCGCTCGGCCGTAGGGTAATCGCCGCCGAAGTCCGCCTTGAACCCGTTCAGCGCGCTGGACGGGAACGGCAGGCCTACCTGGAACCGCAGCCCCGCCGGGATCACTCCGTCGCCGCGCAGGCGGCGGAACACCTGGTAGGAGGCGATCGCGTCGTCAATGCGCGGCCATGAGTCCCAGTGCAGCCCGGTGACGCCGGGCCGGATGCGGAAGACCGGCGTCTCGTAGGCGTGCCGCGGGATGCCCGTGGGAGACGCCGTCTCGGCGACGGTATCCACGCCGGGGTTCGGGCGGACCAGGCGTTCACGTTCATAGCCCACCCACGCGGCGCGCGGGCCGGTCTCGCCGTCCGGCAGCGCGAACACCAGGTCACCGAACAGCTCCCCGGCCGTGCGCAGGGCCGTCTCGGTCGAATCCGCCGGCAGGCTCCCTACCAGGAGCAGGTCGCTGGACACTCGCGGCGCCATTGCCGCCTCCCTCCCTTTGGGGGCGAAGGTCCGGATCGCGGCAGCAGGTAACCTATCCGGTTCGCGGCAGCAGCACGACCCCGTCGTCATCGGCGTGCAGGATGTCGCCCGAATAGAACGTAACGCCGCCGAAGCTCACCGGCACGTCCACGGCTCCGGCCCCGGACTTCTCGCTCCGGCGCGGGTTCGTGCCCAGCGCCTTGACGCCGATGTTGAGGTCGGCCAGGGCCGCGCTGTCGCGGACCGCGCCGTTCAGGACCAGCCCGGCCCAGCCGTTGGCTACCGCCGCGCCCGCCAGCATGTCGCCGACCAGCGCCGAGCTCAGCGACCCGCCGCCGTCGACGACGAGGATGGCATCCGAGCCTGGCGTCTGCACAAGGTCCCGCAGCAGGCCGTTGTCCTCGTGGCAGGAGACGGTGCGGACCGGCCCGGCGAAGGCGCGGCAGCCGCCGAACTGGCGGAACAGGGTCTGGCAGACGCGCAGCGCCTGGCCGTGCTCATCTGCCAGGTCAGCGGTGGGGACGGGCGTTTCGGTCATAGCCCTGGATAGTAGCCCGGGGCGTCCCGGCCGAAAGCACGGAGCCCGCGGCTGCCCCGCCCGAAGCACCCATCCCGCGGCCCGGCCGCCGGCTCAGGTGGCGTGTGCCTGGCGCCCCCCGGCGTGCCCGCGCGCCCCGTGCTCGGCCGAGCGGACCTGGGCCGCCATGCCGATCTCCATGAACCCGAACACCAGCAGCCAGATGGCCACAACCACCGACAGGACCACCACCGACAGCACCGGATAGGCCAGCAGGATGATGCCGGCGACGATGCTGAGCGCGCCCAGCACACCCGTCCAGCCACGGTGGCGCATCTCCCGGTGCGACAGGGCGGCGAACAGCTCCACGAAACCGTTGATGACCCAGAAGATGCCCAGCAGCAGCCCGAGCGCGACCACGGTGATCAGGACGTGCCGCAGCGCGTACAGGCCGATGATCAGCGACAGCACACCAAGCAGCGCATAGAGGATTCTGGTGCCGCTGGTCAGGTCGTGCCCGAAGGCCGCGACGAACCGGAACACGCCGAGCACAACCAGCTCGATCCCGAACAAGATCGCGATTACCACGATCGTCGGCCCGGGCCAGGCCAGCGCGACGATGCCGGCGGCCACCGTGATGATCCCGAAAACCAGCAACCAGCCCCAGTGCCGCCCGACGCGGCCCAGGACGTCACCTGGGTCGGGCCGCAGTATCTGGGTCATGGGACACCTCCTTGAGAGCGCGCTGCTCCGTGCCTCGCGCGTGGGGGTATTCCCTGACGTCGGTCTGATGCAACGCACTCCGAGGGTTTCTCCCAGCCGCCGTGTTGCCGCAACTCCCGCCCGGCAGCCGCCGCCCGCCCCGGGACGCGGCCCGAACACGGTCGTGGGCACCACGCTGGTGCTGGACCGCCCGCGCCAGCACGGTCGTGGGCACCCCGCTGTTGCTGGAGCAACAGCGCGGGCACCACCACCGCCCTCAACCGGCGGTTCTCCGACGGGTAGCGCCCGGGCAGGCCACCGCCGCCGCTTTCGCCTTACTGGGCTTCAAAATCCGTCACCTGACCGATGTCTCGGCGTGCAACTTGCAGCAGTATTTGTGGTGCAACAGGCACTACTGGCGTTCCCACCGCCTCGCAAGGAACGAAATGGACACGATGTCAGCGGTCCGGCCGACCGTGCATCGCCCGCGCCGCGTGACGCTCACCGCAGGTCCGGCCGCCGCAGCGCAAGCCCGGCGGCAGGTCCGGGCAGCGATCGTGGCCTGGGATGTGCCGGTGGACCCGGACATCGCGGTCCTGCTGACGAGCGAGCTCGTGACCAACGCCCTGCAGCACGAGACGGGCAGGACTGTCACGCTCACCGTCACCTGCGTCTGCGACCAGCTACGCGTCGCCGTGCACGACACGTCGCGCCGGGCGCCGGTCATCGTGGATGCGCCAGCCGACGCTGAAGCCGGACGGGGCCTGATGCTGGTCGCCAAGTTGTCGACTACCTGGGGGTACCACCGGACCGCCGCGGGCAAGGCCGTGTACTTCACGCTCATGCCCCCGGCTGGCGCCGACGGCGATGACGTCCACACGCCGCATGGCAACCGAACGTGGGCCCGGTGAATCGTGACCGCCCAACCGGGATTCACCGGGCCCGCCCTGTCCGCCACGTGACCGGTGCGCGGTCACCTTGACCCGACGGTGCGGAGCGCCGCCTCGCGGGCGATGTCGATGCGCGAATGGACCCCGAGCTTTTTCAGGATGTGCGAAACGTGGGTCGCGACCGTCCGCCTGGAGAGCAGCAGCCGGTCGGCAATTTCCGGGTTCGACAGTCCTTCCTGCACGAACGCGGCAACCTTGGCCTCGGTGGGCGTGAGGCTGTCCCAGCCGCTGTGCGCCTGCCGGTGCTTGGCGCGCGGCCCCCGGCGGATGCCGTGCTCGCGGAACCTTGCCTGCAGCCGGGCGACGTCCCTGCTCGCGCCCAGCGAGGCGTAAGCCTCCAAGGCCCGGGTGAACGCCGTCCGCGCCTGGCCGCGGTCGGCACTGTGGATGAAGCTCTCGGCAGCCGCCTCAAGTGCCTTGCCGCAAAGCAGTGGCCTGCCTGCGTCGCCGTACCACCCCGCTGCGGCCAGCAGCCGGGTGGCGTCGCGATGCACAAGGCCGCTGCAGTACAGCGCGTTCGCCTGCCGGTGGGGTATCTCCGATCCGGCGGCAAGATCCGCGGCGTGACCAGCGAGCGCCCGCGCGGTCTCTATGTCACCCACCATGACGGCGAGCCGGACGGCATCGGGCAGCAGGTCCTCGATCTCATCGAGTCCTTCCGTATTGCTGGCAAACTCGGCGGTCAGCACCGCGAGCGCTTCCGGAAGCGCGCCAGCCTGCTCCCTGTCCATGCTGCGCGCCATGGCCAGCGGGCCGATGATCTGGCTTCCGATCAGCCGGGCGTGCGGGACGGCGGCGGCAAGGTGCTGGCGTGCCATGGCGATCTCGCCCTGGTGGAAGCGGACCACAGCCGCGATGCCAAGATCGCAGCAGGCCGCGATCGGTTCCTTCAGGTCTTCGGGCAGAGTCTGCACCTCGGCCATGGCGTCGGCCCATCGCCCGGTGTGGAAGAACAGCTGACCCAGGGCGCTGTGCGCCTGCACCAGGCGGACCACCGTGCCTACCTGGTCCGCGAGGCGCTGGGCCTGCCGGGCTGCGGCAAAAGCTTCCTCAGGCCGGTCCAGGACGCCGAGCGCCACAGCCTTGTTGATCTGCAGCAGCAGCCGCAGATCGGTCAGCGCTGGATCAGCCTCGGTAACCGTCAGCGCACGGTCGAACAGCGGCAGCGCATCGGTCGCCTGGCCCTGCCCGGCGGTCACGATGCTCAGGACGTGCAGGGCCCAGCCCATCGCCCAGCTGTCGCCGACCTCCGCGGCTTCCGCCAGCGCGGCCTCAGCTGCCTGGACGGCCTTCTCGACCTCGCCGAGGTTGCCGTGGGTGCGTGCCGCGAGCGCCAGCAGCCGTGCCCGATGCCGGGCAGTGATGCCGGGAGTGGCCAGCGCCTGGTTCAGCGTGGCCAGAGACTCGGCGAACTGGCCGACGCGCATGCGGCACTGCGCGAGCGTCCAGTGCAGGTCAACGAGGAGATCGGGCGCCATCGCGCGAGCCAGCGCCCGGCTGGCCACCTGCTCGGCCCCGGCCGCGTCCCCCACCCGGTACAGAGCGTCGGCGAGCCGGCTTACCAGATAGTCCTTCTGCGGGGCGTCGGCCGGGGCGCTCGCGACCGCCTGGCGCAGGAGTTCCGCCGCCACCTGCGGCGCCTGGCTGACGAGCTGCTCCGCCGTCTTAGCCAGCCAGCCCAGCATCCACTCGTCCATCGGTGCACGCAGCAACTGCCGGGCAACGCGGTCGGCCGGCGCACCGGCCTCCGCGAGGGCGCGCCCGGCATCGCGGTGCCAGGCGGCGCGAACCGGCGCCGGGATCTCCTCGTACAGCGCCGCCCGGATCAGCGGGTGCCGGAACGCCAAGCCATCGCCAGATTCGGCCAGCACCCCGGTGGCGAGCGCCTCGTCGACCGCCGGGAGCAGGTCCGCCACCCCGCGGCCAAGAACGATCCCCAGGTCACGCACCACAAAGTCCACGCCGAGCAGCGCCGCCGCGCGCAGCGTCTCGCGCACCGGCCCGGAGACAAAACCGAGGCGGTCGGCAATGGCCGCCGACAGCGAGCTCGGCGCAGAACCGCTGGTCAGCTCCGCAGTACCGGTGCCGGTGAGGGTCACGCTGCAGCTGCGCTCCAGCGCGGCGACGAGTTCGGTGACGTAGAGCGGGTTGCCCGCAGCGCCGCCGGCAAGCTGCAGCAGCTTGTCATCGGGCCGGCCGCCGACCAGGGCCGTCACCAGGTCCGCGACTGCTGCCTCGCCGAGGCCGGCGAGCGGCAGTCGCACGGTGTCGCCCACGGCTCGCCGCAACGCCAGCAAGTCCTCACGCTGCGGCACCGGGCGCATCATCCCGACCAATAGCAGCGGCATCTGCCGCACCGACCTGGCCAGCCGCCCCCACAGGGTGATCGTGGCCTGATCGGCCCACTGGAGGTCGTCCAAGACCACCATCGTCGCCTGCACCGAGCACTGCTCGGCGACCAGCGCCAGCAACTGCTCTGCCAGCGCGGCCGATACGTCGGTGCCGCGGGCGGCGGCAACCTCCCCGCGCAACAGCCCAACGATCGTGTTCTGCCGGGGATTGTCCGATGGCTCCCGCACGCGCAAGCCCTCGAGCAGCGGCAAAAGCGGCAGCGCCTGGCCAAGCTCGTCGCCGGCGCCCCAGTACACCTGGCACCCGAGGTCACGGGCTTCGGCCATGGCCGCCTGAACCAGCGCGGACTTACCGATCCCCGGCTCCCCTTCGATCAGCACGAAGCTGCCGCTCCCGGCGGCTGCCTGCTTTATGAGCCCGGCCAGCACCGCCAGCTCGCCATCACGGCCGACTAACACACCGGCCAGGGTCGCGGGGGGCATGCAGGGAACTTTACTACCAGAACATTTGGGTCACAAGTGCGCTCTAGGGTTCAAATTTCTCATTAGAGAACATCTATTACAGTTATTTTGCGGCTGCCAACGCATGGCCCAGTGAAAATTGCACACGCACTTGCAATGCATCGTTGAGACGACCTTCCCCGGCATAAGCCCATTCACCTTGCAGCAAATAACGTAGCACTTCTTATCGGTAACCTTTTAATAAAGTGCAGCCCTGGATTCAGCTTCGCCTGGATGCCTAAAATATTACCGTGGGGTATAAGAGGGGCCTCACGTAACTTAGATGCGCCGCACTGGCCACCGGGAGCAGGGCGACCGCAGGGCTGGCCTGGTGCAATGTTCTGGAGGAGTCATGCGCATCGGGCGGATCGTCGTTATTCCGAGCATCCTAGCGCTAAGCGTGGCCGGAGCGGTACTGACTGGCTCAGGAATATCCGCGGCAGTCACGCACGCGCCCAGCGCACACGTGCAGGCAAGCGCCTCTTCGGCAGGCCCGGATGTCTACTATCACGGATGACGCATTCACGCGTTACACCGCCCTCCCTTAATCGCCCTTGGGGCGCTTCCGCGGATATGGCGTGCGCGGCGGCCCCCAGCACGGCGCCATCCCCTCCGGTAAAGGCCGCGATAACTTAGGCTGCGAGAAACCAGGCCCCTAACAACTGTGGCCCCAGCACTTACAGCGGCCACTTTAATAACACGCTGCACTTGCGGCCAGGTTCGGCCACCGTAACGAGGAAACGGAGGCGCGACCGGCCGTCCCGGGCCGTATCGCGGAGCAGATGATCTCCGCCGGATGCCCCGTCGCCGGCCGCCGGTGGCGGCATTCAGGATCGTGCTGGCGTCAGTGGCTGGGCCAACGCGTTCCGGCGGCAACATGCAATGAGAGTTTCATTACTGATCGTGGGTAAAATCCGCCTGAGGGCCACACTCGTACCGCTCGGCCGGCGCTCAGGAGGAGGTGTGCCAGATGACCGATCCTGGAAGCCCCACGGTTCGGCGTCGGCGACTTGCCGCGGAGCTGCGCGAGATCAGGGAGAGCAGGGGCAAGAGCGGCGACACGGTCGCCGCGGCGCTGCGCTGGTCGCCGTCTAAGATCAGCCGATACGAGCGCGCCCGGACCGGGTTAAAGCCGCACGAGGTCGAGAGGCTCCTCGACTACTACAAGGTCACCGGGTCCCGTCGCGCGCTTCTTCTCGAACTCGCCGAGGACGCGACGCACCGCGGTTGGTGGGAAGACTTCGCCGACGGGCTGTCAGCCGACTACCAGCAGTTCATCGGGCTCGAGCACGAGGCGAGCCAGATCTGCATCTGGCACGTCGAAGTGGTAACCGGCCTGCTGCAGACCGAACGCTATGCCCGGCACATCATCGCCAGCTACAGCCGGGTCGAACCGGTCACCCCCGGAATGGTCGAGCGGCTGGTCCGGGTCCGGATGCGGCGCCAGCAGGTGCTCAACCGCGAACCAGCGCTGCAGCTTGCGGTCGTGCTCGACGAGTCGGTCCTGCGGCGCCGGGTCGGCGACGACTCGGTGATGCGCGAGCAGCTCCAGCTGCTCGCGGCGGCGGCAGACCGGCCCAACCTGACCCTGCAGATCCTTCCCCTTGACTCCCAGCACACGGTCTTTGGGGAGTCGTACGTCATCTTCCGCTTCGGCCCCGACAACGATGCCATGCTGCACGATGTGGTCAGCGCCGAGCACCTGAAGGATGGGTTCTCTGTGGAAGGCGAACGGGAAACCTACCTGCACCGGATCGCGTTCCAGATGCTGGCCGACTCGGCGCTCGATCCAGCAGCGTCAAAGGCGCTCATCGCCGAGACGGCAGAGTCGCTGTGGTCCGGCGATCACGCTGCCCGTTAGCCGGCTGATCCGGCCGCTCGCGCAGATCCTGCGGCATGCGGCCGGCGTTTGCCCTTTCTTCCGTTGCCGATGCCGCTGTGACCCGAGCCTGATCTGCCGTTTGGCGCAGGTTCCGGACTAGCTGGCGCCGGGGATGCGACAGGTCAGAGTGCGGCTTGATGCCGCAGCCGCCAGATGGCCGCTGCCGCCAGCACGGCCGCGGCGGCGGCCGACAGATACTGGTGCCGCTCCAGCGAGGTCATGCAGGCCGCGCCTTGCGGCTCAGGCTGGCCGCCCGCCGGCGGGCGTCGCGGCTGGTCACCAGGCGCGCGGCCTGCGCCATCCGTGTCGCCTCCGCGCGCAGCGCGGCAGCGCCGGAGTCGGTCAGCTTGTAGAAGCGGCGTGCAGCGGCCCGTCGAGCAGGGACGCCAGCACGAAGTAGGTCGGCTCCCGCATCTCGGGTGCCGATGTACTCATGCTAGCAATATAAGTTGATCGGCGATATATATCACCTGCTAGCCTCACTTCCGGGTCCGGACGCTCCACAGGCTCTTCCGATCCGCAGCACGCGGGTGGCCAACATGGGCCCGAGCGGGCCCGTGAGACGGCGCACACGGCCACCGCTCAGCCACTTGTCAGCAGAAGCGCTTGTGACCCATCCAGTGCGCCTGGCAGGAGGTAGCGTCGTTGCCGTGGCCAGCGTTCCCGCGCTGCCGAACTGGCGGGATGTGGAACTGGGCGCGCCGGAGCTTGCGCGGCTCGGCCTGGCCCGGCTGACCTCGCGCGTTGCACTGCTAGGCACGCTGCGCCGCGACGGATCGCCGCGCATCAGCCCCATCGAGCCCCGCATCGCCCAGGGCCAGCTGCTCATCGGCGCCATGGCCTGGTCGGCGAAGGCCAGCGACCTGCGGCGAGATCCGCGGTATGCGCTGCACAGCGTGGTGACCGGCCCCGACACCGCAGAAGGAGAGCTCAAATTGTACGGGGCAGCAGTGCAGGCCAGCCGGGACCTGCGCGCCGCAGCAGCCGACGCGTGGTGGCTGGCCTGCGCCCCGGAAAAGGCGGCCGTCTTCACCCTGCACATTGAGCAGGCGGTGTTCATCGAGTGGGACATCGAGCATGGCCTGATGACGGCGCACCGCTGGTCCCCAGCAACCGGCTACGCCGTGGCCAGCCGCCATTACCCATAACGGTGGACGGCAGGACCAAGCCAAGTCAACGGCGCCGGCTCAATTCCGCTTTGGGCAGGGAGATGGGCGGGCCTGCGGGCGGGAAGGACAGTTTCGCCTCCGGCAGGAAGATGGCGGGCCTGGAGGAGTGGATTGCCCAGGTCCGCCAGCGGAGCTTGCGCACGATGCGCCAGGTCTTGAGCGGTCTTGAGCTGAGCATCGGACGCAGTCGCCTGGGGGCGCGGCCCGTTCCGTGATCAGAAGCCAGCCGACCCGACCGTGGAGGCAGAAACGCTCGCCGGCAGCCGCTCTACCGAAAGTCAGAATGAGGACGAAGAGCTCGCCGGAATAGTTCCGCCGGATATTCTCCGGATCTGGTCCGAGCCATTTTCGGAGCCGCAAGTTAGCCGGCAAATGATCCTTATCTTTCCTGGGGGCTCTGTCATATCAGATTCGTCGAAGCCGGAAACTAGCGCGGAATAGTGAGCTGCATACCGGGCCCTTGACGTGGGAGGCGGTGCCCGCTTGGGCGGACCGACACCAGCCCGCGGCTGCGGGGACTGCGGGAAACCGCGGAACTGCGGGAAACCGCGGAACTGCGGGAGACCGCGGAACTGCGGGAGACCGCGGAACTGCGGGAGACCGCGGGACCGCGGGGACTGCGGACAGAGGTTCGGGGACCCCGGTCACCGCTGGGGTCCGGCATTGCGCCCGGCCCCCCGCGTCCCCGCCACCACCGTGAGCCATTCCGCCAGGATTGGCCGCGGCCCGCCAGCGTACCGAATGCTGAGCGGCACTCGTGCGCGGCGGCTCCACGCCGGATGCCATGGCGTCGGCGCCAACGGGCACCGGCCCCGGAACCACTCGGCAGGTGCTGGCCACGGCCATCGCCGTCTGGCACGGACGCGGCTGCCAGCCAACCCGCCGCGCCATTGCTGGCCGTTACGGCCAGTGAACGCTCACGCTGCTGACGCGCTGGGTGACCGCCATTCGGGCGGCGATCACGCTCCGTTTCGGGCGATCCGCCCCTCTGAGCCCAGATACACCACTACCCTCTTGTAACGATCACACGTCTCTGTGGCGATCACACATTCCTACAGTTCCTTTCCTTTCAGCTTCGCCAGTCCCGAATACGAGCTACTCTAGGTAATACCTGCAGTACCCTCCGTAATTGGTTGGGCAACTACGGAAATTCAGGAGGTATTGGGCATGGAGGCACGTGACCCTCAGGGGCGCCAAGGCAGGCCGGACGCCGGGTTGTCCTGGACTAAGAGCTCCCTAAGTTTCTCTAATGGCAACTGCGTCGAAGTTGCCAGCATGGCCGATGGCGGGGTTGCTGTACGGGACAGCAAGCACCCCGATGGTCCCGTCCTCCGGTTCACGCCGGGCGAGTGGGACGCATTCGTCGGAGGCGTGCGGAACGGCGAGTTCGACGGCTTCGGCAGGGCATGACTGCTGCAGCCGGAACACGGTAGCGTCCCCTATTGCGCAATGGACGCGGACGGGAGGCCCTTCCTCAGGGATGGAAGGGCCTCCGTCCCGGCCCGGGGCCGGAATCAGAGCTGGGGCGAGGACGGAACCCGGCGCCTGCAATGCCGTGACCTCCGCGCGCCAGCAAGCGTCGCGCTTGGATCGGCTATTGCGTCAGTAGATCCATGGCGCGGAAATGTTGATTATGGGGCCGTGGCTCGCGGTGGTGCTCGCGGTCGCCGTCGGCAGATTCGCGTGGTCGGCGCTCATGTGGCCCGACGTCGCCGCTGCGGCGGCACCGACGCTGCCGAGCGCGAGGGCGAGAATGATCGTCCCCCGGGCCGCCTGGCCAGCAGGATTAGCTCGCAGCGCGAGCGAAAGGACGTCGGCTGGACCGTGCTGCGACTGTATGGCGGCGTGTTTCGGTATCCGCCTGTGAGTTTTCATCGGGATGATCCCCTCACCCGGTAGGTTGTGTTTACCAGAGCCTGGCCAGCCTCCTGAAATAGAAACTACACGGTTATCGGTTCCGATGTGGCCATTTCGGCTGATCTCATGCGACATTTTTTGGTACCGCTTTGATACCGCATGCCGCACAGGTCAGCGCGGCTGTGCTGGCGCATATTTCGCAGTTCGCTGGCGGCTCTTTCAAACGACGATCTGCCTGGATATGGAAACGTTTTACGGGACCGCCGGCCGGCGCCGCCTAAAATAGAACGAGTTAGTCTCGGTAGCGTCACCATTCACGTAATCAACTATGTTCCCAGTAGTTTCCTCATTCCTCAGCAGCGCGCATCGGCACCATACGCCACTGATCGTCGCGCGGGCAGGACCGCACCGGGCCCGGGCTCCTGGCGGACATAGACAACGCCCGCTTTAGCGTCGGCGCGGGATTGCGCGAGCGCACCCGGCGCGCCTATTGCGGTGAAAGTTGCGTCGCATCCTATGGCAGGGGCGCGATCGTTCCCCTGTTCCATTTATTAGCTTAGGATGCAGGTGAGAACGGCACGCAGCGGGTATTTACCTGGGACGGAAAATGCATTCGGGCACAGCTGCGGCCCTGCCCGCCGACGGTGGGAGATACAAAGCGATCATGGAATTCCGGGCGCTGGGACCGATTGAGCTGTGGTCGGCCGGGCAGCGGCAGGACTTGGGGCCGGCCCGGGCGCGGTGCATCCTGGCCATGCTGCTGCTGTCGCCGCGCACCGTGGTGCCGGTCGACCTGTTCATCGACCGGCTCTGGGGTACCCGGCCGCCGCCCAAGGCCAGGGAGAGCCTCTCGGTCTACATCGCCAGGCTGCGCGCATCGCTCCGGCAGGCGGTGGGCGACCGGGTGCAGCTGGTGGGGCGGGCCGGCGGCTACCTGCTCGAGGTCGACCCGCAGATGGTGGACATCCACCAGTTCCGCCGGCTGTGCCGGCAGGCAGCTGCCCTGGCCGCTAGCGGTGAGCACGATCACGCCGCCGTGCTGCTCCGTGAGGCGGACGGGCTCTGGCGCGGCGAGGCGCTGGCCGGGATCGGCGGCGACTGGGTCGCGCGGATGCGGGAAAGCCTGGAAGAGGAGCGCCGGGCGGCGATCGTGGAGCGGGTCGCCTGCGACCTGGAGGCCGGCCGGCACGCCGACCTGGTCGGCGAGATCCGCTACCTGCTGGCCCAGTACCCGCTGGATGAGTCGCTCGTCGGTTACCAGATGACGGCGCTTTACCGGAGCGGCCGGCCGGCCGACGCTCTGCGGCTGTACCGGGAGACCCGGGACCGCCTCATCGACGAGCAAGGCACAGACCCTGGGCCGGCGCTGGCCGACCTCCATCAGCGCATCCTGGCTTGCGACCCCGGGCTCGCTGCGCGCCCGGCCGGCCTCCCCGGCCGGGCGGCGCCGCCCGATACCCTCCCGTCGCAGGCGCCGGAATTTGTCGGCCGCTCCGCCGAGCTCGAGCGGCTCACCGCGGAACCCGGCATCGCCGTCATCGAGGGCATGCCGGGCGTGGGAAAGACGGCACTGGCGGTCCGTGCGGCTCGCGTCGCCGCAGGCCAGTACCCGGACGGGACGCTCTACCTCAACCTGCATTCCCATGATCCCGCGAGCCCGTCGCTCGGCCCGGCGGAGGCGCTGCACCGCCTGCTGCTGATGCTGTCCGTCCCTTCCGGCCAGATACCGGACCCCATCGGCGAGCGCGCCGCGCTGTGGCGGGCCCATCTGACCCGGCGCCGCGCCGTGGTGATCCTCGACGATGCCGCCGGGCATGACCAGATCCGCCTGCTGCTGCCGGCGACGGATCGGTGCCTGATCCTTATCACCACCCGTCGCCGGCTGCCCGGCTTCCCCGGCGCCCGCACGCTGAACCTGGACGTGCTGTCCGTCGACGAGGCCAGCACGCTGTTCCGCCAGATCGCCGGCGATGGCGGAGCCGGGGAAGCAGAACAGGTGGCGACGGCCGTCGGACTGTGCGGGCGGCTGCCGCTGGCCATCCAGCTCACCGCCAGCCGGATCGCCAGGGACGGCTGGCCGAGCCTCGGCGGATTGATCGACGAGCTTTCGCATTCCCCGGCGCGGCTGGGCGGCAGCGGCCCGGCGAGCCCGGAGGTGATAGCCGCCTTCGACCTGTCCTACCGAGCGCTGGAGCCCGATCACCAGCGGTTCTTCCGGCGCCTCGGCGTGGGCCCGTGCGCTGCCTTCGGCCTGCCGGCCGCGGCCGCCCTTGGCGGGTGCACCGTGGCCGAAGCGGAGAAGGCCGTTGCCACGCTGGTCGACTGCCATCTGCTGGCCCCGGCCACCGACGCACAGTTCCGGTTCCACGACCTGATCCGCGGCTATGCGGCCGTGCGGGCCGCCCGCGACGACCCGGAGGCCGAACAGCGGCAGGCGGTGGCCAGGCTCCTCGACTTCTACCTGCACACCGCCGACCGGGCCGACCGGGTGCTGCACCCGTGCCGGCGCCGGATGCCGGTACAGGTCGCCCACGTGCCGATGGCCGCCCCGCCGGTGGGCACGCCGGACGACGCGGCGGCCTGGCTGGAGTCGGAGTGGCGCAACATGCTCCAGGCCGCGTGCCACGCCGGCCGGCACGAATGGCAGCAGAAGTGCTCCGACCTGATCCACGTGCTCGCCGACTTCGTAGAGATCAGGGCGTACTGGGACGAGGCCATCGCGGCTCACACCGCGGCCCTGCAAGCCTGCCGGGAACTTGCCGACCCGGCCAGGATCGCGCAGGCGTCGCTGGCTCTCGCCGTGGTGCGCCAGCAGACCGGGCGCCACGAGGTGGCGCTCCCGCTGGCCGAGGAGGCCGCGGAGATCTACCGGCTGCTGCACGACCGAAGGGGGGAAGCCGAATCCCTCGACCAGGTAGGCCTGGCCTATCAGCGCACCGCCCGCTCCCGTGAAGCCCTGGCCTATTTCGACGAGGCGCGGATCCTCTACCGCGCCGCCGCTGACCTGCGCGGCGTGGCCGATACGCTGAGCCATTCGGGAATCGCCTGCTGGCACCTGGGGCGCTACCCCGAGGCCGATGCTCACCTGCGGCAGGCGCTCCTGCTCTACCGTCAGGTCGGCGACCGGCGCGGGGAAGCCAAAGCGCTCAACAATCTCGGGCGGGTACAGCTCTACAACGGCTATCACCGGGAAGCACTCGAGGCCTACGAGCGGGCCCTGCAGATATTCCGGGAGATGGGCGGGGAGCAGAGCCAGGCGATCATATGCCAGAACATCGGCGGCATCCACCATTACAAGGGCAGCTACGCCGAAGCGCTCGCCGCCTGCCGGCAGGCGCTCACGATATACCGCGACATCGGCGATCTCCCCGATGAGGCCGAGGTGCTCAACGACATCGGCGCCATTTACCAGAGCGCGGCCTGCTACGACGAGGCGCTCATCCACCATCAGAAGGCGCAGCTGATCGCCGAGGAGATCGGCAGCGTGTCCCAGCAGCTGATCGCGGTTCGCCGGATCGCCGACATCCAGCAGGGATCGGGCCGGTACGCCGAAGCGCTTGATCGCTATCACGCCGCGCTCCGGCTGGCCAGGGAGATCGGCGATCCCTACGAGGAAGGCAAGTGCCTCCAGGGAATCGCGGAATCCACCTTCGCCGCCCAGCGGCAGCCGCATTCGGCGCGGATCGTTTTCCGGCAGGCGCTGGATATCTTCGAACGGCTCGGGGTGCCAGAGGCAGAGTCGGCCCGGATACGCATCGAGACGATGGATCCCGCCTTCGGCCTGCCGGTCTCCTGACCCCTGCAAGGCAGTCGTCAAGGCGGCTGCAAGATAAGCATCCAGGCTGGTGGCACACGATGGTTCTGCGGTCCAGGGCCGCGGGCACCGGTGCGGGCCCGCTGCGCAGGAGCGCAGCACATGCGTCGGGTTGCCCGGGAGGCCTCCGTGCGTCGCAGCCACAGCCGTATCGCTGCGGACCCTCGCTGGAACGTTCCTGACCCGCGCCGGGCGCAGCAGAACGGCCACGGCCTGGCGCCCGCCGGCGAGCACGCCGGCTTCCCCTGCTCCGGAGCGTGCCTGGCGGCCTCGGACGACCCGGATCCCGGCTACGCTGCTGAGCTCGGCGCTTTCGGGGGCGGCCGGTTCCCGGCGGGCGACGACTCGCTGGCCATCGACAGCTTGTACGCCAGCGCGGAGCGTTTCATCGCGCTGTTCCACACCGAGAACCGCGCAGGCGCGCCCGACCGGCGGCTCTGGCGAGTCCGCCGGGAGATCGCAGCGACGGGTACTTACTGGCACACCGCTGCCGAGCTGGAATTCGGGGCCCGCGTCGCCTGGCGGAACAGTTCCCGGTGCATCGGGCGGCTGTACTGGCAGAGCCTGCGGGTGCGGGACCGCCGCGAGGTCAGCGCGGCGGCTGAGGTAGCGGCCGAGTCCATCGCCCACCTGCGCGAGGCGACGAACGGAGGCCGGATCCGGCCGACGATCACCGTGTTCGCACCGGACGCTCCGGGGTGGCCGGGTCCGCGGATCCACAGCCCGCAACTCGTCCGGTACGCGGGATACGAGACCGCTGACGGCGCGGTCATCGGGGATCCGTCGAACGTGGACATCACCCGGCTGGCGAGCGGCCTCGGCTGGCCCGGCGGCTGGCCGCCCGGCCGGTTCGACATACTTCCGCTGGTCATCGAGGAAGGCGGCACGCGCCTGGAGCTGCACCGCCTGCCCGCCGATGCGGTCCTCGAGATCATGATCCGCCACCCCGAGTTCCAGTGGTTCGCCGACCTCGGGCTGCGCTGGTATGCGGTGCCTGTGATCAGTGACATGTACCTTGAGATCGGCGGCGTCTGCTATCCCGCCGTGCCGTTCAACGGCTGGTACATGTGCACCGAGATCGGCTCCCGCGACCTCGGTGACACCGGCCGCTACGACCAGCTTCCGGTGATCGCCCGGTCCATGGGGCTCTCCACGGCCAGCGACCAGACCCTGTGGAAAGACAAGGCAACGACCGAGCTCAACCTCGCCGTGCTGTACTCCTTCGCGACCGCCGGGGTCACGATCACCGACCACCACACCGAGTCGGTCCGTTTCCTGCAGCACCTCGACCGGGAGGCACGGCACGGACGTGCCTGCCCGGCCGACTGGAGCTGGATCGTGCCGCCCGCCGCGTCGTCCACGACCCCGGTCTTTCACCGTTACTACCAAGATTTCGACCAGTCGCCGAACTTCCGCCGCCACCAGGGGCCGCCGCCGGCGGCGGCCCGGTTCCGCGGCTGCCAGCCGGGCACGGCGGCGTGCTAAGCCGATGCGCCACATCAGGGGCCGATGCTCCATTGATCCGGGGGCGCCCCGGCTGCCTGATGGAATGAGCTTGCCTCCTTGCGTTCCCACTCCTCGATGCCGCGGAGCACGCCCTCGGTGTAGGCACGCAGGTGCGCCCGGTAGAACTCGCTGTAGGTGCGCAGATAGGCCAGCTCGGCCTGCGCGGCCTGGCGCTCGCGGTCGGTCTGCGGCGGGGCGGGCAGGTTGAGCGCGGAGACGGCCGCCTCGCGGGCCTTGGCGCGGGCGTCTTCCAGGATGATGTCCGAGTGCTGCTGCGCCTCCTGCATGATGTGATCGCGGCGGTGCCTCGCGTCCTCGGTCACCTTGCTGCTGTAGGCCTGGGCATCGGCCACGTAGCGGTCCGCCGTCATCTGCGCCGTCGACAGGATGCGCACGGCGTGTATGTGCGCGTCGGCCTCGCCGAACAGCACCCCCTCCGGGTCGCCGTCGGTTCCGGCGAGGATGCGCTGGCGCAGCCGCTGAACCTCCTGCCACAGCGACGCCCGCTCGTTCACCAGCCGGACGAACTCCGCGTGCACGGCGCGCAGGAACCTGCGGACCGGCTCCTCCTCGAACCCGCGCCGCCCCAGGCGCGACATCGGGAACGCCGCGCTCTGCAGCTGATCCGGAGTCAGCCGCTCCTGCTCGTCGAACCATGCTGTTGTCAAGGCTCGCTCCACCCGAAATCCTCGATGTGTACCTGATCGCGCGCCATTCCCGCCGACGTCAGCCGGATGACGGTCTCGGAGACCATGTCGCTGGGGCCGGCGAGGTAGGCGTCGCGCCCGGGCCAGCCGCCGTGCCGGGCCACCACGTCCGGCAGATCGCCGGTCTCGCCGCCGGGCACCGAGCCGGCCGACACCACCGGCGTGACCGTCAGCCACGGGTGCTGGGCGGCCATCTTCTCCAGGCTGTCCAGGTCGTACAGGCCGTCCGCATTCCGGGCGCCGAAGAACAGGTGCGCCTGTGGCGGCTGCTGCAGGCTCGCCACCTGGTCAAGGATCGCCTTCAGCGGGGCCAGACCCGTGCTGCCCGCCACGAGCAGCAGGTCGCGGCCGGCGAGCGGCTGGCCGAGCGTCAGCGCGCCTACCGGCGGCCCCATCCTGAGCTCGGTGTCGACGATCGCCGTGCTGGTGAGCGCCATGCTGACGGCCCCGCCGTCGATGAGCCGGACATGGAATTCCATGAGCCCGTCCGGACGCGGCGCGTTCGCCATCGAGTAGTAGCGCCACAGCCTCTTGCGGGTCGGGCACTCGATCGCCACCGACTGTCCCGGCAGGTAGTCCAGGCGCGGCTCCGGCCGGACAAGCAGCACCGAGACGTCGAACGCCCGCTGCTCACGGGACACGACCGTGCCCCGCCACCACGCCGGCTGCCGCTTTTCGTCCTCGGTGGCCGCCGCGGTCATGATCGAGCCGATGACCCCGTACGCTTCCGTCCAGTCGGCGGCGAGCTCGGGCGTCCAGGCGGGCCCGGAGAAGTGCTCCAGGGTCGCCAGCAGGCTGGCGCCCACCGCTGCGTAGTGCTCGGTGACGGCGCCGAACTTGCGGTGATCCCGGCCAAGTCCCTGGAGGAACGCGGTCAGGTCATCGGCGTTGTCCACCTGGGAGACGATCTTCACCAGCGCGTCGACGAGATGCGCGCGCTGCACGGCCATCGAGACCGGGAACAGCTCGCGCACCTCGGGGTGCTTGATGAACAGGTCGGAGTAGAAGAACAGGGGCACTTCATCGCCATGCGTCGCGACACGGGCGAAGCTCTCCCGCAGCCGGACAATATCCAAGGTCCCGCCTTCTTCCGCCGTCGCCGCCCGGCGCAGGCCGATCGCGGACGGCTCGGGCAGTGCCAGCAATTGCACGAAAAATCCTGCTGCAAATTGCACGGCAAGACATCGGTCAGCTGACGGATATTTGAACGCCTTCCAGGCTGGGGGGCCTTGAGCGACCGGCGCCCCCCGCGCAGGGCACCCGCTGACGCGCGGCGGACCCCCGGCGGGGCACCCGCTGACGCGCGGCGGACCCCCGGCGGGGCACCCGCTGACGCGCGGCGGACCCCCGGCGGCACGCCCGCTGACGCGCGGCGGACCCCCGGCGGCACGCCCGCTGACGCGCGGCGGACCCCGGCGGCACGCCCGCTGACGCGCGGCGGACCCCCGGCGGGGCACCCGCCGACGCGCGGCGGGCTCCCGCTCGCGCGGTCAGGCGGCGAGCAATGCCGCGATCGCCGCCGCCAGCAGGACGACGCACGCCACGACGACGGCCGGCCGGCGCGTCCTCGGCGGCGGGATGGTGGCCGGGTGCGCGGGCAGCCGGCCGAAGAGGCCGACCGGCAGGTCCGCGGTCAGCGCCATCAGCTCGGCGAAGAAGCGCGAGGTGAACGCCTCCCCTAGTCGCTGGTCCAGCTCGTCCTTGGTCAGCCTGCCTTCGGCGAACGACGTCTTCAGCACCTCGATGGAGCGCTCCAGATCGGCGCTGGACGCCCACATATGGACGTAGCGCCGGGCGCCAGCGGCCTGGCCAGGGTGGCGGGCGTGGCCGGCGTGGCCGGCGTGGCCGGCGTGGCCGGCGTGCCCGGCCGGCGAGAAGCCGACCGGGCCGGGGGCTGGCGTGACGTTCAAGAAACTATCCAAAGTGCCCAGGGAAAGGCTGGCCGCCGACGTCTGCCTGGCCGTTGGCCACGAGCCAGGCCAGGGCCTCGCGCAGCGCATGCAGCGAGCTGTACCTGGGCGCGTAGCCGAGCACCTCCCTGGCCCGCTCGATGCTCGCGGCGATGCTGCGGAAGGTGTGCTCGCGGGTGGCCGCGGCGTGCTCGGGACCGGCCCGGCGGCCGAACTCGTCCCAGTCCACGAAGTCGAGAGCCGGCTCGCGGCCGAACCACTGCGCGACCCCGGTGGCCAGGCCGCGCAGGGTCATCGCCTGCTCGGACACCACGTGGAAGCTGGCGCCGATCGCGGCCGGCCGGGACAGGGCCCGCTCAAAGGCCTGGGCCACGTCGTCCGCGTGCACGTGGTGCAGGACGCCGAGGCCGTGATCGGGCAGCGCCAGCGGCTTGCCGGTCGCCAGGTGGGTCCAGACGTCGGGATCGAGGTTCCCGGCCGGGGTGATAACCGGCCAGCCCGGCCCGCTGATGTGACCGGGGTGCAGCACCACCGACGGCACGCCGCCGGCCAGGGTCTCGCGGTGCAGCAGCGCCTCGATCTGGGCCTTGCCGGTGCCGTACGCGCCGTATGCGGTCCGTGGCTCGTCCTCGGTGACCGGCACCCGCAGGGCCGGGCCGTGCACCCAGATGGTCCCGCAGTGCAGCAGCAGCGGGCGGGACGGGCGCAGCGCGTCGACGAGCTGCTGCGCCGATGCCGCGGTGAAGCAGACCAGGTCGATCACGGCGTCGGGGTCCAGCGACGCGACGTGGGCCCCGAATGCTCCGTCGGCGTCCTCGGCCTCACGGTCCACGGTGATCCTGGTGACCGCGTCCCACTGCGGGCTGCCACGATACGGCTCGCGGGTGCCGCGGCTCATCGCGATCACCTCGTGGCCGGCGCGCACCAGGCGCGGCACCAGGTAGGTTCCGATGTGCCCGGTGGCTCCGATCACGACGACACGGCTCATGCGGGGCCTTCCTCCTCGCTGGTCACGGCGGCTTCTGCAGCGGGCCGGCCGGGCTCCGCCGCCTCGGCGGCGGCCTTGGCCCAGCCTAGGTCCGCCTTGCCGGACGGGCTGCGCCGCACCTCGGCGACGAACACGATGCCGCGCGGCTTCTTGTAGTCGGCGAGCCGCGCGGCGACGTGCCTGACCAGCTCGCCGGCGGTCGGCTGGGCGCCCGCGGCCGGCGCGACGACCGCGGTCACCCGGTGCCCCCAGCGCGGGTCCGGCAGCCCGACGACCAGCGCGTCGCTGACCCCCGGGTGCTCGGTGAGCACCTGCTCGACCTCCTCGGCGAACACCTTCTCGCCGCCAGTGTTGATCACCCGGCTGCCGCGGCCGTGGAACGTGACCGAGCCGTCCTCCGCGACCGAGGCGAGGTCGCCGGGAACGACCCAGCGCTTGCCGCCGATGATCCGGAACGTCTCAGCGGTCTTCGCCTCGTCGCCGAAGTAGCCGGTCTCGTCGTCGGTGGGCGCGGCGAGCACGCCGACCTGGCCGGAGCCCGGCACCACGTCGCGGCCGGCCTCGTCGATCACCCGCGCGCCCGGCACGAGCATGAACCGCGAGGTGATCGCGTGGTCGCCGCGCCTGGTTTCGCTGACCGCGAACGGGCCGCCCTCGGACGCGGCGACCAGGTCGCGGCAGACGACGTCGCCGTGCGCGAGCAGGCGGCGCTTCACGTCCGCGCTCCAGGTCCCGCCCACGCTCAGGATGCGGCGCAGGCTGGACACGTCGTACGCCCGCCCGGCCTGCGCGGCCCGGTCCAGCGCGTCGGCCAGCGGCAGCGCGAACACGTCGCCCACGATCGAGACCGTGTCCACCCGCTGCGCGGCCACGGTGCGGGCAAGCTCGTCGGGATCGTAGGAGCGCGACTCCAGGTAGACCACCCGGCCGCTCGCTATCAGCGCGCCGAGCGAGGTGTACATGCCGGTCGCGTGCATCAGCGGCGGGGCGGGCAGGCAGACGATCGCGTCGCCTCGCTCGCTGAGGCGCTCGGTCACCGCGGCGAGCGCGGCGAGCGAGTCCGGGATCTGCTCGCCGATCAGCATGAAGCCGTTGGCCGCGACGACCCGGTACAGCCACGCGTGGGTCACCAGCACGCCCTTGGGCTTGCCGGTGGTGCCGCCGGTGTACATGAGCCAGTGGTCCACGCCGCGCTCGGCCCTGGGCAGCGGCGCCGCGGCGGCGATGGCCCGCTCATAGGAGCTCACCTGGCGATCGCCCGGTGCCGCGGCCTCCCGGCCGTCCGCTGCCGCGCCCTCCCGGCCGTCGTCTGCCGCGGCCTCCCGGCCGTCGGCTGCCGCGGCCTCCCCCACCTGCACCAGGGTGTGCAGCCCCGGTGTCCCGGCGTGCGCCTCGCGCACCTGGCCGGCCAGCGATGCGTCGAAGATGATCGCGGTGACCCGGGCGTCGGCGAACAGGTAGCGCATCTCGCCGGCCCGGTACCGGTAGTTGACGTTCACCGGGATCGCGCGCAGCTTCAGCACGGCGAACACGCTCTCCAGGTACTCGATGCCGTTGTAGAGCGCGATCGCTACCCGGCTCCCGTGCCCGATCCCCCGGCCGGCCAGGAATCCGGCTAGCCGTGACGCGCGGTCGTCGAGCTGCCGCCAGGTCACGCTGCGGCCGTCATGGGTGACCGCGGTCCGCCCGGCGCGGACGTCCGCCACGGTCTCCAGTACCGTTGCGAAGTTCTCCCTCACCGGCGGTCACCTCCCCAGCGGGCCGTGCGGCGTCCGGGGGCCTTCGTGATCGGAGGCCATACCGGTGAAGATAGCCGCCACCGGCTCCCAGCACGAGATGCCGGCTAGCGCAGGGATACCGGCGGAAGGTATTCCCCCGCCGGTGTCCGGTGCCACCAGGCACCGGTCTCCCGCCGCTGCCGCCGGCTGGTGAACCGGTAGCGGT